>QWCN01001083.1_pt1 | contig 183820 bp, 147 predicted proteins | sample 1972711 | NCBI WGS metagenome assembly QWCN01 (sample SAMN09866707, study PRJNA288562) | Human gut metagenome isolate term1_stool, whole genome shotgun sequencing... | isolation source: gut | host: Homo sapiens | place: USA: California | reverse complement strand
GCATCTGCCCTATGGCGAGCTGGTGCTGCGCATGGGTGAAACTGCGAACGGCAATACGCTGCTGAGCGTCTGCTTTGAAGTTTCCGGCAAGCTCACCCGGCCGAAGGGCGAGGTAAAAATCACGATGCCCGCCGAGCTGCTGAACGGCGTTACCTTGGCGCTGCTGAATGCCGACGATACGGAAATTGATCTGCCCTACATCGTGGAAGGTGAAAACGCAGTGTTCACGCTGAATTTCACCGATGCAGAAATTCCCACCGCGCTGATTCGCCTGATACCGACAGCGGAATAATCCCATTGCATAGCGTTTTTAAGGCCGTTGCAGAACATGAATCCTGCAACGGCCATTATGTGCGCCCGGCTTAGCCGAAGACAATGGTGTCCATCGAGAGGCGGAGTCTGAAGGAAGCCGGATGCCAGCGGGCAAACGCCCGAACCGACGAACAGAAATCAAATAGTAGACCGTAGAGGGGCGGACGAGTGTGCCGAGCAACACAAGATCCAATGCTGCCCGAATCCCGTGCGGTAAATGTGGCGGTTATGTGGAAGAAAAAAGGCGGCTGCCAGGTTTATCCCCCCTGACAGTCGCGCCATTGCTTACTTCTTTTCTACTTTGCTGCTGCCGCGGATGGTCGCATCCGGCTTGGCGGCCTGCTTCATGAACGCCGACGGGCTGATGCCGACGATGTTCTTGAACTGCTTGGAGAAGTGGTACGGGTCTTGCATCCCGACTTCGATGCCCGCCTGACGAACCGTGTGACCTTCCTCACGCAGCAGCTCCTTCGCGCGCTCCATCTTGCAGTGCAGTACATACGACAGCGGCGGCATACCCACTTCGCTCACGAAGCGCTTGCGGAACGTTTCCATCGGCATACGGGAAATTGCCGCCATCTCCGCCAGAGAGAAGTTGTCCTTGTACTGATTCGCGCGTAGGGTGTCCACGACCTTCGCAATCTCGTGCGAAAGCATCGCATCCATGGCGACCGGCTGACCCCAGTGGCTTGCCAGCATCCCGTACATCAGGTGCTGCAGCTGGTATGTCGCGTCGCTGGTGTCCGTGTGGCGGACGATGACCTGCACAATCTGCTTCGCCAAGTACATCTGGCTCGGCAGCGCCCCCTGCTTCAACGGCATATGCAGCAGCGCGCCCATCTTGCGTACGACCATCGGCGCAAGCGGGCCTTCCAGCGCAATCCACACGCAGCGGACGCTCTCGTCAATCTGCAGGGCAGCGTCGCGGTTGCCGGCGGGCAGGAAGCACGTTTCCTGCTGTTTCAGCGTCAGCTCATGCCCCTGCCAAACCAGCGTCGCTTCGCCTGCCTCCACCGCGAACCAAATCCACTGGTCATGCGGCTTAATGGGGCGTCTCCCTGCCTCAAACATCGCCGTGCCTGCCGCGTGAATCCACGCACCGCTGGAGCGGGTCAAGCTGCCCGGCTTGTGGTATCCTTCCACCACCATAGTATCCGCCGCAGCCTCTACGTCTGCGAACAGGTAAGACTCCATGCCCTTCATCCTCCTTCAACCAAATGGCACAATTGTCATTATGGCTATTATAATGCCCAAATCGGTTGATTGTCAAGAGGATTACACGATTTTCCCGAAATTTTTCTGAAGGATAGCTGTGCGTGTCCGAGTATGGATGAATGCCATCCAATACAGGTTAGCATCGGCAAACTTTTCGCCCGAAAAACAGCAAATGTACAATCCTGCCCTTGACAAGCGCGGGATGAGCGGACTATAATAAATCCGAATACGCGGCAATGATGCCGCCGGACGGAGGAATTTTCTCCATGATGCTGTCTGTGCTGTTTCCGTTTACGCTCCCGGCGTTTTTCGCCGGGCAAATTGACGTACCGTGAAGCAGCAGCCGCAGCGATTGAGGAAAACATCAGGCGCGGAAGCTCTTTTGCGGGCTTCCGTGCTTTTTAATGATTGACGCAGGAGGTTGAACACCATGATTATCGTCTTGAAGCAGGGCACGACCCAGCAGGAAATCGACACCGTCACCAATGCCGTGGTTGCGCGCGGCGTATCCGTCAGCCCGATTGTTGGCACGGAGATGACCATCCTCGGTCTGACTGGCGACACAAGCCGCATTGACCCCGACCAGCTGGAATCCTTCCACTGCGTCGAGCGCATCATGAAGGTTGCCGAGCCGTTCAAGAAGGCGAACCGCGCGTTCCATCCCGCGCCGAGCAAAATCAAAATCGGGAACACGGTTGTCGGCGGCAAGAAACTGGCGATTATGGCTGGCCCCTGCTCCGTGGAGAGCAACGAGCAGATTACCGCCGTGGCGCAGGCGGTGAAGGATGCGGGCGCAACGGTGCTGCGCGGTGGTGCGTTCAAGCCGCGCACGTCCCCGTACTCCTTCCAAGGATTGGCATACGAGGGGCTGGACATGCTCTGCCATGCCCGCGAGCAGACCGGGCTGCCCATCGTGACCGAGCTGATGTCTCCCTACGACATTGACACTTTCGTGGATAAGGTGGACTGCATTCAGGTCGGCGCGCGCAACATGCAGAATTTCGACCTGCTGAAACAATTGGGGAAGATTCGCAAGCCGATTCTGCTTAAGCGCGGTTTGTCCGCCACCATCGAGGAGTGGCTGATGAGCGCGGAGTACATCATGGCGGGCGGCAACGAGCAGGTGATTCTGTGCGAGCGCGGCATCCGCACGTTCGAGACGTACACGCGCAACACACTCGACCTGTCCGCCATCTGCGCGGTGAAGAAGCTGAGCCATCTGCCGGTGATTGTTGATCCGAGCCATTCGACCGGCAAGAGCTGGATGGTGCAGCCGATTGCGCGCGCGGCGATTGCGGTCGGCGCGGACGGCGTGATGATTGAGGTACACAACGACCCGGCGCACGCGTTGTGCGACGGTGCGCAGTCGATTACGCCCGCTGCGTTTGTGGACGTGATGGCGGATATTCGGAAGATTGCAGAAGCTGTTGGGCGCGAGGTGTGATGATGCAAAAACTCCCCTGCTTGATATGGACAGGGGAGTTTTGAGTATTGACCTTTTTGTTTATTGCGTGATGTTGCCGCAGGGGGAATCGCCGCTGCGGCGGGGGCACTCCCATGTTGCTTGGTTTCTACCGGAAATTTAGCGAACCGTAGGTTCGCTGGATAAACACGCGGACACTGTATGCAGAAGTCACCAACTGAATCGCGCGAAAGGGTCAAGGGAGGAACTCCCTTGCAGGGTGCAGGGGCAGCGCCCCTGCCGGAGTCCAGAGGCAGAGCCTCTGGCGTCTCCCTCACCCCCGTAAGAACCCAATCACTTCCGGCACATACTTCTCCATCACATCGTTCGTGGACATGTAGATTTCGTGCTTCGCGGGATAAACGGAAAGTTTCGCGCCGGGGACTTGCGCGACGAATTGTTTCTGCTCCGGCAGACAGACTGTCTTGTCCAGTGACGCTTGGCAGAGCAGCAGCGGCGTGGTAATCTGCTTGTCCTTCGCCGGGTCAAGCAGTACTTGCGTCACGCCAATCGCTTCTTGTACCCAGCCATAAGTGGGCGAACAATTCTGCAAGTGCGCGTTGTCGATGCGCTTGCGCTCGTAGTAGTCAAAGCGGACGCGGCTGGTGGCGCAGGATGTCTCGAACGGCTCGTTCTCCGGGCTGAACGGCTTGCCGATGAACGCGCGGTCTTCCCGTTTGCCGATGGCGCACATGAAGTCCGCCGCGAGTTTGCCCGCCCAGCGTGGCAGCGGTGCACTCGATGGCGCAATCATCGGCGCAGTCAGCACCGCCCGCGCGAAATACTCCGGGTGATTCATCAGCGTCATGCCGCCAATCGCGCCGCCCATCGAGTGCGCATACAGCACGCGCGGCAGATGCTCCGTCCTCGGCAGGACGACACCCGACATGAATTCCTCCAAATCGCGCAGATAATCCGAAAACGCATCGACGTGCGTGATGGAGGTGTCAGAAATTTTGCGGACGGATTTGCCGTGCCCGCGGTGGTCGATGGCGTAGACGTTGAACTTCTCGTTCAGAAAATACCACGTCATTTCGCGGAATTTCTCGGCGGATTCCGTGTAGCCGTGCAGGATGACGACGGCGCGGGTCGCATCCGGCTGCTCGTAAACCTCTGCGTGCAGCGTTCCGCCCGTGGAGAGCGGCATGTCCATCTCCTGACGGCGCGAATCCAGATACGGCTCAACCGTCTCGGTCATGACGGCGGCATAGTTGCTTTCGGGCAGAATGGAAATCATAGCGTCCTCCTGTGATAATAATGCTTGACATGTCTATTATATCAGAAAAAGAACGCAAAATGCAAGGGCTGCCCCGACTTTTCCGGCGCAGCCCTTGATGTTATTTGCTGATTTCCTGCTGAAGCACGTCAAGGAACGCTTGACGGCGGCAGTTCTTGAACGAATAGGTAAATCCATCTGACGTAAAGCGGAACGTGTAGCCCTTGAGAATTTCGCCCATCAGGCTGGTGGTGCTGAAGTCGGTCACGCCCTTGAGCGGAATGGTGTGCATCAGCTTGAGCGGCTCGGACTTCATGTTCGTGTCGTAGATGAGCAGGTCATTGCCCTTCACACCGAGCAGCACCATGCCGAAGCTTCCGTCCGGCAGCTCCTTCACCGTGGCGCAGAGCGCCGCCCCGCGCGCATCGCAAACGCCCGCGTCCTGCATCTGCTGGGCGTATTTCTCCTGATTTGCCATGAAAAATCAACCTCCTTCGTTGGCTTTGCGCCTATCTCCATGATAGGACGCTGCGGTTGATTTGTCAAGCGAACGCGGGAAAATTTACAAGTGGAATTAGTTTGGCACATACATCGGTGTCAGCCCCATTTCGAGATACACGGTGTTGACATGCTCCTGACACGCGCGGGCGAACCCTTCCGCGTCAAATGCGCCGTTCAAGTAGCGCTGCATGAGCGTCTTGAGGGCATCGTCGAAGGTGACGGGGGAGTCGCCGGGGATGTAGGCATACTGGACGAGGTTTTGATAGTAGGCAATGTCCTCCGGGGAGACGGAATAGGGGTGTTCGGTGATATAGTCCAAACCGCTGCGGGCGTAATCAAGGTCGCTTTCGTCCTGCGTGGTGCGGTTCTCTTTCGCTTCCAGGCGGGCGATTTCCCCTTGGTATCGCGCAACTAACTCGTCGTAATCAGAGCGGATAACGGGCTGATTCAGCGACGCATCCCAAAGGTAGGATGTTGCGGATTCATAGGTCGCCAGATAGTGCATTAGGTCAATCGCACCGTCGATGTTGTTGGAATAGGGATTGATGACGGCGACGACGGTCAGATAATACAGACCGGAAGGCGCATCATCGAGGACGGAGGGAATCAATTCGATGTACGTGGAAGGCGTGACAGAAGCGGCAGACGAAGTAAAGACTTCGTAGTCTGCGAATAAATTTTCCTTCGATGTTTCAGGCACAGTATTCCTGATTTTTTCGGCAATACGAGCAAATTCGGGACGCAGAAAATTGATTTGCCCATCCACTCGTTCAGAAGCAATCAAGAACTGGCGCAAATAGAACGTGAGCATATCCTGCTGCGTGTACCTGTATTCGAGCATCAGCACATAGTCACGGCTCAAAAGACCGCTGTCGAACAGCACTTTACTAACGTCTAACAACTCATCAAAGGTTGTTGGTGCGGAAAGTGCCAATTCTTCCAGCAAATCAGGGGAAAGAACTTGCCACCCCCACGGCTGTGCATCAACATACCAGCCGACCAGATTGCCATTGTCCATGAGCGCATTCTGAAAGGCAGGATACAAGTCGCCGAGTTTATCCATCAAATCGCTGGCATCGGTCAGTGGATAGTAATAGTGTTGCTTCTTGATTTGGTCCAGTCCAGAACGCGTTTGAAAAACAAAAACGTCGATATCGGGATCGCGGGATGCAAGTGCGGTGGCAATGTCGTTTATGCTGCCATTTCGGAAATTAACGTCATGCCCTGCGGCAGCATAATCTTGAAAAGCGCTATAATTGTAATCCGTGCAGAGAATGCGAACACTTGATACATTCTCTGCGGAACTTACGGAGAGCAGCAACAAAAAAAACAGAAATAAAGCAAAAACTTTTTTCAACTAAACTCCTCCTCTTTTTAGTATTTAATCCTTCAGGCATTTTCATGCCTGAAGGATTGGTAAGACTTACGGTGCCCAAGAGAAATTAATTGTAACTGAAGTCGTCTGAGCAGATTGCGTTTGTACGCGTGCGAAGAAAGAAGAATCAACAGCGTTGAAACCATCAGCATTCAAGTAATAAACAGTACGGGGACCTGTACCAGAAAAAGTATAATTCGATGTTGCGGCAGTGCCGTTGGAGTAGCGAATGCGGAAATTTAGAAGCAGAGTATCTTGCAAACCAGTGAGTGAATTGATAGTGACAGAGGGATCACCAGTTTTGGTTTTCTTTACGTAACCAGTTTGTGCAGTTCCTCCGTGGGACATGGCGGTCAACTCGGCGGTGGCGGCGATTGCCGGAGCAAGGCACGCGAGGATAAGAACAAGCATCAAGGTAAAGGCGATGAATTTTTTCATATATTGTGTACTCCTTCTTCATTCGTCGGTCGTTACAGTTCCATAGCGTGACGGGACGTGCGCCAACGGTATCACCTCCACTTTCTGTCAATCTCTCCACTGATATAATACCACAGGCTGTTCTTATTGTCAAGATAATACCATAAAAAGTACATGCGAAAACTTTGCGAAAATATCAGTTTGGCACATACATCGGTGTCAGCTCCATTGCAAAACAAATCCCCCGACTGCCTTGCAGCAGCCGGGGGAAATCAGCATCTTATGCGTTGAAATTCAGATATTCTTCTTCCGGCGGGGGAACAATCTCCGCGCGGGCTTCCTGCAGCATCAGCATCTTTTCGCCCTGCGCGTCCACCGCCTTGCACTGCGCGGTCAGGCGGAAATATGTCTTCGTGCTGGGCTTCTGGATGCCTTGCGTAATCCAGCCGATGGGCTGAATGTCGTTCGCGCAGCACGTCATCGCCATCCGCCCGAACATGTAGTAGCCCTTGGGCAGCGAGCGGTCAGCGAACGCCTGCCCCACCAGCCGCACGGTCTTGCGGTCGTAGCGGTCGGCATGATCAAGCGAATCCAGATAGAAGGTCGGAATGTCCTCGTCCTTGATTTCGATGACGGCGGACTTCATGTCGTAGGGAAGGTCTTCGTCCGCCACGCCGTCTTCGCTCGTGCCGTCGGTGTTCTCGAAGATGATGTTCGTCTTCGGGTTGACCGCTTTGAGCTGGCGGCGCCACGGGCTCTTGTTTGCGCCGGGCTGGCAGCGGTTGACCAGAATCAGGTCAGCGACCTTCATCGGGTCGGTCAGCATCTGGCGCATGTTGGTGAAGTAGTTGTCGAAGGTGTTCGCGTCCACCGTCGTGATAATCTGCACGACTTCCCACTTGCGCGGCAGCATACAGCTGCCCAGCCGTTCAATCGTCCAGATGCTGTTGTACTCGATGATGACGCGCTCCGGCTGATACTCCTTGTCCAGCGTTTCCATCTTCTTCGTGTTCATCTCGTCCGCTTCGTCGAGGACGACAACGGTCGTGTTCTTCGCCGTTTCGTATTCCTCAACGCCCTCTTCGCAGCAGATGACCAGCGTCTTCTGCCCGCGCGAGAAGTTGTCGTCCGTCAGCATGGAGTTGATGAGCTGGGTTTTGCCGCTTTCGAGGAAGCCGGTAATCAGGTAGACTGGTGTAAATTCCTGTTCGCTCATGCCTTGAACAGCTCCCGCAGTGCTTTTTCGTCGATGTGCGCACCGATGACGCACAGGCGGCCGGTGTAATCCGGCGTACCCGGACGGAACTGGCTCTCGCCCGGCACATAGTCAAACTGGAACCACTCGCCCGCCGCGTTCTGCAGCACGCCCTTGGCGCGCAGCACCGTGCCGTACTCTTCTTCGTCGGACAGCTTGTCCAGCATCGCCTTGACCTCGTCCTGCTCGTAACGGTTCGCAGTTTCTACGCCGACAGACACGAACACTTCGTCTGCGTCATGCCCGTGGTGATGATGGTGGTGATGTCCACAGGAGCAGGTTTCGCCATCCTCGTGGTCGTGATGATGATGTTCGTGCTCATCCTCGTCATGGTCGTCGTGATCATGATGGTGATGATGCTCATGGTCGTGATCGTCATCATCATCGTCGTCATGGTGACCGCCGCAGCACGGGCACACGCCGTCCTCGTGGTCATGGTCATCATGGTCGTGGTGGTGATGATGCTCGTGTTCGTCCTCGTCGTCGTCATCATCGTCGTCATCGAGGTGGATTTCCATCGGCTTGCCGGATTCAATGACTTCCAGCAGCGTATCAGCGGACAGGTCATCCCACGGCGTCGTCACGATGCGGACGCCCGGATGCTGTTCTTCCACCAGCGCGCGGCTCTTCTCGATGCGCTCTGCGGACAGCAGCTGCGTGCGGCTGAAAATCACCGTCGCGCTCGTCTTAATCTGGTCGAGGAAGAACTCGCCGAAGTTCTTCATATACATGCGGCACTTGCCCGCGTCCACAACGGTCGCGCAGCCGGTCACAACGAGGTCGCTGTGGCGTTCCTTCGCGCGCTCGACGGCGGCGAGGATTTCGCTCAGCTTGCCCACGCCGGACGGCTCAATCAGCAGGCGGTCAGGATGATACTTCGCAATCAGATCATCGACCGCCTTCTGGAAGTCGCCCACCAGCGTGCAGCAGATGCAGCCGGAATTGAGTTCATCGACGATGATGCCCGAATCCTTCATAAAGCTGCCGTCCACGCCGACTTCGCCATATTCATTTTCCAGCAGGATGATTTTTTCCTTCGCAACGCTGCCCGTCAGCAGCTTTTTGATGAGCGTCGTTTTGCCCGCGCCCAGAAAACCCGAAATAATGTTGACCTTAACCATAGCCGTTTTTCTCCTATTCCTCAGGGTCTGGCGGCTCATTCCCGCCACGCTGTTAGAAATACTATTCCGGGATTCATCTGCGCCATCTGCTTGCGCCTTTTCCCTTCTGGCGTTCGCTCATTCCATTTGGCGTAGCGATGCTACGCTGCATTTCATTCGCGTTAGCCAGAATGAAAAATTCGCGGCGCATCTTGGCTCATCTTCATCCCGAAATAGTATTATACCACATTCGTCAAGGTCTAACAAGGGGAAAATTCGCAAAAAACGCCAAAAGCAGCGCTGTCCAAACGCGCTCGCAGGCGCAAGTTCCTTCTGTAACAATAAAAATCAAGAAACATGGGAGTGCGCTGCGAAGGGGTCAAGGGGGCGACCGCAAAGCCCCCTTGTCGCGCCCGTAGGCGCGATTCCCTTTGCAACAAATGGAACCAAGCAACAAAAGAAAAAAGGATGCCGCTCATCCACTGACAAGCAGCACCCAAAGTTGCTTATACCTTTCTCACCGGATGCCGAATCACGGTTTTCCTTTTCTCCGCCGCTGTTTTCCGCGGGTCGGAAAGGTAAATCTCGTGATGCAGCCGCTCCGCCGTGAAGTCATTTTCATACCCGTTCTCGCGCAGAAACGCATCCATCTGCGCCACCGACGCGGGTTCGTCGTCGTATGCGCCGATGTGCATCATCTGCACACAAAGTCCTTCGCGAATCGCGCGCAGTTCAGCGCGGGAGCAGTCCAGCTTCTTCTTTTCTGATGCCGTTTCCACCGCCCAGCGGAAATCCTCCGCCGTCACGAAATCCGGCACACGAATCACGGACAGCCAGCGGAAATCCGCCTTGCGCCCGTAGTCCATGCCTGATACGCCGTCCTGCTGCCAGAAGCCTTCCAGCGGCGGCACGACGTAATCGAAAAAGCCGTCCATCAGGTGTCCAGCGCGCGGACTCATCTTCAATGTGTAGCTGACCGCGTACAGCACGCCGAGCGCCTGCTGATACGCGCCGCCCTCCTCGTTCGGGTCACCCGTACCGGACACGCACACGAACTGCATTTCCGGCACGTCGATGATTTCCGGCACTTTCGGCGGCTGGTAGAACGCACGGTACTCCTTCTTGTAGTCAAACGGCATTACGCTTGCTCCTTCTTCGCCAGCTCGTTCGTGTCAATCGTCCCGCGATAGACCACAAACTTCTGGAACAAAAACTCGGTCACGAAGTTGACGAGCATGTTGATGACTTCAATCAGCCAGTCGTGTACGCCGAGCGCGACCAGTTCCGTGCTCCACCATCTGGAAAGCGTGATGAACACGACGTAGTACAGCGCGACGAGCAGCATCGCGCGCTTGACGTTGCCGTCCGAGCGGAACGTGTAGCGGCGGTTGAATGTGAAGTTCCACAGGACGGACAGAATCAGCGAGGGAAGGTAACAGGCGTTGTAATCGGGAATCTTGAACACATCATGCAGCAGGGCGAAGCTGATGAGCTGAATGAGCCCGGCGGATGCGCTGAACAGCGTGAATTTGACCGCCTGCCAGACGTTTTTGTTCTTCATGCGGAATCCTCCTTGGTTGGAATGAATGATGAATGGGATGATTCGCTGCCGTGAAAAATTTCATTTTTCGTTCTGGCTAACGGGAGTGAAATGCAGCGTAGCAGCGCTACGCTAAATGGAACGACCGGACGCCAGAGCGGAAAAGGCGCAAGCAGATGGCGCAGACGAGTGCAGGAAATAGTATTACACCAGACGAAGCGACGGCGTGGCGTTGAGCGTCAGGGGCGCAAGCTCGCCCTTTTTCATCCGATAGTATGCCGCAGAGCCAATCATCGCCGCGTTGTCGGTGCACAGGTCGAGGCGCGGCATGTACAGCGGCAGATGCGCCTTGTCGGCGGCCTCCTGCATCATCCGGCGCAGCAGACGATTCGCGGAAACGCCGCCCGCCATTGCAAGCGCGGGGGCGTGAGTGTCCTTCGCCGCCAGCATCGCCTTTTCCACCAGCGCCGAAACGACGGCGTAGCGGAACGAAGCCGCCATATCCGCCTTCGGGAGCGGTTCGCCCTTCATCTCCATCTTGTTCGCCGCGTTCAGGAACGCCGTTTTCATGCCGGAGAAGGAATAGTCGTACTTGCCGGGGGTGTGCGGATGCGGGAGCGACAGGAAATGCGGGTCGCCCTCCTCCGCCAGTGCGTCGATGCGCGGACCGCCGGGGTAGGGGAGCGTCAGCACGCGCGCCGCTTTGTCGAACGCTTCGCCCGCCGCGTCGTCCATCGTCTGACCAAGCAGGGTGTAATCGCCGTAGTCGTTCACGCGAACGATGTGGCTGTGTCCGCCCGATACGACAAGGCACAGAAACGGCGGCTTCAAGTCCGGATTGGAGATGTAGTTCGCGGACACATGCCCTTCGATGTGGTTGACGGGGATGAGCGGCTTGTTTGCGGCGTAGCTCAAGCCCTTCATGCAGCTGACGCCGGTCAGCAGCGCGCCGACAAGCCCCGGCCCGTAGGTGACGGCGAGGGCATCGACATCCTGCAAGCGCATGTTCGCTGCCCGGAGCGCCTCGTCAATCACGCGGTCGCAGGCTTCGACGTGCGCACGGCTGGCGATTTCCGGGACGACGCCGCCATAGAGCGCATGGAGGTCAATCTGGCTGAAAACGATATTGGAAACAATGGTGCGTCCATTTTCAATGATGGCGGCGGCGGTTTCGTCGCAGGACGTTTCCAGCGCCAGAATGCGAACGTGGTCTTTCGTCTGCAAGGCATTAAGCTGCGCGCGGGCAGATTCAGTGTAGGTCATGGGAATACGCCCCTTATTGTTGATTTCGTAGCTTCACGGTGGCAATGATGAGCAGAATCCCCATCAGTGCCGCCCAGACAATGCCGATGATTTGCGCATAGTCAATGAACAATTGCGTCGGCATTAAACGGATGAGCAAATCCGTTTGCGGATTGAGCAGCCACAGGTTGTTTGTGAAGGCGATTTGATGGAAGAGGATGAACAGCCGGTCAAAATCCATCGCCGCCAGCAGCGCAAGGATGGCGACAAACGCCAGCATACAGCAGGCGGTTCGCCGGACGATTCGCCAGAAGAACCGCTGTTTCCGGGAATAGAGCCAACCGACCAGCGTCAGGAGGATGCTGCCCAGCGAAAAACGACGGCACAGGCTGAACAGCGTCCGCACGTCCGCCATATGCGTTTGCTCACGCTCGTTGAAAGCGTTGTATGCTATGCCGTTCATGGAAAATACGAGCTGGAAGTCGCCCTCGCCCTTGAGGTAATCGGTAATCAGCTTGGCGGCGGCACCGTATTGCTCCGCCGGAAAGCCGGTTGCTTCAGGCGGAGCGGTGCGCAGCATGAGCGTTTGCATCAGGGCAGGCTGCGTACCGACCCCGTAAACGATGGCTGCCAGCATGGTCAGGCAAAGCAGAAGCGCCGACAGGACGGAAACGAGTTGATAGCGCACCGGAAAATCTCCTTTCCGGGGAAAGCAATATAACGGCGAGAACCCTCCCAGCAGACACTGAGAGGGTTTCGGCATTACTGCATCTTCAAATAGGCGGTGATGAAGCCCTCAAGGTTGCCGTCCATCACGTCGTCAATGTTGCCGGATTCGTAGTTCGTGCGGTGATCCTTGACCATCGTGTAGGGCTGGAAGACGTAGGAGCGAATCTGGCTGCCCCATTCAATCTTCTTCATTTCGCCCTTGATGTTCGCCATTTCCTCTTCCTTGGCGCGCTCGCGCAGCTCCAGCAGCTTCGCCTTCAGCATTTTGATACACGTCGCGCGGTTCTGCACCTGATCGCGCTCGGTCTGGCAGGAGACGACGATGCCGGTCGGGTAGTGCGTCATTCGGACAGCGGAAGAGGTTTTGTTGACGTTCTGTCCGCCTGCGCCGCTGGAGTGGTAGGTGTCCACGCGGACGTCCTTCATGTTGATTTCGATGTCGGAATCATCGTCCTCCAGCATGGGGGCGACATCCAGCGACGCGAAGGACGTGTGGCGGCGGGCGTTTGCGTCGAACGGGGAGATGCGGACGAGGCGGTGCACACCCTTTTCGCCGCGGAGGTAGCCATAGGCGTGGTCGCCGCTGACCTCGAAGGTTACGGATTTGATGCCCGCTTCGTCGCCGTCAAGCAAATCCAGCACCTTGACGGTGAAGCCCATCTTTTCACAGTAGCGGGTATACATGCGGTAGAGCATGGACGTCCAGTCCTGCGCTTCTGTTCCGCCCGCGCCTGCGTGGAGGGACAGCACCGCGTCATTGTCGTCATAGTCGCCGCGCATGAGGGTTTCCAGCTCCAGCGCGTCGGTATGCTCTTTGAGCGTCGCCAGCTCATTCACCGCTTCGGTGACGGTGTCTTCGTCCTTCTCTTCTTCCGCCATTTCGAGCATGACCTCGATATCATCGGCGGAAGAAAGCAGTTTTTCGTAGTGCTCGAGTTTGTTCTTGAGGTTGGAAACCTTCTGGTTGACCTTCGCGGAGTGATCCGGGTCATTCCAGAATTCGGGCTGATTCATTTCCTCGGTCAGCTCATCCAGCTGTTCGCGGATATGGTCAATGTGGAGGGCATCGCCCGCGGCAAGCAGGGATTTACGAATCTCTGCCAGTTCGCTGCGATACTGGGGAATATCTATGAGCGCCATGTTTAATCTCCTTCAATCGTCAGGAAAGGCTTTTTTCTGGTTGATGATTTTGCTTTTGGGGTGGATTGATGCTTGATTTTTTATGTTGCGGGGGTTTCGCTCCTGCGGGAGCGACAAGGGGGCATGAAAACAGACGAAGTCTGCGGTCGCCCCCTTGACCCCTTCGCATTCGCCCTCAGGATGTTACTGGTTGGTTTATGTTAGTTGGGCACGAAAGGTACACTAACTAAAAAGCAACAATTACAACCTACTATGCAAGAGGGCACCGAAGGGGTGGAGGGGGCGATCGGAAAGCCCCCTCCTCGCGTCCGCAGACGCGAAATCCCTGCATAAACACGCGAAAATTACATTGGAATTGCCACCTACTCAATCGCGAAAATGGGTCAAGGGAGTTACTCCCTTGTTTCTTTGTCCTTGCCGCAGCAGTTCTTGTACTTCAAGCCCGAACCGCAAGGGCAGGGATCGTTGCGGCCAACGCGCTCCGACGGCTTCACCCGCTTGGGCTGGCGCGGCTGACCGTTGCCGGGCACAATCGGCTTGCCCTCGACGGGGCGAACCGCTGCCTGCACACGTTCCGGCGTGCGCTCAATGCGCAGCTGATACATGCGGCGCACCGTGTCTTCGCGAATCAGGTGATTCAGCTCGTCGAACATGTAGCCCGCTTCAATCTGGTACTCGGTGACGGGGTTCTTGCCGCTGTACGCGCGGAAGCCGATGCCGTCGCGCAGACGATCCATTGCGTCGATGTGATCCATCCAGCGCACATCCACCGCGCGCAGCAGCACAACGCGCTCCACTTCGCGCATGTCCAGCCCGATTTCCGCCAGCGCCGTCTCGCGCTCCTCGTAGAACGCCTTCGCGTCGTCCTTGAGCGCCTGCGCCAGCGCGTCGCGGTCACCGGAGTGGACGACATCCTCCAATTCGGCAATCTTGCCGTGGTGGATGCACAGGTTTTCCAGATAATTCGTCAGCTGCGGAATATCCCAATCCGTGCCGTCGTCAGACGCGCAGTGGCGGGAGAGCGCGGCGTCAATCAGCTTGTACGCCATGCCGATGATGTTGTCGCGGACGTTTTCGCCCATCAGCACGCGGCGGCGCTGACCGTAGATAATCTCGCGCTGGCGGTTCATCACGTTGTCGTATTCCAGAACGTGCTTGCGGATCTCGAAGTTGCGGCCCTCGATGCGCTTCTGCGCGGATTCAATCTGCTTGGTGAGCATTCCCGCCTGAAGCGGCTCGTCGTCCTTGAGCCCCAGACGCTCGACCATCGGCATGATGCGGTCGCCGCCGAAGAGACGCATCAGGTCGTCTTCCAGCGAAATGAAGAACTGGGTCGAACCGGGGTCGCCCTGACGGCCCGCACGGCCGCGCAGCTGATTGTCAATGCGGCGGGATTCATGGCGTTCCGTGCCGATAATGTGCAGACCGCCGGTTTGCAGCACGCGGTCATGCGCTTCGTCGGTGGTGCGCTTGAAGTCCTTGTAGAGGGACTGGTACTTTTCGCGCGCGGCAAGGATTTCGTCGGACACATCTTCCGCGTGCCCTGTCGCGGCTTCAATGATTTCCTCGTCATAGCCGTCCTGACGCATGGCGCGGCGGGCGAGGAATTCCGGGTTGCCGCCCAGCAGAATGTCCGTGCCGCGGCCAGCCATGTTGGTGGCAATGGTGACGGCGCCCCAGTGACCTGCCTGCGCGACGATTTCAGCTTCCTTGGCGTGGTTCTTGGCGTTCAGCACCTCATGTTGGATGCCACGGCGCTGGAGCATGGCGGAGAGCATTTCGCTCGTTTCAACCGTGACCGTGCCGACCAGCACGGGCTGACCGTTGGCGTGCACCTGCGCAATTGCGTCCACAACAGCGTTGAACTTCGCCTTCTTCGTCTTGTAGACCATGTCGTCCAAGTCCTTGCGGATGTTGGGCTTGTTGGTCGGAATCTGCACGACGTCCAGCGAGTAGATGTTCTGGAACTCGTCTTCTTCCGTCTTCGCCGTACCTGTCATGCCGGAGAGCTTGTGGTACATGCGGAAATAGTTCTGGAAGGTGATGGTCGCCAGTGTGCGGCTTTCGCGCTCAATGGTCACATGCTCCTTGGCTTCAATCGCCTGATGCAGACCCTCGGAGTAGCGGCGGCCAATCATCAGGCGGCCCGTGAATTCGTCAACGATGATGACCTGATCGTCCTTGACGACGTAGTCCACGTCGCGCTTCATCAGGAAGTTGGCGCGCAGGGCGCAGCTGACGTGGTGATTCAGCTCGGCATTTTCCGCGTCATTGATGTTGGTGATGCCGAACGCGGCTTCGACGCGCTGGGCACCCTCGTCGGTCAGGCTGATGGCCTTTTTCTTCTCTTCAATCTCGAAGTGAACGTCGCGCTTGAGCGTGCGGACGACCGCATCCACCTTCGCGTAGAGGTCGGTGGATTTGTCGCCCGCGCCGGAGATAATCAGCGGGGTACGCGCTTCGTCAATCAGGATGGAGTCCACTTCGTCGACGATGGCGAAGTTGTGGCCGCGCTGCACCAGCTCGCTTTGGCGGATGACCATGTTGTCGCGCAGGTAGTCGAAGCCCAGCTCGTTGTTCGTGCCGTAGGTAATGTCGCAGGCATAGGCGGCGCGGCGTTCGGCGCTGTCCAGATCGTGGACGATCAGGCCGACGCTCAGCCCCATGAAGCGGTGAACTTTGCCCATCCACTCGCTGTCGCGGCGCGCCAGATAGTCGTTGACGGTCACGACGTGCACGCCCTTGCCGGACAGTGCGTTCAGGTACGCGGGCAGGGTGGACACCAGCGTTTTGCCCTCGCCGGTCTTCATCTCGGCGATGCGCCCCTGATGCAGCACCAGGCCGCCCATCACCTGCACGCGGTACGGGCGCATCCCCAGCACACGGGCGTCGGCTTCGCGGATGGCGGCGAACGCTTCGGGCAGAATGTCATCTTCGGTTTCGCCATTTTGCAAGCGCGCGCGGAATTCATCCGTCTTGGCACGCAGCTGCTCGTCCGTCAGCGCCTTGTATTCATCTTCGAGGGCTTCCACGGCGTTGACCGTCTTTTGCAGCTTTTTGACCTCCGCGTCATTGCTGCTGCCCAGCAGTTTTTTGACCCAATCGAACATAAAGTTCTCCTTTCAATATAGAAACAATTTCTGATAATATTTGGAAAATCACAATCATATGAGCGCACCTATTCCCGAATAGACACACTACTCTTTCATTATAACATGAAAGCCCCCGAACATGCAAGTGCTCAGGGGCAATAATCTGCCTTTACGCTCGTGCAAACTGCTGTTACTGCTCCGCCAATTCAGGGTGGGGAATCAGCAGCAAAACGCGATGCGCCTTGTCGGACAGGATGCGGCATGGGTCGTAGAAGGGAATTTCCACCCCGGCTGCTTCGGCGCAAAAGGTGACAATATCGGACTGTTTGTCCTTCATAGCCGCTGTATACCGTGCGTACAGGTCGGGCGAAAGCTGAATCTCCACGGCTTCACCGTCCACAAGACGCATCAGCTGGGTCAGCAGTTCCTGCTCGGTGGAAACGTACAGCCCGTGCGCCTGATAGTAGTTCGGAACGCCGCTCAGGTCGGGGAAAGTGTACCCGCGATTGGGCGTGTGGTCGATGGACATATCCGCTTCACCCATGGCGTAGTTGCTGTGGAACACATGCCCGTCGAAAGCGGCCCCCCATGTTGCGTCAAGAAAGCCGAAATTGGTCACATTCCATGCATGCAAACCGGTTTCGCCGCTTGTGTCTGACGCTTCGCCGATGATGGTTGCGCATGGAATGCCCGCAAGTCGATAGAGAAGTGAAATCGCCTGCGCATATCCTGCGCAGGTGGCTTCGCCATACAGCAAAGCGCCCACGGCCGCGTGCTGCCACATGCTGTCGGGTGAATAGGTTGTATTCTGTACAAGCCGCTCGTACAGCGCCAGCGGGTCGGGATTTTCGTCCACCCACGACTGTGCTGTTTCCAGAAGCTGTTTGCGCAAGGCTGATGCTTCTTCGGCGGAACAAAGGTAGCGCGGTGAAATGCTTTGGGCGACATCCGGCTGATTGCGCTGATAATGGACACGGTAGGAGTCGATGTGAAACAGCTCCGGATAGTCGTTGCGCATGTTATCCAAGGTCTGTACCAGCAGATTGTAGGACGTTCCGGCGGGAAGTTGAATGCTGCCTTTCTGCGCCATGAGCTTTGGATACAGGAAATTGCGCAGACTACGTTCGCCGGGCGGCATCATGCGGACAGAGAGCATGGTTTCCGCCGGATAGGGCGTATCCGGCTCCTGCTGGGCGAGCAGGGTCGGGGCGGTGAAGAGCATCAGCACAACGCACAGCAGGGGGAGAAAGCGGATTTTCTGCACAGAAATCCCTCCTTTCGGTGGAAGACGGGGAAAAGCTGTGGATAAGAGAACAGTCCAGCCGTGCAAACGCGCCAAGCTGGACTGTATTCTTAGAAATAAACACGCGGACACTGTATGAAAGTGTGCTCAACTCAATCGCGAGAAGGGAGTCCAGAGGGTCGAAGACCCTTTGGCAGGGTCAAGGGGCAGCGCCCCTTGGGTTCTCCCTTAATATGCCGCGCGGGGATTGCTGCCGTAGAGCACCGCGAGGGTCTCCTGACCCGCGGAGCCGTCCACGGAAAGCCCGTTGCGGGACTGGAAGGAGCGAACCGCCGCGACGGTTGCATCATCGTAATAGCCCGTGACGGCTGCCAGATAGCCAAGCTGCTGCAAGCTGTCCTGCATCTGCACCACTTCGTCGCCGCGGTCGCCCTTGCGGAGCGTTTTGTACTCCGTTGTTTTCGCCGCCGCCGCAACCGCAGTGCCGCTGTACAGTTTTGTCAGCGTCTTGTTGCCCGCGATGCCGTCCACCGGCGTCACCTTGTTGCGAATCTGGAATGCGCGGACAGCATCCTGCGTCGTTGCGCCGTACACGCCGTCGCGCGAACCGTCGTAGTAGCCCAGTTCGTACAGCGTCGCCTGCATGGTGCGCACTGCCGCGCCCGTGTCGCCGGGGCGCAGCGTCGCGTATTCGTCGCTGTCCACCGCGTCAGAGGAGTACAGAAGCGTCAGCGTCTTGTCGCCTGCAATGCCATCCACCGGCGTGATGTTCATCTTCTTCTGGAACGCCTTGACCGCCGCCGTTGTGCCGGAGCCGTAATCGCCGTCAATCGTGCCGGTATAATAGCCCTTCTGCTTCAGCGTCGTCTGCAGCTGGCGAATCGCCGCGCCGCTGTCACCCGGCCGGAGCGTGGTGTACTTGGATGTATCCGTGCTGCTGGAGGTGGTGAACAGCGCACGCTGGGTCGCGGGGCCTGCCTTGCCGTCCACACGCAAGCCCTGCGCTGACTGGAACGCGACGACTGCCGCCGTCGTTGCCGCACCGTACTTGCCGTCCACGCTGCCAGAATAGTAACCCTTGTTTTTCAACGCCTGCTGGAGATTGCGAACCGCCGTGCCGGTGTCGCCCTCGGAGAGCGTCGTGTAGCCGTCCACAGAGGTGGAAGCAGTCGCCGTCGGCATGGAGCTGGCAGCAATCGCCGCGTCGGAATAGAGGCGGTTCAGGGTGGATGTGCCCGCCTTGCCGTCCGCCTTCAGGCCGTTCGCCGTCTGGAAGGCGATCACTGCCGCCTTTGTCGCGTCGCCGAAAGAGCCGTCCGCCGTGCCGGTCAGGTAGCCCAAGGATTTCAGGCGCGTCTGCATCGCCTTGACGGCGCCGCTGTTCTTCATGCCGGACTCCAGCGTCGTGCCGATGGAGGACACGGGCGTGGAGGATTTCGCCGCGGAGGAAGAATACAGCGTTTGCAGCGTCGAAGGCCCGGCGACACCGTCCGTATACAGGCTCTTGTACTTTTTCTGGAACGCTTTGACGGCGTATTCTGTCGCACCCTCGTAGTTGCCGTCCGGCGAACCCGCCATCCAGCCCAGTTCAATCAGGCGCGCCTGCAGCGTGCGGACGCGTGTGCCGGACGAACCACTCTGGAGATAATACTCAGTGGAGAGGTTTGGGGTCGCGGTGGTTTTCGGCTTGGGGGTTGCGGTCTTGCGCGGAGTAGCGGTTGCGGCGGCTGCCTTGACAGCGTTGGAGCTGTTCAGCTTTGCCATCGTCGATTTGCCCGCGATGCCGTCCACCAGCAGATTGTTGCGGTCTTGGAACGCGCGCAGCGCCTTCTCCGTCGCGTCGCCGAAATCGCCGTCAACGCTGCCGGTGTAGTAGCCCAGCTGCTTCAAGCGGCGCTGGAGCGTCTTGACATCAGCGCCGGACGAGCCTTTTTTGAGAACGGCAGCCGCAGTCGGCGTGGGTGTTGCGGTCGGCCGCGCGGTGGTGGCGATGCTGCCGGGCGGCGTGGTCACCACGGTGACAATGCCGTTGGACGTAATCACGCCTGGCTGTGTCGTCGGCATGACGGTGTTCGTGCCGAAATTGAAAACGGATTCAACCGTCGGCGTGGGCGAAGGAGTGGGCGTGGCGGTGCGCGGGGGCGCTGTGACAGCAACCGTATTGTAAACAACACCCTGATTGGACAGGTCGCCTGACAGGTCGTCCGGCGGCACAAAGCAGCCCGTCAGCGTCATGGACAGCGCCAAAACACCGCACAGGGCAGCACCCTTGAGAATGCGGTTGCGAACAGTTGCAGCGGCATGATTCTTCATGATGATAATTCCCTTCCTTCACACTCAGGGCGAGCGGAGCAAGCGTTATCCTCCTGCCGGATTTGCCGGAAAGAGGCGTATGGGCAATCGCCCATCTATATTGTACACATTTATCGGGCAGTGTGCAAGGGCTAAATTGCACTTCCCCTGCCGGAAAGTGGCGAAAAGCCCGCGCCTTCCAATGATATAACGAAACAAGCGGCGCTTTTCCTCCCTTTCCGCTGGATTAGACGGAGAAAAACGCGGATTTGTTCCGCTGAATCAACTATTATTCGACATGTGCGCCGGATTTTCCTGCTGCGAAAACCGTTTCGATATGAAAAACCCCGCCGGAGGATTCCGACGGGATTCGATTATTCATGTTTGCGAACCTTGCATTTCAGCACGGCATCGACTGCTTTGCCCATTTCCGGCAGCTGAATGTCCATCAAGCGGCCTTCGTCGCACTTCTTGGCAAGTTCGGGCTGAATCGGCAATTGCGCCAGCATCGGCAGTCCATACTGCTTCGCGACATCCGCTGTGCGCCCTTCGCCGAAGGGATACAGGCGCTTGCCGCAGTCCGGGCAGGTCATGTACGCCATGTTTTCCACCAAGCCCAGCACGGGGATGTTCATCATCTGCGCCATTTTGACGGCTTTCTCCACAATCATGCCGACCAGTTCCTGCGGGCTTAAGACAATCACGATGCCATCCACCGGCAGCGACTGGAACACCGTCAGCGGCACGTCGCCCGTTCCCGGCGGCATATCCACATACAGGCAGTCCACATCCCCCCAGCACACATCCGTCCAGAACTGCTTCACCGTGCCTGCAATCAGGCTGCCGCGCCAGATAACGGGGTCGGTGTCGTGCTCCAGCAGCAGGTTGATGGACATAATCTTCACGCCGTTTTCGGCTTCCTGCGGCAGGATGCCCAGCTCATTGCCGACCGCCTTGTCACGGATGCCCAGAATGCGCGGCATACTCGGCCCGGTGATGTCCGCATCCAGCACCCCGGCGATTTTCCCGCGCCGCGCCGTTTCGCACGCGAGCAGACCCGTCACCAGCGATTTTCCCACGCCGCCCTTGCCGCTGACAACGCCGATGACCTTCTTCACCCGGCTGCCTGCGTTCGCCGGGGCAAGCAAACTCTGCGGCTTCTGCCGCGATGCGCACGCGCTCCCGCACGAGGAGCAGTCATGCGTACATTCTTCTGCCATCATGTTCACCTCTGCATCAGATTCATGGGGTATTATAGCATCCGTTTGGGAATGCGTCAAGCTGTCATAATGCCCGAATCGGAAAGTACAGATACTCCTGCTGCGTTTTCGGGTCGGTGAATTCCTGCACCGCGCCGACGAGCTTCACGCCGTTTTCGCGGAAGTAATCGACCATGCGGCTGAATGTGTCCGCGCGGCGATTCTCTATGGCAAGGTACTCATACCCCGGCACGACCCACTTCGTCCACCCGTCCGGCACTTCCGCGTCGATGGGACATTCCACGCCCGCGAGGTACAAACCGCGCGAGAAGCCGTCTGTCCACGGCAGGAACGAACGGGTTTCGTCGCTCATCACGCCCCAAATGCCGAGCAGCGCGCCGTTTTCGTCGCGGCTGGCGACGGGGGAGACTTCGTCGAAGTGGGCGTTCGCGTCTGACCAGAGCATGGGGATGAAGCCTTCGCCGTCGTCTGTCGAGCCTTCGATGCCGATAACGGCAAAGGAGGGCTTGACGATTTTTTGAATGTTGAGGGATGATTCCATGCTGATACCTCCGATGCTATCCTATTCCCGATTCCGCCACAAGTCATTCTTGCGAATTTTTACCCGTGGAATGCTCGTCGTCAAGTCCACTTCATAGATGTCTTCCTCCGTCGGATGCAGAATCACATGCACCTTCTGTCCCAGCGCCGGTTCAATGGTGGACGTATGAAACAAAATCAGCGCATTCCCCGTGCTCGGATGCGTACATTGCAGCTCAATAAAGAAGCGATTGTGTTTGACAGGTGCAGTGTAGCTGACGGTCGCTGCCGTGTGCAGCCCGATTCGCCGCAGCTCCCAGCGCGGCTTCAGGCGCTGGAAGAAATCGACGATGGCGGCAGGGGAGAAGGATTGCAGCGTCGTGCGGCGCAGGAGCAGAGCGCCCGCGAGCATCCACAGCGGCAGCGGTGCCGACGCAAGCAGCGCAATGGGATACCCCAGCAGCGCGCCCGCAATGCCGAGGACGCACAGCACTTCCAGCGCGACGAACGTCCACCGGGAGAAGAAGCAGTGCCGGTGCAGCGTGTTCGCCGCCGCCCAGCCCAGCACGATGCCCCACGCCAGCGGCGCGAGCAGCAGCACGAACCCGGCGAACGATGCGCCCGTTGACCCGCGCGACATCAGATGAACACCGGCGAATGCCAGCCCCCCAAGCAGCAGATAGAACCCCGCCCAGCTGTACGGGCGGAGCAGAAACGCCTGCCAGAGCGGCGTTGCGCCCTCCACGGCATAGCGGACGGATGCACGCAGGTAACGGCAGGCATACAGCGCTAAATGTACTGTCAGTTTTGGCAGCCACAGCAGCACATCCAGCAGCATGTTCAGCAAGTCGTCGACCCCATGCGGACGGCGGAAGGGGAAATCCGGGCGCGCAGAACGGAGCAATTGCATCGTCCTGCGCAGCGATTCGCCCAGCGGCGGCAGAAGGAATTTCCGTTTCGGGGGCGCGGACGGCGTGTCCGGAGGCACATCAAACGGGATGTCTGGCGGCATGGTGTCGAACGAATCCTCCGCAGGGTACGGGATGAACTCCTCAGGCGAATAATACTCGCGCGTTCGGCGTCGGCGCGGGGGTTCGTCCGCATTCATGCGGCGGCGGCAGGGCGCGGCTTCGTTTTCCTCCGGCGTATACACCCGGTCAGCCCGGCGTCGGCGCGGCGTCTGCTCACTCATGGGGCTGCCTCCCTTTCGTATGCGTCGCACAGGGACTTTGCGTCGCCCTGCGCGCGGATTCTGCCATGCTCCAGCCAAATCACGCGGTCGCAGAGTTCGCGAATCTGGCTTAAATTATGGCTGACGAACAGCACTGTCGCGCCGCCGGACATGAGCTCAAGCATCCGCGCGCGGCTCTTGCGCTGGAAACGCTCGTCGCCGACGGCAAGAATTTCGTCCACAATCAGAATATCAGGCTGAACGACGGTGGCGATGGAGAAAGCCAGACGCGCGAGCATTCCGGACGAGTACGTTTTCAGCGGACGGTCGATGAAACGATCGAGTTCGCTGTACGCAATGATTTCCGGCGCTTTGTCGTGCAGAAAATCCTTCGGGTAGCCGAGAATTGCGCCGTTAAGGAAGATGTTCTCCCGCCCGGTGAGTTCCGCGTCGAAGCCGCTGCCGAGTTCGAGCATGGGGACGAGCGTGCCTTGCAGGGTGACGCTGCCGCTGGTGGGCGGGTAAATGCCGCTGATGATTTTGAGCAGGGTGGATTTTCCCGCGCCGTTATGGCCAATCAGCCCGGTGACACTGCCCTTTTCGGCGGTGAAGGACACATCATCGAGGGCGCGGAAGGTGGTGGTATGCGTCTGGCGGTGGAGGGCGTCGACGACAAACTCCTTGAGGTTGGTGGTGCGGTTCTGGTCGATGCGGAAATCCATCGTAATGTGGCGGGCTTCTACCAAGGGGATTCACCTCCTCGCGCCCGCAGGCGCGAAATCCTGCGAATATAATTCTCCATCAACCAAGAAAAATCCTCTTGCCATCAAGAAAAACTGACAGAAATTCCTTTCTGCTTCCGCCCCTTGACGGGAGGGCGCGGGTGGGCTATACTTATCCCGTATGGAAAAGGGGAGGAATCTGGATGGAAATCATTGCACGAATCGAAAACGGCTTTCGGGAGAAATTTGGCGTGCCGCGGCAGTCGGGGCTTGTGCCGGAGGTGATTTCCCGCGTCGTGATGACTGAAAAGTACAGCGTCCGCGAGGCGTTCCGCGGCATTGAGGATTACTCCCACCTGTGGCTGCTCTGGGAGTTCGACCGCGCGCAGCAGGACGATTGGCGGCCGACTGTGCGTCCGCCGCGGCTGGGCGGCAATACCCGATTGGGCGTGTTCGCGACGCGCTCGCCGTTCCGCCCGAACCGCATCGGTCTGACGGTTGTCCGCTTGATTCGCATGGAGGAGGAGAACGGGCGCATCACGCTCGTCGTCTCCGGCGCGGATTTGATGGACGGCACGCCAATTGTGGACATTAAGCCGTACCTGCCGTATGTGGACAGCGTGCCGGATGCCGTCGGCGGGTTCACCGAGCAGACCGAACGCCATCGCCTGACGGTGGATTTTCCGGAGAAGCTCAAAAAGTACGTTCCCAAGCAGAACCTGCCCGCCGTGATGGGCTTGCTCGCGCAAGACCCGCGCCCGGCGTATCAGCATGACGGAAAGCGCGTGTACGGCGTGCCGTATGGCGAAGTGGATATTCGCTTTGTCGTCGAAGGAGACACGCTGACGGTGGTGGAAGTCGTGCCGTACACGGAAAAGGAACAGAAAAAATGAATACGAATCGCTGGATGCAGGAGGTCGATGCGCGGTTTCCGGTGCGCAAAAGCAAGGTACAAAAGGCGCAGTTCCGCCAGTATGTGCTGCAAAAGGCGCAGGAAATGGGCTATGCGGCGAGGATGGAGGAAAACAAGGCAATCTGCACGAACCGCAATATCGTCGTGGGCGATGTGGACAAGGCGAAAGTGCTTGTTACGGCGCATTACGATACGCCCGCAACCGTCGGGCTGCCGAATGTCATGCTGCCCATGAATCGCCCGATGTTTTACCTCGTTCAGGCGCTGATTGCGCTGGTGATGGTTGTGTTCATCTTCATACCGACGGGGATTGTGAAAAAGCTCACGGGCAGCATCTTCTGCACGGAAGCGACGCTGATTGGGTTGTACTGCCTGATGATGTATCTGCTGCTGGCGGGCGTGCCGAATCCGCACAACGTCAATGACAACACGTCGGGCGTGTGCGGGGTGCTGGCGCTGATGGAATCGTTCGCGGCGGAAAAGCCGGAGGAGATTGCGTTCGTGCTGTTCGACAACGAGGAGAAGGGGCTGCTCGGCGCATCGGGGCTGGCGAAAGCGCATAAGCAGGCGGCAAAAGAGACGCTTGTGCTGAACATGGACTGCATCGGCGCGGGGGAAGCCATGCTGATGCTTGTGCCGAAAGCGGCACGGGAGAAGTATCCGGCACTGGGCGAGACGGCGCGGAAAAGCAGCGGCATTCCGGCCGTCCTTGGCGACATGGAGAAGTGCAATTTCTCCTCCGACCAGAAGCACTTCAAGCTCGGCGTGGGTATCTGCGCCTGCCGCAAGAAAAAGCATGTAGGCTGGTACTGCAGCAAAATTCATACCAAACATGACACGACGTACGACGAAATCACCCTGCAGGGCGTGGCGGACACCGTGGAAGCCGTCCTCCGGCAGGTCGTCGGGAAGGAGCAAGCATGACCATACGCGAAGAAATCGACGCGCAGTTCCCCATCCGCAAAACGACAGCGCAGAAGCGGGCGTTCGAGAAGTGGGTGATGGCGAAGATGCGCGAAATGGGGTATCGCCCCTATGTGGACGGCATGAACCGAAAGGACAAGCTGCGCCACCGCAACATCGTCGCCGGCGACCCTCAAAATGCCGAACTGCTCATCAGCGCCCACTACGATACGGCGGCGACCATCGGCGTGCCGGACTTGCGCATTCCCCGGAATTTCCCAGTATATATTCTATCACAGGGCGCGGTGCTGCTGGGAATGCTGCTGATTTCCCTGCTGATTGGCACGCTGGTCGGGCTGGCGACGAAGAGCGGCGATTTGCTGATTCTGATGTTCTTTTTCGCCTATCTGGCGCTGATGCTGCTGATGATGTTCGGCGCGGCGAACAAGCATAACGTCAATGACAACACATCCGGCATTGCCGCCCTGCTGGAGACGATGCAGCGCCTGGCCCCTGAAGCGCGCGAAAAGACGGCGTTCATCCTCTTTGATCATCAGGAGACGGGCAGCCGCGGCGCAAAGAGCTACGGCGCACAGCACGTCGAAGTGCAGACGATGAAGCTGCTTGTTGACCTCAACTGCGTCGGGGATGGCGACACGTTTGTCATCAGCGCCCCGAAAATGGCGCAGGACAAGCCGGAATACGCCGCCGTCCGCGAATCCCTTGAAGCGAACGCAATGGCATCCGGCGTGTCGACGCAGTTTTTCGGGCGCGCGGGTGTGCAAGGCGCGGGCGATTATCGGCGCTTCGTGTGCGGGGTGGGCGTATCGGCATACCACCACAGCGCGGGGGTGGGACTCATCACCGGGCGCATTCACACTTCCCGCGATACCGTCTGCCGGCAGGAAAATTTGGACTATCTCGCCAAAAGTCTCGCCGACGCGGCTCAAAAAATGAATGATTTGTAACAAATTGCCGAACAAACGGCATTTTTCAGCGCTTTTGCTTTGCAATTTGTACCGGAATATGCTACAATAATGAATAGAAAGGCTCCCTGTTGGCGAGACTGGAAGAGGAGGAAGCAGCATGCTGCCGAAAGTTTCCAAGGGATTCCGCACCATTTTTGTCGCGGTGATGTGTGTGGTGTGCGTGGCGCTGTGTGTGCTGGCGGTTCGGCTGGCGCAGCAGGGCGAGCAGCTTCGGCTGACGCAATTGCAGCTGGATGCAAGTCTGGCGCGGTTGAAGCTCCAGCAGACGCAGCGCGCGCAAATCGACGTTGACCTGCCGGAAACGCTGGCGCAATTGCAGGCGGTGCAGCCCGAAGCGGATGCAGCGTCCGCGCGCGAGCAGGAACTCCGCGCCCAGCGCAAGGCGCTCCGCAGCGAAAATGCGGAATTAGCGGCGCAGGCGGAAACGCTCACGCAGCAGCTCGCTCTCCTTCGGACCCCGGACAGTGAGCTGATCGGAGAGGTGGAGACGCTGCAAAAGACGCTTTCATCCCTTCAGGCGCAGGTGGACGCCGCACGGCAGCTCCTTGGGCAGGCAGAGGAGTGAGCCTATTCCCCAATTCACTTGCGCTATCTGCTTGCGCATTCGCATTTGGAAATAGGATGACAGCCGCATTTATTCACAGCCTGAGATTCGACTGACAAAGCAAGGAGGAAGTTCCCATGTCCGAAAACAAGTCCCAGACACCGGCACAGAACACGCCGGAAAACAGCGAGAAGAAGAAAGTCTCCCTGTTCGCACTCATCGTCGTGCTGGTCGTGGCGGTCATCGTGATGGTCGCGTTGTTCGTGCGGTCGAATAACCTGTCCAGTCAGCTGGATGAGGTCAACGGTCAGCTGGCCGCCAGCAACACCGAACTCCAGCAGACCATTGCCGACAAGGAGACGGCGCAGGCGGAACTGACCACCGCGCAGAATGACCTCCGCGAAGCGCAGCTGGTGCTGGAAGAATCCACCGCAAAGGTGGCGGAACTGGAAGCCCAGCTGGTTGTGCTGAACGACGAAAACGAAGCGAACAAGGCGCAGGTGGAAACGCTGACCGCTGAACTGGACACCGCAAAGGCGAATCAAGCGGCGGCGCAGGGCTACCTCGACAACGTGTCCGCGCAGCTGGATGAGCTGATGCAGAACCTCGGCTTGGCGCAGAGCGCGCTGAACGGCGAAGCGACGGAAGAACCCGCTGTCGAGCCCGCTGTGACGGAAGAGCCCGCTGTGACGGAAGAGCCCGCCGTCGAGCCCGAAGCGACGGAAGAACCCGCCGTCGAGCCCGAAGCGACGGAAGAGCCCACCGCCGAACCCGAAGCGACGGAAGAACCCGCTGTCGAACCTGACGTGACGGAAGAACCCGCTGCCGAGCCCACCGCGACGGAAGAACCCGCCGCTGAGCCGGATGTGACGGAAGAACCCGCCGTCGAGCCCGAAGCGACGGAAGAACCCACCGTCGAACCCGAAGCGACGGAAGAACCCACCGCTGAACCCGAAGCGACGGAAGAACCCACCGCTGAACCCGAAGCGACGGAAGAACCCACCGTCGAACCCGAAGCAACGGAAGAACCCGCTGCTGAAGGAAGAGTTCTTACCACCACCATCACGTCTATGCTGCCGGACGAATACACGCTTGATGTTGAACTGCATCTGGATGCGAACAATGTGGTGACGGAGTTGAAGCTGACGCTGGAAAATGAAATCGAAGGTCTGACGCAGGAAATGCTGGACGCCTTCGCGGAGCAGTTCGTCGGCAAGCAGCTGCCGGTTGTCCTGCACGCGGATGCGGATGAGACGACTGCGGAAGAGCAGATTGTCGAAGGCATGGAGAATCAGCTGGAGAACAGCCGCGGCATCGTTGAGATGCTGAACAAGCTGGCAGAGCAGTAATCCCCTGACACATCGCGCCGCCCCGCTGACTGAATATGGTTAAGCGGAGCGGCGTTTTTTGCACTTGTGTTCCTTTTCAATCAATGGTATAATAGAAGTGGACGTGTATGTCCGAGCAGATATATCAACGATCGACGACCAATGGAGGCTGCACATGAAAAAATGGTTCTGTGCGCTGGGCATGATGCTGGCGCTGCTGATGTCCGTCGCGCTGGCGGACGGCGTGAAAGTTACCTTTGCCGAGAAAAACGGGCAAATCAACGGCGGCTATGATTATACGCTGAAGCTGAACGTGTCGCCCGCAAGCGACAAAGACCTGACGGTTTCCCTGACCTGCGACGGCTTGGATGGCGCGTATTCCGTGGTCATCCCGGCAGGGCAGAAGAGTACCATGCTGACCGTTCCGACGCAGGTGGTGGAGGAGCGCGGCAAGGTCGTTTTTGAACTGCAGAGCGGCGACGGCTACACCGGTGCGGGCAAGCACACGCTGACCATCCAGCGCCTGCCGAACGTGCAGTTCTATCTGGGCATTAACTTTGGCACGGTGGGCAAGAAGATGAGTGTCCGCATGACGGTGACGAATTCATCCACCATCGTCAAGGGCAACAACACCTTCCAGCTGCGCGATGACAAGGGTACAGTGCTGGCGGAAGCGAAGTGGTCGAATCCGAGCGGCGACATGAGCTTCTCCATCACCCCAACCGCTGATATGGAGGGATACACTCGCCTGAGCGTGTGGCTGGGCGATCGCTGTGTGGCGGATGGCGGTTACCTGACCGTCGTTGCGAAGGGACAGCGCGCCGTCAAGAACGTGGAGACGGAGCGGAAACTTGTCGGCATCGGCATGGACTGCGGTTTCGGCGGCAAGAACACCGATCAGGTGCTGGAAGTGCTGGCGAAGCACAACACGAATATCACCTTCTTCATGACGGGCTATTTCGTCCGCACGTTCCCGGAGGAATCCAAGCGCGTGCTGGCGGCGGGCAATGAAATCGGCGACCACACGAACACGCATCCGCAGCTGACGAAGGAACGGCCCTACAGCATGATGCGCCAAATCGTTTTTCCGGCGGAGACCATGGCGGAAACGCTGGGTGTCTCGCCGCGCCTGATGCGCCCGCCGTACGGGGACGTGAACAGCAACGTCATCAGCGTTTCGCGCGCGGAAGGCATGGAGTGCGTGCTGTGGAACATGAGCACGAAGGACTCCATCGGCAAATACACGGTGGAAGAGTGCATCAAGAACGGTACGACGCGTGCCAAGCTCGCGCCCGGCAATATTTTGCTCTGCCATCTCGACGCGAATCACAGCTGGGAAATTCTTGATGCTGTCCTGACCTACTACGAGGAGCAGGGCTACACCGTTCTGCCGATTTCCGCGCTGATTTACGCCACGGGCGGATCGCTGCCCCCGATGCCCTCCACCCGCGAGGCACTGCTTTACACCGACGACTACTGGCCGAACTGGCTGGCAGAACGCGGCATTGAGATTGAGACGAAGGAATAAGCAAGCAGGCTGTCCGAGAAAAACGGGCAGCCTGTTTTTGCAAAAGGTGGAATGCCGATGCACATCACTGACTGGAAAGAGAATTTTATCTCGAAGATGATTACGCGCGGGCGCAATTACTGGCGTGCCGGGGCAGTGAAAAATCTGCACTGCACGCAGGAGAAAATCACTGCTGATGTAGAAGGCACGCGGCTGTATCGGGTTGAGATTACGCTGGCAGACGATGCTGTGGCAACCATGTCCTGCACCTGCCCTTTTGCGAAAGAGGGCGCAAACTGCAAGCATATGGCGGCGGTTCTCTTTGCGGCGACCCATCTGCCGGAAGCGGAATTGCCCGCGCCGGAGTGGGAGAAGAAGCTGAACAGCCTTTCCGCTGAAACGCTTCGGGATTTTCTTCGTCCGCTGCTGAAAAAGGACGAAGCACTCCGAAATCGGCTGATGCTGTGCAAGGGAAATGCACCTGTCCGTGCGGATGAACGCCGCCTCAATTGGCAGCGCACCCTGACGCAGACGCTTCACGCCGCCGAACGCTATTCCGAAAACGAGTATGACGAATACGCGGAATATGACGAAGAAGAATATGACGAAGAAGAGGAATCACCTGTTCAGGAACTGCTGGAGCTGCTGGACGCGGAATTGGCTGATTTGCTGACACCGGAACATGCGATGCTGGCGTTTGAACTCGTTTGCGACACGGCAATGATGTTTGAATCCGCCGATGAAATTCTTGAACAGGAGGATATCGAGGACGCTTGCCGCGATGCATGGATGCGGATTCTTGCCATCGCAGCACCCGCCCAGCAGGCAGCAATGTACGAGTGGTTCGCCGCTGCATTGCGGACGTGGAAGCCGCTGCCGTATTTCACCGCGCCGCTGGCGTTCTTGTTTTCGTATTCGTGGGACGAAGCAATTTATCAGCGGAATCTTGCGCTGCTGGACGAGAAAATTGCCGAATGGAAGCCGAATGCGCAGGAACGCGGTGGAGGTGCGATGGTGAATCTGCTGAATCAGCGTGAAAAAACGATGCAGCAGCTGCACGCTTCGCAGGAGGACATCATCAGCTTCTGGCATTCGCATTGGGATGTGCCGTATGCGCATGACCGGACGCTGAAAACGCTGATGGCGGCGGAAAAGTGGACGGAAGCCATCGAGCAGGTCAAGGAGGATTTGCAGACGTTCGCCGGGGAATATATGCCATGCAAGCAGCGCCGCGAACAGCTGATTTTGCTCTATCAGCGCGCGAATCAGCCTGACCTTGCGCAGCAGGCGATTCGGCAGTACATTGAGCAGTACAATCAGTACAGCATGGAGCAGATTGATGCGCTTCGAGCGACGCTTCCCGCCGATGCATGGCGCGACGAGGCGGAACGTTTGATGAAACTGCCGACGACAAGCACTATCCGCCTGCCCCTGCTGGCATCCATTGAGCAGTGGGAGCAGCTGCTCCAGCGGATTCAGCAACACAGCAATTTTGAGGGACTGTGTACCTATTTTGACCCGCTGATGGCATGGAATTCCGCCCGCACGCTGGCACTCTACCGCGACATGGTGAATCGCGCTATGCAAGCGGCTTCGTCGCGCGCCGCCTACTGCGAGGTCATCCGGCAGCTGGAACGCATGAAAGGCACCGACGAGGGAAGAAAGATAATTGCTGACCTTGCTGAACAGTGGCGCAGGGACTACAAGCGCAAGTGCGCACTGCTGGACGAATTGCAGAAAGCAGGATACTGACAAAAAACAGGCTGTCCGGGCAAAACGCTCGAACAGCCTGTCTTTTCTTACTTACTCCGCCGGGAACAGGAATCCAGCCGTCATTTCCAGATGGTTTTCGCCCGCATAGTCCGGGAAAACCTCATGCATCTTCGCGATGAAATCCGCCGTGAACGCTGCCGGTTGCAAGCGTCACGGTGGTGCAGGTCGGGGTGCTCACTTCCGCCAGCGCAGCGGACAGGAACAGCAAAATCATCATCAGCAGGGAAATCAGTTTCTTCATGGGTTCCTCCAAGGTGGGGCGTTCGGGGAAAGGGGTTATCTTGTGGCCACGATGAAAGGATACACCATTTGTGCTATGGGCGCAATACGCACTTTTTTATTAGCGAGGCACTTTTTGGTGACTGGGGGGATTTGCTGCGAGGGCAAAAGAAAAGCACCGATTCTATCGAATCGATGCTAATCTGGCGGAGAGTTAGGGATTTGAACCCTAGGTGGGGTATAAGCCCACACACGATTTCCAGTCGTGCGCCTTAGACCACTCAGCCAACTCTCCATATGAAGCTCACATTGCGGCGGGTCATCCGCAACATTGATTATTATAGCGCGAATCGGGGCGTTTGTCAAGGGAATTTTCGTGATTTTTGCAAAAAATCCGCGCGAGTGAGGGCGAACGCAGAAAAAGGACTGTGAGCGGAGAAAAGTGCCCGCGCAGCAGTCCTTTTGCGGTTAAATCAGGAACATCCAGCCAAGCATTGACACCATCGCGGCGATATGCAGCGTGCCGACGATTTGCAGGGGGAACATGACGATGAAAATCGGGAGAATCGTGAACACGAGCGCCCAAATTGGGAAGCCAATCGCGCCGGTGATGATAGCAACCATCAGCGTGATGTAGAACGTAATCATTCCCAAAGAACACAGGCGCAGGGATGCGCCGCTGCCCATCAGGTCAAGCATCATACCCTTGGCACGTTCGTCCCGCCCATATTTGAGGAACATGTACTCCGCCAGCCCGCACTTCAAGTGATACGCGGAGCTGACGATGCACGCGAACGTCGTGCCGACGAACAGAATTGCGCCGTACACCGGGGCTTTCTGGTACGCATACGCTGCCAGTGCCGCGTATCCGCAGAACTCCAGCAACGATGGCAAACACGCCCAGCACGCCTGAACGCATCGGCACACTTGGCGAAACGCCCTCCATCAGCTTCGCAGCATAGTCGCCTTCCTTCAGCTTGCTGTAGTTGACGAGTTTCAGCGTGCCGTTGGGGAAGATACTCAGGATGCGGTCGCAGTACATGTTAATTGCAACTAACCGCTTCGATTTGGAGTATAGCACACGCACCAATCCCCGTCAAGGGCGGACAAATGGTTTCGGAAGATTTTCGTTACAGCCAGCCGACCGCGTGCGCCGCCGCGCCGCCGATGCCGCAGAGCAGCATCACCAGAATTGGGTTCCATTTCTTCCAGCGCAGGACGAGGAACGCCGCGACCATCAGCACAATGCCGACGATGGACACGCCGCCGCCCGATTTCACCGCCGCGACCTGCACGATGCTCAGCGCCGCCGACGCAATCAGCGCGACGACCACGGGACGCAGCGCGCCCAGCACGTTCTGCATCGTTTGCCCGGAACGAAATCGCCCATACAAATAGGAAAGAAGCGTGACGAGTATCAGCGACGGCGTGATGCACCCGAACGTCGCGACAAGCGCCCCCGGTAGCCCTGCGCAGCGCATCCCGACGAATGTCGCGGAGTTGACCGCAATCGGGCCGGGGGTCATCTCGGCAATCGTCATTAGGTTCGTAAATTCTGCCATCGTCAGCCAGCCGTGCGATTCCACGACCAGCGACTGAATCAGCGGCATGGCAGCATATCCGCCGCCGACACTGAACAGCCCGATTTGGAAAAAGACGAGGAACAGCACCATCATGCGGATACGCCCCCCTTTCGCGCCAGCAGCGCCCGGATAACGCCAATCGCCGCTGCGACGAGGATGACCACGATGACGTTGACGTGAAAGACAGCGGACGCCGCGAACGCGCCTGCCATCAGCAGCAGATTCAGCCAATCCTTCGACTGCACGACCTTGCCGCCAAGATTTGCCGTCACGTCGCAGATGACCGCCGCCACGCCCGACTGCATCCCCGTCAGCACCGCGCGTACCCATTCGTTCTCGGCGAACGCGGCGTACATCATAGAGATGACGCTGATGATGACAATCGGCGGCAGAATTGTCGCCAGCACCGCGACGATCAGCCCCGGAATCCCGGCGATGCGCCGCCCAACGAGGATGGCGCCGTTGACGGCAATCGCGCCCGGTGCGGTCTGCGCCAGGGCGGTCATGTCCAGCATTTCCTCTTCGGTCAGGTAATGCAGCTCATCAACGAATTTCTTCTTCATCAGCGACACGATGACGAATCCGCCGCCGAAAGTGAAGGTGCTGATGAGGAGCATGGAAGAAAAGAGCGTCCAAAGACGGTGCGCTTTGGATTCCTGTTGCATCAGGGTGGTCAGCTCCTTTTTTGAATTGAGTTTATTCAATAAAATAGAATTTGTCTGCGGCGCGGAGGTTTCGCGTCTGCGGACGCGACAAGGGGGCAATAGAAACAGACGAAGTCTGCGATCGCCCCCTTGACCCCTTCGCAGCGCACGCCCATGTAACAGGTTTATTGTGTTGGTTGGGAAAACGATAGGGAAACTAACCATAAAACTTCCGATAAAATCCAAGAAACATGGGTGTGCAGCCCGAAGGGGTGGAGGGAGCGAGCGGAAAGCCCCCTCCTCGCCTCCGCAGAGGCGAAACCCTCTGCAACATCAAAGGCACTACCGCACAATTCGTCGGCAGCGCTGGCGGTGCCTTTTCTGCCATCTGCTTCTTGCAGAAATCTCGATTTACCTCCAGTAAACCTTCGATTTCTGCAATCGCATCTGACAAAAAATGCATTTGCCATCGCACCAACTCATTTGTGCGGTATTGCCCAAAACTCAAGTTTGGAGAAGAAAATCAATCAGAATATCACTCAACAAACTTCAATGTGTTGACATTGAAGACCCCCTTGGTGGTGAGCCGCAGTGCCGGAATCACCGGCAGACTCGCGAACGAAAGCGTCATGAACGGGTCAATGCCGCGATTTACGCCCTGCGCCCACGCTGCCGCCTTGCAGTGCTCTAACTTCTCGTTCACTTCCGGCAGCGGACGGTCAGTAAACAGCCCCGCCAACTCCAGCGGCAGACGAGCCTGCACCTGCCCGTTCTCCACGACGATGATGCCGCCGTGCATCTTTTTCAGCTCGTTGACCGCAAAGGCAATGTCCTCCGGCGATACGCCGCAGGCAATGATGTTGTGGCTGTCGTGGGCAATCGACGTCGCAACCGCGCCGCGCTGAATCCCGTAGCCGCGGACGTAGCAGCTGGCGACATGCCCCGTGTCGTGGTGCCGCTCGCAGACGGTCATCTGGCAGATGCCGTTATCGACGCCTTCCGCGTGCCCCAAGTCTTCGGTCACAATCTGCCCGTCGATGAGGCCAATCAGCGGCGCGACCCCAATCCGCAGCTGCTCCGGCGTTACGTCCGGCAGATGGAACGTGTCCAGCACGCCCGCGAGGATGTCCGGGTCAATGTCCGGCGCGGCGATCTCCACCTCGTGCCCGTCGTAAACCAGCTTGCCACGCTTGAACACCATCTCCACATTCACATCATGCAGGTTGTCCAGCACGACGAAATCCGCCAAGTACCCCGGTGCAATCGCGCCCTTGTTGTTCAGCAGGAAGTAGCGCGCGGCGTAGTGGCTGGCGACCTTGATGGTCAGAATCGGGTCAGCGCCGAGGGCAATCGCCTTGCGGACGATGTAGTCAATGTGCCCCTTGTGCAGCAGGTCGTAGGGGTGCTTGTCGTCGGTGCAGAACATGCAGCGGTGCGCATACTGCTCCGTCAGCAGAGGCATGAGGGCTTCGAGATTCTGCGCCGCCGTGCCGTCGCGAATCATGATGAACTGCCCCTTGCGCAGTTTTTCCAATGCGTTGTCAATGGTGTCGCACTCGTGGTCGGAATAGACGCCGGCGGACATGTACGCGTTGAGCGCCTTGCCGGACAGCCCCGGCGCGTGGCCGTCAATCTTCTTGTGATGCGCCTGTGAAACGACGATTTTCTCCATCGTCGCGCGGTCGCCCATCATCACACCCGGATAATTCATCATCTCCGCCAGCCCCAGCACGCGGGGATGGTCGAAATAGGCGTTGATGTCGCGCCATGTCAGCGTCGCGCCGTTTTCCTCGAACGCCATCGCCGGAACACACGACGGGAGCATAAAATGCACATCCAGCGGCAGATTTTCTGTCGCCGCCATCATGTAGTCGATGCCGCCCATACCGCAGACGTTGGCGATTTCGTGTGGGTCGGTGATGACGGTGGTTGTGCCGTGGGGAAGCACCGCGCGCGCGAACGAGGTCGGGCTGACGAGGCTGCTCTCCAGATGAATATGCGCGTCAATGAAGCCGGGAGCGACGATTTTGCCGCTGACATCGACCTCCATCAAGCCGTCGTAATGGTCAGCCATGCCGACGACCAGCCCGTTGGCAACGGCAATATCGCCATGCTCAACCGTGCCGGAAAACACGTTGACATAATCGGCGTTTTTGAGGACAACATCCGCCTTCTCCTCGCCCAGCGCGACGCGGACGAGCCGCTGCTTCCGGCGAACCTTAAGCGCAATGCGTTCTGCGCGGGTTTTGACTTCGGACATCGTGGAACACGCTCCTTCCGTGATTCTGTTTGTCCTATTATAGCGGTTTGAAGGGGTGTTGTAAAGGGGAAAAGCGGCGGGGCAAAGGGAAAAATAGCATATGTTTTATCAGTGATTTCATTATGTTGCTATATCAACTTTTTTTCTTTTGTGAAGTGTTGACAGAGAACAAATTTTGCGCTATAATAAAGGCAAGTGGATGCTGGCTGACTAATACGAATGGGGATTCAGATGCGGAAACGGATGCTTTCTATCATGGCGGTCATGCTTTGCAGCTTGCTGCTGTTCTCTGTTGCTTTTGCAGCCAGCTATGATGGGGCGATTTGGACAGGAAAGCCGACTATCTTGGGCATTGGCTATTACTGTACTGCTGCGCAGAACCGCTCGCAGGGAGATGTCTCCACTCACTGGGCGAAGGCAAAAACGTGGGCGGCAGGTCTTAAACCCGTAATTGCAAGCGCAATTGGAAACAACCGGGCAGTTGCTTCGACGGGCAGTGTGAAGCCTTACAAAGGCTGGGGTTCGTATGGTGAATCCGACTGGTCGACGGAAGGAAAATTTGCGTCGGGGGCTTGGGATTAAGTAAAATACCAGCACATAACTTGTAGTACATAATCAAAGCCAGCATCCACCTTGTCAGCATACTTGAGGGGAGAGAAAATGATGCTTCGTTCATCCGTCCGAAACTTTGGCAAACTCTGCCGCTGTCATCCATCATTTGCGGCATTATCTATCCTAAGTCTGCTGATTACGACGTTGAGCTTCCTTGTGCTGATGGAAAAAAGCTACTATACTTATCAGGTCAGCGTGACGCAGGAGTACTTGTATGTGATGGATGATTCGCCGGAAGAAATCTGTGCGCTCTATCATGATTTGCAGGAGAATCAAAATCTGCCGGATATTGTGTCGATTAGTCTGCTTGATGACCAATACACGGGCATTGCCTGTGATACGAAAGCGTTAGCAAACCTCCTGCCTTACGGGCGGATATTTACCCCGGAGGAAGGCGCGCAGGGGGCGAACGTGGCGCTTTTGTCGCTGGAATACGTCCGCAATCTGCCGCAGGAGCAAATTGACCAGATTTGGGACGATGGCATCGAGATTGCAGGCGAGCATTTCGAGGCGGTCGGAGGGCTGACGGACATTGCCCGGTATTTTCCGCCCGAAGATTTGCTTTCGTTCTTTCCCGTACCGACGCTGATTGCTATCCCGGCGGAAACATACTTGTCCCTTTCTATGCAGCCGACCATGCTCAATTGCCGGTTTACAAGCGTTTTGACGAAGGAACAGACGGAAGAACTCCGGCGGATGATTTCCTCCTGCGAGCATATCAGCACTTTTTACCTGCCCGGTACAAGAAATTCAAGCTTTCAGCGCTTTGTGGAATCCAACGTGATCTATATCGCCATTTTGCTGATGGCGCTGATTGCTGTTGCTTTCATTGTCACCTGCTGGTTTCAGACTGACCAGAAACGTTATCAGATTTACATGATTTGCGGCGCAAAAAAGCGGCACATCGTCTTTTTCCTGACGGTGGATATGCTGCTGCTGAGCCAAATCGCCTACTGGGGTGCGCTGGCGTGTACGCAGGTCATCAACCGCGGCTTCAGCGATTTCCTGATGCCGCTGCCGCTGGTGTGGCGCGTGTGGATTGGCATCGGCGTATTTGCATTCTGCTGGCTGGTTGTGCTGCTGCGCTCGCTGCCGTTGTTGCAGCACTACCGAAACGTTTCTGGATTCGAGGTGAAATGAAATGAGAAGCATCATGCTTGCCGTATCGTTCCTCAAAAAGCAATGGGTCATGAATGTGGTGCTGGTCGTGGAGATTCTCATCTCGGTCATCATGCTGTCCGAACTGTTCCTGTTTGTCAGCGACCGGATGGATAATCAGCGCGCGGCGGAAGAATTGCAGAACAATCATCTGTATGTACTTTCAGAATTTGAGTACTATGCGCCGCAGGAAGAACGCGTGATGGAAGCACTTCGGGCGGATGAAGCCATCCAAAGCATCGGCAAGGTTGATATTTCCTCCTGCACATGGAATGGGCAGTATTTTCAGCTGGGGCTGTACAATGCGAATTTGATTGGCTTGTATGCGCCGAAATGTGCCAGCGGCGCGTGGCTGCCGACGGAGGGCGGCGAATACAGCGGATACCCCGCGGTTGTATCGGCGGACGCAGGGCTGCAAGTCGGGGATGCAGCGGAAATTCTTGTTGCAGACCAGTATTCCGTGGCCATAGAGGTGGTGGGCGTGCTGGCAACCCCGACGCAGTATCTGTTCCCAACGGGCATGTCCGCCAATGTGGATTCCATTATTTCGCATTCACCCGCCATCTTGGTCAATCAAACGCTTTTCCCGCAGCTTCCGCCGAATCCGGATACGGCTGATGTGCCAAAGTCGCTCTTCCTGATTTCAGATTTGGACAAAGAAGAAATGATGGCGAAATACAATCGGTATGGGCAAATTCAAGCAATCAACGACATGGTGGCATCCTATGTGGAAACGTCAAACGGGCTGATTCGCTCCGAAGCGCTGCTGTTCGTGCTGTTTGTGCTGCTCGCCGCCATCGTGATTTTGAGCACTGAAGTGATTCACAGCATCCAATGCCAGAAAAACTATACAATTTACTACCTTGTGGGCATGAAGTGGCATCAATGTGTTTGGATTGAACTGACGCGGCACGGGATTCTGCTGTTCTTCATTGCGGGTTCGATTGCCCTGCTGGACAAATTCGGAGCGCTGCAAACCACATGGATGACGGACGCGCGGCGAAATATCTTCTATATCGTCCTGCTGGTCTATCTGGTGCTTGTTTTCTTCAGCACAAGCGCTTTCTTTCTATGGAAACTGCTGCACCGTGACATTATTGCATCACTGCGAAATCTGCAAGGGGGAGAATGACGTATGCTTATTGCGTTGAATGGTATCTCCAAAAGCTATCAGGCATCCCACGGCGCACCGCCCTATCAGGTGCTGAAGGACGCGAATTTGTCGATTGACAAGGGCGAAATGGTGGCGATTAAAGGCTCGTCGGGCGCGGGAAAATCGACGCTGCTCCATATCATCGGCTGCTTGGATAAGCCGACCTCCGGCAGCTATCTGCTGAACGGGCAGGATGTGTCGCAGTTATCGCTGTCCAAATTAGCGGAAATCCGCAACGCCAGTTTCGGGTTTGTCATGCAGCATTTCGCCTTGATTGAAGAGGACAACGCCTTGCAGAACGTGGCGACTCCGCTGCTGTTTGCAAAAGCAAGAAGGTCGCAGATGGATGCGCGTGCAATGGAGCAGCTGCGCAACGTCGGCATGGAGCAAATGGCGAACAAGCGGATTGCAACGCTCTCCGGCGGCGAAAAGCAGCGTGTTGCCATCGCAAGAGCAATGGTCAACAACCCGGAAATCATCTTGGCGGATGAGCCGACGGGCGCGCTGGATCGGGCAAATACAGAAAAAATCGTGCAATTGTTTCAGCAGCTGAATGAAAAGGGAAAAACGATTATCATCGTGACGCATGATGATTTTGTCGCGCAGTCCTGCCGACGCATTGTGACCATTGCAGACGGCGTTATCAAAAGTACATAACTGCATTCTATATGCGCAATACTTGACCCCGTTTCCTCTTTCCGCTATAATAGAAGCGAAGAAACGGAGGTCTTTTTGCATGGATGCACAGCGGCTTCTTTCCGCCTGCGAAGGGGCGGGCATTGACTTTTTTACCGGCGTGCCGGATTCGCAGCTAAAAGGACTTTGCGATTCCCTCTACGCCCTCTACGGCGTTCATTCGCCCCGGCACATTGTCGCGGCGAATGAGGGAAACGCGGTCGGTCTCGCCGCCGGGCATTTCCTCGCGACGGGGCGTCCCGCGCTGTGCTATATGCAGAATTCCGGGCTGGGCAATGCCGTCAATCCGCTTGCGTCGCTGATGGATGCGCAGGTGTATCAGCTGCCGTGCCTGCTCGTCGTCGGCTGGCGCGGCGAACCCGGTGTGCACGATGAACCGCAGCACGTCAAGCAGGGGCAAATCACCCTGTCGCAGCTGGAGATTCTCGGCGTCCCCTACCGCATCCTCAGCAAGGACACGACGGAAGAGCAGTTTGCGGCGGATTTTGCCTTCCTGCGCGAACAATTGAATCAGCGGCAGTGCGCGGCGATTGTCGTTCGCAAAGGCGCGCTGACCTGCTCGCTCAAGCCCGCGTACGGCAATGAAAACACCCTCACCCGCGAGCGGGCGGCGGAAATCATGCTGAACGCGATGGATGCGGGCGATGTGGTTGTGTCCACGACGGGGAAGCTCAGCCGTGAAATCTTTGAGCTTCGCGAGAAGCGCAGCGAAGGGCATGAGCGCGACTTCCTGACCGTCGGGTCGATGGGACATGCAAGTATGATTGCGCTGGAAATCGCGCTGGAGAAGCCGAACCGCCGCGTCTGGTGCTTGGACGGCGACGGCGCGGCGCTGATGCACCTTGGCGCACTGCCGGTGATTGCCCAGCGCAAGCCGGCGAACCTCATCCACGTTGTCATCAACAATGCCGCGCATGAGACGGTCGGCGGGATGCCCGTGTGCGAAGGGGGACTGTGCGCAGCGAAGGTCGCATCAGCGGTCGGATACCCACGGGTGCTGAACGCGCGGGACGAAGCGACGCTGGAAGCTGCCCTGCAGGAAGCGAAGAGGGCGAATCAGCTGACGATGCTGGAGGTTGCCTGTGCGGTGGGGGCGCGCGCGGATTTAGGCCGCCCGACGACAACGCCCATCCAGAACCGTGACGCGCTGATGGCATTTTTGCGGGAGGAAAAGGCATGATTGCATTGCTGCTCAATTCGGGGTTGGGGTCGCGCATGGGCGACGAAACGCGGGAGCATCCCAAGTGCATGTGCCGCCTGACCGAACAGGAAACCATCATCTCGTGGCAGGTGAAGCTGCTGCGGCGCATCGGCGTGACGGAAGCGGTGGTGACGACGGGGCATCTGGCGGACACGCTGATAGCGTATCTGGAATCGCTGGACAGCGGCATCCGCTTCCACTTCGTCCATAATCCGAAGTATCGGGAGACAAACTATATTTACAGCATGTATCTGGCGCGGAATTTGCTGCGCGGGCAGGATGTCATCAGCCTGCACGGCGATTTGGTGTTGCATCCGACGGTGATGGATGCGCTGGCAGCGTCGGGCAAAAGCGTGATGGCGGTGGATTCCACGCTGCCCCTGCCGGACAAGGACTTCAAGGCGCTGATTCAGGACGGGCGTATCCGGCGCGTAGGCGTGGACTGCTTTGACGCGGGCAGCGTGGAATGTCAGGCGGCGTACCACTGGCAAGCGGCGGATTTTTCCAGCTGGATGGACGAAATCGAGCGCTTTGTGGAGCGTGGGGACGTGAAGTGCTACGCCGAGAACGCGTTCAACGCCGTGTCAGGGGAGATTCCGCTGTACCCGCTGGAGTGCGGCGGGAGGCTCTGCGCTGAAATCGACAATCAGGCGGATCGGGAAGTTGTCTTGACTCGATTCCGTCAGGAGGTACTTTGAATGAAGCAGGTGTACATTTGCTTTTCGACGGATATTCTGCACAACGGGCATATCCGCATTTTGCAGCGAGCGGCGGAGCTGGGCGAAGTGACCGTCGGCTTGCTGACGGACGAGGTCGTCGCCAGCTACAAGCATTATCCGCTGATTCCGCTGGAGGAGCGCATCGCGATGTTTGAGGGACTGAAGTACGTCAGCCGTGTCGTCGTGCAGGAAAGTCTGGATTACACGGACATCCTCAACCGCCTGCGCCCCGACATTGTGGTGCATGGGGATGACTGGCTCGTCGGCTATCAGGCGAATATCCGTCAAAAAGTCATTGAGACGCTCAAAGGCTGGGGCGGCGAGCTGGTGGAATTCCCCTACACGCACACCGCGACCGAGGAGACGCTTTCGACCCTTGATCAGCTGCTCTCCCTGCCGGAGACGCGCCGGAGCCGCCTCCGCCGCCTGCTGCATTACAAGCCGTGCCTGTCCGTGATGGAGGCGCACGACGGCCTGACCGGGCTGATTGTCGAAAAGACGACCGTCGAAACGCCCAAGGGCCGCCGCCAGTTCGACGCAATTTGGGTCAGCAGCCTGTGCGACTCCACCGCGAAGGGAAAACCGGATATTGAACTGGTGGACATGACCAGCCGCCTGAACACGCTGGAAGAAATCATGGAAGTGACGACGAAGCCGATTATTTTGGACGGCGACACCGGCGGGCTGGTCGAGCACTTTGTCTACAACGTGCAGACGCTGGAACGCACGGGCATCAGCGCCGTCATCATCGAGGACAAGCAGGGACTGAAGAAGAACAGCCTGTTTGGCACGGGCGCGGGACAGAAGCAGGCAAGCATCCCCGACTTCTGCGAGAAAATCACCGCGGGCAAAAACGCACAGAAAACGAAGGATTTCATGATTATCGCGCGCTGCGAGAGCCTGATTCTGGAACAGGGCCTCGATGATGCGCTGACCCGCTGCCACGCCTACGTCAAAGCGGGCGCGGACGGCATCATGATTCACTCCAAGGCGAAAACGCCGGACGAGGTGTTCGCCTTCTGCGACGCCTTCCGCAAGGACGACCCGAAAACGCCGCTTGTCGTCGTTCCCACGACCTACAACATGACGACGGAGGATGAACTCGCGGCGCACGGCGTGAACATTGTCATCCACGCAAACCACCTGATTCGCAGCGCCTTCCCCGCGATGCAGAAGACCGCGCAGGTGATTCTGGAGCACGGCCGCAGCCACGAAGCCGATCCGTACTGCATGTCAATTAAGGAGATTCTGACGCTGCTGCCGAATCGGTGAGGATGCAGGGACGCAATTCCAGTACACTAACTCAGGCACCACCGCACAATTCGGCGGCGCGTCTGGCGATGCCTTTTCCGCCATCTGCGGCATGCAAATTTCTCGATTTACCTCCAGTAAACCTTCGGAATTTGCATTTGCATCTGACGAAAAATCCATTCGCCAGCCGACCACCTCATTTGTGCGGTGTTACCCTAAAAAACTTACGCAATAAACCAAGCAGCATGGGAGTGTCCGCGCCGAAGGGGTCAAGGGGGCGATCGGAAAGCCCCCTTGTCGCCTCCGCAGAGGCGATTTCCCCTTGCAGCGATAAAAATCAAGAAACATGGGAGTGCAATGCGAAGGTTTCCAAAGGGCGACCGCAAAGCCCTTTGGTCGCCTCCGCAGAGGCGATTCCCCCTACAACAATAAAAATCAAGAAACATAGATAAAGCAAAGCAGTTCTGCGGTCTGCTGACTGCCCCCCTGCGATGCCAATCCCTGCATTGACTTTTTATCACGTCCGTGGTATAATCAACCCTGACGCTGATGTGGTGGAATGGCAGACACTGGGGACTTAAAATCCCTTGCCTTGCGGCGTGCGGGTTCGAGTCCCGCCATCAGCACGAAGAAGGCCCCGGACACTTCCTGCATCAGGAAGCACGTTCGGGGCTTTTGCTGTCATCAAAAAAAGCCAAACAGCAAGAACTGCCTGGCGGAGTAGTCGAGTAGATTACTTCTTCTGCGTGAGCTTCTTCAGGAACGCACGGATGGAGTCGGGGTCGAACCCCTTCGTAGGTTCTTTCGGCTGGGGAATCTGCTCAGCGGTCTGCTTCGTTTCGGTCGGCGTGGCGGTATTCGTCGCAGGCATGGCTGCAACCTCCTTGTTCGTCCAGATGGAATGATTTGGACGCATTCTTCCGCGCCCGCAAAGTATTATACGCCAACGAATCGAGAATGCAATGTGCAATCTGGGCGAAAATGCGACCGCTCAGAAAGCGGATTCCGCCGCACCTGCACAATTCCGGCTGAACGACTGCATTTCCGCCGTCCTGATAGCAGAAAACGCGCACGGATTGCATTTTTCAGCCCGTGCGCGCGCAGGAAAAACGGTTTCGCGGGAAAACCGAAGGGGATTGTATTTGGAATGTTTTTTGTGGAGTGGCGTTTTCTTCAGCACAAAAATCGCCCATCAGCAGGCTGCTGACAGGCGACCTCGTTTATTCCTTCCACTCCAGCGGATATTCCGACACCACATATTCCAGCGACTTGCCGTTGTTCTTCAGCGTCGTCAGCACCGCGTCGCGCGCCGCGCCGTCGCCGAAAACCGTCGGGGTGAAGTCGTTGCGGTCAGTGCGGCTGGAAATGCGAATCGGGATGATGCGGAAGCCTTCGTTCGTGATTTCGTCGTCCCGGATGCGCCAGCGCGTCTGGAACATGAAGCTGGACATGTCGCTTGGCTTGCTGTTGCCCGCAAAGCAGAAATTCCCCAGCGAATAGCAGATGTACACACCGTTATAGTATTCGATCGGGTTCATGCGGTGGCTGTGATGCCCCAGCACAAGGTCAGCGCCGGAATCCACCGCCAGACGGCCCATCTTAATCTGATTCTGCGTGGGCGAGTAGGCCATTTCCTTGCCCCAGTGGAAGCTGACAATGACAATCGGGTACTGTTCCTTCGCGGCGGCAATGTCTTTCGGCACCTGATCCCAAAGCGTGTTGTAGCGGTCGATGCACAGGTAGCTGAGCATGGCGATTTGGATGCCCTTGACCTCCATCACGCCGACATGCGTGCTGTTTGACCACACGATGCCCGCGTCTTCAAGGTGCTGCTGCGTTTCCTCGTAGACCGCCTGACCATGGTCAAGAACGTGGTTGTTCTCCAGCGAAACCGCTTCGATGCCGTTGTCCACCAGCATGCTGACGTGGTCGGGCGATGCGGAGAACAGGAACTCGTTATTGCGCTTTTCCGACGGCACATAGGTGCTGTCCGTCAGCGTGCCCTCGAAGTTGACGATGGTGAGGTCATCGGCGAGGAAAATGTCGCGGACGTTCGCAAGGGCAAAGTTGTAGTCGTTATCGTGCTTCTTCAGCTCATTCATCCAGATGTTGGTGGACTTTCGGCTGTCTCCGCCGACGGTGAAGTCCCCCGTTGCGGTCAGCGTGATGAGAATCGAACCGTCCTCCTCGTAGATGGAGACGGGCTCATTATTCTCGTCGAGCAGGATGTCGTCTGCGTTGCCCGGCTGACTGTATGTGTTTTTGACCACATCAGGGTCAGCGTCGGAGAGAATGTCATCAAGGTCGAAGTCGTCCTCGGCGGCAACGAGTCCGGGGAGCAGCAGGAGCATCAGCAGCAGGGCTGTTATTCGGCGCATTTTGGAACCTCCATGGTAAAGTAGTAGCCTTTTTTGCGGAAAACTGGGTTTTCCCAATAAGCACGCGGGAGAAGTATGCAAGTGTGCTCAACTTAATCGCGAAAAAGGGTCAAGGGAGGAACTCCCTTGCAGGGTGCAGGGACAGAGTCCCTGCTGGGGTCAAGGGGCAACGCCCCTTGGGTTTCCCTTACTTCCCGCACTTGTCGACAAACTCGCTCATGCGCTCAAGCGCAATGTTCAGCTTCTCCACGCCCGTGGCATAGGAGCAACGGATGTGCCCCTCGCCACACTCGCCAAACGCAGTGCCGGGGACAGTCGCGATTTTGTACTCGTTCAGCAGCCGCTCGCAGAACGTCTCGCTGTCCAAGCCCGTCTTCTTGATGCTGGGGAAAACGTAGAACGCGCCCAGCGGCTCGAAGCAGTCCAACCCCATCTTGCGGAACGAATCCACCATCAGACGGCGGCGGCGGTCGTAGCTGTCGCGCATTCGGCGCACATCCTCATAGTCGTTCGCGCGTCCGGCCTGCAGGGCTTCCAATGCGGCAACCTGCCCCATGCGCGGCGCGCAGAGAATCGAATACTGATGGATTTTCAGCATGACCGACAGGATTTCCTTCGGCCCGCAGGCGTAGCCCACGCGCCAGCCTGTCATTGCAAACGCCTTCGAGAAGCCGTTGAGCGTGATGGTGTACTGCCACATGTCCGGCAGGGACGCGAAGGAGATGTGCGTGCGGTCGCCGTAGGTCAATTCGCCGTAGATTTCGTCGCTGATGACCAGAATCCCCGTTTCGCGGACGACCTGCGCGATTTTCTCCAAGTCGGCTTTCTCCATGATGCCGCCGGTGGGGTTGTTCGGGTAGGGGAGAATCAGACACTTTGTGCGCGGCGTGATGGCAGCGCGGAGGGCTTCGGGAGTCAGGCGGAACTCGGTGTCCGCCGTCGTCTCCACGCCGACGGGCGTGCCGCCCGCGAAAATCACCGACGGGCTGTACGAAACATAGCTCGGCTGCGGCACAAGCACCTCATCGCCTGGCCCAACCAGTGCGCGCAGGGCAATATCAATCGCCTCCGACGCGCCGACTGTCACCATGATTTCGGTCTTGGGGTCGTAGTCGGTGTGGAAGCGCTCGGAGAGGTACTCGCTGATTTCCCTGCACAATTCCGGCAGACCGCGGTTGCCCGTGTACTGCGTGCCGCCGTCGATGATGGAGTTGATGGCAGCGTTGCGGATGTGATAGGGGGTGACGAAATCGGGTTCGCCCACGCCAAGGGAGATGGCGTCCTTCATTGTTGCGGCAATATCGAAGAAACGGCGGATGCCGCTGGGCGGAACGGCAGCGATGGCCTGGTTGATATAGCGGTCGTAATTCACGGCGAGACCACCAGCCTGTTGTCAGATTGGCTGCCGTCGAAGATGACGCCCTCTTCCTTGTAGCGCTTGAGGACGAAGGACGTTTGCGTGCCCGTGACCATTTCCAGCGTAGACAGCTTGCTGGATACGAACAGCGCCAGTTCCTTCAGGCTCTTGGCTTCCACCAGCACCAGCAGGTCGTAGCCGCCGCTCATCAGATAGACGCTCTTGACCTCCTCGAAGCGGTAAATCCGGCGTGCCACAGCGTCAAAGCCCATGTCGCGCTGCGGCGTCACGCTGACCTGAATCATCGCTTCCACGCGCTCACGGTCGGTCAAATCCCAGTTGATGGTGGGCGCGTAGTGCAGGATGACGCGGCGGCGTTCCAGACTGTCAATTGTTTCCGCGACTTCCTCGGTGGACACGCTCAGCATCACCGCCAGCTTTTCCAGCGGCAGACGGCAGTCCTCCCGGAGCAGGTCAAGCACCTGCGTTTCCAGTCGTGTCATAGCGTTCCCTTCCTTTCGGCAGAAAAATATACATTCTTATTTTACACCTATTTCGCGGTGTGCGCAAGGGAAAGTTGTAAAAAGTACGCGGAATAAGCAGCGCATTACCCAAACAACATCATCCCCGCCCGTGCCGTCTTGCTCTGCATCCGAAATCCGCCCTTCCTTAGCGCTCGCAGCCTTGCCATTTTCCTCAGCTGCGGAATCTGGGCGAAGTCCGCCAGCAACTTCTGCGCATCTTCCGGCAGCAAATCGCCGTACGCTTGCTGAAATTGTGCGGCGTTGCGGTAGGAGAGGGCAATCCGCGCGCGGATGCGGTCGGGGGTGCGCAGTGCAGTCAGGGAGCGGCGGAAAAGCCCCGATGTGCTTGCACCCATGGCGTTCGTGCCGTGCTGGCGGTAGTCCGCAAGCGCCGCCGGAATCGGGATGATGCGCCCGAAAGCCGCCGCTGTCAGCGCAATGAACCAGTCATGCATGTGCAGGTCGCCCGTCGGCTGATGCTGGGCGCACAGGCGGCATAGCGGCGCGTTCATCATCAGCAGACAACCGGTCACGTTGTTCTGCACCAGCAATTCCGGCAGGGACTGCGCCGCCGGATTCCACCCCTGATGCCGCCATAGGCTTGCGTGCAGCGGTCGCCCGTCCGCATCCACAATCCGCGCGTCGCTGTGGACGAGAATCGGCGTATCCGCCCCGAAACGCGCTTCCGCGTCGGACAAGGCGGCGTGCAGGCGCGTCAGCTTGTCCGGATGCCAAATGTCGTCTTGGTCGCAGAGGGCGACAGGCGCGCCGGAATCCGCCGCTTCTCGCATCAGCGCAAAGAATCCGCCGACCGCGCCGAGGTGCATCCCGCTGGTGGACGATAGACGGAAACGCGCGTCCTGATGGCATTGGGCGGCAAGCAGCGCGGGCGTGTCATCCGCTGAACCGTCGTCGCGCAGAATCGCCGTGAAAGAAACCGCCTGCGCACACAGGGACGAAAGCTGCGCCGGGAGGTACGCCGCGCCGTTGTACGCCGTCAACAGCACGAGCGGCGGCTTACGCGTTACCATTTCCAGCCCCACTTGTTGAAGTAGCGGATGGTGCTTTTCAGGTGGTGGAGGGTTGCAGGGAATGTGCGGGCGCTGTCACGCTTCCATGCGTGGGTGACGCAGATGTCGGGCGTGTAGAGAATGCTGCCGCCGTTTGCAAGCACGCGGCGGGAGAGGTCGCTGTCCTCATGATAGAGAAAATAATGCGGGTCGAAGCCGCCAAGCTGCTGGGCGATAACGTGCGTGCGCACCATCATGAAGCACCCGGTCGCAAACGCCACGTTCATGCGCTCATTGACGTTCTGCCCCTCCAGCGTGTAGTCGCTGCGAAGCTGCTGCCAGCGCGCGCCGGAAAAATTCAGTCGGCGGGCAAGCAAACGGCGAATCGTCGGCTCACGGCGGGGGAGAAACTGCTCTGTGCCGTCGGAATTCAGCACGCGCGGGGTGAGAATGGTCGCGCCCGTTTCGTCCATTACCTCAATCATCCGGCGCAGCACATCCGGCGCAAAGGTCACATCTGGATTGCAGATGACGTGGTAGGTGCTTTTCAGCTTGGGAAAGATAAGGTTGTTCGCGCGCCCATAGCCGATGTTGCGCCGAACAGGATAATAATGAACGCCGGGGCAGTTCCAGCGCGCGGTAAAAAGCGAGGCGTCTCCTGGAGAATTGTTGACCACATAGAGGTCAAGATACACGTCGCTGTCCACAAAGCTCTGGATGCACGAAAGCATCTCCACGCCTGAATGGTACAGCACGACCGTTGCGCTCAGGCGATTCCGCTGCGTCAAGTCCTGCATGGCTGATCGCTCCCTTCCGAATGGAATTTCTCCCTGTCATTCTACCCCATAGAACATGTTTTGTCCAGAATGGGGATGGCTTTTTTGCATAAATAATGCTATACTAAATGGGTATACAATCCCGCAGGAGGCGAATTTCTGATGACGAACCGGCTCATCCCTACGAACGCCGAACCGCTCTACCGCCAGCTGATGGCGCGCATTCGCGACGATGTGTCCAGCGGCGTGTATCCGGCGGAAAGCCGGATTCCGTCCGAGCAGGAGATGTGCGCGCGCTACAGCGTCAGCCGCGTGACCGTCCGCCGCGCCATCAGCGAATTGACGGACGAGGGAATCCTGCGCAAGCAGCAGGGCAAGGGCACGTTCGTCTGCACGCCCAAGCTATGCCGCGACCTGCGGGACATCAACAGCTTCCACGAGTGCTGCCGGATGCAGGGCGTTACCCCTGGCACGCGCCTGATTCACGCGCAGCTGTCCCACGCGGATGAACGCACCCAGCGCGAACTGGAACTGCCGGATGACCGCGTGGTGGAAATTGAGCGCGTGCGGACGGCAGACGGCGTGCCGGTGATGCTGGAAACGAACAGTTTCCCGTTGGCGTACAGCGACCTGCTGCAAGCGGATTTGAGCCAATCGCTTTACGCAGTATTGGAAGGGCGCGGCATTACGCCCAAGCGCGGAATTCACGAAATCAGCCTGCACTACGCGACGAACGCACAGGCGCGTTTGCTGGAAGTTGACCCCGGTCAAGCGCTGCTGCTGCTGCGAGAGGTTGTGTTCGACCAGCATGGCAGACCGCTCCACACGTCCTATCAGCTGATTCGTGGAGATAGGTTCACGTTCCGAATCTGACGCAGGGATTTCCCCCTGCAGCCTGCAAAAAAATCTTGCAGGAATCAAGTCAATCAAAATCAATCATCATCATAGTACGCTGCCCAATGCAGCAATAGGAGAATTATCACCATGGCGAAATTTGCAATATTTGTTGACCTCGAAAACTGCGGCGCGAAAGTGCCGACCCTCAACTCCATCCTCGAAAAGGTCAAAATCCGCGGCGATATTCTGCTGGGCAAGGTCTACGGCTATACCGACCGCTTCTCTGACCTTAAAGAGCTGCTGCTCAGCAATACCTTCACCGTCGTGCCGTCCCTGCGCTATGGCATCGCGCAGAAGAATAACGCTGATATCCAGCTTGTCGTTGATGCCCTCGAAGTCGCGTTCACCAACCCGCTCATCGACTCGTTCTGCATCGTCTCCGGCGACAGCGACTATACCCCCCTCGTTGGGCGATTGAAGAGCATGGGCAAATTCGTGCTGGGTATCAGCCGAAGCGAAGCCGCCAGCACCGTATTTATCAACGCCTGCAATGAGTTCCAGTTCTTGGAGGGCGTTAGCGGCAGAACTGTCGCTCCCGCTGCACCGAAGAAGCATCGCGCATCCACCGAGGAAGCTGCTGATGAAGCTGAGCTGAACAAGCTGATTGTCTCCATTCTGGAGGAGTCCGCCGATACGGACGGCATGTACGCATCGGAACTGAAAGGGATTCTTTTGCGCTTGCGCCCGGACTTCAACGAGAAGTCCTATGGCTGCTCGTCGTTCGGGAAGCTGCTGACGAAATTGAGCCAGCGGTTTGGCGAACTGCGCGTGAAGAATGACAATTTTAACATGATGGTCAATCTGAACAGCGCGGAATCGGCGGAAGGGCGGCCGCAGCTGACGAAGGATAATTGGCGGGAGGCGTTCGCGGCACAGCTGCAGGCGTATAAGGACGGTGGATTTGAGCGCGTGAATCCGTCCATTTTGAAGGCGGATATATTGACGTCGTATCCGGATTTTACGGAGCGGAGTATCGGGTTTAAGCGGTTTTCGGATGTGATGAAGCAGCTGGAGAAGGATGGATTGGTGGTAGTGGAGATGGATGAGCAGAAGACGATGCTGATAAAGTTATTATAAGGGCGGAAAAGGGTCTTAGGCGAAGCACCAAAAGAGCAACACGCGGAAGAAGTAAGGAGAAGAGACCAACTCAATCGCGCGGAGGGGTCAAGGGGGAAATTCCCCCTTGCGGGGTCAAGGGGCGGAGCTCCCTTGTGGGGTTTGGGGCAACGCCCCAATCGTTCCACGGGCGACCACTCCAAAGGAATCACCAACAAAGGCGCAGGCAGCGAAGCGTCCCTGCCAGTAACTTTGCGCTTCCTCAGAAGCGCCCCCAAGCTGCTTTACCCATCACTTGCACATTGTCGCGTCAAATGGACGCGACCACGCAGTTGGTCTTTCAGACAGAACAGGTCTTTTCTGCAAGCAGGGGATTTCGCCTCTGCGGAGGCGACAAGGGGGCTTTGCGGTCGCCCCCTTGACCCCTTTGCAGCGGACACTCCCATACTTGATTTTTATTGCAAGTTTTTTTAGTTTGTGTACTTAATCATCAATGAAATGAAAGAAGAATGAATGATGGAAACCGGATTGACCCGCGAGGAGGCGCTGCAAGCACTTCAAACATATAACCACGAACCCTTCCACCTCCAGCACGCGCTGACCGTCGAGGCTATCATGGGCTGGTTCGCCAAGGAAGAGGGCTTCGAGGCGGAAAGCGACTTCTGGCGCATGGCGGGGCTGCTGCATGACATTGACTTCGAGCAGTGGCCTGAACAGCATTGCGTAAAGTGCATCGAACTGCTCCAAAGCGCCCACGCGACGCCCGAACTCATCCACGCCGTCTGCTGCCATGGCTATGGTATCTGCACCGACGTTGAGCCGACGCTGCAAATGGAGAAAATCCTCTTCGCAGCGGATGAGCTGACCGGGCTGATTGGCGCGGCGGCGAAAATGCGCCCGTCGAAGTCCTGCACGGATATGGAGTTGTCGTCGCTGAAAAAGAAGTTCAAGGACAAAAAATTCGCGGCAGGATGCTCGCGCGACGTCATCCGCACGGGCGCGGAACGCCTTGGCTGGACGCTCGATGAGCTGCTTGAAAAGACGCTGCACGCGATGGCAGACACCGAAAGCACCGTCGCGGAAGAGCTGAATTTGCTTTTGCAGGCATGAAAAACGCGCCCTGAATCGTTGCATCAGGGAAGGAGGAATACAACATGCAGTATCTGCGCCGACTTGTCTGGTATATCGCGTCGCGCCTGCTCGTGATTACGCTCGTGCTGGGGCTGATGGTCACGGGGTTCTACTACGCTATGAACGTGACGAACATCAACGTCGTCCTGAAGGATGGCATGGCGCGCCGTGCGCAGGTCATCATGATGACCGAGGATTCCTCCGAGCTGACGAAGTATTTTCAGGAAAGCTTTATTCAGCGCGACCCGCAGGTGCAGAACGCCATTGCGGGGTACTCCGCGTATAAGGACTACAACATCCGCGGCATGGATCACCGGCTGGAAATGTCGTTTTTCTGGGTATGGCCGTGGGACACGGTGGCGCGCGTGACGATTGTGGAGCGGATTCCGCGCATCGACGGGCGTGTCAAGGGCGCGTATGCTGATCAGTACGTTGCCGAGCAGGGGGCATCCGCCCTGTATCCGCCCGCGTGGCAGAGCATGAAGTACAACGCCATTCTCGTCAAGGAAAGCGGCAAGTGGCACATTCGCAGCCTGACAGTGGTGGAAGCCCTGGCAAATTGAGAAATCGGCAGACCGTGAATAGGCGGTCTGCCGATTTTTTGCGTATGTGAATGACTTCCTTTATTTCCCCTTCGCCGCATTTGCCAGCGCCAGACGCAGCCCCTCCTGCTTCATCAGCCGGAAGTCAAAACGTTCGACGATGCCAATCAGCTGCCCGGAGAGAATCACCGTCAGCAGCGAGTACGCTATCTTTCCCAGCGGAATGTAGCAGAGCGACAAGCTCAGCACGATTAGGTCAGAGAGCAGGTAGACCCACTGAATCGGCAGACGCGTGATGCGGCTCAGGGACATTGAGAGCGCATCATCTCCGCCGGGCGCGCCGCCATAGCGGACGCAGATGCCCGCGCCGAAGCCCACGAACAGCGAGCCGACAAGCGACGCGACAAGCTGGGAGGAAATCAGCAGCGGGAACATAGGCGCAAACGGCTCCAGCAGCGCATACACCGCGGAATAGCACAGGCACGCAACGGCGGAGTTCAGCAGGAATCCGCGACCGAGCGTCCGCCAGCCCAGCGCGTAGCACAGGACGTTCAGAATCAGCGCAGAGAGCGCGGGGGAGATGGCGAACAGATGCTCCAGCAGCAGCGTCAGTCCCAGCACGCCACCCTCCGTAACGCCGGAATGCGCGTGAATGTTGCACATGCCCATCGCAAGGATGGAACTGCCCAAGATCATCATGGCGGCTGACTTACGGGAAAAACCGGTTGACAAAATATCCTTCCTTCCTATTATATGAAGATGGTTACATACCATCGTACCTGAATTGGGGCGGTTTGTCAAGCGAAAACGAGCAAAAATCCAGCAGGAAGAGACGATGAAATCAGAATGATGGTACTTCTGGAAAAATCACAACCATTTTATCGAGATGCAAGATTTCGTTCGTTTTTTTTGTAAAATCCCTTTGCATAATGCGAAAAAATGCTGTATAATAAGGAGTGGAACGGACGGTTCCAAGGAATTTGAGCAAAGTGGCTTGCCCCCCTTGGCGGCTCCACACATACGCCCCGAAATGACACATGACGGAATGAGGTTGATGGTCTGTGACGGACTTTGTGAGTACCTGGAATGAGGAATCCTTTCTGACGACGCCTGTTGCTCCGCTGGGCTTGATTGCCATGCGCGGCACGGAGGACATGGGCGACAAGGTGAACAAGTGGCTGCTGAAGTGGCGCAAGTACACGGAAGAAACCCTGCCGGGCGATATGTCCACAACGCCTGGTATGGGTCGCGAGGACTTCCTCGTGCGCGCAACCTGCCCGCGCTTCGGCAACGGCGAAGGCAAGGGACTGATTAAGGACTCCGTTCGCGGACTGGATCTCTACATCCTCTGCGATGTCGGCGCGTACAACTGCACCTACAACATGTACGGGCATGAAGTGCCGATGTCCCCCGATGACCACTACATGGACCTGAAGCGCACCATTGCAGCCGTCGGCGGCAAGGCGAAGCGCATCACCGTTATCATGCCGCTGCTCTACGGCGGCCGTCAGCACCGCCGCAGCGCCCGCGAAAGCCTGGACTGCGCGCTGATGCTGCAGGAACTCAACCGCATGGGCGTGAATAACATCATCACGTTCGATGCGCATGACCCGCGTGTCGTCAACGCGATTCCCGAAGGCGGATTCGAGTCCGTCATGCCCAGCTACCAGATTTTCAAGGCGCTGCTGAAGCGCCGCAAGGACTTGAAGCTGGACAAGGATCATTTGATGATTGTCTCCCCCGACGAGGGTGCGCTTGACCGCAACATCTTCTATGCCTCCGTCCTCGGCGTGGATATGGGCATGTTCTACAAGCGCCGCGATTACACCCGCATCGTCAACGGCCGCAACCCCATTGTTGCCCACGAGTACATGGGCAAGGAAGTCAACGGCAAGGACGTGTTCGTTGCGGACGATATTCTGTCCTCCGGCGAATCCATGATTGAGGTTGCGCACCGCTTGAAGGAGCTCGGCGCGAACCGCATCTTCTCTGCCGTTACCTTCCCGCTGTTCACCAACGGTTTGGATCTGTACCAGAAGAGCTACGACGAAGGTCTGATTGACGGCGTGATTTCCACGAACCTGACCTACCGCACACCCGAATTGCAGGCAGCGCCTTGGTTCATCGAAGCCGACATGAGCAAGTACATTTCCTACATCATTGCGACACTCAACCACGACCGTTCGCTGTCGAAGCTGCTGTCGCCGTATGACCGCGTGCATAATTTGATGAACCATTTAGCGTAGCGCTGCTACGCTGCATTTCACTCCCGTTAGCCAGAACGAAAAATTCGCGGCGCATCTTGGCGCATTCTCATTTGGAAATAGTATAATGCCCCCTGCAAGTGCCTGATGGCATGACAAAACCCCGTCTGATGCTGGATGATGACCAGCGGTCAGGCGGGGCTTTTGTTTGCGGCGAGGTCTGCGCCGCAGGGCAGGGGGTTCGCCTCTGCGGAGGCGCGATTCCCCCTGCATCAATAGAGAACGACTTTGGCAGAATCAGACAGCTCGTTCAGTCGCACACTCAGCGCCTCACTGCACATGTCCTGATACAGCGTGTACGACAGCGCATCGTGAATCGCATCCGTCATCTCAATCGCGCCGCTTTTGGAATCGCACAGGTAATACAGAATGTGCACCCCCGCGTCGCTGACAATCGGGTCGCTCCAGCAGCCGGGCTGCGCCATGCGCTCACTGAACGCCGCCGCTACAAACTTCTCATCCCACACGACCGAATCACGGTGCACCTGATACCCAACGGTCAGGAAATCCGCATCGTCGAACGCCGTGTCGGTGTTGTACTCCGCCATCAGCGTCTGGAAGGATTCGCCCGCGTTGAGCCGCTCGTCAATGGCATCCACCGTCGCCTGAACGCTTTCAAGCCGCGCTTCGTCCGTGTCGCCCTCAGCAGGCAGGAGAATTTGCAGGATGCTGCGGTAGCCCTCCGGCTTGTACCACACTTCTTCGCCGGAATACAGCGCCGTCTCGAATGCCGCGGCGTCGCCCTCGAAGCGCTCCTTGCTTGCCGCCACGTTTGTCTCGTAGGCGGACTGAATCGCGTCTTCCGTCACCGGGTTGTCGCCCAGCAGCACCGTGTAGTAGTTCACCATTGCACGCTGCTTGCGGTAGACGGCAATGTAATCCTCCGCCGTCACGCCAAGCGCCTTGGCATAGCTCAAGGCGAAGGAAGACATATCCTCTTCGTCGCTGTAACCGAGTTCAGCGCGCAGGGTCTCACCGACATTTGTCAGCGCCGTCTCGTAGGCGGTCTGTCCCTGCGCTTGAATCCAGTTTTCCGTCTCTTCGTCAAAGTCATAGCAGCCCTTGGCGCGCATGTCCTGCTCAATGAGCATGTCCTGAATCGCGGTGGTCAGCGCAAGGTCTTCGATGTAGGCGGCTTGCGTCTCGTCCGTCTCGTCATACGCGCCGGAAAGCAGCTGCTGGTACTGCGTCAGGTAGGTGACATAGGTACTGTAGCGCAGCTCCTCGCCGTTGACAGTCGCCATCAGCTTATCATCGCTGCTTTCTGCCAATGCGCAGGAAAACAGCAGGAGCAGGGACAGCAGCAGGGCAGTCAAACGATGGATTCTCATGATAAAAACCTCCAATCAAGAAATGCGCCGGAGATGAACAACCGGGAGAGCCGGTTCGCGCGTTCATCTCTGGCGCAAAGGGGGGATGCGGAGGTCTGGCGGGTTGCAATCCGTCAGACCTCCGCAAATGACTCTTAGTAGCTCAGACCGAAGCCGGAGACGTAGGAGTTGCCGTCGGCATCCTTGTAGATGTAGCTGCCGGACGGAGACTGCGCCAGCACTTCAGGAGCAATGTACTGATCCTTGTCGTAGCCGGGCACGTCATTCGGGGAAGCGCATTCTTCGTAGAGCAGGTTGCCATCCGCGTCGCGGACTTCCGTCAGGGCGATAACAGCCTCGCAGGAAGGCATGGTCACAGACAGCTTGCCGGTCGGGTTGTAATTGCCGACGATGACGTCCACCTGCGCACTGTACGCGTTGGACAGGGAAGCCGCGGAGGTGGTGTACTGCGCCAGCAGCGCGTCGCAGTAGGGCTCCAGGTTGTCCAGAATCCACGGAGAGGTGCAGACGATGGTCGCGATGACCTTGCCGCCCTTTTCGTGCATCTTGTTCGCAGCCTTCTGCAGCTTCTTGATGCCTTCAACAGTGGTCACGTCAACCATTTCGCCGGTCTTTGCCTGACCGCCCGCGCCGAACATAGCCGTCACAGCCGCGTCTGTGCCGCCGCCCAGCTGACGCTGAGCCACTTCAAAGCCGTCCACCAGGCTCAGAACGCCTTCGGTCTCGGAAGCGCCCGCCTTGATGGTCGCCTTGGGCTGCACATAGAAGTACACAACATCGGCATCATCCATATCCTCGCAGACGGTGAAGCCCTGCTGCACGAACAGCTCGGCCAGCGCCTTGAGGGTCGCTTCGTTTTCACCAGTGCCGGTGTAGGAGGCGATGTAAACCTTGGTGCCCGCGTCCTTGCTCAGCGGCAGCGTGTTCTCATGGTTCTTCATGAGGACGGTCGCCTTCAGGTGGAGGGAATACGCCTGGTCATGCGCGGTTTCCATGTTGGTGGCGCGCACAACGTCAGCCTGTTCGTAGTCCAGGTAGGGGTTCTCGAAACGACCCTGCTTGAACAGCGCGGTCGCACGATTGATGTTGGCGCGGTCGAGGTCAGCCTTGTCCAGCAGGCCGAATTCAACAGCGGAAACAATGTATTCCGGAGCCAGCTCAGCGCCGATGGCGTCGGTGCCGGCCTTGATCAGCAGCGCGAAACGCTGGATGCTGGTCAGGGATTCCACGCCGTAGGTCTGGGTCAGGGTGATGCCGGAGTCGGAGTTCACGAAGCCCTTGAAGCCCATGATGTCACGCAGCAGGGTGGTGATGATTTCGGAGTTGTAAGCAGAACCAAGCTGCTTGACGTCGATTTCATGGCCACGGTAGGTCTGCGGGACAGAGCGGACATCCGCCGCGTCGCGGGAGTAGCAAGGCATGATTGCGCCCACGCCTGCGTCAACAGCAGCCTGGAAGCCGACCAGCTGGTACTTTTCCAGAGAACCGGCAGTCGGGTACAGACGCCACTGACCCTGAGAGGTGTGAGACTCAAAGCCGTTTTCGGCAGCGCCGTCACCGGGGAAGTGCTTCGCAGACAGCACGACGGACTTCTCGTTCACGCCGTCCTTGCCATACTGATAGCCGTCCACCAGCGCGGTGATGATGCCGGCGGTGACGTCGGGACGCTCGCCGTAAGTGCCGCTGTTCCGAGGCCAGCGGGGATCGGTCACCAGGTCGATCTGCGGGCCATACATGAAGATGATGCCCTGCGAACGCCACATCTGGCGGTCAACCTCGGCATAATCCTTGATGGCGTCGTAGTTGCCGTCGCCCAGCACCGCTGCCGCCATGCCCAGAGAATCCGGGAAGCCGGCGGAAATCGGGTTGGAGATCAGCGTCACCGGGATTGCAGGCGTACCCGCCTTGGCGGAATCCCATTCAGCAAACGCAGTGGTCACGTTGTTGTACAGCGCAACGACAGAGGCGTCGTAGTTCAGACCGCCGCGGTACACGCCCGCGCGAATCTTGCCAATGGACATCACCTGATCGTCCAGGCTGGCGAACGAAGAGGAAGCCGAATTCAACATAATCAGGCTCTTCGTGGTTTCGCCTTCGGGGATGACGGTCATAACCTTGGCGGGATTGATGGTGCCGTCTTCATTCTTGACATCCGCAAGCGTCTTGGAACCGGGCATAACCATCAGGGCGTTCAGGACGAAACCAGCCTGTTCGGTCAGCGTCATCTTCGTAACCATGTCCGCGGCGCGTTCTTCCGCCGGCAGACGCCAGTCTTCGAACGCGTCCAGCTCGTGGTCGTTGTCGGAATCCTTGAAGTACAGGCCATCCTGCTGGATGACACCGACGGTCGTCACGCCGATGGTCGGGCCATTCTCGTTCTGATAGAACACAGGCTCAAGGTAGGTCTTGGTGGGGTTAACTTCTTCCGCGTTGTAGGGAGCAGGAATGTAGGTTGCTTCGGTCGCCGTTTCCGCCATTGCGGGAATCGCAGACAGCAGCATCGACGCTGCAACCGCCAAGCTCAGAATCCGTTTCATGCTGAGGGTTCTCCTTTTCCGTTTTCTCTTCCTCATGCTGCGCGAAACATGAGGTGCTGGTAATATAATAGCATAAAAATCGCCAGATTGGAAGGGGCTTGTCTTGAATGCCTGTACCCCCGTCGCAACCGTGTGCACGTTCCGTTCACGACGAAAATATGTCGCGAACGGCAACTTTTTGCCCTATTTGGGAGGGAAATGGGGGAAAAGTGCAAAATCGAGAATGGCATATACTGGAACTGGTGGCAGTCTATGAAATGCACCGTATCTCCTTCCCGGCAAGTCCGCGGGCGCAATTCAGCCTACAAAAAAAATCAGCACCGAGAAAAAATCCTCAATGCTGATGGGCAGCGCACTAATGTGCAGCGTGTTGAAAAGAGCGGGTTGATGGCGCAAAGGTTGGGCATTTCGTCTTACTGGTTCTGCGTGCTAACGCGGGAAGCGCCGCATCCCGCCGGTGGGTGCAGAACCACCGTCAGCTTAAAAATGCCATTTTCCGCAACCACTGTCGCTATGCCGTCATACTTTTCAGCAATTGCCTGAATTGACCGCAAGCCAAACCCATGTCCCGTGCCGGCCTTGGTCGTCACCGGCATATCATCCACCATGTTCAGCGGCGCTTCATAGCTGTTTTCCACATGCAGCACCACCATGCCGTTCATGGCGTTTGCCTTGAGCGAAATCACCCGCTTCTCATGGTCGGTCACCTTGTTGCAGCCCTCCAAGGCGTTGTCCAGCGCATTGCCGAAGAGCGAAAATAGCTCCATTTCCGACATGAAGCCGAAAATCGACCCGTCAATCAGGTACGAGAACTTAACCCCGCACGTTGAGCAGAGGATGTTCTTCTCCGTCAGCACAATGTTGATGGTCTCGTTGCCGCACTCAACAACCGTGCCGTACTCGATGATGGAGTCCTCCAAGCGGTCAATGTACTTGTCGAAACTCTCTTTGCCTGCTTTCGAGCGGATGGTGGCGATTTGGTGCTTCAGGTCGTGGCACTTGATTTGCAGGGACGTGATGCCGTCGCGGCTCATCTGGTAATACTGCATCTTGTTGGCAATGAACTTCTGCATTTCCTCGTTGTCCTGCCGATAGCGGGCAAGGTCGGCAATGGTGATCAGGATGATGTAGTTTGTTGCAGTATAGAGCAGGGCGCAGAGATAGAACATGAAAGACGAATCCGGCGCCGAGGTGAACACATGCCCGCAATATTCCAGCACTATTTGAAAAAGCAGGAAAACGGCGACCGAAGCCCGGACAATGCGGGAAGCCTCATTGAGCGGCGGATTGCTGTGAATCAGCCGCTTATAGAGCAAAGAAGCGGCTGCGCACACGGCGATATACACCAGATACGACACAAGGGCGCCGGAAACACTGTAACGTGACCAGACCGACGCGATACCCGTCATCCCAAATGCCGCTGCGAAAACCTTGAATGTGTTCCATGCGAGCTTGAAAATCGTCAGCGCAAGCAGTCCCATGTAGCACGATTCGGAGAGGGTTGTGTGGTAACAGAAGGTATATGTGCCCCAATAGAGCAGGCTCATGACCAACAGGTGCAGGCTGTACCCGATGCCCTGCGCGACGGTTGTTGTCAGGCAGAGGTCAATCCAGTAGCGCGTCAACCAGCTGACGGCGCACAGCGCGATGAAACTGACAAGGATGCGCAGGGGAAAATAGGGCTTCTTATGCCCGTTTCCCATTGTCATCAGCAGCAGAAAAAACACCAGCGCCGTGGAGACGCGGTGGTCAATCGTCGAAATCCACCATGAGTCATGCAGCATGTTCATAGGTTTTCCCCCAGAAAGTTCGAGAAATGCTGCAAAATCTCTTTGCGGTGCGATTTGGAAATGGAAATCTGCGTGCCATCGACAACGAGAAAATCATTGTTGATATTTGACACATAGCGCAGGTTGACGACATACGAGCGGTTGCACATGATGAACCGCTTCGGGTCGAGCCGCTTCATCACGTCGGAGAGCCGTCCGCGAATGTCGTAATTCCCCTTGGTGGTGTGATAAACCAAATTGTGGTCAAACACTTCGACATAGATAATATCGTTGGTAGATAGGCTGACAATACCGTCGGAAGTCTTGAGCGCGAATGCCGCGTTCGATACGCCTTCCAGCCGCTTCATTGCTTTATCCAGCACATAATTGATGGAGCCTTGGTCAGCTGGCTTGACGATGAAATCCAGCGCATCCACCTCGTAGCCCTTGATGGCAAGCTGCGCCATGTGGGTGACGAAAATCAGCACGGAATCGGTGTTGATTTTGCGCATGATACGCGCCACTTCCAGCCCGTCCAGCTTATCCATGCGGATATCCATAAACACGATGTCGTGGTTCTCGGTGCTGCGGATGAAGTCCAGCGCGCCGTTGAAGACGTGAATCATATACGCCTGACGGTTCTGCTGGAAGTAGGTATCGACAAGCGCCTTGAGCGCGCTGGAATCGCTGCGTTCATCATCGACGATGGCAATTAGGAGCATTCGTCTCGCCTCCCCCTTGCGTGAAATATTCTGAAGCCATTATAGCATGGTTTCGGGGTTTGGACAAGTCGGAATATGCGGAAATTCCTGCTTTTCCGCTGATTTGCAGGGGTTTCACCTCTGCGCAGCAAAAAGGGCACACAGCTTTTCGCCATGTGCCCCGAAAATCCTCAGGAAATTACCGAAGAAGGAATCGAATTACTTCTTCGCGCCCTTCTTCTTGCCATCCAGCACGACCAGCACAAACGCCACTGCCGTCAGCGCGCCCAGCGCCCACTGCGCAATGTTCAGCGTCAGCTGCCACCACGTCGCTTCGCGTACCACGCGCGTGTACTGGCTGATGCCGTCCATGCCGCGCGAGTTCACAACCGTGTTCAGCACACGCTTTGCGGACGTGCGCAGCGCCTGCGCCACCATCGGGTTCGCCTTCGCGCCGTCAGGGCCGTAGTCCTTCAATTCGCTGATGTCTTCGCCCACGAAGTTGTCCGGCAGGTCGTTGCCCGCGACAATCTCGTTCACCTTTACCATGTAGGTGCCGTCGTACATGTCCGTGACCGCGAAGCCGCTCATGCCCGCTTCGCCGCGCAGCCAGTCCGTCAGCAGTTCGGTGTACGCGCCTGCCCAAATGGCGCCCAGACGGTTGAACGCCGTCATCACGCACTGTGCGTCCGCCTGAATAATCGGCAGCTCGAAGGCGCGCAGGTAGATTTCGCGCAGCGCCTGCTCGTTGCACCAGGTGCCGATGCCCGCGCGGTTGTTCTCTTGATCGTTCAGGACGAAGTGCTTGTTGTAGACGTACACGCCCTTGCTCTGGATGCCCACGGTCTCCCGTGCGTCAATCAGACCCGTCAGGATGCCGTCCTCGGAGTAATACTCAAACACGCGGCCAGAATAGGGGGAGCGGTGGATGTTCAGACCCGTGCCGTACAGACCCGCGTAGCCTGCCCACATGGCGTCCTCGCCGATCAGTTCGCCGACTTCCTCCACCAGCTGGCTGTTCATCGTTGCGGCGATGATGCCGTTGCAGGGGTAGCAGGTACCCTTCATGTTCTTGTCGGGGGCGTTCGTCTGCACCGCGTAGCCGTTAGAACCGACGGAGTATTTCTGCGTCACGCCGGACGGGCCGTTGTGGTCAACCGTCTCCGGCTTGCCGATTTCGTTGATAGCAATCGTCATGCGCAGACCGTTGGCGCAGATTTTCGCCAGCTGGTCGAACGTCAGCTGATCCATGAAGGTTTCCCACTGCGGATTATCCGCGTCGACGCCGCGCATGTTGATGAGCTGCAGATCCGCCTGCTTGCCGAACACCGGCCATTCGTAGCCGTCAGCGGAGGGAAGGTCGCTGTCGGTCAGCACCGTGTCGTCGAAGAGCTGCTGGGTCATCGCCAGCTTCACCGCGCCGGGCGTCACCGTGCCTTCCCAGTTGCTGCGGGAGTAGTAGGTCACTGTGTTGTCGCCGCTGCCCTCGTAGCGGTTCACGTCCGCCGCAGCGAACAGGGAAGTGACGTCGTTGCCCGTGCCGTACGCCTTGGCGTAGGTCGTCGCGTCGAAGGAGTAGGTCGCCGTGTAAACCATCGAAGCGTCGCCGTCTGCGGTCATGCCGTCGGCGGTCGTCTTGCCCTTCACGGTCAGGATATTGTTTGCCGCCGCGTGCGCGTCATCGGCAATCGTCAGGTAATGCGCGCCTTCTTCCAGAATATACACGCCCGTGTTGTAAGCGTCGTAGCTGGTCAGGAAGTATTCCGGCACGGAGACGGTCACCGTCTCGCTCTCGCCCGGCTGGAGCAGCTTCGTCTTCGAGAAGCCCACAAACTCCACCGCCGGCTTTTCAATGTGATTCTGCACGTCGTAGTCGGTATAGGGCTTTTGCGCGTAGACCTGCACCGCCTTCTTGCCCGCCTTGTCGCCCGTGTTGGTAACGGTGACAGTCAGCTGATACTCGGTCTTCAGCCCTTCGCCGACCTTCTGCACCTGCATATCGGAGAAAGCGAAGTTCGTGTAGCTCAGCCCGTAGCCGAAGGGGTACGCGACGACGTTATTGTACTGGAAGTTGCCCGCGTTCGGCGTGCCCAGCACAACGTCTTCATAGCGCGTTTCCGTGTACTTGTAGCCCAGATACACGCCTTCCTGATAGACCACATAGTGGTTGTAGCTGTTGGCGTTGGCGGGATAGGTGTAGTTCTCCTGACCTGCGTAGGTGTAAACACCGAAGTTGTTCTGCACCGGGTCAAGCTGATTGTCCTTCCACCAAGTGTCCGGCAGCGAGCCCGACGGGTTCACCGCGCCGGAAAGCACGTCGCCCAAGGCGTACAGACCCGTCTGACCGACCGAGCCGACCCACAGCACCGCGTCCACGCCGTAATCCTCTTCATCCGCGAACGCCATCGAAACCGGGTTCGCACTGTTGACGATGACGGTGATGGAGCGGATATTGCCGTCGTCCTTCATGCCCTTCAGACCTTCCAGAACGCTCAGCTCGTCCTCGTTGAGGTGCAGATAGTCGCCGCTCTCATCGAACGTGTCCTCAATGCCGGCGCCGACGTCGTTGCCTTCGCCGCCCACGCGGCCGATGACGTACACCACGTCTTCACCCTGCCCCAGGGTATCGTCATGGTTCTTTTTGACCTGCTTCCACTTGACTTCGCCGATTTCGTGGCCGTTGCGCTTCTTTTCCTCGCTCACATACCAGTTCAGCAGGGGTTTGTCCACCACGTCGAAGCCCGCGCCGGTCAGCACATCGAGGTAGTTCGGGGCGCCGTCCGCGTCCACCGCGCCGGAGCCCGTACCACCGTAGACGGGATCCATCGCCGTCACGCCGACGAGGGAGACCTTTGCGCCCGCGGCAAGCGGCAGGACGCTGTTCTCATTCTTCATCAGCACAATGCCTTCGCCCTCGACCTCGCGAACCTTCGCGTTGCCGGCGGCTTTCAGTTCGGCCAGCGTGCTGTACTTGCTGTCATAGTAGCGGACGTAGCCCTCTTCGGTCACGCCATCCGGGAGCTTGGTAACGATTTTGGTGCTGCTCGTGCCGAGGAAGGAGTTGAGCTGCACTTCGCACTCGTTGGCGATGATACTGCCCGTGACAACCAGCGCCGTCAGGCACGCCGTGACATTCAGGAACACTTTTTTCAGCGTCCGATGCTTGGAGGTAGATTTCATAAGAATCGGGTTCTCCTTTCAAATGACGTTTATTCTGACACACGAAAAAACGCCCTGTGAGTGAATGTCAAATCACAGCGCCAATGCGGTGGCGGAGACTCTTGCGCCGGGGAAACATCGGGGGAATCAATGCGCGTAGTTGACCGCCCTGTGTCCACCCGGCCACATTCTATCCTTATTCTATATCAAAACGGCACAAAAGTGAAGAACGTTTGTCGCACAAAGGAACACAAGCGTCGCAAGAACAAAAGATGCCCAAATACGGCAGATTTTATGCCGTGAACGGAATGCAATTGACGTGAATTGACGTGAATGTGACGCGAGAGAGCGTTTTTTTGTCTTTTCCCAATTCGCGCGGCGCGGAAACGATTTGCAACGATGGTCAAAATATGACATAATATTTCTATCCCAACGTGTGCCGTTCAGAGGCTGATGAGGAAATGCGGTTCCTCCCAGCGGAGGCGGCAAAGGTTCGTTTGGCTGCGCGGTGATGCAACAATCCCTATGCGAATAGGGCAATGGCTGCACCGTTTCTTTGCGGTGCAAAAAAAATCAGGAAATCCCTTTGACAGGGCAGAAACCGGGCGAAGGCAGAAGTCGGCGTGTTCCCGGTTGATGAAAGGAGTTCATTTTCCATGAGCAATTCTACCAAGAAGGGCTTTGGCGTTTATGCGACGCTCGTCTCCGCGGTGCTGGCGATTGCGGCGGCGGTCATCTATCAGGTGATTGGCGGCAAGTTCGGCGCGACGCAGCGCGTGTGCTATGACCAGTGGGTTGTGCTGCTGCTTATCGGCGGCGGCGTGGTGTCCGGCGCGCTGGTGGGGCTGAAGAAGTACGGCGTGGCGAGCGCGATTGCCGCGTTTGCGCCGTTTGCCGCCATCTGCTTCTTTGCGCACAAGTGCTACTGGTATGTTACCGACGTGTTTGTGGCGATTGACGAAAAGGGCTTTGACCCGAATTTCCTCTGGTTTGCCGGACTGGCGCTGGGCGCGTTCATCATCGGCGAAATCGCTGTGTACACTCGCAAAGAGAAGGCTGCGTAATCCTTCGCTCCACCCGCATGGGCGGAGCCTTTTGCGTCTTTTTTGATTCTCCCAAGGAGGTTCCGACATGCGACACATCATTGAACTCAAGGACGGCTGGCAGTTCACGAATCTGGACGGTCAGACGAGCGAAGTCTCCATTCCGCACACATGGAACGCCATCGACGGGCAGGACGGCGGCGACGACTACAAGCGCGGCACCTGCACTTACACGCTGGCGCTTCAAAAGCCCGAATTCGACCCGGACACGCAGGAAGTGTGGATTGAATTTGACGGCGTGAATGCCTCTGCGCAGGTCAGCCTGAACGGGCAGGACGTGTGCAGCCACGACGGCGGCTACTCCACGTTCCGCGCGAACCTGACCGGGCTGCTGGCGGACGAGAACGAACTGGTTGTCAAGGCGGACAACAGCAAGAACGACCGCGTGTATCCGCAGATGGCGGACTTCACGTTCTACGGCGGCATCTACCGCATGGTTCGTCTGCTGGTGGTGAACAAGGCGCATTTCGCGCTGGATTACCTCGGTTCGTCCGGCATCCGCGTGACGGCGACGCCCGAAGGCGCGGGCGCGAAGGTGCGCGTACAGAGCCGGGTGACGGCGGGCGACGTGACCGTGACGCTTATTGACCGCAAGGGGCGCGTCGTTGGCACGGGCACGGGGCTGGACACGACCATCGAGATGGCGAAGGCGCGCCGCTGGCATGGCGTGGAAGATCCCTACCTTTATACTGCGCGCTGTGAAGTCACGGTGGATGGCAGCGTCACCGATCGGCTGGAAATTCCCTTCGGCGTTCGCTCCTTCCGCGTGGACGAAAAGCACGGCTTCATCCTCAACGATGAGCCGTATGACCTGCATGGCGTGAGCCGCCACCAGGATCGCAAGGGCATCGGCAACGCGATCACGCGCGAGATGCACGACGAGGACATGGCGCTCATCCGCGAAATTGGCGCGACGACGCTGCGGCTGGCGCACTACCAGCACGACCAGTATTTCTACGACCTCTGCGACCGCAACGGCCTGATTGTCTGGGCGGAAATCCCCTACATCAGCAAGCACATGCCCAACGGCCGCGCGAACACCATCAGCCAGATGGAAGAGCTGATTGAGCAGAACTACAATCATGCGTCCATCGTCTGCTGGGGCGTGTCGAACGAAATCACCATCGCGACGAAGGACAAACAGGACATGCTGGATAACCACCGCCTCCTCAACGACATGATCCATCAAACAGACCCGACCCGCTTCACCACGCTGGCGTGCTACGCGATGTGCGGCCCGTTCAACAAGGTTGCGCACATCACCGACGTCGTCAGCTGGAACCTGTATCTGGGCTGGTATGTGCCGGGGCTGTTCCTCAATGACCTGTGGATTGGCTTCTGGCACCTGTGCTACCCCAAGCGCCTGCTGGGGTACAGCGAGTACGGCGCAGAGGGGATGCCGAACCTGCATTCCGATCATCCGCGCCGCAACGATCACACCGAGGAGTATCAGGCGGTGTACCACGAGTACATGCTGCGGTGCTTCCGGCGGCATCCGTGGATGTGGGCGAACCACGTCTGGAACATGTTCGACTTCGCGGCGGACGCGCGCGATCAGGGCGGCGAACCCGGCATGAACCACAAGGGGCTTGTCACCTTTGACCGCAAGACGAAGAAGGACAGCTTCTACCTCTACAAGGCATGGTGGAGCAGCGACCGCTTTGTGCACATCTGCTCCAAGCGCTTTGTTGACCGCTGCGGCAAAAAGACGACCATCAAGGTCTACTCCACCGACGACACCGTGACGCTGATGGTCAACGGCAAGACGGTCGGCAAAAAGACCAGCAGTGACCATGTGTTCACGTTCACCGTGCCGCTTGACGGCGATTTGGACGTCGAAGCGTTCTCGGGTCTTAAGAAAGACACGGCGCACTTCCACAAGGTGGACAAGCCGAACCCGGCGTACAAGCTCGTGAAGAACAAGAATGCCCAGAAGTCGAACTGGGTGGATAACTAAGGAGGTCACAAGAGCATGTCCAACACGACCGCGAAAAATGACGGCGTGAACCGCGCAAAACTGTATCAGCTGGCAATGTTCCCGATGAACAACGGCGCGACGAACGTCTATTATGTGCTGATTTTGTCCTTCATCTCAACCTTCGGCAACCGTGTGCTGGGGCTGAGCATGGCATTTGCGTCGTTTATGATTACCGGGATGCGCGTTTTCGACGCGATTACCGACCCGATTATCGGCGCGCTGATGGACAAGACGAACGGCAAGTTCGGCAAATTCCGCCCGTTCATGGTCATTGGCAATGCCATCATGGCGATTTCGGTGATTCTGCTGTACATGGTGACGCCGCTGGTGCCGGATACTATGATGTGGCTGCGCTATGCGCTGTTCATCGTGCTGTATGCGGTTTGGGTCATTGGCTACACCTTCCAGACGGCAGTGACGCGCTCGGCACAGCCTGTGCTGACGAACGACCCCAAGCAGCGTCCGCTGTTCACCGTGTTCAACACGATTGGCTCGCTGGCGGGCATGGGTCTGGTTCAGGGACTGGGGATGCTGATTGCTGCGGATGGCTTTGCAGGCGACTACAATACGACGTGGTTCAACATCATGACGCCGATTGGCATCACGATTTCCGCCATCCTGACGGTTATTGCCATCATCGGCATCTGGGAAAAAGACCAGACGAAGTATTTCGGCATGGGCAACAAGCAGGAGACGCTGAAGATTCGCGAATATGCGCACATCATCCGCAGCAACAAGCCGCTTCAGCGCCTGATGATTGCGGGCGGCGGCTGCAAGCTCGCGCTGTCGATTGCTACGAACCTGAGCGTGCTGTGCATGATTTACGGCTGCATGACGCAGTTCGGCGTGATTACGAACGATGCGGGAGTGCAGGTGAGCCAAAATCGCTACGATGTCATCAACGCCACGATGATGGTGCTGGGCTATGTTTTCTCCGCGCCGTTCTTCCTGCTGACGGTGAAAACCGCGCAGAAGCATGGACAGAAGCAGTCGCTGATGAAGTATGTGAGCGTGGCGCTGCTGTGCTATATCGGCGTGCTGGCTATGCTGCTGATTTGGCAGCCGGAAAACCCCGCGCGGAACCTGATTCTGCTCGACCAAGACGGCAAATTCGCCATCAACCTGTATACGATTGCCTTCATCCTGTTCTTCGGCGTGGGCTACGGTTCGTATTACGCTACGGCGGACATGCCGATTCCGATGGTGGCGGACTGCGCGGACTACGAAACGTACCGTTCGGGCAAGTTCATCCCCGGTATCATGGGTACGCTCTTCTCGCTGGTGGATAAGCTGGTTTCGTCGCTGTCCGCAAGTGTGGTGGCGCTGGTGGTGGGCTTCATCGGCATCCACGAACTGCCGACAAAATCCACGCCCTATGCGCCCGGCATGAACTGGGTGGTCATTGTGCTGTTCTGCTTGATTCCGATGCTTGCGTGGATTTTGACGCTGTGGGCAATGAAGGGCTACGAGCTGGACGGCAAGCGCGTCGAAGAAATTCAGGCAGTGAACAATGCGCGCAAGGCATACATTGCGCAGGGACATACCCTCGAACAGGCGATGGACACCATCAAGACCACCGAAGACGCCGAGAAATACCAGACCACAGGCGGCAAAACCGCGGCAATGTAAGGAGGACATCCACCCATGAAAAGCTCTTTCCGCTGGTACGGGGACAGCGACCCGGTGACGCTGGATATGATTCGCCAGATTCCCGGTATGCGCTCCATCGTCTCCGCCGTCTATGATGTGAAGCCCGGCGAGGTGTGGCCGGAAGAATCCATCAAGCATTTGGTGGATGAGTGCGCGGCGCACGGGCTGATTTTCGATGTCGTCGAGTCCATCCCGGTGACGGAGGAAATCAAGCTCGGCAGACCGGAACGCGATCGCCACATTGCCAACTACTGCGAATCCATCCGCCGCTGCGCCAAGTACGGCATCAAGTGCGTGACGTACAACTTCATGCCCGTCTTTGACTGGACGCGCACGCAGCTGGACAAGAAAGCCCCTGACGGCTCGACCAGCCTCGTCATGTACTGGGATCAGATGAAGGGACTTGACCCGCTCAAGGACGATATTCACCTGCCCGGCTGGGATTCCAGCTACACGCAGGACGAGGTTCGCGACCTCATCCGCGCGTACGGCGAACTGGGCGAAGAAGGGCTGTGGAAGAACATCGAGTATTTCTTGAAGCGCGTGATTCCCGTCGCGGAGGAATGCGGCGTCGTGATGGCGCTGCACCCCGATGATCCGCCGTACCCGATTTTCGGTCTGCCGCGCGTCATTACCTGCGAAGAGAACATCGACCGGTACCTCGCGATTGTGGACAGCCCCGCGAACACGATGTGCCTGTGCACCGGTTCGCTCGGCTGCTCGCCCAAGAACGACATTCCGAAGCTGGTGCGCAAGTATTCGGCGATGAAGCGCATCGGGTTCATGCACATCCGCAACGTGAAGATTCTGCCGGACACGTCGTTCGAGGAAAGCGGCCACCTGACGAAGAACGGCAGTCTGGATATGAACGCGATTGTGAAGGCGCTGGTGGAAACGGGCTTCGACGGCTACTTCCGTCCCGACCACGGGCGGATGATCTGGAGCGAAGTCGGCAGCAGCGCGAAGCCGGGCTACGGTCTGTACGACCGTGCGCTGGGCAGCGCGTACATCAATGGGCTGATTGAAGCCAACGGCGGGACAATCGAGTAACGCAGGGGCGCGTGCCTGCGCCGAAGGAGTCCAGAGGGCGATTGGAAAGTCCTCTGAAAGCAGCACGCGAAACCAGTATGCAGAAGTTACCAACTCAATCGCGCGAAAGGGTCAAGGGACGAAGTCCCTTGCGGAGTCCAGAGGCAGAGCCTCTGGGTTCACCCATATCAATCAATGTAAGGAGAGAAAAAACAATGATGAAATTGCCTTTGAACGTGGATTTTACCGGGAAAGTGGTCGTTGTGACGGGCGCGGGCGGCGTGCTGTGCGGCGAGATGGCACGGGCGTATGCGCAGGCGGGCGCGAAAGTCGCGGCGCTGGACTTGAATGAGGAAGCCGTGAAGAAGCTGGCGGACGAGCTGACCGCTGAAGGCTTCATCTGCAAGGGCTACAAGGCGAACGTGCTGGACGCTGAGGCGCTGGAAGCGGTGCACCAGCAGGTGCTTGCTGACCTCGGCCCGTGCGACATCCTCATCAACGGCGCTGGCGGCAACAATCCGCGCGCGACGACCGACAACGAGTACCAGCACGAAGCCAAGGAAGGGCAGAAGACCTTCTTCGACCTTGAACCCAACGGCGTGGACTTCGTGTTCAAGCTGAATTTCCAAGGCACGCTCCTGCCCACGCAGGCGTTTGCCAAGGACATGGTCGCCCGCAAGAGCGGCAACATCCTGAACATCTCGTCCATGAACGCCTACATCCCGCTGACGAAGATTCCGGCGTACTCCGGCGCGAAGGCTGCCATCAGCAACTTCACGCAGTGGCTGGCGACGCACTTCGCGGGCACGGGCATCCGCGCGAACGCGATTGCTCCCGGCTTCCTCGTCAGCAACCAGAACCGCGCGCTGCTCTTCAACGCGGATGGCACGCCCACCGCGCGCAGTGCGAAAATCCTGAACGGCACGCCCATGGGCCGCTTTGTGGACAGCAAGGAACTCCTTGGCGGCGTGTTCTTCCTCACCGATGATGAGGCGGCGTCGGCAATTACCGGCGTGGTACTGCCAATTGACTGTGGGTTCGCGGCGTACTCCGGGGTGTAAGCCGCGAAAGTGCCTGAATTGTAAAATCTGTTTGGAATGATTGCAATTTGGCGCACAGGTGTGATATAATAAGGTCGAAAAGCGGAAATAAACCGCAGAAATGGTAAAGGAGAAAACCAAAATGAAAAAGATCCTGTCTCTGGTCATGGCGCTGGCGATGGTGCTGGGCTGCTTCGCGATGGCGGAAACCACTTCGATTCTGGACGCGGATATGGACGAACTGCTCGTCCTCGACCGTGAATCCAGCCTGAACGACTGGGAAGGCGAATGGGTGCTGGTTGCGGCGTATATCACCGCCGATTTCGCGGAGGAATACGACGTGGAACAGTCCGGCCTGCTGGCTGTGCCGGAAAATGCGGCGACGCTGACCATCACCGCACTGAAGGACGCGACCGCGAACGACAAGGTACTGGGCACGATGGTGGACGTGGCGTCCTACATCCACGACCACACCTACGACCTGTCCGGCGAGCTGACTTTCTCCGATGAGGACAGCTACACGGTCAAGAGCGCGTGGGACGAATGGGCGAACAACGTCATCGCGAAGGTGGACTATGACCCCGAAGCGTCCTACAACCGCGGCCCCGCCAAGACCCACGTCAAGGGCGACGACGACACCGTTCGTTTCGCGGACATGACGGGCGTGGAAATCGAGGACATGGAAACGATGAAGTACATCGGCATGACCACGTCTGGCTATCTGGTGCTGTGCTACTCTGACGACAACCTCGCCAAGAAAGACGGCGACATGGGCGTTGGCTACATCTTCGCGCGTGTCGAAGCGGAATAATTCCCCTCGAAATACAAAAGAGCCATCCAGCACGGGTGGCTCTTTTGCAAATTCACAATTCGACAGGAACTTTCCGCATACACCTTGCAATCGGCGCGAAAATCTGCTATAATTGCACGGATAACCCGAAACGACAGGAGGGCTAAACGTGCGAGTGCTGCTCAAGGACGGTTCTGTCTTGGAACAGGGCAAGTGGAAGCAAACCGATGTGGCAATTGAAAACGGCGTCATTGTCGCCCGTGGGGAACAACTTTCCTTTCCGGCGGAGAAAGTGTTTGATTGCCGTGGATTTGCCCTTTTTCCCGGCTTTGTGGATGTGCATGTGCATCTGCGTGAGCCGGGATTTTCTTATAAGGAGACCATTGCGACCGGCAGCGCGGCGTGTGCGCACGGCGGATATACGACCGTCTGCGCGATGCCGAATTTGAATCCCGCGCCGGACAACTCGGAGCATCTGGCAGTGGAGGAAGCGCTGATTCAAGGCGAAGCGGTCATTGATGTGCGTCCGTACGCGTCCATCACGATGGGGCAGAAGGGCGAGGGCGAACTGACCGACATGGCGGCGCTGAGCGGGCGCGTCTGCGGCTTCTCCGACGACGGACGCGGGGTCAAAACCGCCGAGACGATGCGCGAAGCCATGCAAAAGTGCAAGGCGGCGGACAGCATCATTGCGGCGCACTGCGAGGACATGAGCTGGATTCCCGCAGGCGGCGCGATTCATGACGGCGCGTTCGCAAAGGCGCACGGCATTCCGGGCATTCCGTCCGAAAGCGAATGGAAGCCCATTGAACGCGACATTGCCCTCTGCCGCGAAACCGGCTGCCGCTACCACGTCTGCCACGTCAGCACGAAGGAATCCGTCGCGCTGATTCGTCAGGCGAAGGCGGAGGGAATCAACATCACCTGCGAAACTGGACCGCACTATCTGCTGCTGTGTCAGGATGACTTGCAGGACTTGGGGCGCTTCAAGATGAATCCGCCGCTGCGGAACAAGGACGACCAAGAGGCGCTCATGGCAGGCCTGCTCGACGGCACAATTGACATGATTGCCACCGACCACGCGCCGCATTCCGCCGAGGAAAAGGCGAAAGGGCTGCGCGGGTCTGCAATGGGCGTCGTCGGGATTGAAACGGCGTTCCCGCTGCTGTACACCTATCTGGTGGAAACGGGGAAGATGCCGCTGGAGATGCTCATCGACCGCATGGCGGATGCGCCGCGCCGCCGCTTCCGCATTGATGGCGGGATGCAGGTGGGCGACAAAGCCGCTGTGACCGTGTTTGACCTGCACGCACAGGAGAAGATTGACCCGAACACCTTCCTCTCGAAGGGACACGCAACCCCCTTTGAGGGCTGGGAGGTTCACGCCGTATGCCGACTGACCGTCTGCGGCGACAAGATTGCGTATAACGCGTTGAGCCGGAAGGAGTAACAACATGCGCTTTGCCATCAAGCAGAATACCCCGCTGACATCGTGCGTCTACCGCATGGTGCTTCAGGGGGACACATCCGCCATCACCGCGCCGGGGCAGTTCGTTCAGGTGCAGGTGCCGGGCTTCTACCTGCGCCGCCCGATTTCCGTCTGCGACTGGGACAGTGAGACGCTGACGCTGGTCTACAAGGTCGTCGGCAACGGCACGGACGCTATGTGCCGCATGCAGCCCGGCACGGAGCTGGATTTGCTGACCGGGCTGGGCAACGGCTTCGACATCACCCGCTGCGGGGAGCGTCCGCTGCTGATTGGCGGCGGCGTGGGGCTTCCGCCGATGGTGGGGCTGTGCCGCTGCCTTATGCAAGCGGGCAAGCACCCGACCGTGCTGGCAGGGTTCAACACGGCGGACGAGGTGTTCCTGCGCGAGGATGTGGAGAAGCTCGGCGCGCCGTTTGTGCTGGCGACGATGGACGGGTCAGCGGGCATCAAGGGACTTGTGACGGACGCGCTGCCGGAAATCGACTTCACCGACATCTGTGCGTGCGGGCCGCTGCCGATGCTCAAGGCGATTATGAACGCGGACGACCATCCGGCACAGCTGTCCTTCGAGGAGCGCATGGGCTGCGGCTTCGGCGCGTGCATGGGCTGCACGGTCAAGGTCAAGGGCGGCTACAAGCGAATCTGCAAGGACGGTCCGGTGCTGGTGCGAGAGGAGGTCATCTGGTGAGCAGCAAGGATTTGCGCGTTACCCTGTCCGGCGTGACGCTGGACAACCCGGTCATTCCCGCCAGCGGCACATACGGCTTCGGGCAGGAATTCACCCCGTATTACGACATCAACATCTTAGGCAGCCTGTCCTTCAAGGGCACAACGGCGGAAAGCCGCTTCGGCAACCCAACGCCGCGCATTGCGGAATGCCCGAACGGGATGCTGAACTCCGTCGGCCTGCAGAATCCCGGCGTGGAGCACGTCATCGCGCACGAACTGCCCGCCCTGCGGAAAATCTTCCATAAGCCGATTATCGCCAACATCAGCGGTTTCTCGGTGGAGGAATACGTTCACTGTGTCGAGCTGCTGACGAAGGAAGAGCAGGTTGAAATTCTCGAAATCAACATCTCCTGCCCGAACGTGCGGCACGGCGGCATGGCGTTCGGTACGAACCCCGACGCGGCGGCGGAAATCACCCGCGCCGTCAAGCAAGTGGCGACGAAGCCTGTCTACATGAAGCTGTCGCCGAACGTGACGGACATTGTGTCCATCGCGAAAGCGTGCGAAGAGGCGGGCGCGGACGGCTTGTCGCTCATCAATACCCTGCTGGGGATGCGCATAGACATCAAGCGCCGCCGTCCGGTGCTGGCGAACGTCATGGGCGGCTACTCCGGGCCGGGTGTGTTCCCGGTCGCGGTGCGCATGGTGTATCAGGTGACGGGCGCGGTCAGCATCCCGGTCATCGGCATGGGCGGCGTCAGCAGCGCGCAGGACGTCATCGAGATGATGATGGCGGGCGCGAAGGCGGTGCAGGTCGGCGCGGCGAACCTCGCTGACCCGTACGCGTGCAAGAAAATCATCGACGATCTGCCGCGCGAAATGGAGCGACTCGGCATCGAACGCTTGTCGGATATTCAACGAGTATAATGAAGGAGGACTTTCACCATGGCGAAGGATGTTATCATTGCCCTTGACTTTGAAAACAAGGAAAAGACGCTCGCGTTCCTTGACCAGTTCACGGGGCGCAAGCCGTTTGTGAAAATCGGCATGGAGCTGTTCTATGCCGAAGGCCCAGACATTGTGCGCGAAATCAAGGCGCGTGGACACAAGATTTTCCTTGACCTGAAGCTGCACGACATTCCGAACACCGTCAAAAAGGCGATGAAGGTGCTCTCGAAGCTGGATGTGGACATGACGAACCTGCACGCGGCAGGCACGATTGCCATGATGGAAGCCGCGAAAGAGGGCTTGACGAAGGAAGACGGCTCCTGCGGCGTGCTGCTGGCGGTGACGCAGCTGACCTCGACGAGCGAGGAGCGGATGCAGCAGGAGCTGCTCATCAACGCGACGATGCCGGAGACGGTGAAGAAGTACGCGCAGAACGCGAAGGCGGCTGGTCTGAGCGGCGTGGTCTGCTCGCCGCTGGAAGCTGCCTTGGTGAAGGAAGCCTGCGGTCAGGATTTCCTGACGGTGACGCCGGGCATTCGCTTTGCCGACGGCGACGTGGGGGATCAGGTGCGCGTGATGACCCCGGCAAAGGCGCGGCTGGGCGGCAGCGACTACATTGTGGTCGGGCGGCCGATTACGGCGGCGGCGGATCCGGTGGCGGCATATGAGCGGTGTGTGAAGGAATTCTTGGGAGAATAAGCTGAGGCTTCTTTTGCAGCTGAATTTGTATGTCGCAGTGGGAATCGCGCCTGCGGGCGCGACCAAAGGGCAATGAAAACAGACGAAGTCTGCGATCGCCCTTTGGAAACCTTCGGCGCCGCTACTTTTGGGGTTTCCCATGCTCAATTTGAACCGAAGGTTCATAGGATAAACACGCGGGCACTGCCTGAAAGTGTCACCAACTGAATCGCGAAAAGGGTGTCGAGAGGGTCGAAGACCCTTCGCGGGTGCAGGGCAGAGCCCTGCCGGAGTCCAGAGGCAGAGCCTCTGACGTCTCCCTATAAGTTAAGAAAGGAAGTATTGCTCTATGAATCAGAATGTCGAAAAGATGATTGCGAAGGATTTGCTGTCGATTTCCGCGGTGTTTCTGCGGCCGGATGAACCGTTCACTTGGGCGAGCGGGATTAAGTCGCCGATTTACTGCGACAACCGCCTGACGCTGACTGCGCCTGCCGTCCGCACGGACGTGGAAACGGCGCTGAAGGCGGTCATCGAGGAGTATTACCCGGATGTGGAGGTGCTGATGGGCACGTCCACGGCGGGCATTGCGCATGCTGCCATCACCGCGCACCTGATGAACCTGCCGATGGGCTATGTCCGTTCGGGGCATAAGGATCACGGGCGCGGAAACCAGATCGAGGGCAAGCTGGAGAAGGGACAGAAGGTCGTCGTCGTCGAAGACCTGATTTCCACCGGCGGCTCTGTGCTGGAGGTCGTGGACGTGCTGCGCGAAGCCGGCGCGGAGGTTCTCGGCGTGGCATCCATCTTCACCTACGGAATGCAGAAGGGGCTTGACCGTCTGGCAGCGGCGAACGTCATCAACCACAGCCTGTCCAACTTCGACACGCTGTGCGAAGTCGCGGCGGAAGAAGGGTACATCAAGCCTGAAGACATTGCCCGCCTGAAAAAGTTCCGCCAGAACCCCTCGGACGAAAGCTGGATGAATGGGTAATACGCTTCTCAGCGTTCGCTGAAAAGCGTATTGGAATGCCAACCAAAGGAGGAAACCACATGCTGGATATTCAGCACCTGACGCGCCGGTATCAGAATAAGCTGGCGGTGTCGGATTTGTCCCTGACCTTCGAGAAGGGGAAAACGTATGCGCTGCTTGGCCCGAACGGGAGCGGCAAGACGACGCTGATGAAGATGATTGCCGGACTGACGAAGCAGACCAGCGGCGAAATCACGCTCGACGGCATCCCGGTCGGGCCGGAAACGAAGAAGCACATTGCCTACATGCCGACGGAAAGCTACTTTTACTCCTATATGAGCATCGCCGACGCGGGCAAGTATTATGCGGATTTTTTCGAGGACTTCGATGAAAGGCGGTACGAGGAAGCCCTTCAGCGCATGGAGCTGAACCCGAAGGACAAGATTCGCACGCTCTCCTCCGGCATGAACGCCAAAGTCCGCCTTGCGCTCACCCTCAGCCGCGACGCACAGGTGATGATGTTTGACGAACCGCTCAACGGGGTGGACATCCTCACGCGCAAGCAGGTGGTGGACGAAATCATCCGCAACCGCGAAAACGGACGTACCATGATTATCTCCACCCACTTGGTGGACGAGCTGAATGCGTATATCGACGTCGCCATCTTCATGAAGAACGGCCTCTTGGAGCGCATCGGCGACCGCGCGGCGCTGGAAGAGAAGCATGGCTCGCTGACGAACCTGTATCTGTCGATTTACGGCGGAAAGGAGGAAGAGAAGCATGTGGAAGCTGCTCAAGTATGAGTTCCGCCGCGCCCGCACGTCGCTGCTGACGGTGCTGGGCGTGATTGCGGTCTTGGAAATGTACTTCCTCATTTCGCTGGGCGTTGACCATATGGAGCACGTCGTCATTGCGGCGGTGCTGATGATGTTTGCGACCTACGGTGCGGCGGTGTACATCTTCGTCCGCGGTGTGGCAAGCTATGCGAGTGAACTAAAAGCAAAAAGCGCGTATCTTATCTTCATGACGCCCAATTCCGGGTTGAAAATCATGGGCAGCAAGTACCTGTACACGTTTGTCAACGGCGTTCTGCTGGGCAGCGTGTGCGGCGCACTGGGCGCGCTGGATTTGTCGCTCATTATGACGCATGAGGGCGACTGGCAGAGCTTCCTGCGCATGATGGACATCTTCCTGCGGGTGAATCAGGGCGTTCAGACGGGGCAAATCGTGCTGGCGATTGTGTTCTACCTCGTGCTGGTGCTGCTGTCGCTGCTGACGTTCTTCGCCATGGCGTACTTCGCCATCACCCTCAGCCACACCCTCTTCCGCGACAAAAAGTGGCGGACGTGGGTCGCGCTGCTGATTTTCATCGGCGTGTACTGGGGGCTGAGCTATTTGCAGGGGCTGCTGCCGAACCCGGTGGAAAACCTCGTTTTCACCACGGTGAACGACCCGAACGCGGAAATCACGATTACGACGTTTGCGGACATGATTCCGCAGATGCTGCCGTATGCCCTGTACGACTTGGCGATTGTGCTGCTGAGTCTGTTCGGGTGCGGCTGGATGCTGGACAAAAAGGTATCCCTCTGATAGATAGAAAGGGGTTTTGCGCTTGCGTCATTTGATTGACATTACTGATTTGTCGGTGGACGAAATCGAGAGCATTCTGGATCTGGCGGACAAAATGAAGGCGAATCCGGCGGCATACCGCGACACGATGCACGGGCGGATTCTGGCGACGCTGTTCTTTGAGCCGAGTACGCGCACGCGGCTTTCGTTTGAATCGGCGATGCTGTCGCTGGGCGGCAGTGTGCTGGGCTTCTCGTCGGCGGATACGTCGTCGGCGACGAAGGGCGAAAGCCTGATGGACACCATCCACACGGTCAGCTGCTACTGCGACATCATCGCCATGCGTCACCCGAAGGAAGGCGCGCCGATGGCGGGAACGCTGACTTCGCGCGTGCCGATTATCAACGCGGGCGACGGCGGACACAATCACCCGACGCAGACGCTGATCGATCTGCTGACGATTCGCACGGCGCGCGGCGAACTGGGGCATGTGACCATCGGTATGTGCGGCGACTTGAAATTCGGGCGCACGGTGCACAGCCTGATTGGCGCCATGAGCCGCTATCCGGGCGTGGAGTTTGTGCTGATTTCGCCGACGGAACTGCGCGTGCCGGCATACATCACGCAGAAGCTGGCAGATGATGGCATCCCCTTCCGCGAGGTGGAGACGATGGAGGAGGTTATGCCCGAACTGGACGTGCTGTACATGACACGCGTGCAGAAGGAACGCTTCTTCAACGAGGCGGACTACATTCGCCTGAAGGACACCTACATCCTTGACCCGGACAAGCTGAAAACGGCAAAGCCCGACATGGCGATACTGCACCCGCTGCCCCGCGTGAACGAGATTTCCACCAAGGTGGACGCTGACCCGCGCGCTATGTACTTTGAGCAGGTGCGCAACGGGCGTTTTGTGCGCATGGCGCTGATTTCGACGCTGCTGGAGGGATTGTATGAAGATTGACGCGATTCACCGCGGCATTGTGCTTGACCACATCAAGGCGGGCCGCGCGATGGACATTTACCGCTATCTGCATCTGGACGAGCTGCAATGCCCGGTCGCCATCATCAAGAACGCCCGCAGCGAAGCCATGGGGCTGAAGGACATCATCAAGATTGACGACGAAATCGACATTGATTTGGACGTCGTGGGCTTTGTTGACCCCGGCACGACGGTGAACATCATCAAAGATGGCGTGGTGGTGGAAAAGAAGCGCTTGGAGCTTCCCGAACGCTTGGTGAACGTCATCCGCTGCAAGAACCCGCGCTGCATCACGACCGTCGAACCCTCCCTCGACCAGGTCTTCCGCCTGACCGACCGCGCCCGCCGCATCTACCGCTGCATCTACTGCGACGCAGAAAGAAAGCCGAAGTAAGGGGGAGGGGGAGGCGAAGGGGCGTTGCACCTTAAACCCCACCAGAGGCTCTGCCTCTGGACTCCGCAAGGGAGAATGAAACGGGACGAAGTCCCCTCCCTTGACCCTTTCGCGCGATTGGGTTGGTGACACTCTCAGGCGATGCCCACGTGTTTAGCCGGGAGACCCTTGCGAATTGTAACAATTTCCAGCCCATCCTTGCGAAAACACAGGAAATATGCTATGATACTCCTACCACAAGGAGGTCATCATGAAGAAATTGCTTGCATTGGCAGCCGCCATCACCCTGCTCTGCACCGCCGCCCTCGCGGAATTTGACTTCTACGCCCTCAAGGACACCCCCGACGCCATGACCTATACTGTTCCCGGTACGGCGGACACGGTCGTGCGGCCGGCGCTTGCCCCCTATCAGGGCGAATTCGGCGAGGATGAACTCGTCGCGTACCTTGACTACATCATCCTCCCCGATGAAGAGGTTGCGACGTTCCGGCTTTGCCTGTCACTTTCGATGTTCGATTCCTTTCAGGCGGATGAAGTGCGCGTGACAGTAGACAAAAAGTGCTACACGTTCGCCGTCAAACCCGCCATCACCGACTACGACGGGATTTACATGGAGGACTACACGCTTGTGCTGTCCAGCGAGAGCTTTCCCATCGTAACGGCGCTGTCGAAGGCGAAAAACGCCACAACGATGCAGGTCGTATTCGTCAACACGATGGACGGCGCAGAGCGGGCAGGCAGCGTGGAGATTCCCAGCGCGGACGTGAAAACCCTGCTGACCCGCTACAATGACTTAGGCGGCAGCAAGCAGGATCTTAGCGTAGCGCTGCTACGCTGCGTTTCATTCACGTTAGCCAGAATGAAAAATTCGCGGCGCATCTTGGCGCATTCTTATCTGGAAATAGTATAAGCCACGGTAACAGCACAAAAAGTCCCCCGACTTGCGTTGACAGGTCGGGGGATTGTGTTTGTGATGGGGATAGGTGTGGGATAGTGTTATCCCTCCATCGACACGCCGCAGAGCGCCGCCATCTCCTCCAGCTTATCCAGCGGGAAAGGCGGACAGGCGAGCGGCTTCGACGCCAGCGACATCAGCAGCAGCGGGTTATCATCCGCCGCGACGCGGTTGGCGTGAATCGTGCCGCACATCCGACAGCGGTGGAGCAGCGCCCATTCGCCGTTTTTGCGCACCCACACGCCGATGGGTTCCATCAGCGCGCCGCAGTCGGCTTCGCGGTCGCCGGGGGCGTTGTCAAGGTGAACGGAGCACAGGCAGTAAGGGCAATGGTTGCGGTGGTCGCTGCCCGCGCCTTCGGGAACGACGAGCCGTCCGCAGTGCCTGCAGGTGAAGGCTTCGTCGCAGGGGTGGGTCTTGTAGTAGTGTTTGTCGTAGAGTTTCCGCTTGTTTTCGCGGTTCATGGGGAAATTCCTCCTGATATTCGGCGTTGATGAGGGAACAAGTGCTTCATCAGCCGGGAGGAATGCGGTCAGCGCAAACCTCCCGGTTTACGCCGATACCGATTGATAGAACGAATGTTTCAAACAGTTCTCCTTGTTTCTAAGTTGATTGATTTGTTGTGGGGCACGGGATTTCGCCTCTGCGGAGGCGACAAGGGTGCAATGAAAACAGACGAAGTCTGCGGTCGCCACTTGACCCCTTCGCAGTGCACACTCCCACACTTGACCTGAACCGCAGGTTCATAGGATAAACACGCGGGCATAGCCTGAAAGTGTCACCAACTGAATCGCGCGAACGGGAGTCCAGAGGGTCGAAGACCCTTTGGCAGGGTCAAGGGGCAGCGCCCCTTGGGTCTCCCTCTTACAACGTAATCTCCAGCTTCGACGCGCGACCTAAGAAGCTGCACTCGCTGATTTGGGCTTCGACGGCTTCGTATTCGCGGTCGTAGGATTGCAGGAGGACGCTGTAATCGTTCAGCTTCTTGATTTTGCGCAGGAAGCGGTGGCTGTTGTATTCAACCAGCATAATTGCGCCGTCAATCGGGCTGCGGGCGGGGACAATCAGCGCCAAATCGCCGGAGTGGATACGGAAGCCGCGCATGGAGTCGTCCGGCGCGAGGAAGTAGAACACCTTGTCCGGCTTCGCCCCCTCGATTTTGCCGGATTGAATCGGCATCAGGCGGTAATCCACCGGCTGCATGACCGCGTTCATAATCGGCACACGCTTCAGCACGCTCGTCAGTGCGTCCAGCCAGACGCTGCCCGTCACGTTCTCGTCCTTGTCGGTATCGTCGTCCTGCTTCTTGCCGGTCGTCTTCGTCGTTGCGACAAGCTCGTATTCCGGCTGGGGCTTCGGGCGCTCAACTGCCTTCGCCACAGCGGGGGATGCACTTGCCAAATCCACCGTCGCGGCGATGTCATCCAGCGAGAAGTCCGCTTCGGTCTGCTCACGCAAGCCGATGGTTTTCAGGATGCGGCGGGCCTGGTCGTCCGCGATAATCTTCGTTCCGGCTTCCACCGCCAGCAGGTAGCTTTCCGAAACGCCGCACTTGCGCGCCACCTGCTTCGGGGTCATCTTGGAGTGAAGCCGCTCCGTGCGGATTAAATCACCCAGTCTGCTCATAAAAAGAACCTCCGTACATGATTATTGGAGAAGCTGTGCGACGGCATCCCACGCGCTTTCGGTCAGCAGGGGGATGCTCGTGCCGAGAACGACTGCGCTGCCGCTCGTTTCCAGCGTCACATCCGCCGCCAGCAGCGTCACATCCGCGCCGTCGAAATGATAGTGACAGCGGAAAACGCCGTCCGGTGCGGGCTGCTCCTGCCGCATACCGAGCTTCGTCAGCACTTTGTCGGCACGGGCGGCATCAGCAGAGGATACCACAATGTCGAACGTGTGGTAGACGGCGGACTGCCCTAACTGGCAGTGCAGCCATTCGCCGCCGGCGGCAAAGGGGATGTTTGCGGCGGTGAGCTTTTCGCCTAAGCGGCGGAGGGCTTTCTCTTTCAGTGCCATGCGCAAGTACCTCATTGTTTTGGGATTTTGGGATGCTATTCTCCCAAATGGAATTTTTCCGGGGCAGGGGGAATCGCCTCTGCGGAGGCGGCAAGGGGGCAATGAAAACAGACGAAGTCTGCGGTCGCCCCCTTGACCCCTTCGGATATTGTAGCGCAATGCGGGCGGAAATGCAAGCGGAGGAGAAAAATCCGCGAAAAAACGGCAAAGAAATTCAAAAATCAGTGAACGAAAAGGCGCGCTCAAACGTCTATATATCGGAGAACAAATGGAAGGAGGTGCGGCGGTGGATGCGCGCACGTTTCAGACGGAAGCGCTGAAAATCGAGAAGCTGCTGTACCATATCAGCTACGCGATGCTTCGCAACGAAAGCGACTGCGAGGACGCGGTGCAGGAGGCGCTGCTGCGGGCGTGGCAGAAGCGCGGCACGCTGCGGGATATGGCGGCGTTCCGGAGCTGGCTGTGCCGGATTGTGGCGAACACCTGCACGGAACTGCTGCGGCGGAAGCAGCGCACGACGCTGACGGACATCCCCGAAGAGATGCCCGCGCCGCAGAGCGACGCCATCGACCACATGGCGGTGATGGACGCGCTGGCGGAACTAACGCCGCAGATGCGCGTCTGCATGACGCTGCATTATCTGGATGGCTGGCGCGTGCCGGAAATCGCGCAAATGCTGGACATCCCGGAGGGGACGGTCAAAACGCGGCTGATGCACGCAAGAAAGCGGATGGAAACGCTGCTGAGGGAGGTGGAAACGTGACGGACGAGCAGATGAAGAAATTGCTGGAAGAGGACACGGGCGAAGTGCCGGAGCGCTTCCATCAGGCGATGCTGGCGGCGTTTGGGCAGATGGAGGACGAGCCGTTTGACGGCACCGAACTGCCGATTTCGGTGGAGGCGGCGGAGAAACCGCGCCGTCCGCGCCATGTGCCTCGTCAGGGTGGACGATTTCGGCGGATGATGCTGGTGATGCTCATCACGCTGGGGCTGCTGGGTGGATTGGCAGTCGCGACGACGGCGAATCCGCGGCTGCTGGAAGTGTTCTGGGGCAAGGATTTTGAGCCGAGCGCACAGGCATCGGCGTACATCGCGCACGATTTGGCGGAGGTGGAGACAAACGGCTACCGCGTCCGCGTGGAAGAAGCGGTCTATGACGGAATGACGCTGTATGTCCGCTATTCCATCCGCGACATGAGCTGCGATCACCTGCTGGGCGAAACGAACGTGGACACCGGGCGGCGGATGCTGAACGAGGACGAAATCACCGCGTTTGACCACGCGCCGGTTGGCTGGTGGACGGACAACCTGTGGTTGAACGGGCAGAATGTCGATATGCCGGGGCTATCCGGCGGCGAAACGTGGGCGGGTGACGAGAACGGCGAAATTGTCGTGAGCGAGATGTACCGGCTGGATCAGGTCGGCGTGTTCCTGTCGGGCGATGTGCAGATTGATCTGCCGATTGGCGAAAAGCAGCATTACGACTACGAAATGTGGCAGTCGATGCTGAAGGAGGACGGCACATTCCGCAAGCCGGACGCGGGCCTTGTTTCGTTCACGCTGAACTGTGATGCGCCCGTGACGCACTACGCGGACGGCGAGCGGGTGATTTTGCCCGACGGCACGGCGGCGTGGGTGGAATCGGCGGACGACACGCCGGTGAAGCTGTATGTGACGGTGCGGTTCGAGATTTCGGACGCGCAGCGGGAAGCGTTCCGCGCCGAAAACGGCGAAGGGTATGTATTCCCGGATGGCACGGTGATGCCCTTTGATGACGTGGACATGGTCGGGTCATGGGTGTATGGGCTAACGCTGGTGGATGCGGACGGGAAGCCGCTGCGGGCGAGTCTTGGCTACGGCGAAGGCAACTGGGGCGTTGGCAGCGGTGTTGCGGACTATGTGTTTTCGCACGAGGATGCGTATCCGGAGCAGGTGTATCTTGCGCCGCAGATGGGGGAGGACAGCGCGGATATGGCGTGGGCGATTCCACTCCCCGTGCGGGAGTGAGCAGGGCAGTCTGCTTTTTGCGCTTTTGCGGCTTGATTTTTTTGTTGCAGGGGGAATCGCCGCTGCGGCGGCGACAAGGGGGCTTTCCGATCGCCCCCTTGACCCCTTCGGGTGCACACTACTGTTAGTTGATTTGTATCGGAGCAAAGGGAATACCGATGGGCGCGGAAAATCGTGAGAATGGAGGAAAATTTGATGTTCAGGCAGAAAAAGAGCACACAAAAAAACCTTCCGAGCAAAACTCAGAAGGTTTTGGTGCGGCCGACGGGACTTGAACCCGTACCCATTGCTGGACACGCCCCTCAAACGTGCGCGTATGCCAATTCCGCCACGGCCGCAAGCGCAAGAATAATTATACCAAACAGCAAGTGATTTGTCAAGAGGAAAAATGACAAAATCCGATTTTTCGGGATTTTGGGTTGAGGAAGAGAGAAAAGGAGACGCAATCGTGAACATAGGCAACGTGTGGAGAAAAGGACTGCTGCTGGGCATTTTGCTGCTGCTGGTGCTGATTGGCAGTGCAAAGGCAGAAAATTTTACGGTTCGGGTCGAGAAGGACATCATCGGGTTCGATGAAAACCAGATTACGGTGGAAACCGACCAGACGGGTCTCCTGACGCTGACGCTCAGCGACAACTACGGAACGTACCGCACCATCACGCGGGAAGCAAAGCGCGGCACGACGACGTTCATGTGGGACGGACTGGGCGAAAACGAGGAGCGGCTGCCGTCGGGAAGCTACACGCTGCACGCGCTGCTGGTGACGGCGCGCGGAAATCAGGAGACGCAAATCAATGTAACGGTCGGCAAGGCGAAGCAGGCGCTGCTTTTCGCGCTCCGCAGCAGCGACACGCTGTATCTGGACACGGACGACTGGTTCTGCGAAGCCAAGCCGGTGCGTACAGGCGCGGTCGTCATGGATATTTACGCGGCGGATGACCTGAACACGAAGCTCGACACGCTAAAAAAGACGTTCGGCAGCACGACGAAAGTCAGCTGGAACGGGCGCGTGAAGGGCAAAAAGGTGGCGGAAGGGGACTACCTGCTGCGCTTCTACGCGGAGAGCAACCCGGCGTATGTGCGCGATGTGCGTGTGACGGTGAAGGAAGGCGCGCGCCCCGTCATTCCAGTGGCGGAAACGGGCAGCATCATGCCGACGTGGGACATGGACGACGCGGCAATGTGGGACATGATGATGAAGCCGAGCGTCGTGGTGGACATTGCGGCGGTCAGCCATCAGAAGGTGTATGACAAGCCTTCGACGAATGGCAAGGCACTGGGGACGCTCCACGGGCAGAGCCAAGGCATCGAGGTGCTGAAGGTTGAGGGCGGCTGGGCGTACATCGGCGCGTGGCAGCACGAATCCGGCGGGTATATCGAGGGCTGGGTGCCGATGAAACGGCTCAAAACTGTCACGCCGAACAGCGATTTCGGGCTGGTGGTGGACAAGCAGACGCAGCGGATGAAGGTGTTCTATCGCGGCAAGTGCATTACGACGCTGACGATTTCGACCGGGCTGGCGGGCAAGAATCGGCTGATTCGCGAGACGGCGGCGGGCGCGTTCATCACTGTCGAACGCGTCAGCGACTTCGAGGACAGCGGCTACCACTACGAGTACGCCATCCGCTACGACGGCGGCAACCTCATCCACCAGCTGGGCTACAAGGCGCAGCGCACGAAGAAGGACTTCTCCGACCAAGAGCCGGTGCTGGGGCAGAAGGGCTCGCACGGATGCGTCCGCATTCCGCGCGCGGTGAATGCAACCGGCGTCAACGTCTACTACTTATGGACACACCTGCCCTACGGCACGCGCCTGTTCATCCTCGATGACCCGGAGAATCGCACGCTGCAAGCTGCCGCCGTCAGCGATAAGGTGCAGGCGGATGTGACCGCGCCGACCGACGTGCCGGCTTTATCCGCTGATGAAACCGAGCTCGTGCTGACCCTCGGCGGGGACGCCGTGCTGGGAACGCGCGAATACTGGTGGAACGACCCCGAAAGTCTGCCGGCATACCTCAATCAATATGGCATGGCATACCCGTTCAGCGGCATGCAAAGCCTGTTTGCGCACGATGACATGACCTTCATCAACCTTGAATGCGCGCTCAAGGAGGACGGCAAGGGCGAACAGACCGGCCGCTTGTGGCGCTTCCGCGGGCTGCCGGGCTACACCGAAGCACTCTGGCAGGGGTCGATTGAGCAGGTCAACATTGCCAACAACCACCATGGCGACTACGGCACGGCGGGCGAGGAATCCACACGCCAAGCGCTCATCGACGCGGGGATGCCCTTCAGTGGCTATGGGTATACCTACGTCTGGGAGAAAAATGGGCACAAAATCGGCTTCGCGGGCTGCCGTGAAACCACCTACAAGAACGACGAATTTGTGATTGCCCGTGACATCAACCGCTTGCGCGAGCAGGGCTGCGACGTGATTGTGTACAGCTGCCATTGGGGCACGGAGTACGACGACAAGCACAACGACCTCCAGCAGGAAATGGCGTATAGGGCGGTTGCCGCGGGTGCGGATATCGTGGTTGGCAATCACCCGCACGTCGTGCAGGGCTTGACCAGCGTGGGTGGCGCGGTTGTGTTTTATAGCTTTGGGAACTTGATGTTTGGCGGAACGCATGACTTGACGACGTTTGACGCCATGGTCGCGCAGGTGCGGCTGCGGTTCAGGGGGAAGGCGTACGTCGGGTGTGAGGTGGATGTGATTCCGATTTTGACCAGTGGACGAGCCGCGGAGGGCGTGAATGACTTCCGACCGGTGCTGGCGGAAGGGGAAGATTGGGTTCGGATTTGGGAGAAGGTGCAGAAGGACACACCGTTTACGATGGAAGAAACGATGTATTTCGCGAAATGAGGATAACTACAAAACAGGGTCAGCAGCCTATTAAGCCGCTGACCCCAATTTTATTCACCAATCGTCATCCTCGTCGTCCCAATCGTCGTCACCCTCCGCTTCCCCAATCTCGCTGAACGCCGATGCCGGGGCTGTGCCCACGAATATCTCCTCGTTATCCGCGAACATCATCAGATAATCGCCATCTGCCATGGTGCCAATCATCCACCATGCGCAGCCTTTCGCCAAGGGAAGCGCCTTGCCGCTGAAGGACACCGCCTCCTGCGCCCTATCACCTTCCTCATGCGTGGGGAAGGTGCAGACCACGTTCTCCGTGTCCGCGCCGAACGCCAAATCCGCCGCGCGCACCCAGCAGCGCAGCCCGTCCACGTCACTGCCAAGCTGCACTTCGCGCCAGTCGCCGCTTTCGCTGATGACCACCATCGGCACGCGCGTGTAGCAGTACGCCAGTACCTCGCCATCCGGGGCGGCGTAGAGGGGCGTGCCGTCGTGCGCGGTGCAGGCGACACCTGTGTAGTCCATGTAGGCGAGAACTTCGTCAAGCGTTTGCGGGAAGGTGGCAAAATCCACCTCAGTCAGAGAATAGGGAAGGGTGAAGCGACCGTAATGCTCCGAATTGTTGTCCTGATACCATTCCTCAATCTCCCCTTCGATAATGCGATTCTGGAAAACGACGAGATTTGAGTCGTTGATGAAGAAGTGATTGATATGCCACCCGACCTCCGCGTCATAGCGGGGATAGACCACCGCGTCCTCGCTCAGCCAAAGCTCCATTTCCCCGTCGTAGGAGTGCGCCGGAAGGAAGTTCAGGTGCGGCTGCGGTCGAGTGGCGACAACATTCGCGTAGCTGCTGCCGTCCCACTCGGCAATGCGCAGAATGCTCTTCCCTGCGCTGTTCTCCGTGATGCAGAACAGGAACTTCGAGCAGGACAGGAGCTGGGTGACGCTCTCATCCGCCGCACGCAGGCTGGGGACAAGCAGATTCCGCGCCGCATTAGTAAACGATGCTCCGATGCCGTCATAGAAGATTTCTTCCGCAGTCATGGCGCACAGGTCGTCCGCTGCGCCGGAGACGATTTCCACCGGAATCAGCGCAGAGACAGACCAAGACACGTCATCGCCTTCGCGAATCGGGTTGATGAGCGTAGACAATTCCAGCAATTCAATGGCGCTATCGGTGATTCGGTAGATGGAAATTTCTATATACCGTGCCGATTCGCCCTCATAGCGCCCAGAAATGTAGTACGATGCTCTGCGAATCTGCCAATCCGGATAATCCTGTTGGGCAGCCTCAAGAAAATACGATTTCGGCAGCACTTCCGGCAGCGTCAAGGATTCGGCAAACGCCGTCAAGCCCGTGCAGCACATCAGGAGGGCAAGAAAACAAGCTAACATTTTTCGCATCGTGTAATTCTCCTACCATTTGCACAATGAGCCGCCCAGCCCTGCATTTTCTGCAAGGCTCGGCGGCTCAATTTCAATTACCCGTTTCCTTCTTCGTCCGGCTCAACCAGCAGAATCGTCGCGTCGCGCGCGTCGAGGTTCACTGTGGAGACAACTTCGTTGCCTTTCACGAAGAACACCTGCCAAGTGCCGTTCTGCTCGCTGCTGCCCATGATGTAGCCGTAGCCGACCGCGTCGTAATCCGCGGCGGTCAGGCCGGTCACGTTCAGCGCAGCGGCAAGGGCTTCCTCCTGTGTCAAATCGCCCTCGACGGGTTCGCCGTAGCAGGGCGCCATGGCGTACAGGCGGTCAAACAGCATCTTGTCCTGAATGCTCCACAGCGCGTAGATGCCCTTTGCACTCTCCCAGCGGGCCTGCGCGGTAGCGAAGAAACCGGTGTCGGTCGTGTCCTCCTGCAGGACTTCCTGCGTTTCGGCGTCGATGACGCGGCTCCATGCGTTGGACATGGTCGTCTGGTCAAACTGGCAGATGACCCACGCTTCGCGTCCGTCGGACAGCACAACGCGCTCCCAGCGGGTCAGGGCGTTCTCTTTCGGCTCGATGAGGGCGGACAGCGCCGCCGTCGTCGCCTCATCTGTCAGGTCGTAGGACACGATGGCGATCGGCAGCAGCGGCGCTTCCTCCGCAAGGGCGAAACAGCCCAGCAGCAGCATTGCCGAAATCAGCAGGGACAAGGCACGCTTCATAAACTTCATCATGGGAAATCAACTCCTTTTGCGGGATATTTTAGGGTTTCCACTCATCCAACGAATGAAAAACGCGAAATGTTCCCGTTCACGGAATATTTACGATTTAATCCACCACGATGCTCTTCTTTTTGCCGTTTTTCTTGCGCGGATATTCCCGGATGCGGGTGACGAAATCCAGATTGACGATTTCCGTCTCGCCCGTCGTCTTCTCGATGACCAGTCCGCCATCTTCAACCTCTTTCAGCACGCCCTGTATGCTGCCGCTCTCCGAGGTAATGGTGTAGATGATGCAATCTTCGCCAATCAGCCGCTTTGCCAGTTCTTTCATTTCGTTGCTCTCCTTATTTTGCTTTTTCCGATTCAGAAACTGCCTGACCGCCGCCGCCCGCTTTCGCCGCGCGAACAGCGGAAAAATGACGAGAAACAGGATGATGAGAAGGGGAAGAAAAGTTTCCATTGTATGTCCTCCCGGCGTCCATCAGAAAATTTTATTGCCCGCCTTGGCATAACGCATGGCTTCCTTGCAGTAAACAGAGAGATTGACCATCCAGATGATGCACACCGCCAGCGAAGGAAGGAAGCCGATGCCGAATACAAGCGCGCAGATGGCAAGCACAATCGCTGCAATCGCGCAGACGCGATTGACGGCGGAATACGCCTTGAAGGCGCACTTGCCAATCATGATTTTCTCGGCTTCGTCGCAGTCGTCCATCCACTTTTTCTGGAACTGCATATCGTAGATGGACGCTTTCTTTTCGGGACTCATCTGCTTGGCGGCATCCACGCACTTTTGCTGAATCAGGATGGATTCCACCAGAATGGCAAGGAACGCCGCAATGCCAATGAAGATGAGAACCGTGCTTTCCCAGCTGTCGAACGACGCAAAGCCGACGGAATACGTCGCCGCAATCAGGAAAAACGCAAGCACGAGGCTGGCGCTGGATAGCCAGAGAGCGGCGGACAGTTTGCCGTCAATGACGCTTGATGTGTCCTCATCTTCGCCGTCCCATGATGCCAGCAGCGCCTTGGCGTGCCGGTACATCGGAATGCAGACCGCCGGCGTGATGACAGCGACTGCCACCATCAGCCACGGGGCGATGCGCGTGCCGAAGAATGCGCTTGCGTTCGCCAAAACGCCGGACAGCTGGTCAAGCCCGTATCGGGCGGCGCAGTAACCCGCGATGCCGCCAATCACGGCACCGACGAGGGTCAAAAGCAGAAATTTCGGCAGCGCCTTACGATTCGCAGCCCTGATTTCGTCATTCTTCATGTTCCGTTCCCTCCTGCAAGTAGAAAATTTCCTCCACCGATGCGCCGCAGACTTTCGCAATCGTCAGGGCGAGGGTGACGGACGGCGAATAGTCCCCCCGCTCAATCAGGCTGATTGTCTGCCGCGATACGCCGCACAAGCGCCCCATTTCCTGCTGATTGACGTTCAGCATTGCCCGGTACACCTTCAAGCGATTTCGCAGTACCATACAGCACCTCCGTCTGACAATTTTGCTTGCCTTGATGACAAACATCATTGTCAAAATGAATTATACACTTGTCGTGCAGATTTGTCAAGAGGGCATGAAAAAAGCGGGAGAAAAAGCGAATGGCTTTCTCTTCCGCTTGGGATGCCCCGTCTATCAGGTTTTCGTCCGAATCGCCTGCACGGTCATGAAGGAGAGAAACGTGCATTCAATCATCATCGTGCAGCCGCTCACGGGCTGGAACGGCAGCGCCACGCCGAGCGCGCGCATGAGCTGCAGCGCCAGCAGGACAATCAGCACAATCATCGGCACAACGAGCAGCGTCGCGAACGGCTCCTTGCGGCGGGATGCGCCGGAAAGCGGCAGCAGCAGCGCCAACAGCGCGCCGAGAATCAGCCCCTGCAGCAAGTCCGACCACAGCCCGAACCCGCCCAGCAGCGGCAGGAAGAACACGCAAAGCCCACACAGTATCAGCGGCACAACGATGACCAAGAGTTTCCGCAAAAACATCACAATTCCTCCAGCAGACGCTTTTCCTTGTCGGTCAGTTCGGCGGACGCCAGTAAATCCGGGCGGTGCCGCTTCGTCGCGCGGAGGGACTCGATGCGCCGCCATGCCTTGATTTTCGCGTGGTCGCCGGACAGCAGCACATCTGGCACTTCCATGCCGTTGAGTTCGCGCGGGCGCGTGTACTGCGGATATTCCAGCAGCCCATCGGAAAACGATTCCTCCTCCGGCGATTCGGCAGACCCCAGCACCCCCGGAATGAACCGCGCCACGCAGTCTGTCAGCACCATCGCCGCCAGTTCGCCGCCGGTGAGGATGTAGTCGCCGATGCTGATTTCCTCGTCAATGCAGGTGTCCAGCGCGCGCTGGTCAACGCCCTCGTAGTGGCCGCAGAGTAGCACGAGCTCCTTCTCCTGCGCCAGTTCGCGGGCGACGGCGGTTGACAGCGTCCGTCCACGCGGGCCGAGATAAATGCGGCGGCCTTGGAAATCGTCGCCCGTCACGCTGCGCATGGCATCCAGAATCGGCTGTGCCAGCATCACCATGCCCGCGCCGCCGCCGAAGGGGTAATCATCGGTGTTCTTGTGCTTGCGGTCGGAGAAGGGGCGGATATCCACGCAGCGGATATCAAGGATGCCCTGCGCGCGCGCCCGCCCCAGAATGCTGGAATTCAGCACGCTCTCAAACATCTCCGGGAAGATGGTTAGGATGGTGATTTTCATCGCGGGCGCTTCACTCATTGTAGACGGCCACCTCGTCCAGTTTTTCGCGCACGACGCGGATGACGCGGTTCTGCACATCCACCGCCGGGAAAACCGCCTTGAGCGCCGGCGCCATCCATTCGCCCTTGTCGGACTGGAAGACGTACACGTCTACCGCGCCGTGCTGGAGCACGTCCGTCAGCTTGCCGAGGGAGGCGCCGGTTTCATCCACCGCAGCGCAGCCGATCAGGTCGCTGATGTACACCTCGTCCTCCGCGAGGGAAAGGGCGTGTGCGCGGTCGATGTAGAGCTTCTGCCCGCGCAGCTTCTCCGCGTCGTCCATGGTCTTGCACTCGCCGAGGGTGACATACGCGAAACCGTCGTGGACGCGGGAGCAGACCGCCTTAATGGGCTGATACACCGTACCGTCGAGCAGGTAAAGGGTTTTCCAGTCATGGAACGCCTCCAAATCGGCGGCGTAGGGCTTGATTTTGACTTCGCCGCGAACGCCCTGCGGCTTCAGGACTTCCCCAATCATCAGGTATTCGTTCATCTATAATAACCTTTCCACCAGAGGCGCTGCCTCTGGACTCCGCAAGGGGCTTTTCCCCTTGACCTCACAAGGGAGTTTCTCCCTTGACCCTTTCGCGCGATTGAGTTGTGCGCGATTGCATACAGTTCTCGCGTGTTTATGCAGGGGGCACCGCAGCGGCGAAATCTAAAAGAGGCGTGGAAACATCACTGCTCCCACGCCTACGTTCAGTTCTGAGCTTCGTCGTCTTCCGGCTTGTGAATTTCGACAAAAACAGGCTTGCTGTTCTTGGCAGTCGCAGCGGAGACCACCGTGCGGATGGCCTTCGCGATGCGTCCCTGCTTGCCGATGACCTTGCCCATGTCATCTTCAGCCACGCTCAGCTCAAGAATGACGGCTTCCGGGCCTTCCGTTTCGCGGACGACGACCTGATCGGGATGATCGACCAGAGACTGCGCCACAAAGGTGAGCAATTCGCGCATAGGGCGTCCTTTCTGCCTGTCGGCTGTCAGATGCGGCAAAACCGCACCGATCCATCTTGCAGAGGGAGTCCCTTACTTCTCGATGACGCCGGTCTTCTTCAGCAGCACGCGCACGGTATCCGTGGGCTGAGCGCCGCAGGTAAGCCAGTACTTCGCGCGCTCGCCGTCCACCTTCACCTCAGCGGGGTGCACCATGGGATTGTAGTAGCCGATTTCTTCGATGAAACGGCCATCACGGGGAGAGTGGATGTCGGCAACGACGACACGGTAGAAGGGCTTCTTCTTCATACCCATTCTCTTCAGACGAATCTTCACGGACATTGGTTTGTTCCTCCTCAATATGTTCAGGAAAGTTATTTATATGGAAATCATATAAGCAATTTATATGATACCACGCAGTAGGGGAGTGCGCAGGCTTTACCGCATTCCGGGGAAGCGCATTCTCATGCGGCCTTTGCCCTTCATTTGCGTTACCTGCTTCATCATCTGCTTCGCCTGATCAAACTGGCGGATCAGCTGATTGACGTCCTGCACGGTCGTGCCAGAGCCGGCGGCAATGCGCTTGCGGCGGCTGGCGTTCAGGACACTGGGATTGCGGCGCTCTTTCGGCGTCATGGAGCGGATGATGGCTTCGGGCTTCTTCATGGCGTTTTCGTCCACGTCGATGTCCTTGCCGGACATGCCCGGCAGCATTTCCAGCATCGACTTGATGCCGCCCATCTTCTTCATGGACTGCATCTGGTCGAGGAAGTCATCCAGCGTCAAATCAGCGGTGCGGGCTTTCTTGGCGAGCTTCTCCGCGTCCTCCTGATCGAAGGCTTCGGAGGCTTTGTCAATCAGCGTTAGCACGTCGCCCATGCCCAGGATTCGGCTTGCCATGCGGTCGGGGTGGAAAGGCTCGATTTCCGAGAGCTTTTCGCCCGTGCCGCTGAACTTGATGGGCTTGCCTGTCACCGCGCGGACGGACAGCGCCGCGCCGCCGCGGGTGTCGCCGTCCAGCTTGGTCAGAATCACGCCGTCGATGTCCAGCTTCTCGTTAAAGGTCTGGGCGACGTTGACCGCGTCCTGACCCGTCATGGCATCGACCACCAGCAGGATTTCCTGCGGATGCACATTTTCCTTGATGCGGACGAGCTCATCCATCAGCTCCTGGTCGATGTGCAGGCGACCGGCGGTGTCGATAATCAGCACGTCGCGGCCCAGATACCGGGCACGTTCGACGGCTTCCAGCGCAGTCTTGACCGGGTCTTGCGTGCCGTGTTCATACACCGGCACATTGACCTGCTTGCCGACGACCTGCAGCTGGTTGATGGCGGCGGGGCGGTAGATGTCGCACGCGGCGAGCATCGGCTTCTTGCCCTGCTTTGCCAGATAGTTGGCGAGCTTGGCTGCCATCGTGGTTTTGCCCGCGCCCTGCAGGCCGCAGAGCATGTAGACCGTCAGCGGGCCGGACGACCATGTCAGGCGTGCGTTTTCGCCGCCCATCAGCTGGGTCATTTCCTCGTTGACGATTTTGATGACCTGCTGGGAGGCGCTCAGCGTGCCGGTGATTTCCGTGCCGACGCAGCGCGCCGTGACCTTCTTGATGAAGTCCTTGGCGACGGCGTAGTTGACGTCCGCTTCAAGCAGCGCCATGCGCACCTCGCGCATACCCTCCTTGACATTATCCTCCGTCAGCTTGCCTTTGCTGCTCAATTTGCGCAGCGCGCCCTGCAATTTCTCTGTCAAGCCCTCAAAGGCCATTGTTTTCCTCCTGATCAAAGCGAATCAGCGCGTCAATCATGCGTTCCGCGTCGTCGTAGCGGCCCTCGCGCATCATTGTCCGGCATTTTTCCAGCCCGTTCTCCACACGCTGAAACCGGGCGGCAACATGGAGCTTTTCCTCCATCTCGAACATCTTCCGCGCCGCGCGGGTAAGCAGTTCATGCACGCCCTGACGGCTGATGCCGACCTCCTGCGCGATTTCCGTCAGCGACAGGTCCTCCTCACAGTGCAGGGTGAGCACCTGACGCTGCTTGTTGGTCAGCAATCCGCCATAGAACGCGGAAAGCCAATTCAGCTCGACTTTCTTGCTGATTTCGTCCTGTGCCATGTCAGCGCTCCTTGCTGTCAAGCATTTTCCGTTGACACCGATATATGATACACGATTTTGCCGCGCCTGTCAAGGGGTTTTGCCTGACAGCGCGAATTTTTCTGCGGACTTTTTCACGATTTTTCTGCGAATTGTAACATTCATGCTGCATTGCTTGACCTTTGGATGCGGCTGCTATATAATGAAAGGGAATAAACCACGATTTTGAACGAGGAGGTTTGCTGATGAAGAAGCAATTTCGCCGCGCAGGGGCACTGATGCTGGCGCTGCTGATGCTGATGACGGCTGCCCCCGCCTTGGCGGAGGATGCGCCGAGTGCGGCAGACGGCACGCAGATAGAGGAGATTATCGGGGAAGAGCCGGCTGTGACGGAAGCCCCGACGGCAATTCCGACGGAGATCCCCACGGAAGCGCCGACGAATACGCCGAATCCGACGGGAATCCCCACCGAAACGCCGACGGAAACGCCAATTCTGACCGAAATTCCCACGGAAGAACCGACAAATACGGAAATTCCGACGGAAAATCCCACCGAAGCGCCGACGGAGACGCCAATTCCGACCGACGCTCCCACCGAAGCCCCGACCGCCACGCCGGACGAGGAGGTGTTTGTGCCGGGACTGGCGACCCTCCGCAGCGGCGCGAAGCTCTACGCGAATCAGCAGCTGACGGGCGACGCGGACGTGACCGAAGTGTCCGGCACGGTTTACGCCGAGGCGCGCACGGACAGCAAACGCGCGGTGCGGATTGCTTTCTATGATGGGGTGATTGTGCGCACGGCGTGGGTCAAGACCAGCAGCACCGAAATGCTGACGGACGAGCAGACCGCTGCCTACGATGCGATTCCCCGCAAGCCGGAGGACGACCTGATGGCGGCGCACGGACATTTGCTTGCGCCGATTCCGGTGCATCCGGAGCAGAAAGAAACGCCCGCGCCGACGGAACAGCCGACGGAAGAACCGACCGCCACGCCGGAAGTTACCAATCCGCCGGAAGTGACGGACGCGCCGACGGACGTTCCGACCGAAGCCCCGACCGATGTTCCCGAAGTGACGGATGCCCCGACGAATCCGCCGGAAGTGACGGACGCGCCGACCGAAGTGCCGGAAATTACCGAGCAGCCGACCGCTGCGCCGGAAGTCACCAATCCGCCGGAAATCACCGAAAATCCGACCGAAGCGCCGACGGACGAAATCATTTCGGACTACACCCCCGTCCCCGCGACGGATGCGCCGACCGCTACCCCCGCCCCGACCGAGGCGAATGCCACCGAAATCCCCGAACCGACGATTTCCATCGCGCCGGATGAACTTGATGACCTCATCATCGGGCGCGCGCTGGAGCAGCCGACGGGCATTTCCGCCTCCTACGATCGCAGCGGCCGCATTACCCTCAAGTGGACGGCGGTAGAGGGCGCGAATGCCTACGCCATCTACTACAAGCCCGCGTGGGGCAGCGAATATTCGCTCCTTGGGCAGAGCAGCGGCACAACCTATTCCACCACCACCCCGCGCATGGGCACGGTCTACTACTACCGTATTCAGGCGCTGTATGTCGTGGGCGGACAGCAGGTCAGTCAGGGCGCGCAGTCGCTGTCCTTCCCGTATATTGCGCTGGGCGACGTCGTGATTGCTGACCCGCGCGGCAAGGATACCTCCACCATCCGCCTGAACTGGACGCCCGTTGCGGGCGCGACGCACTACGATGTTGCCATGTCCCTGCACGACGCGGACGATTACAAGATTGTCCGTACCGACCTCACGGGCAGCCTGTGCGACATCCGCGATATTTCCTTCAACGAGACGTATGATTTCCTTGTTATCCCCAAGCGCAAGCTTAACAGCGGCGATGTGATTACGGGTCTGCCGTCGAGTAACCGCATGGTCGGCAGCCCGATGGAAACGCCGTCGTTTACAGGCTACGAGTGGACGGAAACGGGCCTCAAGCTGACGTGGGACGCGATCCCCGGCGCGATGGGCTACGTCATCTACCGCCGCGGCTTCCACGAAACGGGCTACCACAAGCTGATGGTCTCCGAGGATACCGCGACCACCTACATCGACACCACGATGAAGCCCGGCGAAGTGTACTACTACTTCGTTTACTCCTTCCGCCTTGCCCAGCCGCAGGGATGGCGCTGCTTCTCGCTCAAGGGCGACATTGGCATGGGCGTCTGGCTGCCCAAGACAACCGGGCTGACGGCAGTGTCCGCGCAGGAAAACAGCGTCCGCATTTCGTGGGCGGCGACTGAGGGCGCGAACAAGTATGACGTGTACATTTCCACCACACCCGGCGGCACGCCCAAGGCGAACGGGCGCGTCAGCAACGCCTACGGTTACCACAACAGCGCTGTGCTGGGCAGAACGTACTATTACCGCGTGCGCCCGGTGCGCATTTTCTCCAACGGCGACGTGAGCGTGGGCGACTGGTCGGATGAGCTGGCGTACACGCATCAGGAAGCCGCCGGCACATACCGCGCGCTGCTGATTGGCAACACCTACACCGGCGAATCGAACGAACTGCCCGGCTGCGACAACGACGTGGACGGGATGCGCACCATGCTCGGCCGCATGACCGCGACGCCGTACAGCGTGACGGTGAAGAAGAACATCCGCGCCGAGGAGATTCTCTCCAGCATTTCCTCGACGTTCGGGAATGCCAGCTACAACGACGTGTCGCTCTTCTACTACTCCGGCCACGGCGCGAACAGCCTCGGCGCGGACGGCAATCCGACGAGCTACCATGCCGCGCTGGTCGGTACGTTCCAGACGTATGTCTCGATTGCGCGCCTCAAAACTGAGCTGGACAAGATTCCCGGCAAGAAAGTTATCATCATCGACGCGTGCCACTCCGGGCAGTTCATTGCGCGCGACGGCGCGGTGACGCAGGTATCGTCCTCCGCGTTCAACAGTCAGGTGGTCAACCTCTTCGCCAATGATGAGCAGCTTTCCGGCGATGTCAGCCGCACAGCGGTCGTGCTGGCGGCGGACGGCAGCGAACTGCTCAGCGAGGAAGCGCCCGCCTTCATCGACCGTGCGGATGACACGAATTTCGCCAAGAGCGGCTATTACGTCATTACCGCGTGCCGCTCCGAGGAAAAGAGCGTCAGCACCGGCTACGACAGCAACGGTGACGGCAAAATCGACCGCTATTTCGGCTTGTTCACCTACGGCCTGTGCTACGGCAACGGCTGGAACCTCGCCCGAAACGCGGCGATTTCGTCCCTGAACGCCGACCTGAACAAGGACAGCAAGGTGACGCTTTACGAAGCCTATGTCTATGCCAAAGTGATGGCGCAGTCCCACAACCCGAACCAAACCGCCCAGATTTGGCCCGAAAACAGCGCGTTTGTGCTGTGGGGAAAATAATGTTTCTTCTCCGCTGGATTCAACATCCGGCGGAGTTTTTATGCAGGAAAACACCGTCTGCGCGGCGAATTGTACGCTGCAAGAAAAGCGTGGAGGAGCAAAATCATGCTGATTCGCAATGCGACGCTGCAAATGAGCGCGACGGAGCGCGCCTGCATGGATGTGCGCGTGATGAATGGCTGCGTGTGGGAGATGGGCGCGGCGCTTGTGAAGGGGCTGTATGAAGCCGAAACCGACCTGCGCGGCGACGTGCTGATGCCGGGGCGGATGCTGGAAACGCCCGTCCCTGCGGCGGACGAAAAGGCGCTTCGGCTGCTGTGCCGGAGGCTATACCGCGAGGGCGTGCGGTATTTCGTGGTTGATTGCCCGGAGGATGCGCTCCTGCGCGTGCAGAATCGCCCGGAACGCCGCGGCGCGCTGCCCGTGACGGCACTGCCGAACCCCGAACCGCTCCGCTCCGGCACGGGAATGCCCCTGACGCGCTGGACGGCGGCGGGCGAATTTGTCGGCATGATGGACGAACACAGCGGCGACTGAGAGGTATATGAGATGAAGCAATCCCATCAAAATAGCGCACTTTTCTGCGAAAGCGACCTCTACGCGCTGATGCAGCCGGATGCGCGGAAACTGCTGGCGCTCTCCGACGAGGTGGATTTCCCGGCGCTGCGGGGGCAGTTCCATGGGGAGAATCTGCCGGAAATCTATCGGCGATTATCCGAAATCGCGGGCGCTGACCTCATGCCGCTGTGTGAGACGGAACGGCAATTGCGGCAGAAAATGCGGATTCCGGCGGACAGCGAGGTTCCGCTGACCCATCAGCAGAAACGGTTTTTGCGGGAAAATTACGCGCACCTGACGACGTTCACGGGCGCGTATGAAGCTGAGCGATTTCTGGGACTGCGCGCGATTCAGGCGATGCAGCTGCGAAACATGACGCCGGGGTATGCCGCACTGGGAGCATACCTGTTCAGTCAGGCGATGTGGCTGGCGTGGGAGACGCGGCAAAACGGCTATGCGCGGGTGAATTTTCTGGCGCGGGACGGGTATTTCGTCAAGGCGGCGTTCGAGCGGCTGAATGAAGTGCTGCGCCTGCCGGTGGAGACGGGCTATGTGCGCATTTCGCGGCAGGCGGCGCTGCCCCTGCAATTTCCCAAGGCAATCGACCTGCTTTCCCTGCCGCTGCTCATCGACATGACCGCCCACACGCCGGATTCGCTGCTGACGCTTCTGCATCCCATTGCGACGGAAAACGCGCGGGCGGCGCTGGCGGTGGAACTGCCGATGAATCAGCGGATGGATGCGCGGACACAGTGGAACTTCGTGCGCATCTTCCGCGAAAAAGGGTATGACGCGGAAAAATATCAGCAGTACGAAAAGAATGCGAAGGCGTATTTGCTGCCGATGTTCGCGGGCAAATGCGCGACGTTCGATGTGGGGTACAATCTGCGGTCGGAAGCGGTGATTCAGCGGCTGACAGGGGCGGACATGACGGCGTACATCACCCACATTGACAGCGATTTGCCAATGCGCCGGGGCGTGCCGTTCCGGACGCTGTACGGCACGTCGCCGTATGTATCGTGGGTGGCGCGGGAGCAGTTTCTGCTGGAAAGAGGCGCAGCGACGATTGGCTACGACGCGCACGGCGCGGTGCTGGGGCAGACGGATACGCCAAGCAGGGCAGTGCAGCAAATGCAGGCGGACGCGATGCGGTTCGTTGCGGATATGGCGGATACGTTTGGAGTGCGGCTGATGGATATGCACTTCCGTCCGCAGGATGGCTGCGCAGCGTTTGAGCACTTTTTGCACACGGGGGCGATTCAGGCGGGTGCGGAGGTGGAAAACGCTTTTCTGGATGGTCAGGCGGGCGGCGATACGACGCGGGTGCAGTGGCGCCTGATGCAGACGGACGCGGAGCAGGCGCGTCATCCCTTGCCCAAGTGGATGCGAAAATTGCAGCGCGCGGCGATTCGGCTGGCGCATGACCCGCAATCTATCCGCCGGAAGTTATAACATTCTCATGAAATTCTCATGAAAATGCCCACTCGCTCCGCCGAAAATGACATTTCCTGCCCTTTACGAAAGGCGCGGGTTTGTGGTACAATAGGCGGGGATTACGACGAAAGGGGCTCCTTCCTTGAAGAAAAAGAAATGGGGCAGGATTCTCAGCATTGGCTTTATCCTCCTGTCGATGCTGATTGTGGTACTGATTGCGTTCAACAACCCGGAGCTGATGAACGCATGGGACGTGCTTTTCACGCTGGACAAGCGGTGGCTGCTGCTGTGCCTGCTGGCGATGGTCGGCTATGTGTACGCCGAGGGCGCGGGGCTGTGCACCTTCCTGCGGATGGAGGGGTACAAAGTCAGCCTGAATACGGCGACGCATTTCTCCTTCGCGGGCATTTATTATGCGAATGTCACGCCCGGCTCGTCCGGCGGTCAGCCGATGCAGATTTACCTGATGAGCCAGCGCTCGATTCCCGCGGGTGTGGCCACATCGGCGCTGACGGCGCGGTATTTCTTCAATCAGCTGACATTGGTGGTGATGACGCTGCTGTTGTGGCTGAGCAACCGCGCGTATGTGGCGGAGCACTTGGGCAATGTCATCCCGCTGATTATCCTGGGCTGCGTGGTGAATTCCTTCTGTGTGCCGTCGATTCTGCTGGTGACGTTCCACCGCTCGTGGGTGGAGAAAATTGTGCAGTGGGGCATCCGCTTCCTGACGAAAATCCACATCTGCAAGAAGCCGGAGCAATGGCAGGCATCCGCCGAAACGACGATTGAGCATTTCCACGGTTCGCTGATGGATTTGGTGCATCACCCGATGCACCTGCTGGCGCAGCTTGTGATTTCGGTGGTGGAAATGTCGTGCCTGATGGTCGTGCCGCTGCTGGTGTACCGTGCCATGGGTCTGACCGGCACGCCGTGGTATCATGTGCTGACGGTTTCGTTCCTGCTGTTCGTGTCCGCCAGCTATACGCCGCTGCCGGGTGCGTCCGGCGCGCAGGAGGGCGGATTTCTCGTTTACTTCGGCAGCGTTTTTACCGGCGGCACGGTGTCCGTCGCGCTGCTGGTATGGCGGTTTATTACCTATTATTTGTGCCTGATTGTGGGCTGCGCGGACTCCATCTTCACCAGCCTGCGCAAGCGCGTGAAGCCGATTCGGCATGAGAAAAAGGGACAGACAAAGGAGCAATCATGAAACAGCAGGTGCATGGCAATGTGACCGGCGTGCGCGATACGCTGATAGAAGCGCTCGGTCAATTATACGATTATGAGGTGGATGAGGACACGTTCCTCCCGCGCGAGCTGATGCAGGTGCTGGCGCGCTTTACGGGCGTGCTGAACCGGGAAATCGCGGTGTACATTACGCGCGACGGCGAAGTGGTGGACGTGTCCATCGGCACTGATCGGGACGTGGAGCTGCGCGACTACCGCCTGCGCCGCAACACCCAGCGCCTGAGCTGCGTCCGCTGCATCCACACCCACCCCAATGGCGACGGACGCCTCTCCGATGTGGATTTGTCGGCGCTGCGGTCGTTCCGCTACGACGCAATGGTCGCCATCGGCTGCCTGAAGGGCGAGCCGACGTTTGTGCAGAGCGCGTTTTTGGTGGAAAAGCAGAATCTGCTGATGGACGAGCCCGTCCGCTGGTACAAGACGCCCGATAACGACTGGATGCGGCAAATCACCGAGAGTGACCGCATTGTCGGCTGGGAGGCGGACGAGAAGGGCACGCACGTCAAAGAGCGCGCCGTGCTGATGGGCATCGAGAGCCTGGAATCGATGGATGAACTGGCGCGCCTGGCGGACACCGCCGGGGCGGAGGTCGTGGGGCAATTCCTGCAAAAGAAGGATAAGCCTGATACGGCGCTGTTCATCGGGCGCGGGCGCGCGGATGAATTGTGCCGGCAGTGTCAGGCGCTGGAAGCTGATTTGTGCATCTTCGACGAGGAACTGACGGGCATTCAGGCGCGCAATCTGGAGGAGATTCTGCGCGTGAAGGTGGTTGACCGCACGACGCTGATCCTGGACATCTTCGCCCAGCGCGCATCATCCGCCGAGGGCAAGCTGCAAGTCGAACTGGCGCAGCTGCAATACCAGTCCAGCCGCCTGATTGGGCAGGGCTTGGTGCTGTCGCGGCTGGCGGGCGGCATCGGCACGCGCGGGCCGGGCGAATCGAAGCTGGAAATGAACCGCCGCCACATCCGCGAGCGCATGACGGAACTCCGCCGCCGCTTGGATGCGGTGGAGAAGCAGCGTGAACTGCGCCGCAAGAGCCGCGAGAAGAACGAAATCCCCGTCGTCGCGCTGGTCGGCTACACCAACGCGGGCAAATCGACGCTGCTGAACCAGATGACGGGCAGCGATGTGTATGTGCAAGACCAGCTGTTTGCGACGCTGGACGCAGTCAGCCGCCGCATCGAGACGGCGGAGCACACACCGTTCCTGCTGGTGGACACGGTTGGGTTCATCCGCAAGCTGCCCCACGCGCTGGTCAGTGCCTTCCGCTCGACGCTGGAAGAAGCTGTGCTGGCGGATGTGCTGGTCATCGTCAACGACGGCGCATCGGAGGAAATCATGCAGCAGCACGACACGGTGGTGCAGGTGCTGTCTGACCTCGGCGCGACGGAGCAGCCGCGCATTGAGGTCATCAACAAGTGCGACCTGTACACCGACGAGGCGGGCGCGCCGATGCTGATTCCGGGCGCGGTGCGGGTGAGCGCAAAAACGGGCGAGGGCATCGCGGAGCTACACGCGCGCATTGCGGAGCAGCTGCAAAAGACCTATGCGCCTGTGACGTTCGTGCTGCCGTTTGACCGCTTCGGCTTGGTGGGGCAGATTCGCCCGCTGGGACGCGTGATCAATGAGGAATACACGGATACGGGGCTTGAACTGACGGTGGTGCTGGCGAATGCCGACCGCGACCGCTTGGTGAGCAAGTATGGGAAAGAAATATTGAAGGGTTGAGTTCATTTCCCATAATTAACACGCGGGCATAGTCTGAAAGTGTCACCAACGCAATCGCGAAAATGGGGCAAGGGTCGAAGACCCTTGCAGGGTGCAGGGACAGCGTCCCTGCCGGAGTCCAGAGGCAGCGCCTCTGGCGCCTCCCCACGAAAGGAAGTTGCAATTCATGCAGAAGGCAAAAGTACGGGAAAATGTGAAGGAATACGCATTGCTGACGCTCGGCACGGTGATTATGACGCTGGGCATCTACTTCTTCAAGTTTCCGAACCATTTTTCCACCGGCGGCGTCAGCGGTATGGCGGTCATTTTGAGCCATTATATTCCGAACTTCACCAATGGCGATTTCGTCATGATGATCAACGTTCTGCTGCTCATCGTCGGCTACATTGTGCTCGGCAAGGGCTTCGGCGGACGCACGACGTATGTCAGCCTGCTGATGTCAGGTCTGACGTGGGGGCTGGAGCGCATCATTCCGATGAACGCGCCGATGACCTCCCAGCCCCTCATGGAGCTGATTTTCGCCGTCAGCCTGCCCGCGGTCGGCTCGGCGATTCTCTTCAACCTCGACGCGTCCTCCGGCGGCACGGACATTGTCGCCATGATTCTGCGCAAGTACACCAGCCTCAACATCGGGCGCGCGCTGATGTGCAGCGACCTCATCATCACCCTGATGGCGTGCGTCGCGTTCGGCATGGAAACCGGGTTGTTTTGCATCCTCGGTCTGGTGATAAAGAGCCTGCTGGTGGACATGGTGCTGGAAAACATCAATACGCATAAATACTTCCACATCATTACCACCAAACCGCGCGAAATCGAGCAGTATATTACGAACGTGCTCAAGCGCGGCGCGACCGAACTGCACGGCGAAGGCGCGTACACGCACGAGGGCCGCACGGTGCTGATGACAGTGATGAAGCGCCACGAGGCGATTATGCTGCGCAAGTACGTCAAGATGGTTGACCCCCACGCGTTCGTGCTGATTATGAACACGGGCGAAATCATCGGCAAGGGCTTCCGCGGCACGAACTAAGGGAGAAGCATCATGGAACACATTACGAGCCTGAAAAACCCGAAAGTCGCCGCGTGGAAGGCGCTCAAAGACCGCAAGGGTCGCCGGGAAAGCGGCTGCTTTCTGGTGGAGGGGCGCAAGATGGTGGAAGAAGCACTTGCTTCCGCGTTTGACGTGGAAACAGTGCTGGTGCAGGAAGGCATGGAACTCCCCGACGGGCTGACCATGCCGGTTTACGAGCTGCCGGAGCATGTGCTGGCGGCGGTCTGCGACACCAAAACGCCGCAGGGCATCGCCGCCGTCGTGCGGATGAAGGAGCAAAGCGCGCTGGGGAAGCACATCGTCGCCCTCGACGGCGTGCAGGACCCCGGCAACGTCGGCACGATTATCCGCACGGCGGACGCAGCGGGGCTGGATGGCGTGCTGCTCTCGAATCAGTGCGCGGACGTGTTCAGCCCGAAGGTGCTGCGCGCGACGATGGGCAGCATCTTCCGCATGAACCTGCGCACGACGGACGATTTGCCCGGCGAACTGACGAAGCTGCGCGAAAAGGGGTACAGCATCCTGTCCTCGCAGCTGGACGGCACGCCGTTCTATGAGCGGCAGGGCGTAGCGGAACGCTTTGCCCTCATCATCGGCAATGAGGGCAACGGCGTGAGCGAACAAGTGCAGCAGACCGCGACGCACCGGGTACGCCTGCCTATGCGCGGCGGCGCGGAAAGCCTGAATGCCGCGATCGCCGCCGCCATCATGATGTACGAGCTGATGCGGTGATTTTTCCCAGATTGGATATTGACAGAACAACTACCCGATGATATAATGACACTCCCGATGTGCGAAAAAGCACGACATCTGCCAAAATAGTGAGCAGCGCTGTCCGATTCCCGCGAAGAAAAACGCGGCAGGACGGCGCTGCTTTTTTGGTGTCGGCAAAAAAATTGACGTGCGCGCATCCAAAGGAGGCAAGGCATGGAACAGCAGGGGATAAATCCGCCTTTCATCGTGACAGACGGGCTGACAAAGACCTACATCCGGCGGGAGAAGCCGGAGCATGGCGGCATCACGCGCCTGTGGCGGCGGGAAACACGCGAGGTGCAGGCGCTCAGGGACGTATCCTTCCGCATTGGGCGCGGGGAACTTGTCGGGCTGATTGGGCCGAACGGCGCGGGCAAAAGCACGCTTGTCAAGCTGATGACGGGCATCCTGACGCCGACAAGCGGCAGCTGCACGGTGGATGGGCGCACGCCATGGGCGGAGCGGAAGGCGCATGTGCGCAGCCTCGGCGCAGTGTTCGGGCAGCGGATGCAGCTCTGGTGGGACGTGCCGATTCGCGATTCGTTCGACCTCCTGCGCGACATTTACAGCATTGACGAGGGGCGCTATCGGCATCGGCTGGATGAATTGACGGCGGCGCTGGACTTGGGGGACATCATGCAGTCGCCGCTGCGGCAATTGTCGCTGGGGCAGCGGATGCGCGCGGAGCTGTGCGGGTCGCTGCTGCATGAGCCGGAGCTGCTGTTCCTCGATGAGCCGACCATTGGGCTGGACGCAGTGAGCAAATTGAAGCTGCGGGAGTTCCTGCGGGTGGAAAACGAGACGCGCCGGACGACGATTTTGCTGACGACGCACGACATGGAGGACATGCGCGCGCTGTGCAGCCGGGTGATGGTGCTGGGACACGGGCAGCTGCTCTATGACGGCACGCTGACGAATCTGCTGCACCGCTACGACACCGCGCACACGCTGACCGTCACCTACGACGGCGCGGCGGATGCGTCGAAGCTGCCGCAGGGCGCAGTGAAAGACGGCGATACATGGCGAATTACCCTGCAAAAAGACGGCGACTTGTCCGAAACCATGCGGCAGGTGATGGCGGCAGGGAAAATGCACGAAATGGCAATTGAAGAGCAGAATGTCGATGAGCTGATTGCACGGATGTACCGGGAGATGGCGCTATGAAGACGTGGATTGCATCGTGGAAGCCGTATTTCTCCCTCTACCGGCTCAAAGCTATGCAGGAGACACAGTACCGCGCGGCGGCGTTGGGCGGGCTGGTGACGCAGGCGTTCTTCGGGCTGCTGTATGTGTTCCTGTACACGGCGTTGTTCCGGGGGGAAAATCAAGCGGAACTGGCGGAAACCATCACCTATGTGTGGCTTCAGCAGATGTTTTTCCGCGTATTGCTGATGAACGACACGGAGCTGATACATCAGGTGATGACGGGCGGGTTGGCGTATGCGGTGCTTCGCCCGGTCGATCAGTATCGCTTCGCGTTCGTGCGGAACATGGCGCAGCGGCATGTGAATGCGCTGATGCGGCTTGTGCCGATGATTGCGCTGCAATTCCTGCTGCCGACCGCGTGGCGGATGCAGCCGCCGGAAAGCCTGCTCGCGCTGATGCAGGCATTCGTATCGCTGCTCATCGGCGTGATGAACCTGTGCGCGATTGCGGGCATTTCAGGCGCTATCCTGATGCAGACGATGGACAACCGCGGCATCAACGCCATCATCACCTTCATCAGCAACGCCTTCGCGGGCAACATCATCCCCCTGACGCTCTTCCCGGACAGCGTGCAGGCGATCATCCGCTATCAGCCGTTCGCGCAGTCGCTTGATGCGCCGATTCGCATGTATCTGCACGCGCAGGCGGCGGGGGAGTGGGCACTGAACATCGGCGTGCAGCTGCTTTGGCTGATGCTGCTGGTCGCCCTTGGGCGCAGAATGTGGCGGCATCAGCTGAATCAGCTCACGATTCAGGGAGGGTGAAGCGAGATGAAGTATGTGTTTCATGCCCTGCGGATGCAGTGGCGGTGCGCGACGCAGTACCGCGCGTCGTTCTGGATGCAGACGCTGGCGCAGCTGGTGATGTCCGGCAGTGAATTGATGGCGGTGTTGGTGCTGCTGGGGCGGTTCACGTCGGTTGGGCAGTGGTCGGGGAGCGAAATCATGTTTTTCTTCGGCATGATGCAGATGACGTTCGCCATCACGGAGTGTGTCGGGCGTGGGCTAACAGCGTTTTCGCGGGTCGTGCAGGGCGGTGAGTTCGACCAGATTCTCCTGCGTCCACGGAATCTGCTTCTTCAGGTGCTGTGCAGCAGCACTGACCCGCGGCGGCTGAGCACGGCGGTGCTGGGGATTGTGTTGATGTGGCTTTCGGTCACGCAGCTGGGCATTCCGTGGACGCTGGGGAGCACGGTGCTGCTGCTGATTTCCGTCGCGGGGACGGTGCTGATGCTGCTTGGGCTGTTTCTGGTGGAAGCGACGCTGTGCTTTCTGTCCGTGCAGTCCATTGAGGCGGTGAATATCCTGACCTACGGCGGGCGAACGGCGTGCGAGTATCCGGTGGATATTTACCCGCGCCCGATTCGGCTGCTGTTCATGTATGTCGCGCCGTTTGGGCTGTGTATGCACGTTCCGGTGAGTGCGCTGCTGCATCACCCGATGGTGGATTGGCCTGCATGGACGGCGTACCTTGCGCCGCTGGCAGGGGCGATGTTCTTTCTGCTGATGGCGCTGGTGTGGCGGAAGGTCGGGGTCAAGCGGTACTGCTCGACGGGGTCGTGAGAGCAGGGAAATTTGGGGCGGCTTTCCGTTCCTCATCGCTCATTGCTAATTCTCTTCGCTTTATCATCAATTTCTCGTCTTTATTGGTTGCTTTTTTGCGTAAAGTAGGGTACAATGTTCATGGTGAGTTCATTTTTTCGCCGTCACCGTTCATTCATCTACATTCATACCCGATTCATTCAGGAGGCAGCCATGCAAAATTACGTTTTCATGACAGACAGCGACAGCGACCTGCCGCTGGAACTCAAACAGCAGTACGACATTCCTGTCGTCTACATGCCTTACTCCCTGGATGGCAAAGAGTACTTCGACGACCTCGGCCAGTCGCTGAACCATAAGTCCTTCTACGACAAGATGCGCGCGGGCAGTCAGCCGACGACCTCCGCGCTCAACGAGACGGTCTACATGGAGTACTTCGAGCCGATTCTCTCTTCCGGGCGCGACCTGCTCTTCGCCGCCTTCTCCAGCCAGCTCAGCGCGACCATTCAGGCGATTTACGCCGCACGCGAGGAACTGCTGAAGCAGTATCCGGAACGCAAGTTCATCGTGGTGGACACGCTGTCCATCTCCGCGCCGCAGACGATTCTCGTCCTCAAGGCGCATGAAATGTACCGCGCGGGCAAACCGATGGAGGAAGTCGCCCAGTGGCTGGAGGACAACAAGCTCCGCGCACAGGCGTGGTTCACAGTGGATGACCTGAAGTACCTCCAGCGCGGCGGACGCATCTCCGCGACGGCGGCGGCACTCGGCACGCTGCTGGACTTGAAGCCCATCCTGACCGAAACGCTCGAAGGCAAGCTTGCCGCCGCGGGCAAAGTGCGTGGCCGCCGCAAGGCGATGAGCTACATCCTTGAGAAGGCGGTGGAGAACGTCGCCGATCAGAAGGAAGCCATGGGCATCATCCTGCACGCCGACGCGATGGACGATGCCCAGAAGCTGCGCCAAATGCTGGTGGAGAAGCTGCCGGAGATGGATATCCGCATCTACCCCGTCGGCCCCGTCATCGGCACGCACGCCGGCCCCGGTACGATTGCGTTCTGCTTCCTCGGCAAAAAGCGCGAAATTTGATTTGTCCGCCGTCTGTTCTACGCGAACAGGCGGCAATCTTTATATTTGAAAGGAAAAATTTTTGTAGTCTCCCAACATTCCGCCCGCTGCCGGTACTATCATGGCAGAATCACAGCTGCCAAGCGAAAGGAGGAGAACCATGCTGGATACGGAGCGCTACTGGCAGGAGGAATGGGCGGCGCGTGTGCTGCGGTGGGCGCGCGGAAAGACTCGCACGGCGCAGGAGGCGGAGGATCTCGCGCAGACCGTGCTGCTGGAATGGCTGCGGGCGGTTCGGGCGCAGGAAGAACGCGGTGTTTGCGTCGCGGAACCGGAGCACCTGCTCTGGCGAATCGCGCGGTTCGTCTGGTGCAAGTCGCTGCGACCGGGGACGTATTACCGCTGCGAGCCGCTGTCGGAGAAGCTGTCCGCCGGGGAAACGCCGGAGGAATCCGCCGAACGGCAGGATGAGCAGCGCCGTCAGACCGCATTCGTCCGCCGGCAAATCATGCGCCTAAGCCGCATCCAGCGGGAAACGCTTGTCTGGTACTATCTGGAGAACCGAACGACGGCAGACATTGCCCGGCGCTTGCGGGTCTCGGAGAACACCGTTCGCTGGCATCTGAGTGATTCGCGAAAGAAAATTCGGGAGGCTGATGGGAAAATGACATCGACGGAATTTGTGTACTGCCCGAAAAAGCTGCACGTTGCCATCAACGGCGAAGCGTATGACGACCGCCTGACCCGCGAGGTGCTGGACAATCTGCTGCATCAGAACATTCTGCTCCGCTGCTATGCGCAGGGGCAGACGGCGCAGGAGCTTTGCGACGAGCTGGGCGTGGCGCGCCCGTACATCGAGGATGCGGTGAACGTGCTGCTGCGCGACGAGCTGCTGACGGCTGACGGCGGGCGTGTGCGGACGAACTTCATCATCACCAGCGGTGCGCAGGAGGAAGCGCGGCTGGCAGTGTACGATGCGCACAAGGACGAATTGTCACGCGAGATTGTCCGGCAGCTGATGGCGCACGAGCAGGAGATTCGCGCCATCGGCTTCATCGGCTGCGATGTGCCCATGCCGCGCCTGCTTTGGTGGCTCATCTACCGCTGCACGGCGGCACTGCCGAATCCGGCGGAAATGCCGCCGCGGCCGTATCATGCGGATGGCGGGGCGTATCACCTGATGGGCTTCGCGCGCGAGCCGGAGAACAGGCATTATCTGGCGTGGGATTACAATGGCCCGATGTACAACGATGGCTTCCGTTGGTTCGGCTTGCAGCACTTCGGGAACAGTCCGGTGCAGGATTTGTTCGAGCCGAACCAGCCACACATGGGGAAGCTGTGCGCACTGCTGATTCGGCTTATTCAGGCGGATTTCGACCCGTCGTGCGTGACGGCGGATGAGCAGGAGCTGCTGGCGGAGCTGCTGGCGCGCGGATTCCTGCGGAAGGCGGACGGCAGCATCAAGCCGAATTTCTGCGTCCTGACGCGCGAGCAGGTTCAGCGGCTGCGGCAGGAAGTTTTTCTGCCGATTGTGGAGGCGGTTCAGCCCGCGTGGATGCGCGTCTGCAATGAACTGCGGACGCTCTGCAAGGCGAGTGTCCCGAAGCATTTGCAGGCGCTGGCGGACTTGCCGTTGCACATGGCGGCACTGGCGGCGGGCTACATGACGGAGCAAATCGCGTATGCGTACGGCGCACTGGAAAAGCCGGAAACGCCGGAGGATGCGGCGATGTGGACGCTGGTATACGAGCCGGAAATTAAGGTAACACCGCACAAATGAGGTGGTCGGCTGGGAAATGGATTTTTCGTCAGATACAAATGCAAATTTCGAAGATTTACTGGCGGTAAATCGAGGAATTTGCATGCCGCAGATGGCGGAAAAAACATCGCCAGACGCGCCGCCGAATTGTGCGGTGGTGCCTTAAATAATACTATTTTCTGCATTCACCTGCACCATCTGCTCGCGCCTTTTTTCTTCTGGCGTCCGGTCGTTCCACTCCCGTTAGCCAGAAAGAAAAATTCGCTTCGCATCTTGGCGCATTCTCATCTGGAAATAGGATGAGGGCTTTTTCAGCAAAATCAACTGTTTTGCCGAATCTGGGCGAAGGAATTGCATTTTCTCCATATTTATGCTATAATAAGAATGTCACATTTTATTTTGCGGAAAGGAGTGGTGGCATCGTATGGATCAGCCTCCTTGTAGTCCGATACCCCGCAAGCTGTCATTCCCGGTACGCAGGGGTTTTTGAAAGAAAGGAATGCTTGATTTTCCATGACGCCTGAACTATATGGCACTGTTGTGATTCTGGTTGTGCTGGTGATGCTGTCGGCGTTTTTCTCTGCCTCGGAAACGGCGTTTACCTCTGCCAACCGCGTCAAACTCAAGACGATGGCGCAGGGCGGCAACAAGCGCGCGCAGATAGCGCTGAATTTGGCGGAGGATTATGACCGCTTGCTCAGCACCATCCTCGTGGGCAACAACGTGGTCAACATCGGCGCTTCGTCCATGGCGACGGGGCTGTTTCTTGCGCTGCTAAGCGGCAATCAGTCTGCTGCGACAACGGTTTCGACCATCGTGATGACGATTGTCGTGCTGATTTTCGGCGAAATCAGCCCGAAAGCGATTGCCAAGGAGAACCCGGAGACGGTTGCCGTTGCGTTTGCACCTGTGCTGCTGGTGCTGCGGACGATTGTTACGCCGATTAACGCCCTGTTTGTGCAGTGGAAGAAGCTGCTGGCAAAGCTGTTCAAGCCCGCACACACGGAAAGCTTTGTTGAGGCGGAAATCATGACGATGGTGGATGAGGCACAGAACGACGGTGATATAGATGAACATGAGGGAGAACTGATTCGCTCCGTCATTGAGTTCAACGACGACCGCGACGTGCTGAACATCATGACCCCGCGTGTGGACGTGACGGCGCTGGAGGACACTGCGACGATGGAAGAAGCCGCGAATCTCCTGCGCGAAACGGGGTATACCCGCGTCCCGGTCTACCACGAGGACATGGATCACATCGTTGGCATCCTCAATGAAAAGGATTTTTATGCCTGTCAGCATGAGGGCGTGGATAGCATCGTGGACATTATGAAACCGCCGGTTTATGCCCCTGCGACGCTGAAACTCTCCAAGCTGCTGAAGCTGTTCCAGACGCAGAAGACGCATATGCTGATTGTGCTGGATGAATTTGGCGGAACTGAAGGCATCGTCACGATGGAGGATGTGCTGGAAGAACTCGTCGGCGAAATCTACGATGAGCACGACGATGTGTCTGAGGAAAGCGTCGAGATGGCGGACGGCTCACGCGTGGTTGAGGGCGGCATGGAACTGACTGAACTGTTGGAAGGCATGGGGTTGAAGGACACCTTCAACGCCGAAACCGTTGGCGGCTGGGTGAGCGAAATCATGGGCTGCATCCCGTTCGTCGGTGCGCGCTTTGAGACGGACCACCTCCGCGGCATGGTCACGCGCATGGAAAAGCGCCGCGTAACGCAAGTCCGCATCTGGCGCAAAGAGGGTACGGACGGGCACGCTGCACAGGCGTGATTTCCCCTGCTGCGGCAAAATCATCATTCAGGCGGAAATATCAATCAGAAAAGGAGCCTACCACCATGGCAACCACCAAAAAAGATAGAAAGCAGAAGTCTGATAAGCGTCAGCTTGTCATCAGCATTACCTGCATCGTCATCGTCGCAGCCATGCTGCTGACCTCCCTGATCACCCTGCTGCCCATTTATAACTGACGGAAAGGCATCACATGAAGAAAGACCATCGCGGCATATCGCTGGGAACATATGTCATGCTTGGCGTGACGGGCGCGGTGCTGCTGGGCTGCTTCTTGATTCTGCCCGGTCTGCTGGGGCAGGCGCGCGGCACGGTGGATGTCCGGCAGGTGCTGTCCATCTTCCAAACCGACGGAATGCCCTCGCTCACGCTGAGCGATATTCCCATTACCCGCGGCGATTCCACTGGCAATCTGCCCGCGCCGGAACCCACGCAGCCGCCCGCTGAAACCGCTGCGATTGCCATTCCGACCGCCACTCAAGCCCCCAAGCTGGGCGGCACGGTCACCCTTACCCTCGGCGGCACGGTCGATATGGATGATGCGGTGCGCAAAGCGGGCTACTACTCCGACTCGCAGAAGTACGATTTTACGGAGATGCTTTCGCTCCTGCGGAGCGAAATGACGGGCGATATCACGTTCCTGACGCTGGAGAACCTGATTCAGCCGGAAGTGAAAGTCTCCGCGCTGAACGCTCCCGACGCCGCGGCGGAACTGCTCCGCACCACCGGCGTGAACCTCGTTGCCGTTGGCTTCCCGAAGGTGTACGACAAGGGCGCGGATGGCGTTCGGACAACGCTGGAGGCCCTGCATGACCGCAATTTGCTGACCATCGGCGCGTACAACACGCAGGAGGAAGCAAGCGCCATCTGCATCCGGACGCTGGACAACGTGCCCGTCGCGTTCCTGCACTACACCGAAGCACTGAGCAGCACGGGCAAGAAAGCGATGAAGTCCTCCGGGGCATCCTACGCTGTCCCGCTGGCGAATGCGGAAACGATTTCCGCTGATATTCGTCGTGCACGCGAGCAGGGGGCGGCGGTGGTCGTCGTATCGCTGAACTGGGGAACATCCGGCACGTCGAAGCCGACGAATGCGCAGCGGAAACTGGCGCAGGCGATTGCCGATGCGGGCGCGGACGTCATTGTCGGCGCGGGGACGCGCGTCGTGCAGCCGGTGACATGGCTGACGCACAAGAATGCGGATGGTACGGCAGCGCAGACGCTGTGTGCGTGGTCGCTGGGCAGTCTGCTGAATGAGTCCCGGAAGGACGGAAACGTTGCTGGAATGCTGCTGCAATTGCAGATTTCGTGGGACGGGCAGAACATCAGCTTTGGGCAAGTCAGCTATACGCCGACGTACATTTGGCGGCAGAAGGTGGATGGCGCGTATCAGTATCGGGTAGTTGCGAGTGACCAGAGCGCGCCGAGTGGTATGTCGGAGGAACAGCAAGGATATATGGCGAAGGCACTGCGGACGATTCAAAACGCGCTGGCGGATTCGCCAATAACGATTCGGATAAAGTAAAAAGATAAACACGCGGAACCAGTAAGGGAAGAGCGCTCAACTCAATCGCGCGAAGGGGTCAAGGGGCAATGCCCCTTGCGGAGTCCAGAGGCGGTGCCTCTGGTGGGGTTTGGGGCAACGCCCCAACTGTTCCACGGGCGACCAATTCAAAGGACGAAGTCAACAAGGGCGCAGGCAGCGAAGCGTCCCTGCCAGTAACTTTGCGCTTCCTCAGAAGCGCCCCCCAAGCCGCTTTACCTACCACTTGCATATTGTCGCGCCGATGGGCGCGACCGACCAGTATCGAGAGAAGTTTTTTCTTGCTGCTGGTCTTTTTTGTTGCAGGGGGACGCGCCTGCGGGTGCGACAAGGGGGCAATGGAAACAGACGAAGTCTGCGGTCGCCCCCTTGACCCCTTCGCAGTGCGCTCCCATGTTTATTGTTTTTTTCGTTGCAGGGAGGAACGAAAGGTACACTAAATTATAGTAATGATAAAAGCCAACTATGGGGGCGTGCAGCCGAAGGAGTCCAGAGGGCGATCGGAAAGCCCTCTGGAACTATGCCAATGACCCGTTTAGAAAAGAAGTCAACCCTGCTTACCTGAAAATCCAGACATCAAAAAGCACCGCCCTGCCCGACACACAACGCCGAGCAGGGCGGTGCTTCATTTATCACACCATTACAGGTTGTTTACGAGGTCGTACAGGTCGCGGCGGAAGTGCTTTTCCACCTTCAGCGCGTCCACGATGGGCATGTTGAACACCTTGCCCTGCCGCACGCCGATGACCTGATTGGAGATGCCGTCGCGCAGCAGACGAACCGCAAGGTTGCCTGCTTCAAAGGCGAAGGCGCTGTCCTTGGCAACCGGCAGCGCGCCGCGCTGGGTGTAGCCGACAACCGTCGAACGTGCTTCCACCATGCCGCACATCCGCTTCATGATGGAGGCAAAACGCATGGCGCTCATGGGTTCGCCCTCGAAGCACTGCTTGCCGTGGCTGGTCAGGAAGCCGTACATGTCAAAGGGCGCCATGGATTCCCAGCAGCCCTCCGCCAGCACGATGGTCGAGCGGTAGTTGCCCTTGGCAATCTGCTTGTTCAGGCGGGACGCCACTTCTTCCACGCTCCACGGCACTTCCGGCACAACCACGATTTCCGAGCCCGTGGCGCAGGCGGCTTTCAGGGCGATGTCACCGCAGTGGCGGCCCATGCACTCCACCACATGCGGGCGGTCATGGGAGCGGCTGGTGGCGCGGATGGCGCGGATGGCTTCGGTGCAGACCTGCACAGCCGTCTCGTAGCCCAGCGTCATCTCGGTGTAGGCAAGGTCATTGTCAATCGTGCCGGGGATGCCGATGCAGGGGATGCCCAGCTCGCAAAGTCGCATTGCGCCCTGGAAGGAGCCGTCGCCGCCGATGACAACCAAGCCGTCGATTTCCATCGCCTTCAGCGTCTGCACGGCGATTTCGCGCCACTTGGGGTCTTTGAACTCCTCGCAGCGCGCGGTGCGCAGATAAGTGCCGGGCTGGTCGGCAATATCCAGCACGGTGTCCAGATACAGCTCCTGCAGGTCATCCTTGATGCTGGTGGACTTGCGCAGCAGACCGTTGTAGCCGTGCTTGATGCCAATCAGGGGCATACCATAAGCCGCAGCACTGCGGGCAATGGACATAACGGCTGCATTCATGCCCGGCGCGTCGCCGCCGGAAGTCAAGACGCCGATTTTTCTCATCATGGGAACATTCCACTCCTTTTCAGAAGGTTATGATGGCGGGCAAGCCCGGCGAATCCGGAAATTGCCCTGCGAAACGGTACGCGGAATGCGTGGCCGTATGCTTTCATCCTGCATTATACCACAATTGATAGGAAAAAGACAAGCCGTGCAAACGCTTACATCAAACGTTTTCGGACGAAATTTCACGAAAAGCCGACGAACCTTCCAGAAATAGGATTGGGAAATGTGCAACTGTCCTTGACAGACCGGATTACCCGTGATATGATGAAAAAAACGAGGAAAGGCGGCGAGCAGGCAGAATGGGCAGGGACGAGCGGCAGCTGCGTCGGATGCGCGGCGAAGCGCTGTCCCGATTGCTGCAGGGGCTGACGTACGGCGGCTGTCTGGTGATTTTCTACGCGCTGATGGCGATTCCGAACTGGCCGCTGCGGAATCTGTCGCGCACGAGCGCAACGACGCTGGTGACGTGGGTCGCCATGGGCGCGGCGATGCTGGCGGTGTTCGGGCGCATGACGGTGCGGCGCGGGAAGCATCAGCAGCAGGCGGCAGGGCAGTGCATGGGCGTGCTCATCACGGACGCTGTGACGTATCTGCAATTGCAGATTATGAACGTCAACCCCAATAACCGCACGCACCTGACGCTCTTCGGGGCGGATTTCGCGTATCTGCTGATTGCTGCCGCGCTGCAGATGGCGCTCGTGCTGCTGGCAATGTCCTTCGGTGCGCGTGTGCTGCCGAAATTACAGAAACCCGCGCGGCTGCTGCTGATTACCGAGGCGGATGCGGACGAAATTCGGCAGAAGCTGGCGAAAGAGCGCACTTTCGGGCAGCTGAATGATGTTTGCAGCTGGCAAGCGGCGGAATTGCCCGCGTTTTTGGCGCAGAATGATGCAGTGCTCATTGCGTCGGATGTGCCGGATGAAAACCGGATGGCGCTGATGAAGGCGTGCTATGCGCTGAAGCGGACGGTGCTGGTCAGCCCGCGCGTGCAGGAAATCATGCTGTCCAGTGCGAATCAGGTGATACTGGATGATGCGCCGCTGCTGGAAATGCGCGCGGACGGCATGACGCTGGGGCAGAAAATCATCAAGCGTGGGGCGGATATTGTGCTGTCGGCGCTGGCGCTGCTGGTGCTTAGCCCGCTGATGCTGCTGATTGCGCTCGCGATTCGCGTGGAGGACGGCGGAAACGTCATCTTCCGGCAGAAGCGGCTGACGGCGGACGGAAAGACCTTCACCATCTGCAAATTCCGCACGATGCGGCGGGGCAGCGGAGGCGCGTCCGCACGGGACGCGGATGACCGCGTGACGCATGTCGGGCGTTTCCTGCGCCGGTGGCGGCTGGATGAGCTGCCGCAGTTCTGGAACATTCTGCGCGGGGATATGTCGCTGGTCGGCCCGCGCCCGGAAATGCTGGAAAACATCACACGCTATAAGCGTGACCTGCCGGAATTCCAGTTCCGGGAACGCATGAAGGCGGGTTTGACCGGCTATGCGCAGATTGAAGGGCGCTACAATACCTCGCCGGAGGATAAACTCGCGCTTGACCTATTCTACATCGAGGGGTTCTCTCTCTGGACGGACATGAAGCTGCTTCTGCGGACAGTGACGGTCTTTTTCCGCCCTGACGCGACGCAGGGATTTCCGCCGGAGGATTCATCATTCATTCCCAAACACGACAAAACACAGGAGGAAGAGCAATGAAAACGACGCTTTTGATTATGGCAGCAGGACTGGGCAGCCGTTACGGCGGCAACAAGCAGATTGACCACATCGGCCCGCACGGCGAAATTCTGCTGGAGTATTCCATCTATGACGCAATGGCGGCAGGGTTTGATAAGGTGGTTTTCGTCATCAAGCGCAGCATGGCGGACACCTTCCGCGAGCTGATTGGCGACAAGATTGCCAAGAAGGTCGAGGTAGAATACGCCTATCAGGAATACGATTCTCTGCCGGACGGCTTCGTTCCGCCGGAAGGGCGCACGAAGCCCTATGGCACGGTTCATGCCGTGCTGGTGGCGAAAGACCTGATTCACGAGCCGTTCGCCGTCATCAACGCCGACGACTACTACGGCAAGGACGCTTTCGCGACGATGGCGAAGAGCCTGAAGGAAATGCAGGGCAAGACGAACGTCGCGTCGATGGTGGCATACCGCTTGAAGAACACCGTGTCCGAGAACGGGCATGTGACCCGCGGCGTGTGCGCGCGCGACGACAAGAATCATCTGGTGAAGGTGCAGGAGACGTACAAGATTAAGCCCTTCCCGGACGGCACGATTCGCGACGTGAACTTCCGCGAAGAGGGGGATATCCTCGATCCGGAAGCGCTGGTTTCGATGAACTTCTGGGGGCTGACTCCGTGGTTCTTTGGCGCCGCAGCGCGTGATTTCGCTGCCTTCCTCCGCGCCGATAACGGCGACCCGATGAAGAAGGAGTTCGTCCTGCCGACCGAAATTGACGCGCTGATGCACTCCGACGGTCTGATGGTGGATGTGCTGAGCACGGACGCGGTGTGGTTCGGCGTGACGTACCGCGAGGACAAGCCGTATGTCATGGGCGAACTGAAGAAGCTGCATGACGCGGGGCAGTATCCCGAATCCCTGTAATTTTACAGAAAAGCGCCGTAAGCACTTGCCTACGGCGCGTTTTTGTCGTACAATAGGGATGGGGGACAGTCTGTCCCTATCAGAAGGAAAGAGGAGAGCGATTCCCATGAAGATTTTGCTGACCGGCGGTGCCGGATTTATCGCGACGCACACCTGTGTGGAACTGATGGCAGCGGGGCACGATGTGGTTGTTGTCGATAATTATGTGAATTCTCAGCCCGAAGCGCTGCGCCGCGTGGAGGAAATCGCGGGCCGCCCGGTGAAGGCGTATGAAGCCGATGTATGCGATCGCGCCGCAATGGACAAGATTTTCAGTGAGAACCGCTTTGATGCCGTGATTCATTTCGCGGGGCTCAAGGCCGTGGGCGAATCCGTCCACAAGCCGCTGGAATACTACCGCAACAACCTTGACTCCACCCTGACGCTGTGCGAAACCATGCGCCGCCATGGCTGCAAGCGCATTGTGTTCTCGTCCTCTGCGACGGTCTACGGTGTGCCGGACGAAGTGCCGCTGCGGGAGGATATGTTCTGCAAGGGCTGCACGAATCCCTACGGCTGGACGAAGTACATGATTGAGAAAATCCTGCAGGGCATTGTAACCGCTGATCCGGAATGGTCGGTGGTGCTGCTGCGCTACTTTAACCCCATCGGCGCGCACGAATCCGGACGCATGGGCGAAAATCCCAACGGCATTCCGAACAACCTGATGCCCTACATCACCAAGGTCGCCGCTGGACAGCTCGATCACCTGACTGTGTTCGGCAATGATTACAACACGCCGGACGGCACGGGTGTGCGCGACTACATCCACGTCGTCGATCTGGCGAAGGGACATGTCGCCGCGTGTGACTATGCCGCGAAGCACAACGGCTGCGAAATTATCAACCTTGGTACGGGCGTTGGCTACTCGGTGCTGGATATTGTGAACACGTTCAGCCGCGTGAACAAGGTTCCCGTGCCATATGTGATTGGCCCGCGCCGCGACGGCGATGTGGATGCCTGCTATGCCGACCCGACGAAGGCGAAGGAGCTGCTCGGCTGGACGGCAACCAAGACGCTGGAAGACATGTGCCGCGACTCGTGGCGCTGGCAGAAAGCGAACCCGAACGGCTATCAGGACAAATGAGCAATGGGGCGCGGCAGTTCCCGGAGACAGGGGACTTCGCGCCCTTTTGCGCGAATCGGTTCTGTGCCGATGGCTTATTCTACTTCCATGTGGAGCTGTTTCGCTGCGCAGGGGAATCGCCTCTGCGGAGGCGACCAAAGGGCATGAAAACAAACGAAGCTTGCGATCGCCCTTTGGAAACCTTCGGCGCGCACCCATGTTTCTGGTCTTTTATTGCGGCTTGAAAATGCGGCTCCATGCTTCTGGGGTTTTATCATAGCTTGGAAAATACGGTTCCATGTTTCTGAGCTTTGTTGCAGCTTGGAAGGATGTAAGGAACACTAACTAAAAAGCCGCGATAACAGCCAATAAACTTAGTTGGGGGCGAAGCAGTCCAGAGGGCGACCGCAAAGCCCTCTGGTCGCCTCCGCAGAGGCGAAATCCCCGCATAAACACGCGGGCATGGGGCAGCGCCCCTTGGGTTCCCCCATAAACACGCGGAAGTTGTATGAAGAAGTCACCAACTGAATCGCGCGAAAGGGTCAAGGGAGGAACTCCCTTGCGGAGTCCAGAGGCAGAGCCTCTGGTAGGAGTGCAGAGGGCGAAGCCCTTTGCAAGGAGAGTGGTTATGAAAAGAAAGGTGTTCCTGTTTGGAGGAAGCGGCGGACGGATGCTCGAAGCGCTGCTGTTTATGGCGTTCGCGGGCATTACGCCGGAGGAAACGCTGGATTTGGTGCTGTGCGACCCTGATGGCGACGGGATGCACGGCGCTGTTCAGCTGCGTCAGGAATTGGCGGATTATCAGCGCATCTGGGCGTCCCGGACGTATATCGGCACGGGGAACCCTGCCTTCCAGACCGAAATCAACCTCCGCACATGGTGCGATCCGCTGCCCATGAACGCGAAAACGCTTGCGGACTGGACGCAGGACGAAAAGCAGGATGCCCTGCTCTGTCAGGCGCTTTTTCCGGCGGATACCGCGTCTCTTGACCTCAGGCAGGGCTTCCATGACCACCCCGAACTCGCGCGCGTGGCGTTCGCGGCGATGCTCAGCGAAGGCGAAAACGACCCCGATGATTCCATGCGCCGCACGCTTGATGAGATTCAGTCCGCCTTGAATGCGGGTGAGGAAGTCCGCGTTGTGCTGGCTGGTTCGCTCTGCGGCGGCACGGGCGCGGCGGGCATCGAAAGTGTCGCCGCTCTCCTCCAAAATCGCTTCGGGCAGAACGACAATTTCCGCATGGGCGCGGTGCTGATGCTTCCTTGTGCCGACGGGGAATCGCCCGCGCGCGCACAGGCGGCGTTGGAGAGAATCAGCATAGAAAACGCCCTCCAAACTGTCTGCCTGATTGGACTTCCGCAGAGTGCGCAATCCTCCGGCGGCAACGATTTGCCCCGCCTGACCGACTGGCTTGGCGCGTACTGCATGGATGTGCTGCTGCACCGCCCGACGTGGCTGACGGGTACGTTCACAGTGCAGACCGCAGACGGCGCGGCGAATTGGGCGCTGTTCGGCAAGGGGGATGAACGTTATCGCGTGGCGTTTGGCGGATTGCTCAAAGGCGCGCTGCTCTGGCAGCGGAAGATTCTCCCGACGCTGGAAAAACGGCTTGCGAAGGGCAATGCGCTCAAAAGCGGGTGGATTGGCTGGTATCCGCATTATTTCCGCGGCGCGGCGGAGGATATCGAGGATGTTCGCGCCGATGCACAGGCCATTGACCGCCTGACGCAGGTCGCGCTGCTGTATCTGGCGGGCATCATCCGCTCACTGCCGCTGGATCTGCGCTATGCGTCCGTGCTGGAAATGGCGCGGGAGCAGGGCAGGGAACATTATGATATGCAGATTCGCCGCGCGGGGGAGCTGGCTGTGCTGCGCTACGATGCCGAGCAAAACGGAATGCAGGAGGACAACGACGTCCACCGCGAAAACGCCGACACCGACCCGGAAGCGGCGGCGGCGCTGGAACGCATTGCGCGGATGGCGGAGAGCATCCAGAACGAGGACAACGTGCAGAAAACGTTCAACCGGCAAATGGGCGGTCAGGCGGCAATGAAAATGGTGCTGGATGCGCTGGAAAAGGCGGAGAGCGAGAATGACCGTCTGATTCGCGACTACGCCGAGGCGATTCGCCGCATTGCGCAGGCGGAAGCTGTCGTCAAGCCGTCCGAGCGCTTCCGTATTGACGACGCGAAGACGAAACTCAAGCGCATGGAACGCCACAAGCAGATGGCGGCGGGCATGTGCGAGATGCTGCGCCACGACGCGCAGGAGATGCGCGATGGTCAGCTGCGATTCGAGAAGCCGACGCTGATCTCCGCCGCGCCGGAGAACGGGCTGTTTTTGCAGGAAGCGATGGATCGGCTGCTGCGCGGCGAAAAAGAAGGGCGGAAGGAACTCGCAGTGTGGTTCCCTGTTTTGGTTCAGGGCGGCAAAACGGCGGATTTGCGCAGGACGATGAAGCAGCTGGGGCGCGGGGCGAAGGAAAAGGATGCGCCCGCTGTGCAGCTGCTGCTTGTTGCCATGGAAACCGCCATGCAGGAGGAGAACGCATGAGCAAACTGCTTTTTCTGCCCGATCGAAACGGCAGGGAGAAGGAATCGGACGGCGCAGGGCTTGTCCGGCTGAGCGCTGACACGTCGGAAATGGCGGCGCTGGCGAAACGGATGGTCATCCGGCAGGAAACGGACGAAATCACCCCCGACGCGGCATATCAGGGCGCAATGGCGCTGGCGCTGCTGCTGGACAGCTGGCAAGGGACGGATGTGCGCCTTGCAGTGCGGACGATTGACGCGCAAAAGTCGCGCTTTGCATCGTGGGTGATGGCGGCGCGCCCGATGGAGCAGCGCAATCAGCCGATTCGTCTGCTGATGCTTGTCAAAGATCAGCAGGAAGCACTGCTGGGGCTTGTGGACGCGGAAAACGGCTTGACGCTCGCAGCGCAGATGGGCGACATCTGGGACATGCTGCCGGAACGTGCAACATGGGTGAACCGGGAGGATAAGTGCTTCCGCAGCCCGCTGCCGCTGCTGAACGAGGCGGACTGCGACCTGCTGCTCCGCCGCCTGCACCGGATGAATCTGCCGGGCGACCGCGCGAAGTCCTTCCGGGCGGCGCTGAATCAGCGGCTGACGCAGGAGCGCGAAATGCTCTCCCATAGCGAGGAAGAAACGCTGGCGCGGCTGGCGATTCGCGCGCAGGCAGCGCTGGGGATGATGAAAGTGCCGGGCTTTGCGGTGCTGGAAGAAAATTCGCTGATGGACACGGAAAATCCGCTGATGCAGTGCTTCACGTCGGAAACGGTCGGGGTGAGCGAGGCGCTTAAACGTCAGCAGGTGCTTTTGTGGCACGGCAAGGCGTTCGGGCGCAGCAGCAAGGTACTGGGCTGGACGGACACAAACTGGCCGGACGAGGCGGAGACGCTGAATGGCGTGGAGCAGGAAATTGCTCTGATGGCGGACGGCTCGGTTTGGTGGAACAAGAAGCTGGCGGATGCGCTGAATGCGTACCTGCGCGAGCGGAGCGACAAGGCGCTTTTGCCCGCGGCGCGTGAATACCTGACGCTGGTCAAGGGGCAGGCGGAGCAGAATGCGCGGCAGGTGCAGGGCACGGTGACGCTGCAATTCCCGTGGCGGGCGGACAGCGGCGCGGTGCAATCGCTCCTGCAGGAAGCCTTGGGCGACGGCTGGCAGGAAGCCGCGAAGGAGCCGTTTTCACAGCGCCTGACGTGCCTGACCGGGGTGCAGCTCGGCGACCAAGCCTTGCGCACCTGCTGTATTCTCGAAAACGCGACGATGCTGCCGCCGCTGTCTATGGAAATGGCGAAAACGATCGCGGAGAACCCGACCGCGCTGGCGCTGGATGCTTTCCGCTATCAGGTGGAGGAGGACGGCAGCGTCACTGCATCGTATCTGCTCAGGGCGCGGGGCGAAGTGTGGTTTGTGCGCACCTACGCGCCGGATGAGCAGCTGTACCTGGAAAACCCGCCGATGGTGGCGGTGTACCCGTGTGCGCCGATGGCGTTCTGGCATCAGTATCAGGTGCTGGTGAAGGGCGGCGACGCGAAGGTGTACGCACTGTCCGACGGGCAGTGGCAGGGCGTGGAAAATCGGGAAAACTGGACGGCGCTGCTGACGGCGCAGTACCCATCCTGCCTGACGCTGGAAAAAGACGGCGAGAGCCTCGGCGCACTGCCGAACATCCTCGATAAAGAGCCGGACGCGGGCGGAAATCAGCCTGCGATTGCGTCCATTGACCTCGGTACGGCGGTCACAGCGGTGACGCTGACCATCGGCGGACGGGAGATTCCGGCGACGCACCGTCCGCTCCTGCGGATGCTGCTGACCCTATCCGACACGCCGATGGACGACATGATGACGAGCCTGACGATGGCGGCGAACCTCATCCCGACGGCGGTGGTGCTGACGGGCGCGGGCGATGTGCCGGGGCGGGACGGCTATGTGTACCGCCCGGCGGACATGGGCGCGCTGGCGGCGAAGGAGGAAAATCGTCTGCTGACCGGCTTCAAATGGCGCAGCGACGCGGCGGGCGTTTGGGCGCGGACACTGCTGATTCAGCAATTGATGCTGGATACGGCGCTAAGTGCCGTCCTGCAAGGCGCGGGAAGCCTGTCGTGGCGCATTGCCGTGGAGGATGACATGGGCGAAGGCGGACGACGCGCGGTGCTGGATGCGGTGGAAAACGGCGCGGCGGCGGCGACGATTGCCTCCGGGCTTGCGCCTGTCCCCGGCACGGAGCGCGTTTCGTGGACGACGGAGACAGCGGCGCTGGGCGCGTACCTGCGCGGCGAGGGCGGAATCCACGGCGGATGTGCGGCACTGGACATTGGCGCGGGCAGCATCCGCGCGGCGATCTATCTGCAGAACCGCACGACCCCGGAGCGCAGCGCGAACATCCCGTATGGCACGCAGCTGACGCTCTACGAGACGTACGCGAATCACCCGGAACGTATCGAATATGATTTTGGCGGCTGCTCAATGGGGAGCTTATCGCTGGCGAAAGATGCGCTGACGGCGGCGTTCTCCGTTGCATCGGATACGCAGGCGCACGTCGGCAAAACGTGCATGATGCTCGACCTCCTGCTGACTGAGAACGCCGCGCCGCTGGCGATGCACTTGAACGCGCGCGCAAACGCCGGGCAGGTGACATTCTTACAGAGCGTAGCGGCGGAATATCTGGCAGGGGCCCTGTTCGCTGCGGGCCTGCTGACGGCGGACGTGCAGGCGGATTCGATGCAGAATCACTATCTGCCCGCGTCGCTGCCGGTAGCGCTGACGGGCGGAGGGGCGCTGCTTGTGAACCTGCTGCCGTCGGGAATGGTGGGTAATCTGAACCAGTTCGTATCCGTCGCAACGGGGCGGACGTATGCGGCGGGAAACATCCAAGTGCAGCTGATGCGCGAGGCCAAATGGGCGCTGAGCCGGGGGCTAAGTGCCCTGAAAACGCTGGAAATTCCGCCGGAAACGCCGGATTTGACGCGGCATCAGTCCTTCTCCGAGCAAATGCTGCACCTGATGCAGACGCTCTGCACAGTCTGTCCGGCGCACATGTGGCTGCTGCATCCGGGACTGTTTGACAGCATGGGGCGGATGACGCCCGCGGGCATTGACACAGTGCGGCGTGTTTCCGCGCGCACCTTCGGCGAGGATGACGATATGCCCGCGTCGGTGATGCAGTTCCTTTCGGAGCTGCGGAGGTCGCCGATTGTCGCGGATCAACTGACACCGCCGGGAAACTGATACTAATTCTCATCTAAACCATGTCATTCGCACAGCATCTTTTCCGCCCTGGCTTTGCTTCGTTCCGCTCGTGCGTACCTCCAGTACGCCTCGCTTCACTCAGCTTTGCCAGAACGAAAAATCTGCTATGCTCGATGCCATGTTTTAGAATCGAATTAGTATGATTTTTGCACAACAAAACCCGCGCTTCGGCAGGAAAGCCTCCTGTCAAAGGCGGGTTTTTGATTCGCCTTATTCCACCAATTTGAACCCTTGTTCCGTTAACTTTGCTTTAATTTCCTCAATCTGTGCAAAATCACGCGTTTCCATACTAATCCGCAGCAAACAGCTCGTCACCGCATATGCCGCGTCCGACCGTTCATGCGTTACGCCCACAATGTTCGCGCCGCACTCCGAAATCACCTGCGTCACGCCCAGCAGCTGCCCCGGCTTATCGTCCAGCGCAATCGTCAGCAGGCAGTTGCGCCCTTCGCGCTGCAAACCGCGCGTGATGACGCGGCTCAAAATGTTCACGTCAATGTTGCCGCCGGAAATCAGGCAGCAGACCTTTTTGCCGGCAATCGGCAGCTTGCCGAACATGGCTGCAGCGACCGTGACTGCGCCCGCGCCTTCCGCGACCAGCTTCTGCTTTTCCATCAGCGCCAGAATCGCCGCGGCGATTTCGTCCTCGCTGACCGTGACAACCTCGTCAACGTACTTGCGCACCATGTCAAGCGTAATATCGCCGGGGTGCTTGACTGCGATGCCGTCGGCAAATGTGCGTACACTGTCAAGCGTGATGGCTTCTCCGGCTTCCAGCGAGCGCTTCATGCTGGGGGCGTTCTCCGCCTGCACGCCGTAGACTTTTACCTTGGGGTTTAGCGATTTGATGGCGCACGCGACGCCGGAAATCAGCCCGCCGCCGCCGATGGGGCAGACGACCGCGTCCACATCAGGCAGCTGATCGAGGATTTCCAGACCGATTGTGCCCTGACCGGCGATAACCTCCTCATCGTTGAAGGGGTGGATGAAGGTCATGCCGGTTTCCTGCTGCAGCTGACAGGCGTAGTTGTAAGCGTCGTCATACGCGCCCTTGACGAGGCAGACCTCCGCACCGAGGGCTTTGGTGGCTTCGACCTTGCTGATAGGCGCGCCGTCGGGCATACAGACAATCGCCTTGATGCCCATGCGGGACGCGGCGAGCGCGACACCCTGCGCGTGGTTGCCCGCGGAGCAGGCAATAATGCCGGCTTTGCGCTGTTCCTCGTTCAGCTGGCTGATTTTATAATATGCGCCGCGCAGTTTGAACGAACCGGTTAACTGGAGGTTTTCGGTCTTGAGGTAGAGGTCGTAGCCCTGCGAGAGCTTCGCGGCGTAGATGACGTCAGTCTTGCGGGCGACAGGCTTCAGGACGTAGGCTGCATGGTAGATTTTATCGAGCGTCAGCATGGTGGTGAAATCTCCTTTGTGAAAGGATATTGATGGGGAAAGGTTGCTTTGCTTGATTGACTTGGAAAAGGAAATGTGCTTTTTTGTGGCAGGGGGAATCGCCTCTGCGGAGGCGACCAAAGGGCTTTCCGATCGCCCTTTGGAAACCTTCGGTCGCCACTAACGGAGTTGACTTTCTTCGTTGCAGGGGGACGCGCCTGCGGGCGCGCAAGGGGGCTTTCCGGTCGCCCCCTTGACCCCTTCGGGCATCCCTGCAATATAGTTGATGAACTGCTGTGCGGTGCGGCCAGAAACACCGCCGTGGCGGATTTCCCAGCGGTTCGCGGCTTGCAGAAGCTCGTCTTCGGTCAGGGTCAAGCCGTCGGGCAGGCGCGCGGCGATGCCTCTCACGATGTCGTGGTACTGCTGGCGGTTCGGGCTGACGTAGCAGATGGCGCAGCCGAAACGCGCCGCCAGCGACAGCTTCTCTTCCATCGTGTCCGAACGGTGGATATCGCCGTTGTGTTCCATGTCGTCGCGGTCCTTCCAAGTCTCTTGGACGAGGTGGCGGCGGTTGGATGTCGCGACAATCAGCACATTCGCCGGGCGCGTCTCCACGCCGCCCTCAATGACTGCTTTCAGGAACTTGTACTCCACTTCGTGTTCCTCAAACGACAAATCGTCGATGAAAATCATGAAGCGGTAGTTGCGGTTCTTGATTTTTGCAATCACCTGCGATAAAAGCCCAAACTGGTGCTTGTAGATTTCAATCATCCGCAAGCCGCGGTCAGCGTATTCGTTCAGAATCGCCTTGACGGAGGTGGATTTGCCTGTGCCTGCGTCGCCATAGAGCAGCACGTTGTTCGCCGCGCGCCCCGACACGAACGCTTCCGTGTTCTGTCGAAGCTCCTTCTTCTGCGGCTCGTAGCCAATCAGGTCGGAGAGCAGGACAGAATCAATGTTGTTGATGGCGTTGAGCGTAAACGAGCCGTTTTCATCCTCCTGAATGCGGAATGCCCTGTTCAAGCCGAACATGCCCACGCCGCAGTCACGGTAGTGCGCCGTTACGAGGTCGAAAATCTCGTTCTCGTCCTTTGCGCCCGCGATGGCGGCGGACAGCGCCCGAACCTTCTCCGACACCGTGCGGTAGTACATCTGCGCCTTTTTCGGGATGGCGGTGTAATTCTCCAGTACGGTGAAGCAGTCGATGCCCAAATCCTGCTCGATGGGTGCGAAATCGAAGTCAAACAGGCGCTTGAAAACGGCAAAATCCGCCTTGGCGAAGTGGTTGACGCTGCCGTCGCTTGCGCCGACCCGCTCACAGGTCAGCGAGAAGCTGTTCTCGTTCATCATCAGCACGAACGTCAGGTAGTCATGCCACAGATTGCAGTTGAAGCCGTAGCGCGTCGCTAAATCCAGCAGACGCTTGACTTGCTGATAAATGCGCGACACCAGCACCGGCTTTTCGCATTCGCCGTGCGCCCAGTCGGAGAAAATGCCGGACAGTTGGCGCAGGATGCTGTCCTCGCCCAGATTGGAGTAGAGCAGCAGCTGCGATACCTCTCGATACATAGATTATCCTCTTACAGGCGCGCAAGAATTGCGTCCGTCATTTCGGTGCAGGTCAGCGGCTGAATGTCCGACTGCCCGACGATATCCGCCGTGCGCAGCCCGTCGTTCAAGGCGGCGTCCACCGCGCGCTCGATGCAGTCCGCCTCGTCCGCCATGTCGAAGGCGTAGCGCAGCATCATGGCGGCGGAGAGAATGGTGGCAATTGGGTTCGCTTTGTTCTGCCCGGCAATATCCGGCGCAGAGCCGTGAATCGGCTCATACAGTCCGCGCTTTGTCGCGCCCAGAGACGCGCTCGGCAGCATCCCGATGGAGCCGGTAATCTGGCTCGCTTCGTCGGAGAGAATGTCGCCGAACATGTTGCTCGTCACGACGACATCGAACTGGCTCGGACGGCGGACAAGCTGCATGGCGGCGTTGTCCACCAGCATATCGCTGACGGTCACGTCCGGGTACTCCTGCGCAATCCGATGCACCGTCTCGCGCCACAGCCGGGATGTTTCCAGCACGTTCGCCTTGTCGATGGAAATCACGTTCTTGCGGCGCTTGCGGGCGGCGTCAAACGCGGCGCGGGCAATGCGCTCGATTTCCATGACGCTGTACCGCTCGGTGTCGTAAGCCTCCGCGCCATACTGCCCCTCGCGGCGGCCACGCTCGCCAAAGTAAATGCCACCGGTCAATTCGCGCACCATCATCAGGTCAAAGCCCTGTGCCACGATGTCTGAACGCAGGGGGCATTCGTCCTTCAAGGCGGGATACAGCTTCGCCGGGCGCAGGTTCGTGTACAGCCCCATGGCGGCGCGGATGCCGAGAAGCCCCTTTTCCGGGCGCAGATTCGCAGGTTGACTGTCCCACTTCGGGCCGCCGACCGCGCCAAGCAGCACGGAATCCGACGACAGGCAGCCGTCAATTGTCTCCTGCGGCAGGGGATTGCCTGTTTCGTCAATCGCCGCGCCGCCAATCAGATAGCGGGTGAAGGTGAACGTATGCCCGAACTTTTCCGCAACGGCTTCCAGCACTTTCACGGCGCTGTCCACGATTTCCGGGCCGATGCCGTCGCCGCGCAGCAGTGCAATGCACTTTTCCATTTTATTCCGCCTCCATGTTCTGCTGACGTGCCTTCAAATAGGAGAGAAGCCCACCGTGCGCAATAATCTTCTGGATAAAGGGCGGGAAAGCCGTCGCGTGGTATGTTTTCCCGGTCGTTTCATCGGTGATGGTGCCGGTCGCAAAATCAACCGATACTTGGTCGCCGTTTGCAATCTCCGCCGCCGCTTTGGGGCATTCCAGAATCGGGAAGCCGATGTTGATGGCGTTGCGGTAGAAAATGCGCGCGAAGCTCGGCGCAATGACGCAGGAGACGCCGCACGCGCGGATGGCAATCGGCGCATGTTCGCGGGAGGAACCGCAGCCGAAGTTCGCGCCGCCGACGATGATGTCCCCCGGCTGCACCTTCTGCGCAAAGGTCGCGTCAATGTCCTCCATGCAGTGCTTCGCAAGCTCATCGGGCGAGGGGGCGTTCAGGTAGCGCGCGGGGATAATCACATCCGTATCCACGTTGTCGCCGTATTTGTAAACCTTGCCGCTGGGCATGTTACTGCGCCTCCTTTGCAATGTCGTTCGGGTCTGCGACGCAGCCCATGATGGCGGATGCCGCCGCAACCGCGGGGGATGCCAGAACCACTTCGCTCTTGACGTGCCCCATGCGCCCGACGAAGTTGCGGTTCGTCGTCGCGACGGCGCGTTCGTCCTCGCACATGCAGCCCATGTGTCCGCCGAGGCACGGGCCGCACGTCGGCGTGGACACGGCGCAGCCCGCTTCGATGAAGATTTCGGTCAAGCCTTCCTTGATGCAGTCCAGTGACACCTGCTGCGTCGCCGGAATGACGATGCAGCGCACGCCGTCATGCACATGATGCCCCTTGAGGATTTCCGCCGCCTGCCGCAAATCGCTGATGCGCCCGTTCGTGCAGCTGCCGATGACGACCTGCTGAATCGGCAGCCCCTTCACTTCGCTGACGACCTTGGTGTTGCTGGGCAGGTGGGGCAGGGAGACAGTCGGTTCAAGCGCGGAGAGGTCAATCTCCACCGTGCGCTCGTATTCCGCGTCGGGGTCGGCTTCATATGCCGTCCACGGACGGTCAACGCGCCCGAAAACGTACTCAACCGTCTTTTCGTCCACCGGGAAAATGCCGTTCTTGCCGCCCGCTTCAATCGCCATATTCGCAATCGTGAAGCGGTCGTCCATGGTCAGATTGCTCACGCCCTCGCCTGTGAACTCGATGCTCTTGTACAGCGCACCGTCCACGCCAATCAGCCCAATCAGGTGGAGGATAACGTCCTTGCCGGAGACGTAGGGGCGCATTTTGCCCGTCAGCACCACTTTGATGGCGCTTGGCACGCGGAACCAGTTTTCGCCCGATGCCATGCCCGCCGCCATATCGGTCGAGCCGACACCGGTCGAGAACGCGCCGAGCGCGCCGTAAGTGCAGGTGTGGCTGTCCGCACCGATAATCAGTTCTCCCGGCGCGACGATGCCCTTTTCCGGCAGCAGCGCATGTTCAATGCCGACCTGCCCGACGTCGAAAAAGTGGGTAATCTGGAATCGGCGGGCGAAATCGCGCGCGGTCTTGCACAGCTGGGCGGACTTGATGTCCTTGCACGGCGTGTAGTGATCCAGCACGATGGCGATTTTATCCTTGTCGAACACGCGGGTGAAGCCGGCTTTGTCAAACACGCTGACGGCGACGGGGGTCGTTACGTCGTTGCCGAGCACGAGGTCGAGCTTTGCCTCAATCAGGTCGCCCGCTTTGACTTCGGGCAGCCCCGCGTGGGCGGCGAGGATTTTTTGCGTCATGGTCATTCCCATGGATTTACACTTCTCCCTTCGCGCGCCGCGCAGCATAGGCACGGAGCTTGTTCATGGCGCTGATGTAGGCGCGCACGGATGCTTCGACGATGTTAGTGTGCAGCCCGCGCCCGGAGAACGTGCGGTTGTCACAGCTGAGCTTGACCGACACGTCGCCCATGGTGTCCTTGCCGGGGGAAATCGAATTGATGCGGTAGAGGTCGAAGGAATGCTCGACGGGGCGGATAATCTGGTCAATCGCCTCAAAGGCGGCATCCACCGGGCCGTCGCCGGAGCAGACGGCTTCAAACTGCTGCCCGTCCAGTTCCAGTCGGACGACGGAGGTCGAAGTCGTCATGTTGGATGTATGCACCGCGAACCACATCAGCTTGTAGCCGTCCACCTCAGCATCGTCGGTCGTGGTGGAGTGGGTGACGATGGCGAGAATGTCCTGGTCGGTGACGTTCTTCTTCTTGTCGCAGAGGACTTTGAACTCCTCGAAGCAGCGCGCAAGCTCTTCGTCCGGCAGCTCGTACCCCATTTCCTTCAGCCGCGCGGCGAAAGCGTGCTTGCCGGAGTGCTTGCCCAGCACGATGTTGTCCATGCGGATGCCGACGGATTCGGGCGTGAGAATCTCGTAGGTCTTCTTGTTCGCCAAAACGCCGTGCTGATGGATGCCGCTTTCGTGCCGGAAGGCGTTGACGCCGACAATCGGCTTGGTCAGCGGCGCGCTCTGGCCGATGATGTTGTAGACGGTCTTGCTCGCGCGGGCAATTTGCGTCGTGTCGATGCGGCAGGGCGTGTCGCCGAAAATGTCCGGGCGCGTGCGCATCGCCATCACGACTTCCTCCATCGCGGTGTTGCCCGCGCGTTCGCCCAGCCCGTTGATGGTGCATTCAATCTGCCGCGCACCGCATAAAACGCCCGCGAGGGAGTTCGCGACCGCCATGCCGAGGTCGTTGTGGCAGTGGACGGAGAATTCCACCTTGTCGCTGTTCTCCACGCCCGCCATCACGTCCTTAATCAGCTTGCGCATTTCGTCTGGCGTGGTATAGCCGACGGTGTCAGGCAGGTTGATGACGGTCGCGCCGTTCTTGACGGCGGCGTTGACGACCTGAATCAGGAAATCGGTATCCGAGCGGGTCGCGTCCTCGCAGGAGAACTCGATGTTGCTGGTGTACTGCTTGGCGTACTTGACCATTTCCGCCGTGCGCGCCAGCACCTGTTCGGGGGTCATTTTGAGCTTATACTCCATGTGGAGCGGCGACGTGGCGAGGAAAACGTGGATGCGCGGGTCGGCAGCATTCTTGACGGCTTCCCATGCGCAGTCAATGTCCTTCTGCGTCGCGCGGGCGAGGGAGGCGACGGAGCAGTCGCGCACCGTCTCTGCGATGGTCTTGACGCTCTCAAAGTCGCCGGGAGAGGAAATTGCGAAGCCGGCTTCGATAACATCCACCTTCAGGCGCTCCAGACACTTCGCTACCTCGATTTTTTCCTTCAGGTTCATCGAGCAGCCGGGCGACTGTTCGCCGTCGCGCAGTGTCGTATCAAAAATCTTAATCTGATTCATGCGCGGAAAACCATCCTTTCAAACAGTGCGGGGACTGTAATAATGGGAAAATTCGATGTAATCAGGCTATTATGAAAAACAAAATACTTATGGAAGCATGGAAAAGCGCTTCGGAACAGTACAACCATGGGAAACCCCAAAAGTTGCGGCGCCGAAGGGGGGAAGGGGCGATCGCAGACTTCGTCTGTTTTCATGCTCCTCCTTGCCTCCACAGAGGCGATCCCCCTGCGCAACAATAACGATTTACTGGACTTTTGGTAAATCCTTTATTCGAGAATTGCGCCCTTATCCGCAGAAGATACCAGCTTCGCGTAGCGCGCCAGATACCCCGTTTTCACCTTCGGTTCGGGGCAAACCCACGCTGCTTTCCGCTTTGCCAGCGTCTCCTCATCCACCTTCAATTCAATTGTGCACTTCGGAATATCAATCGCAATCCGGTCGCCCTCTTCCACCAGCGCAATCAGTCCGCCCGCGGCGGCTTCCGGGCTGATATGCCCAATCGACGCGCCGCGCGTCGCGCCGGAGAAACGCCCGTCAGTCAGCAGGGCGACGCTTTCGCCTAAGCCCATGCCGCAAATTGCGGAGGTCGGGTTCAGCATCTCGCGCATCCCCGGCCCACCCTTCGGGCCTTCGTAGCGAATCACAACCACGTCGCCCGGCACAATCTTCCGGGCGTAAATCGCGGCGATTGCGTCCTCTTCGCTGTCGAACACGCGCGCAGGACCTTCATGCACCATCATTTCCGGCGCAACGGCGCTCTGCTTGACGACACAGCCGTCTTTTGCCAGATTGCCCTTCAAAACGGCAATGCCGCCGCTGGTAGAATACGGGTTGTCAACCGGGCGGATGATGCGCTCGTCGCGGTTGACGACGCCTTCGAGGTTCTCCGCTATGGTCTTGCCTGTGCAGGTCATTACCGACGTGTCGAGCAAGCCCTTCTTCGTCAGCTCCTTCATCACGGCGAGGACGCCGCCCGCGCGGTCGAGGTCTTCCATGAACGTATCGCCCGCCGGCGCGAGGTGGCAAAGGTTCGGGGTGTGGGCGGAAATCTCATTCGCGTGGTCAAGGTTGATGGTTACGCCTGCTTCGTGCGCGATGGCGGGCAGGTGGAGCATCGTGTTCGTGGAGCAGCCGAGCGCCATGTCAACGGTTTCAGCGTTGTTGAACGCGGCGGGGGTCATGATGTCACGCGGGCGGATGTTCTTCTCCACCAGCGTCATAATCTGCATCCCGGCGTGCTTGGCGAGGCGCAGACGCGCGGAGTACGGCGCGGGAATCGTGCCGTTGCCCGGAAGCCCCATCCCCAGCGCTTCGGTCAGGCAGTTCATGGAGTTTGCGGTGTACATGCCGGAGCAGCTGCCGCAGGACGGGCAGGCGTTTTCCTCATAGTTGCGGACGCCGTCGTCATCCAGCGTGCCCGCCTTGTATGCGCCGACTGCCTCGAACATGTGGCTCAGACAGGTGCGGCGACCGTCGGTCAGGTGTCCAGCGAGCATCGGGCCGCCCGAAACGAAGATGGTTGGGATGTTCAGCCGCGCTGCCGCCATCAGCAGCCCCGGCACGTTCTTATCGCAGTTGGGAATCATCACCAAACCGTCAAACTGGTGGGCGATGGCCATGGCTTCAGTGGAATCAGCAATCAAATCGCGGGTGACGAGGGAGTACTTCATGCCGACGTGCCCCATGGCGATCCCGTCGCAGACGGCAATCGCGGGGAAGAGAATCGGCGTGCCGCCCGCCGCGCGGACGCCCGCTTTGACGGCTTCGGCGATTTTGTCCAGATTCATATGCCCGGGGACGATTTCATTATAGGAGGAAACGACGCCGATGAGCGGCTTGCGGATTTCCTCATCGGTCAGACCGAGGGCATAGAGCAGCGAGCGGTTGGGGGCGCGTTCCACGCCCTGCTTGATGTTTTCGGACAGCAAGGTAATTCCCTCCTGATGCTTATTGCTTCTATTTTCTGATTGGTGATGAAGCGCTTTTGCCGGGTCATGCCCCGGCGGGAGCGGCAGGGCAGCAGAAAGGGGGATTCTCCTGCTTTCTGCTGCCGGGATGTTGGGAACATCGAGGTTGAAACTTGTCTTTCCTAATTGAGTGGTCTTGACCGCGAGTTCCAGAGGGCTATGGGAACAGACGAAGTCTGCGGTCGCCCTCTGGACTCCTTCGCCTGCCGACACCCATGTTACAGGACTGTATCGCGGCTTGGGGACGAAGGGGACACCATCTAAATTTGCTTCGGTAAAGACCAACAAACTTAGATGGGGGTGCGAAGCAGTCCAGAGGGCGATCGCAAAGCCCTCTGGTCGCGCCCGCAGGCGCGAAATCCCTGCTTCTCACGCGGGCAAAGTATGCAGATGCAACCAACTCAATCGCGCGAAAGGGTCAAGGGAGGAACTCCCTTGCGGAGTCCAGAGGCAGAGCCTCTGGTTAGTTGGATGCGTTGTCGAGGTTGGAGTCGTTCTTCCAGAGCATCTGCTCGCGCAGCTGCTTGCCGATGACTTCCATCGGGTGCTTGGCGAGGGCGTCGCGGTGACTGTTGAAGAAGCAGCGGCCGTTCTTGTTTTCGGCAATCCACTTGCCCGCGAACGTGCCGTCCTGAATGTCGTTCAGCACGGCCTTCATGTTCGCCTTGGTCTGCTCGTAGGGGAGGATGCGCGGGCCGGAGACGTACTCGCCGTATTCCGCGGTGTCGGAAATGGAGTAGTTCATCGCTGCAACGCCGCCCTTGTTGATGAGGTCAACAATCAGCTTCATTTCGTGAATGCACTCGAAGTAGGCGTTTTCGGGCTCGTAGCCGGCTTCCACCAGCGTCTCGAAGCCGCAGCGCATCAGCTCGACGATGCCGCCGCACAGGACAGCCTGCTCGCCGAACAGGTCGGTCTCGGTCTCGTCGTGCATGGTCGTTTCCATGATGCCCGCGCGCGCGCCGCCGATGCCCGCGATGTACGCCAGCGCGGTGTCAAGGCAGTGACCGGACGCATCCTGCTCGACCGCGACGAGGCACGGCACACCCTTGCCCACCACATAGGTGCTGCGGACAGTGTGGCCGGGGCCCTTCGGCGCTGCCATGAACACGTCCACGCCAGCCGGGGGAACGATCTGCTTATAGCGGATGTTGAAGCCGTGCGCGAAGGCAATCGCCTTGCCTTCGGTCAGGTAGGGGGCAATGTCCTGCTTGTACATGTCCGCCTGACGCTCATCGTTGATGAGAATCATGATGATATCCGCCTTCTGCGCGGCTTCCGGAACGGTCATCACGTCGAAGCCGTCCTTGACTGCCACGGGCCAGCTCTTGCCGCCCTTGCGCAAACCCACGATGACGTCCACGCCGGAATCGCGCAGGTTCAGCGCGTGGGCATGACCCTGCGAGCCGTAGCCGATGACGGCGACGGTCTTGCCGGTCAGCTTGTTCAGGTCACAATCCTTTTCATAGTACATTTTTGCCATAGTCGTATTCTCCTTTTACTTTGGTCTGTTCGTCAATGGTGAACTGTCCGCGTTCCAGTGCAACCATGCCGGTGCGCACCAGTTCGAGGATTCCAAACTCCCGAAGGAGATTCTGGATGGCTTCAGCCTTGCTCTCATCGCCAATGACAGCAAGGGTCAGCGACGCCACGGAGACGTCGATGATGGAGGCGCGGAAGATGTTGGCAATCTGAATCACTTCGTTGCGCGTTTCGCTCGTGGCGGCGCTGACCTTAATCAGCACCAGTTCACGGCGGATTGCGTGTTCGGCGTTGAGCGTCTTGACGGAGTGAACGCAAATCAGCTTCCGCAGCTGGGAAGAAATGAGGTGCGTCTGCTCTTCGCTGGCGAGGATTTCGATGGTGATGCGGGAGATGGCGGGATCGTCGGTCGTGCCGACGGCGAGGGACTCGATGTTGTAGCCTTTGCCGGAGAAAAGGCGCACTACGCGGGAAAGGACGCCCGCCTCGTTATCCACCAGAACGGCGAGGGTTTTGCGTGTCGGGGTGTTCATGGGGCTGCCTCCTTTCGTCAGTTGAGCATAAATTCGGTGATGTGACTGCCGCCGCCGACCATCGGGCGAACCTTCTCGTCGATGTCGATCATGCAGTCGATGATGTAGCCGTGACCGCACTGGAGTGCTTCCTGAATGGCTTCCTCCAGTTCTTGCTGGTTGCGCACGCGCCGACCGGAGAGCCCGTAGGCTTCCGCCAACTTGACGAAATCAGGCGCACGGTCAAGCGTTGTGGCTTCGTAGTGCTTGTCATAAATCAGCGTCTGCCACTGGCGAACCATGCCCAGCGTGCCGTTGTTGAATACGATGTTGATAATCGGCAGATTGTAATACTGCTCGGTTGCCAGCTCGTTGCAGTTCATGCGGAAGCCGCCGTCGCCGGTGATGTGCAGGACGACCTTGTCCGGGTGAGAAACCTGCGCGCCGATGGCAGCGCCCAAGCCGAAGCCCATGGTGCCAAAGCCGCCGGAGGTGAGCAGCTGACCCGGATAATCGAAGTGGAAGTGCTGAATCGCCCACATCTGATGCTGACCGACGTCGGTAGAGACGATGGTATCCTGCGGCGTGAGCTTGGCGAGGGAGAAAAGCACCTGGCTGGGGGTGAGGTGGTCGTCCGCCTCGTCGTACTCCGTCTCCGTTTTGAAGGAGAAAACGTACTGCTTCCAGTCGTCGTGCTTCATGCTCGGCACGCGCTCCAGCAGCAGTTCCAGTACGCGCCGCGCATCGCCGATGATGTGGTGGTCGGTCTGCACGTTCTTGTTGATTTCGCTGCGGTCAATGTCAATTTGGACGATTTTCGCGTTCTGGGCGAAGGTGGCGGGTTTGAGCGCCACACGGTCGGAGAAGCGGCAGCCGACGGCAATCAGCAGGTCGCATGCATCCACCGCCATGTTTGATGCTTGTGAGCCGTGCATACCGATCATGCCTGTCGTCAGCGGATTGCGCCCGCGGAAGCCGCCCGCGCCCATGACCGTGATGGCGACAGGGGAGTCGATGCGGTTTGCAAGCGCCTCGAATTCGTGATGCGCCCGCGCGCGGACAACGCCGCCGCCGCAGATGAGCAGCGGCTTCTTCGATGCGGCAATCATTTCGACTAACTTGTCGATGTCGCGGTGGTCGGGTTCGGGCGCCTTGAAATTCTGGCTTGAACGCTTCATCAGCTTGCCCAAACGTCCGGACGTGCCGTGCGTCGAGCGGGGCAGCGGCTCGTAATCCGCCTTCTCCGCCGTCACGTTCTTCGGAATGTCAATCAGCACCGGGCCGGGGCGGCCGCTGCGGGCAATTGCGAAGGCTTCGCGCACCACGTCCGCCAGCTCATCCACCGAGCGCACCAGATAGTTGCACTTCGTAATCGGCATCGTGATGCCGGTGATGTCCACCTCTTGGAAGGAATCCTTGCCCAACAGGGACGTGCCGACGTTGCAGGTGATGCAGACAATCGGCGAGGAATCCATATACGCCGTGGCAATGCCGGTGACAAGGTTGGTGCAGCCGGGACCGGATGTGGCGAAGCATACGCCGACGCGCCCAGTCGAACGCGCGTAGCCATCCGCCGCGTGACACGCGCCCTGCTCGTGCGCGGTCAGAATGTGCTTGATGCGCCCGTCCCCCTCATAGTTGTACAGCTCGTCGTATACATTCAGAATCGTGCCGCCGGGGTAGCCGAAAATGGTATCGACACCCTGTTCGACAAGGCATTCCATCAGAATCTTTGCGCCGGTACACTGCATGAAAGAACCTCCTTCGCTGTTTGAACGGCTTCATTGCCGCATAAGATTGATTCAGGTATATAGAAAAGCCTGCCGCCGAGAAGTTTGGCAGCAGGCTTTGCAAGAACTTGTCCATCCATGATGCGGAAATCCCATGCGCCTTTGCAGGGTTCAGGAAAGTCCATCAGCAGGTTTGGCAATACTGGCAAGGCAGTGCGTAACTTTCAGCGCGGAGAGACGGCTTCGTAATCATAAGTCGTACCAGCAGGCTAATCAGCAGCGCAATCAGAACCAGTAGTGCCAATACAGCATTCATGGTAACAAGCTCCATCCTTTCGTTTCGTTCCACCAAAATTGTAGCACAGAAATCGGGTCATGTCAATGTTTTTTCAATGTACTTCCAAATTCGATATTCTTCGTCTGTGAAAAGCTCGAAAAAGCGGGAAAAATCATGCGGTACAGGAATTCTATGAAATCATCAAATAATGATGAAAACAGAACTAAAACTTGTGGAAAATCCATCCGGTTTCCGAAAATATGGCATATACTGTAAATTCGGATTTATCCGAACAATTTGCGCGGAAAGGGGAAAATCCTACGCCAATATGTCAAGGGAGAGAACACAGACCTCGTCTGTTTTCATCGCCCACTTGTCGCCTACACAGAGGCGAACCCCAGTGCAAAAGCACAATTTTGTAGAAAAAGCATATTGACAAATACCCTCATGGGGTATATAATCGACATACCCCACGAGGGTATCTTATCACAGGAGGAATCAGTCCATGGATTGCTGCAATCATCAGTGTGAAGCCTGCCATAAGCATAAAGAGCGAACGCCGGAGGAAATGAAAGCCCTCATCAACCGCCTGAATCGCATCGAGGGGCAGGTGCGCGGCATCCGCGGCATGGTGGAGAACAGCGCGTACTGCCCGGATATTCTCACGCAGGTCGCCGCAACGTCCGCTGCCCTCAATGCGTTCACCAAGGAGCTGCTTGCCAGCCATATCCGCACCTGCGTGGCGGAGGATATTCGCGCTGGGCATGATGAAGCTATCGACGAGCTGGTGCAGACGCTGCAAAAGCTGATGAAATGATAGAACCAAAGGAGTGATATATGTAATGAAGCAATATTGTGTCACCGGCATGTCCTGCGCAGCGTGTGCGGCGCGGGTGGAGAAGGCGGTCAGCGCTGTGCCGGGCGTAACGAGCGTCTCCGTCAGCCTGCTGACGAATGCCATGGGCGTCGAAGGCACGGCGGCGGACGGCGAAATTATCCGCGCAGTGCAGGATGCGGGCTATGGCGCGAGCGTCAAGGGCACGGAAAGCAAGCAGAGCGCATCCGCCGCAGAGGAAGCCCTCGAAGACCACGAAACCCCGAAGTTCAAACGCCGCCTGTGCTGGTCGCTGGGCTTCCTGATTGTGCTGATGTACTTCTCCATGGGTCACATGATGTGGGGCTGGCCGCTGCCTGCGTGGTTTGACGGCAACCACGTCGCCATGGGGCTGACGCAGATGCTCCTGACCATCATCATCATGGTTATCAACCAGAGGTTCTTTATCAGCGGCTTCAAGGCGTTGTGGCACCGCAGCCCGAATATGGACACGCTCGTCGCGCTTGGCGCAACGGCGTCCTTCCTGTACAGCACTTACGCGCTTTTCGCCATGACCGACGCGCAGCTGCACGGGAATATGGACGCCGTCATGGGTTACATGCACGAGTTTTACTTTGAGTCCGCCGCGATGATTCTGACGCTTATCACGGTGGGCAAGATGCTTGAAGCGCGCAGCAAGGGCAAGACGACCGACGCGCTGAAATCCCTGATGAAGCTCGCACCCAAGACGGCGAACGTCCTCCGCGATGGGCAGGAAGTCTCCCTGCCGATTGAGCAGGTGCAGAAGGGCGATGTGTTCATCGTGCGTCCGGGCGAAAGCATTCCGGTGGACGGCCGTGTGCTGGACGGCATGAGCGCGGTCAACGAATCGGCGCTGACGGGCGAGAGCGTCCCGGTGGATAAGGCAGCGGGCGACAATGTGTCGGCGGCGACGGTCAATCAGTCCGGCTTCCTGCGCTGTGAGGCGACCCGCGTGGGCGAGGATACGACGCTGAGCCAGATTATTCGCATGGTGTCCGACGCGGCGGCGACGAAAGCGCCGATTGCCAAGGTTGCGGACAAGGTGTCCGGCGTGTTCGTCCCGGTTGTGATTTCCATCGCCGTGGTGACGATGATTGTCTGGCTGCTGCTTGGCGCGCCGTTCGGGGATGCGCTGTCCCGCGCGATTGCGGTGCTGGTCATCAGCTGCCCATGCGCGCTGGGGCTGGCGACGCCCGTCGCGATTATGGTCGGCAACGGCGTGGGCGCGAAGAACGGCATCTTGTTCAAGACGGCGGCTTCGCTGGAGGAGACCGGCAAGGTGCAGATTGTCGCACTGGACAAAACCGGCACAATTACGAGCGGTCAGATGCGCGTGACGGATGTGCTTCCGGCGGACGGCATCGGCGAAAACGAATTGCTGGACGCGGCGCTGTCACTGGAAACGCCCTCGGAGCATCCGCTGGCGAAAGCGGTTGTGCAGTACGCGCTGGATAAAGGGCGGAAAGCGCAGGACGTGGCGGATTTCGCTGCGCTGCCCGGCAACGGTCTGACGGCGAAGCGCGATGGTGCGGTGCTCCTTGGCGGCAGTGTGAAGTACATGCAGGGGCAGTGCAACGTGCCGGAAACCCTGCTTGCGGCGGCAGAAAAGCTCTCCGGCGAGGGCAAAACGCCCCTGCTGTTCAGCCGCGACGGCGCGATTCTGGGCATGATGGCGGTCGCGGACACGGTGAAGGACGACAGCCCCGAAGCAGTCGCGGAACTGCGCAAAATGGGCATCCGCGTCGTGATGATTACGGGCGACAATCCGCGCACGGCACAGGCGGTCGGGCAGACGGCAGGCGTTGACCAAGTGGTCGCGGGCGTTCTGCCAGACGGCAAGGCGGACGTCGTGCGCCGCTTGCAGAAGGTTGGACGCGTCGCGATGGTCGGCGACGGCATCAACGACGCTCCCGCGCTCACCTGCGCGGATGTGGGCATTGCCATCGGCGCAGGTACGGACATTGCCATGGACGCGGCGGACGTGGTGCTGATGAACAGCCGTCTCTCCGACGTTCCCGCGGCGATTCGCCTCTCCCGCGCGACGCTGCGCAACATCCACGAGAACCTGTTCTGGGCGTTCTGCTACAATGTCATCGGCATCCCGCTGGCGGCGGGCGTGTTCATCAGCCTGCTGGGCTGGAAATTGAACCCGATGTTCGGCGCGGCGGCGATGAGCCTGAGCAGCTTCTGCGTGGTGTCGAACGCGCTGCGGCTGAACCTCTTCCGCCTGCGCGACGGTCGGCATGACCGCGCCCTGCACCCGGTGACGCTGCCCAACATAGCCGCCCAGCCCGGCGCAAAGGTGCTGACGATGCGCATTGATGGCATGATGTGTGCCCACTGCGAGGCACGCGTGAAGGCGGCGCTGGAAGCGGTGGATGGCGTGCAGAGCGCGGCGGCAAGCCACGAAGCGGGTACGGCGGTCGTGACGCTGAAAGCCGATGCGGATGAAAACGCCTTGAAGCCCCTGCTCAAAGCGGTGGTCGAAGAAAACGACTACGAGGTCAAGGGGTTCGACAAGTAATTTCATAGCATTCCCCCCTTCCTGTCTCATGCGGAGACGTGGAGGGGGATTTTTCGCACGGATTATCCACAGAAAGTGCATAACCTTGTGGATAACAATGTGCAAAGGCAGTGGATAACATCGGTTCAATCCCTTTTTAATCACAGCAGTTGTAAAATTCCTCCCCTCCATTGACATATCACGGAAACAATGATAAAATAAACGCAATCGAGAGCGGCGTTCGAGAGGAAAAAACATGCCGCAAAATACACGGGGAAAATCCCCAAATAAGGAGAAAAGGCACATGAAACGGTTGACTTCCTTGGTTCTGGCGCTGTTGCTGGCGCTGACGATGATGGTGGGCGCGTTCGCGGAAACGGCGGATGTGACCGGCGAATGGTACGGCGAGCTGCTTGGCATTCAGGTGACGCTGACCATCAACGCTGACGGCACCTACAAGATGGACATTGCGGGCATGGATTCGGAGGAAGGCGTCTGGGAAAAGAATGAGGACGGCAACCTCGTGATGGACAAGGGAACGGACGGCGAAGGCCTTGTGACCGTGACCGAAACGGGCCTGAGCACCGAGCAGGATGGCATGAAGATTGACTTCACCCGTGAAGCGCCTGCCGAGGACGAAGAGCTGACCATCAGCACGGAGACGACGGAAGAAGAACTGCAAGGCAAGTGGCAGGCGACGAGCGTCATCATGAACGGCATGAGCGTGCCGATGAGCATGGTGGGTCAGGAGTGCATCATTGAAGTGAAGGACAGCAAGCTGTATCTGCTGAATCTGGTTGGTCAGACGGCGCTGGCGGAGATTCCGATTCCGATGACGTTTGTGGATGGCATCCTCACTGTGACGCTGCCGGTGGACAAGAACACGACGCAGATGTTCGGCGTGGCGAAGCTGACGGACGGCACGTTGCTGTTTGAACTTGTGCAGGGCGACACCACGATGGACTTCCTGATGGAAGCTGTTCCGGAGGACGCAGAACCTGCTGCGGCGGAATAAAATAATATCCAAATCATAACCACCATTGGGGCGGAGGACGGGAACGTCTTCCGCCCTTGCACGTTTTTTGGAGGAAATTGTTATACCTTTGATGCTATTGTTGCACGAAAACATGAATGAACTGGTAGAAGAAAAGAGCAGCTAACGATGAAGAGACTGACGAGCGTTTTCCTTGCCCTTCTGATGCTGAACTTATTTTCCGCGGCGCATTCTCATTTGGAAATAGTATCATCATGAAGGAATCGGACAACAATCAATAATTATCGTCGGACAGTACGAATCGGTGTTCCGGATTTTTTGCGGAAAATGCAATTTCCGCGCAACCGATTCCGCCTGCCGCGCGTCTAATGGGTGAAGCGCTTCCGGAGGCGTGGAATTCGTTTATAGACAGGATAGAACGAAAGGAGTCAATATCATGAAGAAAGTCTTGTGCGCATGTTTGGCGATGCTGGTACTGCTCTGCGGCGCGGCAATGGCGGAGCATTTCCGCTGTGAGCTGCCGGAAGGGGCGTGGCTGGGCGATACAACGCCCCTGCGCGAGGGGGATGCGCTGCTGCTTACGGGCGGCAAGGCACTCTACCGTGTGTCGCTGGCGGACGGCAGCGCGGAGAAGCTGGCGGATATGCCGGATAATGTGATGCACTCGGTGCTGCGGCGCGACGCGGAAGGGCAGCTGACGCTAACCGGCATCGGGTACGATGCCGACTGGAACGAACTGCTCGTGACGTACACACTGAATGCGGACAACGCGTGGAAACTGACGTCGCGCTGGGATGTGCGCGAAGCGTTGGATGACGAAAACGCGGGTGTCGGCGATTTGCTGGTGTCCGACAAGGCAATCTACCTTACCCTGCGCGTGGAGGGCAAGCCGCAGCAGCTGATTTACGAGAATCTGGAAACGAGCGAAGTGCGGCAAATCGGCAGTTTCACCGATGAAGAGTGGAGCGAGGTGAAGCTGTTCCTCCGCGGCGATACGCTCTGCAATCCCGAAGGGGATTACGACAAGCACACGCTGACGCTGCACACCTTTGACCCGGCGACGGGCAAAGTCGGCAAAGAAACGTACACGTCGGACACCGTGCCGCTTTGGACGGCGGATGATTTGCGCTATGTGAACGGGCGCTATTACGCCCTGATGTATGACGACAATGTGCGCGGGCTGTACAGCGGCGAAACGCTGGAAACCATGACGTGCATCACGTCCCCGCTGACGACAATGGACAGCATCCTGCTGGTGACGGATGATGACGTACTGCTCGCCAACGGTACGCTGCTGATGAGCAGCCGTATTGTCTCCGAGACATCCGTGACGCTTGTCCTGAGCCAGACGGAAGCGCACAACGCGGCTGACTACATGCTGCAGAACGGCGTTACCTTCCGCAGCGTCTATGATCTGACGACCGCCGATATCCTCAACACGAAAAACAGCGATGTGGATATCCTCTGCATCACGCCGTTTGATACGGTGAGTTTGAAGCTGCTGAAAACCAAGGGCTACTTCACCGATCTGAGCAGCAGTACAATCCTCTCCAAGCAGGTCAGCCGCCTCTATCCCGGCTTGCAGAAGGGTCTCACGACCGATGACGGCAAAATTATCGGCTGGTATGAGACGGTTGAAACCTATCTGCCTGACGCGGCAATGGATGTGCTGGAGCAGAACGGCATGACTTTTGCGAATACGCTGCTGGAGATGTTCCAGCAAATCACCCAGCTGGCGGATGAGGGCGTTTTCGCGGATGAAGGCATGGCACCCCTCGGCTACCCCGGTTACAGTCGCTTGAATATGCTGAACATGAGTATCGAGCGCTACCTGAACGAGCAGCAGCTGCTCGGCAATCGCATCACGCTGAATAACGCCGAATTGCAGGAGCTGCTGACCTACATCGTGGCGAACGTCCCGGAGGATGAAGACGCTTTCCCGCAGAATGAGGACGGGTATTCGCTCTACGAGATGGACGTCTCCATGCCTATCACGACGGATTGCCACATGCCGATGAAGGTCGGCGTATCGTCGCCCGCCGCGATTCCGGCATCGGTCTATGTGCTGGTGGTGAACCCGTACTCCCAGCACAAGGAGGAAGCCATCCGCTATCTGGAATACTGCGCGCAGAACGTCTACGATGAAACGCAGTACCGCATCTTCGCGGACATGACCGAACCGCTGGTGAACACCTATCAGCTGGAGCGGATTGCGGAGATGGAAAGCCAAATCGCCGCGCTGGAAGCGCAGGAGCAGACGGCGGAAGTCAAAGAGCAGCTGTCGGAGCTTCGCACAAGCAAGGCGGAAGCGGAGAAGTACCGCTACACGATTGATGCGGAGGACATTGCCGCGTGGAAGCAGGTTGCGGGGAATATCGTCGTGCCGGAGGAAAATTATTTCACGGCGGATTTAAAGAAATTGGTGGAGCGCCTGTCGACGGGGAATTTGACGGTGGAAGCGTTCACGCAGGAAGGCAACCGCTACTTTGAGATGGTTTATCAGGAGCGTGGTGAATAAGGACGGGAGAAAGGGAGAACATCCGAAAACCGTATAAAAGCGTCAGAATATACGCCAAACTTGTAAATTCTGCATCCGCCCCCTTGCCTGTCTGCCAAAGGAATGGTATAATGAGAAGCGGAAACTGTTTCGACAGGGGAGGATAACAGATGAAACGTCTGATGGCCCTTTTGCTGATGCTGTGCATTGCGCTGACCGGGATGGCGCTGGCGGAAGATGAGCTGTATGAGGAAGTGGACGACTCGGAGTTTAACGAGGATGCAGTTGTTCCGGTTGTAGGAGCTGTGTATCCGGATAAAGTGCTGTCGGATTTTGACAGCAATTCTCCAGCGCTCTATACTGCCCGCATGACCGCGTATACCAGCGGCTATGTGGAACGTGATATTGAGAGCGAGCGCGTTTTCCGCGTGGGCGACGCATCCGCGCGCGGCGAAGTGCTGTATATTGACCCGACGTGGGTCATCATGCGCTATCAGGGGAAGCTTGCGTATGTCAAACGCCACCGCATTTTCAGTGTGACGCCGGTGGATTCTTCCACGACGCCGCCATACGGAACGCAGAAGCACGCCTATGTCGCCAAGACCGCCACGAATTGCTACGTCCGCAAGTCCATGAGCGATCAGGACGAAAGCTGGGTGGTGCTGAATCCCGGCACGACGATTTCCATCTGGTGCATGTACGACGGCTGGGCGGTCGTCAACTATATGCGCAGCTATGGCTATATCAATCTTGATCAGCTGACGGACTTGACGCCGGTGTCACCGACGGATAATCCCCTGCGCGAGGATACCCCGATTGCGGCGTACACCTCGTATTATAAGATGGTGGACACGGAAAAAAACCATAACCGCATCTTCAATATTGCCCGCGGAAGCGAGCTGATTTCGGGTATTTACCAGCCGGGCGACATCTTTGACGGCAACAAGATCATGGGACCATACAACAAGGGAAAGGGCTATTTGCCCGCCGGCGCGCTCTCTGACGGCACGACCACGACCAGCTACGGCGGCGGCACCTGTCAGGTGTCTTCGACGCTGTACAACGCGCTGCTCCAACTGCCGGGGATTAACATCCTCTATCGCCGTGCGCACGGCGAGAATGCCGCACCGTACCTGCCGCACGGCGTGGATGCGGCGGTCGGCAACAAAACGCAGAACCTTCGCTGGCGCAACGACTACGACTTCCCGATTCGCGTCGAGGCGCACACCAGCGGCGACGGCGCGCTGTGTATGCTGATTTACCGGGTGTATGACGAGAAATAAGGCAATATACACGCAAAGGGGCGAGTAATCGCCTCTTTTTTGATGAAATCGGATGGAAAAAGCGGGAAATCCGGCGATGCAGCAGGAATTTCGCTCGTCAAGGTCGAATATTAACTTGTTACCTCTTCCGCTTGAAAGGAGAAATCACCCGATGAAACGCTTGCTGTCGCTGATGCTGACCCTGCTGCTGACGGCAGGGCTGCTGCTGCCCTGCGCGAAGGCGGAGGACACGGTGCTTGAACCGCTCTGGCATGTGCCGGACTATGTGCAGTGGCTGCTGGACGTGGCGCGCGGCGAAATCGGATACAAGGAAGGGCCGCATGGGTACTCCAAGTACGGCGAATGGGCGGGCGATGCCTACGCGCAGTGGTGCGCCGAATTCCTGTGCTGGTGTGTCGATCAGGTGGATCAGCAGCACGGCACGGAATTGCTGCGCAACGTCTACCCCATGTATTCCGGGCAGAACGTTGGGCGCGACTGGTTCATCCGGCAGGGGCGGTATGTCACCCGCAACGGAAATCTGGCGAACTGGGGATACCAGTGGATGAAGGACGACGACACCTACATCACCACCGGAACGTACATCCCGCAGCCCGGCGACTGGGTGTTCTTCACTTGGACGAGCAGCACGGACACCGACCACGTCGCCATGGTGGAATACTGCTCACAAGACGCAATGGGGAACATCACCGTGCATGTCATCGAGGGAAACACACCCGTTGCGGTCAAGCGCGCGGAGTACGCCTTGACGTACAACCGGATTCTGGGATACGGCACGGTGCATGATGTCGCCGACTGGACGATGCGCAGCGGCAACAGTGGGCAGAAGGTGCGCGAATTGCAGGAGAAGCTGTCGTATCTGGGCTATCTGGCGGAGGACAAGGTGGACGGCGTCTATGGTGCGGCGACGGTGGAGGCTGTGAAGGCGTATCAGGGCAAGAAGGGCTTGAAAACGCTGGGCATCGCGAATATTGACACACAGAAAGCGCTGAACGACGAGTACCGCCTGCGCCTCTACACCGACCCCAATGCTTGGGCGGGGGTCGTGGATGACAACGAGGAAGATGACGATTTGGACTGGTAAGGGCAGAAAGTGCTTTTGACGACAGCTTTCCCCAGTGAAAGGAGAATACATAGATGGATCCGATTTATGTCTGCGGACACCGCAATCCCGATACCGATTCCGTGGTGTCCGCCATGGCGTTTGCGGCGCTGCATAATGCGCTGGGCGACAATGCCTATGTCGCCGCCATGCAGGGCGCACCGAACGACGAGACGCAGTTCCTGCTCGACCGCTTCGGCTTTCAGGCGCCGACGCTGCTCACCAATGTCCGCACACAGGTGCGCGATATTGACTACGACCGTCCGCCAACGCTCGGCACAAGTGTCCCAATCAGTCACGCGTGGGCAGTGCTGCGCGAGGATGAAAATCTGTCTGCGGTGCCGGTCACGAATGAGGATGGCACGCTCTACGGGATGCTGACCGCGGGCGGCATTGCCGAAAAGGACATGGAGAGCATCACGAAGCCCGAAGTCCGCGACGTGCCGATTTTCAACCTTCTGTCCGCGCTCGAAGGGCATATCATCAACAACGAGGAGGATACGTTCGATACCATTTCTGGCGAAGTCGTGATTGCCCTGCCGACACCCGGCGAATGCCTGAAGGGCGTCAACAGCGGCAGCATCGTCATCTGCGGGCAGCAGAAGGATGTGGTGGACAAGGCGCTGGAAATCGGCGCATCGTGCGTCATTATCTGCCAAGGCTCGCTGTCGGAAAAGTACCTCGGTCTGTCCAGCAAGACGTGCATTATCGCCACGCCCTGCGACGCTTACCGCGCGGCAAGGATGATTTATCAGGCAATTCCTGTGCAGCGCATTGCCCAGCATACGGGGGTCGTGCTGTTTCACCTCAACGACTTCATCGACGACGTGCGCGAGACGGTGCTGCAAAGCCGCTACCGCTCCTATCCCGTGCTGGACGAGAACGAGAAGGTCGTCGGCACGCTGAGCCGCTATCACCTGCTGCGGCCGCGGCGCAAGCGCGTTGTGCTGGTTGATCACAACGAGAAGAGCCAGTCCATCCCCGGTCTGGAACAGGCGGATATTATCGCGATTATCGACCATCACCGGCTGGCGGATATTCAGACGGGCGCGCCGGTGTTCATGCGCAATGAGCCCGTCGGCTCGACAACGACGATTGTCGCGACGATGTTCCAAGAGCGCGGCTTGCAGCCCTCTGAGAAGATGGCAGGGCTGATGGCGGCGGCGATTTTGTCCGATACGGTCATGTTCAAGTCTCCGACGTGCACGCCGCGCGACCGCCGCATGGCTGACCGTCTGGCGCGAATCGCAGGGATTGATTTGGAGACGCTCGGCCGCGAGATGTTCTCCGCCGGCAGCGGCGCGGACAAGCCCGTCGAACAGCTGCTGAATACCGACTTCAAGGAGTTCCACATCGCGGGGCACAACCTCGGAATCTGCCAGATTACCTGCCTTGACACTGACCGAATGCTGGAGCGTCTGCCGGAAATTCTGCCCGAAATGCAGAAAATCAAGGACAATAAGGGCTATGATATGTTCCTCATGATGCTGACTGACGTCTTGCGCTGCGGCACGGAGCTGGTTTTCCTTGGCGGCGACGACGCGGTGCGCCAGGCGTTTAACCTCAATGAGGACACCTCCAGTCACCATGTGTGGCTTCCGAAAGTTGTCAGCCGGAAAAAACAGATTGTTCCGGCGCTGGCGCTGCTATGGGGCTGATGCGGCGGCTGGCGGCGGCAGCGCTGGCGGCGGTGCTCCTGCTGTCCACGGCGCTGGGCGAACGCGTCACGTTCCGCCTGAGTGCAGACATCGACCCCGTGCAGTACCCTGCACAGGAGCGCAAGCTGGCGCAGGGGCTGAAATCGCTCTTCCGCCTGCTGACGGTGGAGGGCGACGTGGTGGCGTCGGATGGCAGCTTTGACGCGCGCATTGACCTTGGCCTGACGAATGCGCCGGAAAAAACCGCAACCCGCATCCGCTTCTTCGGTCTGGACAGCCACTGGGGGATTCAGGCGACTGACCTTGGCGGCGAAACGCTGATGGTCAATCAGCTGGCGTGGCTGGAATTTGCCATCAAGGCGTACAATCACCTCGACTTGCCCTTGCAGCGGGTGTTCCTGTGGCTGTCCCCCTATGCGCACACCAGCGCATGGGCGGGTCTCCGGCAGGCGATTGCCGATTTGGCGGCACAGGAAACCAGTGGTCGGCTGGAAAACACGGCGCTGATAACCTGCGCAGAAGAAATCGCCCGCCTGTCCGAAGATGACAGGGCGCTGTATTATTATATTGAAGCGTTCGGCTTGGAAAGCGGCACGGATGCGAATATTTTTGACGCGCTGGCAACCTTGCCGGAGTACGTCGAAGCGAACTTCCCGGATGGCTTGAGCATCGAACACACTGAAAACGGCGTCAGCTGGCAAAACGGCGAGGAAACCGTCTTTTCGTACGCGGAGGCGGACGGCACGCAGGTTGTTTCGCTGCATTTGCCTGATTTGGTGGACTTTTCCGCGACGCTTCGCCGGGATGCGCTGCTCTTCACAGGCGCGCTCTCCCTGCAATCGGACGTGCTGAATGCGCAGGTTTCGTTCTCACTGCCTGTAAGCTATCCCGTCACGCTGCCGTTCTACGCGCAAATCGACGCGGACGGCATGATGACGGGCGACGACGGCATCCACCTTGCCTTTGAGGGCGAGGCGCAGGGCGATACCATCACCATCCGCCGGATTCAGCCTGACCATAGCGCCACGATGATGACGCTGACGGTCAAGGTGATTCAGGTGGCGGAGGGCACGGTGATGTATGCGCCGGAGGATGTGCAGGGCACGAATGTGCTGTCGGTGGATGGCCCGGCATTGGCGGAGCTGATGGGGCGGATTGGAAAGCCGATGGTGCGGAAGGTGACGCAGTGGCTTGCGGCACTTCCAGCGGAACTCGTGCAGGGCGCAATGGACGCGATGGAAGATAGTGGTTTCTCGATTTACATCCAGTAAACCTTCGAAATTTGCATTTGCATCTGACGAAAAATCCATTCGCCAGCCGACCACCTCATTTGCGCGGTGTTACCTTAGAATCTGCACAGAATTTGTTGAGGTGCTTTATGAAACTATTGTTTATTATTGGCGATGCAGCTGTTGGGAAAATGACAGTTGGTCAGGAATTGATGAAAATAACGGATTTAAGGCTCTTTCACAATCACATGACCATCGAACCAGTGATAGAGATTTTCGGTCGATACGAGGGCAAGACAATCGCAGAAATCCGCGACGTTATTTTCAAGAACTATGCAGCTTCCGATAATGATGGGATGATTTTTACAATGATGATGGATTTCAATCTGCCATCAGAATGGGCGTATCTGGAGCATGTCAAAGGCATCTTTGAACCATACGGGACTGACTTCTATTATGTTGAACTGATTGCGCCGCAGGAGATAAGACTGAAAAGGAATATTTCTGAAAACAGACTAAAAAATAAAGCGTCCAAAAGAGATATCGAGGCTTCCAATCAGCGCTTAATCAATGACGACAAAAACCATCGGTGTGTTAGTTATGAAGGCGAGATTCCTTTTGATAACTACCTGAGGATTGATAATTCTGATATAGAACCTGATGAAGTCGCAAGATTGATTAAGAAAACTTTCAATCTGTAAATTTTAGGTTGCTGTACTGAACATTAGACCGTTGACTGGTCGCAGTGTGCGAAAAGTTGACGGTCTTTTTGGTGCAGAAGGATTCGTATGCTCTCCCGCCAGCCAATCCGCAGACAAACGAAAAGCCCCTTCTGACTTTCGCCAGAAGGGGCAGGGGAGGCAGAATTATTCCGCGTTCGCCGCGTTAATCATTTCCATCAGATTCGCGCGGTATTCCTTCCACTGGGGAAGGTTCTTCCAGTAGTCCGGCAAGCTGTTGCCGAAATCATCGACCGGATTGCGCCAAGTAATCTTGTTGTTGATGGACAGGTACGCCATCTGTGCGCTGCCCAAATCATCCGCAATGCTCACAACGCTGCCGCAGGCAAGACCGTTCGAGACATCCAACAGTTCCGCCTTGGAAATCTGGTCGAGGCTCGTGAACCACTTGATGCACTGGCTCTTTTCAAACACATAGAAGCCGTTGTACTCGCAGGTGACGGTCACAGAGCCGTTGTTCACCGCGACATACGCCGTGCCAACCTGCTTGAAGTTCGCCGCCAGCAGCGGGAAAGTCTGCCAGCCGGTCTTGCTCAGGTCAACGGGAACGATGGCGTGCCAGTCGTCCGCAATGCCCAGATCCTTCAGCGTCAGACCCGCCAGAGAAGCCGTGTTGTTCGGGAACCAGACGGGGTCGCTGCTGGTGTCCTTCGCGGGCTCCTTGCCGGCGGTGCTGGTGATGAAGAAGTCTACGTCGATGGTCATGCCATTCTTGATGTCATCGGGATTGATGGCGGAAACATTGTCGGTCACATTGCCGTTCCAGTCCTTGTGATTCCACGGCGCGGAGTTGTTTTCCACCATCCAGTCGTCATAAATGATAGAGTAATCGTCCGTCGCCTGGATGTACTGGTCGCCGTAGTGCGCGCCGAAGCCGACGTCGGTGAAGTTAATGGACTTGCCGTTGACGCGGATGTCGGTAATCTTGAGGTAGCTGTTCGGAAGCTTCTTCGTGCCGTCAGAGACGACCAGCAGCAGCTTCTTCGCGCCGTTCACAGGAGACGACCAGCCATCGCGGTCAAAGGACAGGCTGGCGGTGTAATACCCATCGCCGGTAATCTTTGCCGTTGTGCTGCTGGCATGACCTGCGCTGTCGCCTTCGGGCTTCGTGTTGGCAGGCCACCAGCTGCCGGACTGATAGAACAGCCACGCTTCCGCGCCGTCCTCCAGCACCGGCGGCGGCGCAACCAGAGAGGTCAGCTTGCCGGGCTTTTCGCCAATGTCTTCCGGCATTTCACCCGCGTTCGCTGCAACGATGAAGTCTACCTCAATCGTGTCGCCCGCAACGATGTCGTCGGGGTTGATGATTTCGTAGGTGGCTTCGTCCGCACTGTCAAAGGCGCGCAGACCGTCCGGACCGGTGGAATCCGGGGAGAAATTCTTGTCCCAGTAGTTGTTGTAAATCGGCGCAAAGCCTGCGTTCGGGTCGTCGTGGAAAGTGCCGTAGAGGTTCGGCTTGTGGTCAATGGACTTGCCGTTGACGCGGATGTCCGTAATCTTCACATAGTAGCCGGGGAAGAGGCTCTCCGCGTTGTCCAGCACGAGGTTGAACTGAATTGCGCCCTCCGCCTTCTGCCAGTTGAACTTGAGTCCGACCGTGTACATGCCGGGACCGGTAACTTCGGCGTTCGTGGCCTCCACGCCCGTTTCGGACGAGGGCTGGTCAGCAGACTTATGCTGCGGCCACCACGGGAATTTCGAGGAATCGGTTTCATGGTTCGACGCGAAGTACAGCAGCCACGCGGTGGCGGACTGCTTTTCTTCCGCGTGCGCAATGCTGACCAGACTCAGCAGCATGGCAAGCGTGAGCAGCAGCGCGGTCAGACGGGAAAGACGCTTCATGGGAAAACTCCTCCTTTGTTTTGCGAGAATTTTGTGCGCGTTTCCAGCAGACATTACGCACTCTTGCTATAATTATAACGTTTTCGTACCAAAAAGTCAATGGAAAAGGAAATGGATTCCTAACGAAAATTGTCGAAAATTACGAAAATGCCAGTAAAACAGCATTCAAAGTTGCTATAAGTGCGCAGAAAATACACGCGCGGGACTTTACACGCGCCGGGAAACACGGTACAATACTTTTGAATCGAAATTTTTCGCGCGGACGGTTGACTTGCCCGCGCATCAGGAGGAACGCAATGAAACTCTGGGGAGGACGCTTCAGCAAGGCAACCGACGGGCTGGTGGACGATTTCCATTCCAGCATTTCTTTTGACCAGCGGCTGGCGGAGCAGGATATTACCGGCTCAATTGCCCACGCGACCATGCTGGGCGAGCAGGGCATTATCCCGCAGGAAGACGCGGAAAAGATTGTCGAAGGCCTGCGCGGTATTTTGGCGGACGTCAAGGCGGGCAAAGTCCACTGGATGGTGGACGCGGAGGACATCCACATGAACGTGGAGGCGCTGCTGACCGAGCGCATTGGCGAAGCGGGCAAGCGCCTGCATACCGGGCGCAGCCGCAACGATCAGGTGGCGCTGGATTGCCGCATGTACGCCAAACTTGCCTGTCAGGAGACGCAAGAGATGCTCCGCGAGCTGCTCAGCGTCCTGCTGGACATTGCGCAGGACAACTTGCACACCATCATGCCCGGCTACACCCACCTGCAGAAGGCGCAGCCCATCACCTTGGCGCACCACATGATGGCGTATTTCCAGATGTTCCGGCGCGACCTCGACCGCTTCGCTCACGCCTACGACGCGGCGGACGTGATGCCGCTGGGCAGCGGTGCGCTGGCGGGCACGACCTATCCGCTCAATCGTGAGCGCGTGGCGGAACTGCTGGGCTTCTCCCGCATCAGCATGAACAGCCTCGATGGCGTGTCCGACCGCGACTTCCTATTAGAATACCTTTCGGCGGCGTCAATCTGCATGATGCACCTCTCGCGCTTCTGCGAGGAGCTGATTTTGTGGAACACGAACGAGTTCCGCTTTGTCGAGATGGATGACGCCTTCGCGACGGGGTCGTCCATCATGCCGCAGAAGAAGAACCCCGACGTCGCGGAGCTGATTCGCGGCAAGACCGGGCGCGTCTATGGCGATTTGATGGGCTTGCTGACGACGATGAAGGGGCTGCCGCTGGCGTACAACAAGGACATGCAGGAGGATAAGGAAGCGTTTTTTGACGCGCGCGACACGCTGGTGAAGGGGCTGACCGTGTTCACCGCCATGCTGCGCACCGTCACCTTCCGCAAGGACGTGATGGAGAAGGGCGCGTCCGGCGGCTTCACGAACGCGACGGACTGTGCGGATTATTTGGTCAAGCGCGGCGTGCCGTTCCGGGATGCGCACGCAGTCGTTGGGCGGCTGGTGGCGCACTGCCTGAATGAGAACAAGGCGCTGCTGGATTTGTCGCTGGAGGAACTCAAACAATTCCATCCGGCGTTTGAGGCGGATGTGTTTGACGACCTGTCGATGCTCTCCTGCGTCGAGAAGCGGCGGATTCCGGGCGCGCCCGCGCCGGACATGGTGCAGGCGGCGATTGACGAGGGGCGCAAGTCCTTGGAGGAAAACGCATGAGCATCGCCGTATTTTCCGCGCAGCAGACGCAGCAGCTCTTCGCCCTCTTTTCCGCCATGACCGACTATTACGCGGGCGATCCGGCGCGCATCAACCACTTCGTGAAGGTGCACGCCTACGCGCGGCAAATCGGGCTTGCGGAGCAGCTGGACGCGGACACGCTGTTCCTGCTGGAAGCAGCTGCCCTGACGCACGACATTGGCATCCGCGAAGCAGAGCGCCTGTACGGGCAGTGCGGCGGCAAGCTGCAAGAGCGCCTCGGCCCGCCCGAAGCGAAGAAGATGCTGGATTCGCTCGGCTTCGCGCCGGATGTGACGGAACGGGTATGCTTCCTGATTGCGCACCACCACACGCTTGACGGCGTGGATGCGCTGGACTGGCGGATTCTGCTGGAAGCGGACTTCCTCGTCAATATGATTGAAGAGGGGATGAAGGCGGACGCGATTCAGTGCGGACGGGAGAAGATTTTCCGGACGGAGATGGGGTTGAGGCTGATGGAGAGGCTGACGGAAAAGAAGTGCAATTCGTAAGCAATGAATGGGTGAGCATATGCAAATGAATCATTACTTGTGGTCACTTTATTTGCAAGCTGGCGGGCAAACTATCGTCGAGCGGTTTACTGCTTTTGAAACAGGTGATAGAGAGAAATTTGCAGCTTTCATACGCTCTTTGATGCAAGCGTATTGTCCTGATGCTGCATTGATAGATGATGTCGCAATAGATATTGATGACCCCATTTCAGCGTTGAATGAGTCGGAAGAAATATCAAAAAACGAGGAATTGTCAGCAGACAAGGATAGTAATTTGAGAAACAATCCGGACTACTATGAACAAGTAGCAAATAATCTGTGGCAGACTTTACGCGAATCACTCTACAATGAAGTTCAAGATATAGGAAAAGTGACTGACAAAGAAATCTTTCATGTATTTTGCGATAATATTGTGTATTTTAGCGTTTTAGATTATGCAGAAAGCCCCGATATGATTCCGTATTTTTTTCCGCGCTTGTATAATGTTTTATCATCAATTGCAGAAACATTTGAAATCAAGCTCCCGGAACTGCCAAGTCGTCGGGCTTGTAAAGACAGATTTGCACTTTATTACAACCTTAATGCCATATTGAAGGCTTATCGTGAAGAACAAGAGTGGAGTTCGGCAGAATTATGTGCCTTTCTCTATGACTTTGCGCCCAAGTTTGTTGGTGGAACAAATTGAATTTGGTCGAAACTTCCAGAGCCGAGTGCGGCTTTTGTGATAGGGGCGCCGCCTGATGCAGATGAATGGCTGAGTAGGGGATGCAAAGAGAATAGTTTTGCATGGCAAGGGAATCCTGAAACGCAACCGGGAGATGTGATTTTGCTTTATCAATGGACACCGACGAGTGCATTTACATCAATTTGGCAGGCGACCGCTCCTGGATTTATTGACCCGCTATTCTGGTATTATCGGTGCATCTACTTTGGCAGACCCGTGTATGTTCAACCGCTTGCATTTCGTGAACTAAGAGACGATCCTATTCTTGGAAAAATTCCGCTGGTGAAAGCTAAAATGCAGGGGATGAACGGAACAGCGCTAAAACCAAGTGAGTATAACAGGGTATTGGAATGTCTCGACTCAAAAGGAAATGATACATCCTTCTTGCCCAAATTGACGGAACATTATACAGCGGCTGATGCTGAAATCCGGATAGAACGTGATGTAGAAAAGCAATTGCTTGAACCATTATTGGAACGTTTAGGCTGGACGCGGGCGCAGTATGTGCGCCAAATGCCATTACGAATGGGGCGCGGAAGTACCGTGTATCCTGATTATGTAATTCTGCCGTAATTTACACCAAATTATGAAAAAGGGTATTGGATTGTGGAAGCCAAGAAGAGCATTTCCAATGATAAGCAACTTCATGTTGACTTTGGACAAGCAATATCCTATGCTTATCGTTTGAATGCATCAGGAATCATGCTGGTTGCGCAAGAAGGAATCTGGCTCTCAGAAAAAACAACTGACTTTAAGAAAAACAGTTACTACACATGGGAGCAGATGCAGGAAGATGATTTGTTTTTGCAAGTCTATAAAGTGTGCGGAAACCGGCGTAGAAAAGGTATTCCATGATGTGCGAAAACAAAACAGCGATTTTAAAATATAGACATATTATTTCTGTAATTACTGCGGACTATTTCGCCTACGGTCGCCGCATCATTCGTTCGGTGCAGCCGGATTATACCCTGCTGCTTCGTTTCGATAATGGTGAATGCAGGCGACTCGACATGAATCCAGTGATTCAGGCGGTGTGCTCAAGCACATGACCGCGTGGCAGGACTTCTGCCGTGTCTATCTTGATGCCCGGCACTGCGTTTCGTGGGATATTGACCCGAATGTGGACAGTGAAACCGTGTGGAACAACAAAATCGACCTTGACCCGGATGGATGTTAACTGGACAGTACACCAATTGCATAATAAAGAGCCGGACAGCTTCCATTCTGTCCGGCTCTCTCCATATCAGTGGCTCTTATGGAACAGCAGATGCTCATACCGTTCCGTGTCAATCGTGCGCACCATAATCTCCAATTCTTCGTCGCCCATGACCGTGTTGCGGCCCTGCGCGTACAGTTCGGCGACCAAGTCGCGCAGCGTCGTGACCAGCGGGTCGGTCTTCGGAATGACCTCGTCGCCCTTCAGGCGGAAGTAGCTGTTCAGCCAGTGCGCCACGCCCGCTGTGCCGGAGGTTGCATCCACCGCGACAAGCGCCGGACGGTTCAGAATCTTCGCCGTGTCGAAAATGTTGTAGATTTCCTCGTCCTTCAGCAGACCGTCGGCATGGATGCCCGCGCGGGTGACGTTGAAGTGGCGGCCGACAAACGGCTGACGCGGGCTGATTTCGATGCCGATTTCGCGCTCCATGTACTCGGCGATTTCGGTCACGGCGGTCAAGTCCATGCCGTCGAGCGTGCCGCGCAGGGAGGCGTACTCAATCGCCATGGCTTCCAGCGGGCAGTTGCCCGTGCGTTCGCCGATGCCCAGCAGCGAGCAGTTGACCGACGAGCAGCCGTACATCCACGCCGTACCCGCGTTGCTGACGACCTTGTAGAAGTCGTTGTGGCCGTGCCACTCCAGCTGTTCCGACGGCACGCGCGCGTAGTGATGCAGACCGTAGATGATGCCGGGGACGGAACGCGGCAGGGCTGCGCCGTAGTAATGCACGCCGTAGCCCATCGTGTCGCAGGCGCGAATCTTAATCGGCAGCCCGGATTCCTCGGACAGGTACATCAATTCTTCGGCGAAGGGAAGGACGAAGCCGTAGAAATCAGCACGGGTGATGTCCTCGAAGTGGCAGCGCGGGCGGATGCCGCGGTCAAGTGCTGCCTTGACGATGCCCAGATACTTGTCCATCGCCTGCTTGCGCGTCAGGTGCATCTTCTTGAAGATGTGGTAATCCGAGCAGGAGACGAGGATGCCTGTCTCCTTCACGCCTGCCTGCTTGACCAGCTCGAAGTCCTTCTCGTTGGCGCGAATCCACGTCGTGATTTCCGGGAAATCGTAGCCGAGGTCTTGGCAGGCATGGAGCGCCTTCTTGTCCTTGTCGGTGTACAGGAAGAATTCGGACTGGCGAATCAGTCCCTTCGGGCCGCCCAAACGGTGCATCAGCGAATACAGGTGGACAATCTGCTCGACCGTGAACGGGCTGACAGACTGCTGACCGTCGCGGAAGGTGGTATCGGTCATCCAGATTTCGTCCGGCATGTTTTCCGGCACATGGCGCATGTTGAATGCAACCTTCGGGATGGATTCATAGTCGTACAGTTCGCGATAAAGGTTCGGCTCTGCGACATCTTGCAGGCTGTACTGATAGCGGTTGGTCATCAGCAGGTTTGATTTCTTGTCAAATTCGAGCATGGAAATGCGCCTCCTTCTTCATAAATACAATAGATAATAGCAAAGAAAGGCAGTACGCGAACGTATTGCCTTTCGGTTTACTGTCGCGTCGTTGCGGCATGGATTATTTCAATTCGCTGACAAACTCCTCGATGCGGCGCAGACCCTCCATGCAGCTTTCCATTGCCACAGCGTAGCTCAAACGGCAGAAGCCCTCCGCCTCAAAGGCGTTGCCCGGCACGACGGCGACGTGCTTGTCCGCCAGCAGCAGCTCCGCGAATGTCTGGCTGCTGTCAATAACGCGCCCATTGTACGTCTTGCCCATCACGCCCGTGATGTTCAGCATAATGTAGAACGCACCCTGCGGCTTCATGCAGCTCAAGCCCGGAATGCTGTTGATTTTCTCCACCATTGCGTTGCGGCGCGCCTCAAACTGCGCCACCATGTCCGTCACGCACTGCGGATCGCCCTGCAGCGCCTTCATGGCGGCATACTGCGCGATGGAGTTCGCGTTGGATGTCGCGTGGGACTGGAAACTCGTCATGGCGCAAATCTCGTTGCGTGGACCCGCGACGTAGCCGATGCGCCAGCCGGTCATGGCATATGCCTTGGACATGCCGTTGACCACGAACGTCTGGTTCTTGATAGCTTCGCCCAGTTCTGCGATAGAAACGTGCTTCTGCCCGTCGTAAATCAGCTTTTCGTAGATTTCGTCGCTGACGACGTAGAACGGGTGGCTGACGGCGAGGTCAGCAACGAATTGCAGCTGCTCCCGTGACCAGACGGAGCCGTTCGGGTTCGACGGGCTGGTGAGGATAATCGCCTTGGTACGGCGGGTGACGCGCGCGGCAATATCGTGGCTGGTGGGGATGAAGTTATTGCGCTCATCCGACGGGATGAACACCGGCACGCCGCCCGCCATGCGCACCATTTCCGGGTACGACACCCAGCAGGGCGTGGGAATCAGCACTTCGTCGCCGGGGTCGAGGATGCACTGGAAGATGGTGTACAGGCTGTGCTTCGCGCCGGAGGAAACGATAATGTCCGACGGCGTATAATGCAGATGGTTGTCGCGCTCCAGCTTGTCGCAAATCGCCTGACGCAGCGCAACCGTGCCGGCAGCGGGGGTATAGCGGGTCATGCCCTTGTCCAGCGCCTCTTTCGCGGCGTCGCAGATGTATGCGGGGGTCGGAAAGTCGGGTTCGCCCGCGCCAAAGCCGATGACGTCCACGCCCGCGGCCTTCATTTCCTTCGCCCGCGCGTCAATCGCCAGCGTCGGGGAGGGAGCGATATTCTGACAACGGTGAGAAATCGTAAGCGCCATAAGGATTACCTCCTGCAATAACAAGTAATATGAAATGCAATCCGCAGTGCTTTTTCATCCGTTTCCTCATTGAAACGGATACGGCGGATGGTGCGTGAATGCTCACAACAAATTAATTATATCCTGTTTACATCGAAAATGCAATAGGAAAAACGATAAAAATGCATAAAATTGCGGCTTTCCTGCAAAATGCAAAAAAATATCCCCGACACCTCGCGATGCCGGGGAAAATGACTTGCATGATGCAATTTTTATTCCGTCATTTTGCCGCTTGCGTTATCCGAAGGCGCGGCGTCGGTCAAATCGTTGACAAACGCAGCTTTAGCGGTGGTCATGTACACGCCGAGGAACAGCGACAGCAGCATGGAGCAGATGTTTGCAAGCGTGTAGCCCGCCATCGTCAGCACGGCCGAATCAAGCACGGCAATCAGCAGACTCCAACCGATGAAAGATAATTCCAGCAGGAAGAAATTCATGCGGTTGCCCTTCATGATGGTGCGGCTGGTGCGCATAATCTCCGAGACGCTCGTGTTCGGGTTGCGCGCCAGCAGATAGTTGGATGCCGCCATTGAGTAGAGGCGCATGATGGCGAGCACCAGCGTGGCAATCACCGCGATGAAGAACAGAATGGCGGTGAGCAGCATGATATCGGGCGACGACACGGTCAGCAGCACTGGAATCGCCACCACATACGCCAGCAGCATCGGCCAGAAGGCGTAGAACGCCGTGCAGATCTGCAGCCAAATCGCGCGGAAGGTATAGGGAATATACGCCAGCGAATGGCGCACCAGCACGTCCTTGCCGCGGAGAATACGCTGTGCCGCGCCGATGCTGCCCAGCGACAGCGGAATGGTCATCAGCGTAAACAGCAGGTTCAGCAGCGAATAAGTGATCCCCTTGCTCGACGACATGAAGGCGCTGTAAGCCGCAGCGAAGGCATCCGGGTCGCTGAGAAGCAAGTCCGTGTCCATCGGCGGCGTCAGCCCGCAACTCGCTTGGATGAAGAGAAAGACAAGCTGAGGCAGGCTCGCCACGAGGGCAATCAGCAGCATAATCGGCAGAACAGGCTTGATGGCAGACCAAGCGGTTTGACGATATTCTTTCGAGGTACGCATAAGCATTTCTCCTTTTATATGGACTTTGGGGTGATGGATGCAGTGTCATCCGCCGAGGAAACGAGGTTGCCGACCCAATCATCCACAAAAGCGGCGCGCGCGGTGACCATGTACGCCCGCACGAACATCGGCAGCAGGAGGACGCAGACGACATAGGCGTTGTAGCCCACCAGCAAGAGCATCGCCGCGCAGACGAGGATCATTGGCAGCCACCACCCGGCGAACGACAATTCCAGCAGGAAGAGGTTCAACCGCCTGTCCGCCATGATAGTGCGGCTTGTTTCCATGAGGTCGGACACGCGCAGGGTAGGTTTTTTCGCCATCAGGTATTTCGCCGCTGCCATCGAATACAGCCGCGTGACCCCGAAAGCAATCGCCGCAAGCGAGGCAAGGCGGAAAAGCTGGTAAACGCCGTGCGAATGGAAGATAAGCAGCAAGACGAGTGTGACGGCCGCGAGAGCCAGCAGCGGCCAGAAAGCGTAGAGCACGATACGGATTTCCAGCCCAATCGCGCGGAGCGAATAAGGAACATACGTCAGCGAATGGCGCGCCTGCACATCTTCCCCGCGCAGAAGCCGCTGTGCCGCGCCAATCAGCCCCAGCGTCAGCGGCACGGACAGACAGTTGAACAGCACGTTCAAGAGCAGATTCGGCGCGAGCGTCCGCACGACGAACGCATCGTAGGCTGCCAGAAAGCGGCTGGGGTCGCTGAACCAAAACTGCATGTCTATCGGCGGAATCAGCCCGAAGAGCAATTGCAGGAAGAACTCGATGAGCTGCGGCAGAACCGCAGCGAGGGCAATCAGCAGCATAACGCGCCAGTGTGGGCGGATGGCGTTCCACGCGATTCGGCGGTATTCCTTGGCAGTACGCACGGTGTGTATCTCCTTTCGTGGTGTCGGGTCGCGCCAATGGGCGCGACAATATGCAAGTGGTGGGTAGAGCGAGCTGGGGGCGCGTCTGCGGACGCGCGAAGTTTGTGTACTGCGCTGAAAGCGCTTCGCTGTTCAGCGCGTGGGTGGCATACTTGACTTTTCTCACGCAGTTGATTACACGTCCGGCAGTTGGGGCGTTGCCCCAAGCCCCACAAGGGACGCTGTCCCTTGACCCTGCAAGGGGCATTGCCCCTTGACCCGTTTTTGGCAGCCCGGCTTGAGCGCACTTCCCTTACTGGTTTATTCCGCGGCTTTTTTTGCCGCGCAAAGTCCTAAAACCGCGTAGAACATCGGCGATGTCAAGCAAATACTAAACGTAAACATCCCCTGCATCAAGAACCCAACCGCCATCATCGCCAGCGGCAGTGTCTCCCGCTTCCTTAGCGCGCCCGCAATCGCCGCGGCGCACGTCAGCATCAGCAGCAGCGCCGCTGGAATCCCGCTATTCACCATCGTTTGCAGGAAAAAATTGTGCGGATTATCGAAGTTTTGCAGAATGGTCTGCCCGGTTGCATCAAGATAATCGCGGAAAGCGGCGTAGAACGCATCCGGCGAAAGCCCGAACCACGGCGACTGCGCGGTCATTTCCAGCGTCATCCGCCAAACGCCGATTCTCTCTGAGCCGAATGCGTCCTGCGCGCGGCCGTTCAGCAATTCATGCAGTTCCCAGAGCGCACCGCCCTCCGGCATGGGGAGAAAGGCGACGAGTATCAGCGCCACAAGCACCCCCGCGCACACGAGCGCCAGCAGTCCCTTTCGCGGCAGGGGGCGCGGCGGATGGCACATCAGCAGCGGCGCGAGGGCAACCAGTACAACGCCGAGGAGCGTGCAGACTGCGCTGACCTGCCCCAGCGCGAATTCGATATCCGCCGAGCCATCAAGCCACGGCAGGACGATCGCTTGGCGCAGCGCGAAGAGCAGCAGCGTCAAGCCCAGCGTCAGCAACAGGCGCGCCAAACATTCCGGCTGACGGAGCGCAAGGCAAATGAGCGCAAGAAGCGTCAGCGCCAGCACAATCAGCCCGCTTTGCACGTCCATCAGCAGCGTCAGCAGGATAGCGCACAGCCCGCCCGGCAGATGCAGCCAATGATGTTTTTGTCCCAAGACGAAGCTGCCCAGCAGCCCCGGCATCAGCAGGCAGACCCAAGCGCTGACAAGGTCGATATTGCCGATAGGCCCCTGAAATTCGTAGTTTGTGCGGATGCTCCTGCCCATCGGAAAAAGCGACAGGGGATTGAACCCTGCGTATTGCAGCAGCACGAGGACGAGATAGCCTGTTACAGCAGCGCTGCAAACCGTCAGCAGCGCGGGGACATTCGCGTCCATGCGGCGCAGACACAGGAAAATCAGCCCGTAGCACGCGATGGTCACGAAGCCCTCATACCGCCCCGAACCCCACAATACGGTCGGCACGCCCCAAGCATTCATTTCTCCTGCGTGACTGCCGAAGAAGCAGGACAATCCTGTCCAGAGCAGGAAGAGCAGCATCAGCATCAGCGGCAGTTTTCGGTGCTTTTCTCGGCGGAAGAGGGTCGGAATCGTCAGCAGGAGGGTCAGCATGGTGAAAATCAGCATTCCGTCCCACTTCGCGCGGGTGATGTTGCTGTAATCCTGCGTCGTCAGGCGGGTGAGGGCGTCCCAAAGCGGAACTTCGCCCGACACCAGCGCGTTCAGCGGCGTACTTTCGCCCAGCAGCCAGAACGGGAAGACGGCGACCCAGAGCATCGCCGCCAGCGTTCCGACGATGATATTCTTTGGCGGGTGGAAGCAGTATTTCTTCATGCTTCACCTCCGGATTTTCATTTACCGCGGCATGGACAGCGCAGCGCATCCCTTGCCGTGCAGCGTCAGCATAGGCGCGGCGTGCGGGATGTATGCGCTTTCGCCCTTGCGCATGGTTAGCTGACCGCCCGCAAAACGCACGGTCAAGTCGCCGTCGAGCGCCGTCAAAAGCCCGAATGCCGTCACGGTGGGCAGCACCGCTTCACCCTGTACATTCACCAAGTCCAGCGTGAAGTATTTTTCGTCCAGCACGCGCGCAACGGGCTTATTGGGCGCGGGAATCGGGTCGAGGGAGAAGGTCAGGTCGGTCACGTCCAGCGCCTTCTGCGGGTGCAGTTCGCGGCGGTTGCCGTTCTTGTCCACGCGATCCCAGTCGTAGAAGCGGTAGGTGATGTCGGACGACTGTTGGATTTCGTAGAGCATGATGCCCGCGCCGATGGCGTGGACGCAGCCCGCCGGAATGAAGCACACGTCGCCCGGATGCACCGTCACGCGGCGCAGGAGCGGCTCGACTGCCGCGCCCTGTTCGCACGCGGCGCGCAGGGTGTCAAGCGTTGTGCCGGGCTTGATGCCGTAAACGAGCTGACTGCCTTCCGGCGCATCCAGAATCAGCCATGCTTCGGTCTTGCCGAGCTTGCCGTTCTCCACGCGTGCGGCGTAATCGTCGTTCGGGTGTACCTGCACGGACAGCGGTTCGGCGGCATCAATCAGCTTCAGCAGCAGCGGGAAGGGCTTCTTGGCGTACTCGCCCGCGAACGCTTCGCCGTAAGCGGCAATCAGGTCAGGCAGCTTTACGCCCGCGTCGTCGGTCGATTCCAGCCCCGGAATGCACGAAACCTCCAGACTTTCGCCTGTCGGCACTTCGCGGATGTCCTTGCCGTACACCGTGCGCAGCTTCTCGCCGCCCCACGGGGTCAGCTTGCCGCCACGGAACGCCGGGTGCATTTTCAGCGGCAGCAGCGGGCAGTCGTTCGTCAGGCGCATTTCCAGCGCGGCGAACCGCAGGTCAGGCAGGGACGAATAACGGATATGCCCCGCGATGCGCATCCCGATTTTCTGGTAGAGGGTGAGAGCGGCACTGTTGTTTACCAGCGTGTCGCAGCGCAGCGCGGTGCAGCCTTGAGAACGCAGAATGGCGAGCATTTCACCCATCATGCCGCGCCCCAGCCCCTGCCGCTGCTTCTCCGGTGCGATGCACAGGCGGTGGAACGTGCCGGGCTTGCCGCCGAAGAGCCAGTTGACGGCGTCGTAAGCGGGTTCAAAGGTCGAATCGAGGGTGACGGCAGCGACGACGGTGTTCCCTTCGCGCACGACGTAGAGCGTCCCGGCGTCGATACTCTTGTGAATCTGGTCAGCGTTGGGGTACGTTCCCCAGTTCCACTGGGCAATGCCCTTTTCGTGCATGGCACTGGTGACGCGCGCGTACAGGGCGCAGACGGAATCGAAATCGGACGTAAGACCACGGGTAAGCAGCATATGTTTCTTCCTCCTAAAAAATTAGTATAGTAGATAGCGTGCACTTTTACAAGAAATAACGGCTGAAAACCGCTTTTCCTTGCCTGAATTGTCACCGGTCACTGGTATACATGGCGAACAGATGCGCATACAGCCCGCCTTTTGCAATCAGATCTGTGTGGCTGCCCTGCTCTTCTACGCCTTTCTCCGTCAGCACCCAGATGCAGTCGGCACCCTTGATGGTCGTCAGGCGGTGCGCGATGGTGAACACGGTGCGCCCCTTCGCCAGCTTTTCGAGCGACTGCTGGACGATGTGCTCGCTCTCGTTGTCCAGCGCGGAGGTTGCTTCGTCCAGAATCAGAATCGGCGGATTTTTCAGGAACACGCGCGCGATGGAAATGCGCTGCTTCTGTCCGCCGGAAAGCCGGACGCCGCGCTCGCCAACGTAGGTGTCATAACCGTGGGGCAGGGCGGAAATGAACTCGTGCGCGCCCGCCAGTTTTGCGGCTTCTTCGACTTCCGCGCGGGATGCGCCGGGCTTGCCGTATGCGATATTCTCCAGCACCGACCCGGCGAACAGGTAGACCTCCTGCTGCACCATGCCGATGGCTTCGCGCAGGCTCTTCTGCGTCAGCGTGCGGATGTCCTGCCCGTCGATGCGGATGCAGCCGCCCGTCACGTCATAGAAGCGCGGAATCAGGTTGCACAGCGTGGTTTTGCCCGCGCCGGACGGCCCGACCAAGGCAATCGACTGCCCCGGACGGACGGTCATGTTCAGGTTGTGGATGACCTCGGCGTCATCGTCCTGATAGTGGAAGGAAACGTGGTCGAACGCGACTTCGCCCCGGACATCCGTCAGCACCTTCGCGTCCGGCGCGTCCACAATCTCCGCCGGGGCGTCCATGATTTCGAGGAAACGGTCGATGCCGGTCATGCCGCGCTGGAACTGCTCGGTGAATTCAACGATGCGGCGGATGGAGTTCAGCAGCACGTTCGCATACAGCAGATACGCCATGAAGTCCGCCGCGCTGAGCCGCCCTGCCTTGATGAACAGTGCCCCGCCGACGACGATCACGATGTACATCAGCCCGTCAAAAATGCGGTTCGACGTGCCGAACTGCGCCATCACGCGGTATGACTGCGCCTTGAGGTCCAGAAACTTCGCATTGCCGTCGGCGAACTTCTTTTCCTCAATTTCCTCGTTCGCGAACGACTTTACCACGCGGATGCCCAGCAGCGAATCTTCCACCTGCGCGTTGATTTCACCCACCTGCTTGTTGCGCTCCTTGAAAATCTGCCGCATCTTGGTGTTGAAGCGCTTGGCGAAGTAGAGCATGAACGGCAGCACGGCGAACATCATCAGCGTCATGGGGATATTCATCGTGCAGAGGATGATGAAGGACACGAGAATCTTCACGCCCGCAATCAGGAATTCCTCCGGGCAGTGGTGCGCAAACTCGGTGATTTCAAACAGGTCGGACGTGATGCGCGCCATGATCTGCCCGACTTTCGTGTCCGAGTAGTAGCCGAAGGACAGCTCCTGCAGGTGGTGGAAGATGTCGTGGCGCATATCCGTTTCCAGCTGGCTGCCCATGATATGCCCGATGGACTGCATGTAGTAGTTCGCCGCCGCGTCGATGACGCGCAGCAGCATGTAGACGCCGCCCATCATCAGCACGAACGGCACCGTCAGCGACGCGACGTCGTAGGTCGCGCGGGTCGTAATCGTGCGGACAATCAGCGGCAGCACCAGCTCGCAGACGGTCGTCAGCGCCGCGCAGCACAGGTCGAACGCCATGGTCTTGCGGTACTTGCGGAAGTAGGGGAGGAAGCGCCGGACAAGGACGCTGGTACTGAGGGTATTGCGGTTCTCCTGCCTTGCCATACAAAAAAACTCCTGTTCGTAGATTCAAATCCATTGTACCACGAACAGAAGCCTGTTTCAAGCATACGATTTTCATTTTGGGTACGGTCATCTTCCAACGGATGCTCTTGTTCAGGATGGCTTCATGATAGCATAAATGCGGCGGAAGGGCAACCGATTATGGTTGAAAAATGACGCAGCTGGTGGTTTCGATGCGAAAAAAACAAGGGGAATTGCCCAATTTAGCGAAAAGCTATTGACGAGCACAGTACATTGTTATATAATTATCATGATATGCAGACAAAAAATGTCCGCAGGAAAGAAGGAAAAGAACCATGAAGAACACGAAACGGGTTCTGGCGTTCCTCGTTGGCGCGGCGATGATGCTGCCGATGGCTTCGGCGGAAGGGAAGCTTGCGTCCGGCAACTATGAGGCGACCAGTCAGGGCTTCGGCGGCGCGGTGACAGTGAAGGTCACGGTCACGGATGGCAAAGTCACAGCGGCTACCATCACCGGCGAAAAGGAGACCGAGACGATTGGCGGCGCCGCCATCAAGACGCTGACCGAAAAGCTGATTGGCGTGTCCTCTGCCGATGAGGTGGACGCGGTGGCGAGCGCGACGGTGACGTCGAATGCGGTCAAGACGGCGCTGGCGGACTGCCTCCGTCAGGCGGCAGGCGAAGAGAAGACGGAAACTGCCCTGGTGGATGGCGTGTATACCGGCGAGGGACGCGGTTTTAACCTGACGCAGAAGGTGCAGGTGACGGTCGAAATCAAGGACGGCAAAATCGTGTCCGTGACCGTGGGCGACAATGGTGAAACGATGGGCATGATCGCCGCGGTGGAGGAGAAATGGATTCCACGCGTGGTGGAGAATCAGAGCCTTGCGGTAGACGCCATCTGCGGCGCGACGGCGAGCTCCAATGGTGTCCGCGCGGCGGTCGTCAATGCGCTGGAGAGCGCGGGCATGGATGTGTCTGGAATGTACAAGGCGATTCCGAAAGTCAACGCGGCAGAAGAATATAATGTTGATATCGTGGTCGTCGGCATGGGTTCGTCCGGCACGACGGCGGCGCTGGCAGCGGCGGAATCCGGCGCGAACGTGCTGGCCATCGACAAGGCTGGCAAGTGGGGCGGCACGGGTGTAACGACTTCCGGCCCTGCGAACGTCAACGCGCCCAGTCAGGTCGCGAGCGAAATTGTGGATTGGAAAGACCCGATTAATGGCGTTCACACCAAGGCGGCTGGCGAGCAACTGGTGGATGCGGATGCTCTCTATGCGACGTGGACGGACTACACGACGGTGGACGGTGCGCAGGGCGCGAAGCCGGAGCTGATTGCCAAGGTCATCTATGAAAGCGGCAAGACCTGCGACTGGCTGCAAAGCTATGGCTTCGAGTTCACCCCGGCGGTCGGCTTCGTCGGCGGCAAGTGGGCGATTTTCTCCTCTTATGTCGGTCAGAAGCAGCTGACGGAGAGCTTCTTCGCCAAGGCGTATGACCGCTACACCGAGATGGGCGGTCAGTACCTGCTGGAAACGGAAGCAACCGAGTTGATTATGCAGGACGGCAAGGCAGTCGGCGTGCGCGCGATCAAGGCGGACGGCACGAGCGTGACCATCAACGCCAAGGCGGTCATCCTCTGCACGGGCGGCTTCGCTGGCAGCGACGAAATGCAGGAGAAGTACATCGGTCAGGCGTACAAGCTCTTCGGCATGTCCACCAACGACGGCAAGATGATTGAGTCTGCCATCGAAAACGGTGCGGCGACCCGCGCCATCGGCATGTACCCGATGTCTCACTTCGTTGCGCCGACGGTCATCACCACGCAGTTCTCAGCCGAGGACAACGACATTCCCTATGGGTTGGTCTGCACGGCGGAGGGAATGGCGGTCAACATGAAGGGCGAGCGCTTCATCAACGAATCGTCCATCGCCATGAACGCTTTCTATCAGGGAAATCACTTCTACTATGTGTACAGCAAGGAGCAGATTGACATCCTGCGTGCGCAGGGCTTGAGCGCGAATGCGTCTGGCCGTTATCTGACGCAGGGCGGCATCAAAGCGGACGTTCCGCTGACGAACATCGACACCGTGATTGACGCAGGCATCGAAGCGGGCTTCATCTACAAGGCGTCTTCCTTGGACGAGCTGGCGGCGCAGATTGGCGGAGACTTCTCTGCTGATGCGCTGAAAGCGTCTGTCGCGGGCTACAACCCGGAGAACGACGCATTCGGCAAGGATGCGAGCAAGTTCGAGCGTCTGGGCACGGTCGCGGCGGATTCGGAATACTACGTCGCCTTCACCGGTGCGCCGTACATTTACAGCACCTGCGGCGGTCTGGACGTGAACGAGAACCTGCAAGTTCTGGACACGAATGGCAACGTGATTCCGGGTCTGTTCGCCTGCGGCACGGACAGCATGGGCGTTCTGTTCAACGAGGACAAGGCGTATACCAACTATGGCGGCTGCGCGCAGTCCTACTGCTTCGTCTCCGGTCGTGACGCTGGTGCTTACGCGGCGGCGCATCTGGAAGACTAATCGAATCATCAACGCAGGGCGTTCTCGAAAGGGGACGTCCTGTTTTGTTGCGCTCTTATCGCGCCCGCAGGCGCGATACCCCCTGTAACATGAAAAATTAAGAAACATGGGAGTGCAATGCGAAGGAGTACAGAGGGCGACCGCAAAGCCCTCTGGTCGCCTCCGCAGAGGCGAAATCTCCCTGCAACAAAAAAGACCAGCACCGAGAAACGACTTCTCACGATGCTGGTCGGTCGCGCTCATCTGGCGCGACAATGTGCAAGTGGCTGATAAAGCGGCTTGGGGGCGCTCCTGCGGGAGCGCAAAGTTACTGGCAGGGACGCTTCGCTGCCTGCGCCTTTGTTGACTTCTTCCTTTGAATTGGTCGCCCGCGGAACAGTTGGGGCGTTGCCCCAAACCCCACAAGGGACGCTGTCCCTTGACCCTGCAAGGGGCATTGCCCCTTGACCCGTTTTGGGCAGCCCGGCTTGAGCGCGTTACCCCCAATTAGCTTTTTCCGAAAGTTTTTATCCTTAGCCCAGCGTTACCGTGACCTGATGCGTCTTGCCATCCGCAAATACCGGCAGAACATTGCCCGCAATCGCCTGTCCATCCACCGTCACCTGCTTCACGCCGCGGCACACATGCGACGGATTCTCAATCGCGATCGCATACGTTGCTCCGCGGAAACGGCGGCTCACCTGATAGCCGTCCCAAGTGTGCGGAATGCACGGGTCAATCTTCAAGCCTTCCCAGTCCGGCTTGATGCCCAGAATGTAGTTGCTGATGACGTAGAAGTTCCATGCCGCCGTGCCGGTCAGCCAGCTGTTCTTCGCCTGACCGAAGTTCGGTGCGTCCTTGCCGGCAATCATCTGGCTGTACACATACGGCTCCATCTTGTGCAGGTCGCTGATTTCCTCGCGGTAGGCGGGGGCAATGCGGCTGTACAGGTCGAAGGCGCGGTCGCCGTGGCCGACAACGGTTTCCGCAGCGATAATCCACGGGTTGTTGTGGCAGAAGATGCCCGCGTTTTCCTTGTATCCCGGCGGATAAGAGGAAACTTCACCCAGCTCAAGGTGGTACTCCTTGTAGGCGGGCTGGAGCAGCACGATGCCGTGCTTGGTTTCCAGATACTTGTGGACGGATTCAAGCGCCTTTTCCGCCTTGCCGTCCTTCACGCCGACACCGCCCATGACGCAGTAGCCTTGGCTTTCGATGTAAATCTTGCCGTCCTTGCATTCCTTCGAGCCGATTTTGTGGCCGAAAGCGTCGTACGCGCGGACGAACCACTCGCCGTCCCAGCCGTCGCGCAGGATGGCTTCGTTCATCGCATCGATTTCCTTCTGGCAGGCGTCCGCCTTGTCGTCAAGTCCGCGGCGGCGCAGAATCGCGACCAGATCCGGCCCAATGGCGACGAACATGCCCGCAATCAGCACGGATTCCGCCACGCGCTCATCCGGCGCGTTCGGGTTGGAGAACGTCTGGAAGGATTCGCTCGGTTCGTCGGAAAAGCAGTTCAGGTTCAGGCAGTCGTTCCAGTCAGCGCGGCCAATCAGCGGCAGACCGTGCGGTCCCTTGTTATTGACGACGTGGTAGAAGCTCGCTTCGAGGTGCTCCAGAAGCGTTCCGCAGTCGTCGGGGTTGCAGTCGTAGGGCGTTGCGGCGTCGAGAATGCCAAAGTCGCCCGTCTCCTTGATGTACGCCGCCGTACCGGCAATCAGCCACAGCGGATCGTCATTGAAGCCGCCGCCGATGTCGTTGTTGCCCTTCTTGGTCAGGGGCTGATACTGGTGATAGCAGCCGCCGTCGCGGAACTGCGTCGCGGCAATGTCGAGGATGCGTTCGCGGGCGCGTTCGGGGATTTGATGCACGAAGCCGAGCAAGTCCTGCGAAGAATCGCGGAAGCCCATGCCGCGCCCGATGCCGCTCTCGAACATGGAGGTCGAACGGCTCATGTTGAACGTGACCATGCACTGATAGGGGTTCCAAATATTGACCATGCGGCCCAGCTTCTCGTCAGGCGTGGTCAGCACATAGGCGGACAGCAGGTTGTCCCAGTGCTTCTTCAGCGCGTTAAACGCATCGGCAATCTGCTCGTCGGTCGTCAGCTTCTCCAGCAGCGCCTTCGCAGGGGCTTTGTTGATGACGCTGGGCGCGACGAACTTTTCCGCCTGCGGCACTTCGACGTAGCCCAGCACGAAGTTGAAGCGGCGCTCTTCGCCGGGGGCGAGGGACACCTTCACCTGATGCGCCGCCATCGGCTGCCAGCCGGACGCGATGGAGTTGCCCATCTTGCCGGTGAAAACTGCCTGCGGGTTTTCAAAGCCATTGTACAGCCCAAGGAACGTCTCCATGTCGGTGTCGAAGCCGTCCATGGGGGTGTTCACGGCGTAGAACGCATAGTGATTGCGGCGTTCGCGGTATTCGGTCTTGTGGTAGATGACGCTGCCTTCCACCTCGACCTCGCCGGTGGAGAAGTTGCGCTGGAAGTTCGTCATGTCGTCCTGCGCGTTCCAAAGGCAGAACTCGACAAACGACGTCAGAATGACATCCTTGGGCGCGTCGGAATCATTGCGCAGCGTCACCTGATGCACCTCGGCGTTCACGCCCATCGGCACAAAAGAGAGCTGACTGGCGGTCAGACCGTTCTTCTGACCGGTGATGATGGTGTAGCCCATGCCGTGACGGCAGGAGTAGCTGTCCAGCTCCGTTTTGACGGGCTTCCAGCCGGGATTCCAGACCGTGTCGCCATCCTTGATGTAGAAGTAGCGGCCGCCGTTGTCCACAGGCATGTTGTTGTAGCGGTAGCGGGTGACGCGGCGCAGTCGGGCATCGCGGTAGAAGCAATAGCCGCCGGCGGTATTGCTGATGATGCCGAAGAACTGTTCGCAGCCGAGATAGTTAATCCACGGGTAGGGCGTCCGCGGCGTGTCGATGACGTACTCGCGGGCTTTGTCGTCAAAGTGACCGTATTTCATGCACCTAATCCTCCAGAGCAGCGGACGTAGCCGCAGTGATTGTTGCAATCCTATTGTATCACAGCTTTTGCGTTTACGCAAACGTTTTCGTGAATCTTTCGCAAATTTTTTTGTGGGAAATGGCGCTGAAGTGATGCAAAGAGGACAAAACAAACGGTTGCGCAAGCGGTGAATCAGCGGTTGACAAAGCGATAGAAAGCGTGCTACAATTCCCAGAAGGAGAAAGCGAAAAGGAAGGAACACACATGGATCGTATTTATCTGGATAATGCGGCGACGACCGCCGTTTCGCAGCCCGTGATGGAGGCAATGCTTCCTTATTATATGCAGGTGTACGGCAACCCGTCCTCCATTCATTCTACGGGGCGCGACGCGAAAAAAGCGGTCGAGCGCGCGCGGCGGCAGGTCGCGGCGGCATTGGGGTGCAGCGCGCAGGAAATCTATTTCACCGCGGGCGGGTCGGAGAGCGATAACTGGGCGCTCAAGGGCGCAGCGTTTGCACATCAGGAGAAGGGCAAGCACATCATCACCACGCAGATTGAGCATCACGCCATCCTGCATACCTGCCAGTGGCTGGAAGCGCAGGGTTGGCAGGTGACGTATCTCCCGGTGGATGCGGACGGCTTCGTGACTGCCCCGCAGGTGGAGAACGCCCTGCGCCCGGATACCGTGCTGGTCAGCGTGATGGCGGCGAACAACGAAATCGGCACGCTCGAACCCGTCGCGGAGATTGGCGCGCTCTGCCACGAACGCGGCGTACTCTTCCACACGGACGCGGTGCAGGCTGTTGGCGCGATTCCGCTGGATGTCGAGGCGCTCCACGCGGACATGCTGTCCCTCTCGGCACACAAGTTCCACGGGCCGAAGGGCATCGGCGCGCTGTACATCCGCAAGGGCGTGAAAATCGACCCGCTGATTCACGGCGGCGCGCAGGAACGCGGGCATCGCGCAGGCACGGAGAATCTGCCGGGCATCGTCGGCTTGGGCAAGGCGATTGAACTGGCGGAAGAGGGCTTGGCGGAGAACGCGGCGCGGATGACTTTCCTGCGCAATCGGCTCATCAGCGGCTTGACGGCGGCGATTCCCAACATGCGCATCAACGGCACGATGGACAAGCGCCTGCCGAACAACGTGAACGTGTCTTTTGCGGGCATCGAGGGCGAAGCGGTGCTGCTCCGGCTGGATTTGGAGGGCATCGCGGCGTCGAGTGGGTCGGCGTGTACGGCGGGCAGCCTTGATCCCAGCCATGTGCTGACGGCGATTGGCCTGACGCGCGACGAAGCGAAAGGTTCGCTGCGGCTGACCCTCGGCACGGACACCACGCAGGCGGATATTGACGAGGTGGTAAAGAAGCTGCCAGGGATTGTGGAGAGTTTGAGGGAGATGACAAGTTGGTGCGGGAGAGGGTAAGGGTTGCCATGAACCTTGGATGAAAAGTGACGAAGAAGCGCGGATGGCGGGAAATGCTGTTCCGCGCTTTTCCTTGTGCAGAAAAATGATTTATTTGCGGAAAATGCTTGACAAATAGCAAAAAAACGGATATGATGCTACTGAAAGATGGTGAGAAACGTGGCATTACTGGCAGTTTCTCACTGAAAAGATTGCAACTTCCATTTTCTTGGAAATCTGTGCGGGCAGCATTTCTGAAAATAATGGAATTTGCATAAAAGCAATATGGAGGAAGAGAATGAAACAGCTTACTTGTGAAATGTGCGGCGGTACTGACTTGCTGAAGCAGGACGGTGTGTTTGTTTGCCAGACTTGCGGCTGTAAATATTCCGTTGAAGAAGCAAGGAAAATGATGGGCGAGGTTAGCAGCACACCAGTGGAAGTAAAGAATGCTGCACAGCTTGAGAACCTTCTGAACCTTGCGAAAAGTTCGTTTGAATCTCAAAATTACGAACAAGCAGAAAGCTTTTGCAATCAGGTGATTGCAATGGATGATAAAAACTATGAGGCATGGAAATTGAAGGGCGAAGCGGTCAATTACCGGACAACCGCGGTGAATGATAGAATTTTGGAAGCACACAATTGCATTATGACAGCCTTTAACTTGCTTTCGGAAGAAGAGAAGGAAATTAAGAAATATGATATTCTGGCATCGCTGAAAAATTGTCATGAGAGCGATGTTTACTTTTGGCTAAAACAATTTGAGGAGAATAGACCTACACTGGCAAGTGTCACAAAGATTGTAGATGTATTTACTGATTCGAGAACGAAAATAAACTTTGCGTTTATCGAACTGGGATTGCATGATTCTATGGACGAATATATGATGAGTTTTGACAATTTCTTCATTTCAAATTGCATTACAGTTTGCGATAATTCGTGGAGCACGACCGTGGCATACAATTATTATAGAGACTACATGGGAAAGGGAATAGATCCATTTGGTAGAAGTGATCAGCGCTGGGTAATCGAGGACACCGATCTATATCGCCCGACTAAGCAAATATGGGATACATTCTTGGTCGAGTCTACTTGCCTCACAGTTCTGCTTGGTTATGCTGAAAAGTGGTCTAATGATGATACAAGTCCTGAACTGCTAAAAAAAATTTACAACAATATTATCCATATTCATGAGTGTGTTATTTCATCTGGAAGCTGGAAAATCGTTTGGGGGTACACGTCGTTTTGGGCTAAGTGTGAAACGCTGGGGTGGCATGAAGAATATGGATTGTCGGATGAAGCCAAGAACAACCATAGGCAAATGATAAATGAATATAGGGAAAAACTAAAGGAAATTCCTCAAAAAATAGAAGCACGGCAGAAAGCGGAGCAAGAGAAAGAACGTAAAGAAAAAATCACAAAATACTGGGAAGAACATGCAGAAGAAAAGGCACAGCTTGATAACGAGCAAGAGGAACTTGCAAAAAAGATGGACGAACTGAATGCTCAAATTGCTGCGATTGAAGAAAAACATGCTGCTGAACTTGACCAACTGCGTGAGGAACGCGATAGGCGGCTCCCCTGCGAGGCTGAGGTCAGTCAACAGCGTGATGTCATTCGCAAACTTGAAGCCCAAAGGGCAAAGTGCGGCATTTTTAAGGGCAAGGAGAAAAAAGCGATTCAGGCGCGACTGGACAATGAGGCAAGACCGAAGCTGGAATCTTTGAAGAAGATTGCTGATGACGAAAAGACAATACATCATCAGAAAGTCGATGCTCAAATTGCTGCGATAAAAGAAGACGGAAAGGAATTGCGTGAAGAAGTTGCGAAACTGAAGAAGCGCAGTGACGAAATCACGGCGGAATTGACGAAAGACAGAAAATAAAAGCAATCAGACAAACTTAAATCACCCGCGGCGAACAGATCTTGCGCTCGCCGCGGGTTTCAATTTGCGTAGGTTTACACCACCTTCACCATTTCCTCCTCGCCGTCCTCATCCACATTCCCCGTGTGCTGGAATCCCAGCGATTCGTACAGCCGCATCGCCGGAATATTCGCCTGATGGCACGTCAGCACAACGCGCCCGGAATCCCCGAACGGCTTCGTCGCGATATAGTCCAGCACCGCCTTCATCGCCGCTGTTCCGTAGCCTTTGCCTTGCTCGGCGGCGTCAATCATCATGTGCCAAATGTCGTATTCCGGCACGTCGTAGTCGTAAATCACCATGACGTACCCCACCATCCGCGCGTCAGCGTAAATGCCGAACGGCTGGCACTGATCACGGTAGACATACGCCTGCGCAAGGCTGCGAATCGGGTGGGAGACGTACTGCGTCTGGTTGTCGCGGAGCTGCAAACACTTAGCGTAGCGCTGCTACGCTGCGTTTCATTCGCGTTAGCCAGCGCGAAAAATTCGCTTCGCATCTTGGCGCATTCTCATTTGGAAATAGTATAAATCGTCTTTGGGGTGGCATCTGCCCATCTAACGGAGCGCGCGGGCATTTTCATCCCGAGAATCGGAAGTTTTTTGGGAAAAGAAAAATCTGCGTGTTCGTCTTCCCGGCAATGCCTTTTTGTGCTATGATAAAAAGGCAAACAGAAAGGGGAACAAGCATGAAGATTCTGGTTCGATATCACGACGGCGCAGTGCCGCTGACCATCCTGCCGCAGGGGGACTGGATTGACCTGTGCGCGGCGGAAACCGTGACGATGCACGCGGGGGAGTTCCGCATTATTTCGCTGGGCGTGTCGATGCAGCTGCCGGAGGGGTACGAGGCGCACATTGTGCCGCGCAGCTCGACCTTCCGCAAGTGGGGGATTCTGCAGGCGAACAGCATGGGTGTCATCGACGAAAGCTACTGCGGCGATGACGACGTGTGGGGCTTTCCAGCGCTGGCCATGCGCGACACGACAATCGCGCGTGGCGACCGCATCTGCCAGTTCCGCGTGATGAGGAAGATGGACAAGCCGGAGCTGGTGACGGTGGAGCACCTTGACAATGCGTCCCGCGGCGGCTTCGGCAGCACGGGTACACGATGAGAAAGAAAAAACGCCGGACGATGCGGCGCAGGGCGACACGCCGGACGATTTTCCAACTGCTGCTGACACTCCTGATGGCGGTGCTGCTGTTCGTCCGCAGCGACGCGCCGAACGGGGATGATTTCCTCGCGCCGATTCCGACGAAGCTGCCGACGGCAACCACCGCCCCTGCTTCATCCGCTGATTTAACGGTGTATTTCCTCGATGTCGGTCAGGCGGACGGCGCGATTCTCGTCAGCGACGGTCATGCCATGATGATTGACGGCGGCAAAGCCTCCGCCAGCCAATTTGTCTACGCCTACCTGACCAAGACGCTGGGGATTGAGCACCTTGACGCCATCATTGCGACGCATCCGCATGAAGATCACATTGGCGGTCTGCCCGGCGCGCTGAATGCCTGCACGGTCGGCGCGGTGTATTCGCCCGTGACGCAGTGGGATACGAAGGTATTCAGCTCACTGGTGAAGTACACCGAAAGGCAGGGAATTTCGCTGACTGTGCCGAGCATCGGCGACAGCTTTTATCTCGGCAGCGCGCAGGTGACGTTCCTCTCCGACGGGCAGGGCTTCACGGACACAAACGACATGTCGCTGGTCGTGCGCGTGGACTGCGGCAGCACGTCGTTCCTCTTCACGGGCGACGCGGAGTGGAACGCGGAACACGCGCTTTTGGCAAATGGCGAACCGCTGCAGGCGACGGTGCTGAAAGTCGGCCATCACGGCAGTGAAACCTCGACATGCTATGCTTTCCTGCGTGAAATCATGCCGCAGTACGCCGTCATCAGCGTCGGCAAGGGCAACACCTATGGCCATCCGGCGGAAAGCACCCTGAGCCGCCTTCGCGACGCGGATGTTGTCGTTTTCCGAACCGACGAGCAGGGGACAATTATCTGCCGCTCCGACGGGCGGAATGTGACGTTTGAGACGGAAAAGTGACGACCGAAGGGGTCAAGGGGCGAACGGAAAGCCCAACTTTTTGCCTCCGCAGAGGCGAAATCCCCTGCAACAAAAGCGTTGTATAAGGAAGGAGAACCGCGAATGATAAACATCCGCCGCATGTGGCAGCCGCTGACTTCCACTCCCTTCCTCGCAACGGCGGCGCACCATGAAATCCTGCCCTGCGAATCCCTGCAAAGGTGGATTCGCTGCTTCTGGGGCGGCATCATCGGCGCTGGCGCATCCCCGACGCGCATCATCCCCGATGTCTGCGCTGACCTCATCTACCACATTGACGAAACGGCGGGGCGCATCATCCAAGCGAGTTTCTGCGGCGTCAGCGACGTGTGCGGCACTGCGCATTTGCCGATGATTCCGGGGCATACGGTGAGCACATTCGCCATCCGCTTCCATGCCTTCGGCGCGTATGCGTTTGCGGATGATGCCCTTCGCGGCACGCTGAACGGCTTTGAATCGCCGGAAGTCCGATTCGGTCGACTTGACCGGGCACTGCGGGCGCGATTGCCGGAATTGCGTGGATTATCGGCGCGCACGGCGTATGCGCAGAGCGTCCTGCTGGCGTTTCAGTGCCGGGAAAATCCGCTGGTGGAGACGGCAGCGGATGCGCTGCTGTACCACCGCGGGACGGCGACGGTCAGCGCGTGGGCGCACGAGTTGTTCATCAGCAGCCGTCAGCTGGAGCGCCTTTTGGGCGAGTACTGGGGGATGACACCGAAGAAGGGGAGCGCGCTGGTGCGGTATCAAGCGCTCTATCAGGAGATTTGCCACGGGACAGTGACGGACGTGCAGGACGCGGCTGCGCGCTACGGCTTTGCGGATCAGGCGCACCTGTGCCGCGAGTTTCGCCGCTATCACGGGGAAAACGTGTCGCGTTTCTTCAAGACATCGTGCGAAAATGGGCGTACAATGGAGAAAAACGGCGTTTATCCGCCGGAAGAGGTATCAACATGAGCGAAAGCATCAGCGTCTGCGGCACGGACTGCGGCGCGTGTTCATTCTTTGGGGGACTGTGCCGGGGCTGCAACGAATGTCAGGGGCGTGTGTTCCATGCGCCGACGGGCTGCGCGTGCCCGATTTACGCCTGTGTGCGGGAGAAAAAGGGCTTGCGGAACTGCGCGCAGTGTCCCGACCTGCCGTGCAGCCTTTGGAAAAGCACCCGCGACCCGTCGTTCACGGACGAGCAATTTGCCGCGAATATCGCCGGGCGCGTCGATAATCTGCGGAAGCGCATGACGAATCGCGAGCTGGCGGATTTCGTCTCTGCCCAGCTGGCACCGCTGCCGGAAGTCCGCCGAATCCCCATGATGGGCGGGTTCATCTTCTACTACCGCGAGCGGATTTTCGGCGGCGTATACGGCACGGGCTTCATGGTCAAGAACGTCCCGGCAGCGTGGCGCTTCATGCCGGGTACTTCCGCCGAGCCGCCCTATGACGGCGCGAAGCCCATGCTGCACGTCCCGATTCTCGCCGATTCCGCAAAGCTCCGCGCCATGGTGCAGGCGATGTGGGAAGAACTGCCGGAACGTCCGCCGAGAAAGCGGAAACGCTGACGGCTTTTGGGAGGCATAGCGGCAAATCAGCAAAAAGGTGCGTCAAAAGGGGAAAAAACCTCCGAAAACCCTTGGCTTAATAGTGACAAGTAACTATGCCCTATTTGCGGCAAGTGGTTTCTGATCACGGATGCAAGGCAGACCAAATACTGCGGAGGACTTGCTCCGGGGGATAAGCGTGGGCGCACTTGCAGACAGATCGGCAATCTCAAAGGCAGAGAGCAACGAGAGCTTGCGGACGATCATCCGATTAGGGCGATCTACAATCGCCGCATGAATACGATCACGCAGTATCTCCGCCGTGGCACGCTGGACGAGCAGACCGCCGCCGTAATGAAACGGTTGGCGAAAGATAAACTGGAACGTGCTATTTTGGACGTTGCCTATGCCAATGGCAGTTATGAAAAGGAAATGGAACAGGCAACTTTATTGAAAGAAACAAAGAAGAAACGTTGAATTTGACGAGGTGATGTTATGAAACTAATAAGAGCAAATGTAAATGATTGTGAAAAAATATGGAAAATGCAAACAGAAGCTTTTTCCGATTTGTTAGAAAGATATCAAGACTATGAAACAAGTCCTGGAAATGAGGCAAAAGAAAGAATAGAAGCTAAATTATCACAAGAATTTACATATTTCTATTATATTTTTGACGGAGATAATTTAGTTGGTGCGATTAGAGTTGTAGATAAAAAAGATGGAAGTAGAAAAAGAGTAGCACCTGTTTTTATTATGAAAGAATTTAGAAATAAAGGGTTGGCACAAAAAGCATTTGAAGAAGTCGAAAAAATTCATGGACATGATAATTGGAAACTTGACACCATTCTTCAAGAAGAAGGAAATTGTTATTTATATGAGAAGTTGGGATATAAAAGGACAGGATTGGTTGAAAATATAAATGATAAAATGGATATTGTTTATTACGAAAAGAATTAAACAACTTTCAGTTTTCAAATGAAGGGAGCTGCGCCGAATGTCCGAAGAACGCTTCTGGAATACCGATGAATATGCCAGTACAGCTAAGTAAATTAGTTCCTTATCACAGTTAATCCTTGAAAAATGCGCATTTTGCGCTTGACAAAGCGGCGCGTTTATTGTACAATAGTGAATGGCATCAATAGCTCCGCTTGCCCCGGAAACTATTGAAACACCCGCGGAGGACATGCGACCATCATGCCGTGCCGCACACACATAGAGAACCATCACTTAGGGAGGAAAAACCTTTGAAGACGTTCATGCCGAAAGCGGCTGACATTACCCGTCAGTGGTATGTTGTCGATGCCGAGGGTCAGGTGTTTGGCCGTGTGGCCAGCCAGGTCGCGAACATCCTTCGCGGCAAGAATAAGCCGATTTACACCCCCAATGTGGATACCGGCGATTATGTCATTATCATCAATGCGGATAAGATCGTCATGACCGGCAAGAAGCTGGATCAGAAGATTTATTATCATCACACCGGTTATGTCGGCGGCCTGAAGGAAACCAAGTACCGCAAGCTGCTGGCTGAGAAGCCTGAATTTGCAATCCGCCGTGCTGTCGTGGGTATGCTGCCCAAGGGACCGCTGGGTCGCCAGATGGCCAAGAAGCTCAAGGTCTACGCTGGCCCGAATCATGACCATGCGGCGCAGAAGCCCGTGAAGTTTGACCTCGTGTAAGGCGGAAAGGAGAAAAACAAATGGCTAAGGTTGATTACAGCGCTGTTGGCCGCCGCAAGAAGGCTGTTGCCCGCGTCCGCCTGGTCGCCGGTGATGGCAAAGTGACCATCAACAAGCGTGATATTGATAACTACTTCGGTCTGGAGACCCTCAAGATGACCGTTCGTCAGCCCCTGACGCTGACCGGCACGAGCTCTTTCGACGTGCTGGTGAATGTCTGCGGCGGTGGTGTGTCCGGTCAGGCCGGCGCAATTCGTCACGGCATCTCTCGTGCCCTGTGCAAGGCTGATCCGGAACTGCGTGCTGCCCTGAAGAAGGCTGGCTTCCTCACCCGCGATCCTCGTATGAAGGAACGCAAGAAGTACGGCCTCAAGGCTGCTCGTCGCGCGCCCCAGTTCAGCAAGCGCTGAGTTCCCTTCTGTACCAAGCATTTTGCGCCCTATGGCTGTTATGGCAGTCATGGGGCGTTTTTGTATGCAGTCGGTTTTGTGCAAAAGATCTGCCTGTACGGAAATCATGGAAAGCCTTGCAGAGCCGGCATTCTCCGGACTTTTCAAGCGTGAAATCTGTGCAAAATCAGGAGGCTCTTATTTGCATAATGATGTATTTTTTACAGTCATGCGCGGCTGAAAAGTCCGTCGCTTGTCCGGCTGATTTTCTCGACATTGCCGACATCCTTGTGGACGTAGCTGTTCATGGTCATCGTAATTTTGGAATGTCCGGCAATGCTCTGCAAGGTTTTGATGTCTACGCGACCTGTGGCTTGCGGCTGGGTCAGGAAGGTGTGGCGAAGCACATGCGGGGTCACACCCTTGGGAAGGTTGACTTTCTTACAGATTCGCTTTCATGTGTTTCGGAAGGAACGTTCGCTTAATGCGTCCTCGTCGCCCACCACATATTGGGCGAAATCTTCGTTTGCTGGCATGTGATTCCGCAAAATCTGTTCCAGCTCCGGCAGCAGGGGAACTTCACGGAGCCCGCCTTGGACTTGGTTAGCTTTTCTATGGGTCAGTTGTTGATGAACGTGATTTGTCTGCGCACATGAATGAGCTTACGTATGTACATAACTTCTTGCTGATATTCTCAGCTCATGTGAATGGGTCATTCTTGTCATAAATTCGCTGCAATCCGTTCCGGCTGCGGACACCAGCGTCAATCATGAGCCGGATGCCTTTCCCCCCCATACTTGACGACCATCCACGCTGTGTATGTTGTTGGTGTGTTCGATGTGGTACTTGGAGGCGTTGGAAATCAGAAAATCCGAAACTGTTCGTGATTTCAGCGGCGCGAAGCCGTTGTCATCACACCAAATAGCGTACCTTGGTGTATCTCATTGAAAAATGATATCGCCATAAAAGTCAATTAGTATTCACGTTTCCCAGATTCTTCATCCAGCATCGGGAATACTATCGTCCTGCATGGTGGGAAATCACGATTTATGTGGTGGATTTCGTGGCGGTTGCGGTGATTGTGTTTACAGGGATTCGCTGTTTCCGCGGAAAAAAGGAAGAGCATAGCGCAAAGGCATAACAGCAAAGGGGCAGCAAGCGAAAGAATAGCTTGCTGCCCCGTATTGCGTTCGTCATGAAAACAAGTCTTATACTATTTCCAGATTCAACTGCGCCATCTGCTTGCGCCTTTTTCGTTCTGGCGTCCGCTCACTCCATTTAGCGTAGCGCTGCTACGCTGCATTTCG
>QWCN01000030.1_pt1 | contig 184715 bp, 176 predicted proteins | sample 1972711 | NCBI WGS metagenome assembly QWCN01 (sample SAMN09866707, study PRJNA288562) | Human gut metagenome isolate term1_stool, whole genome shotgun sequencing... | isolation source: gut | host: Homo sapiens | place: USA: California | reverse complement strand
AGGTTACAAAAAAAGTACGGACCGGTATTATTATCGATATTCGGAAACGAAAGATATGACGAACGCAAAGTATGTTTTATCCACAGCACCTTATGGAAAGGGATTGTCAGGGAAATTAAAAAAGGGAAAAACATACTATGTAGAAGCCAGCCGGTATCTGGAGCTTTACCTGGAAGATTCAGAGGATCTTGCAGCGCCATCCTGGGGCTGGCTGGGGAAAAAGAAAATAACAATTCGGTAGATAATAATGATATGAGCGAGGAAAAGGTTGCACTTGAGACAAAAAAACCCAAAAGCTGGTGCAAGAGCATTAGTGCATTTGCAAATTGTTATGGTGGTAAGCTGGTATTTGGTGTGGCAAACGATGATGCGTTGGTTGGTCTTTCGGATGCTGAAGGTGATGCAGAGAAAATTAGTGAAATAATTAAAACACACCTTAATCCAATACCAGAGTTTAAGCTTTCATTTGAAAAAGATAATGATAAGACATTTGTTATTGTAGAAGTTATGAAAGAGTAGCAGACACCATACTACTGTGAAGGCGATGGGCAGCTTATTGCATTTATGCGTATAGGGAATGAAAGTGTTCCAGCAACACCTTCGCAGTTAAGAGAGTTGGTACTTCGCAGAAGTGGTGAAAGTTATGATAGCCTGAAATCGAGATATGATTTTAGCAATATGTCTTTTACAAAATTAAAATCAGTATATAAACAGAGAACAGGAAATACATTTGAAGATACGGTGTCCGACGGCACACTGTGGTGGGTGCTAACCGCATTTTATTTTCGGTGCATCCACCTACCCGGTTGTGCCGGATCGGAACTTACCGCAGATTCCGAACGGAATAACCGCACACTGTTGTAGTTTTATTTTAGGAGCAGATATCCCTGCTTTTGAAATAAGACGATAACATGAGTTAATGGACGGTGATCCTCTGGCGCAGGGCTTCATGGACCGGCTTGCGGAGAGCATCATTCAGATGAGATTCTCCGCAGAGGATCAGGGTGAAATAATTCACGGAGTCATAGACGTAATTCATCAGTATCTTGATATCATTAAGGATCCCGGTATTCAGATACTGCGCTTCATCGACTGCCAGAAGCAGAGGCTGCCGTTTCTCTTTATACAGGTATGTGATCTGTTCCTGGATGGCTTTGAACATGACGGTCTTACCGCCTTTATCGGGAACCCCGAGTATGGCACAGAACTGTTTGTAGAAGTCGGCAACACTGATTGTGGACAGACACAGGTACTCCATGTGGAAAAGGCTAGGGTTCAGGCTTTTGGCAAAACATCTGAGGCAGTAGGATTTCCCCATCCCGGGGCGTGCCGTAAACACACCGATGCCACGGATATTCTTGAGATAGTCCAGCCGGCTGGTCATCTCCGTGAAGTCTTTGGAAATGAAATGATCCGTTTCTTTCAGCTGCTGTTTATCGAAAGGGTTGAACGACAGACCATAAAAAGAATTGAACATCAGGATGCACCTCCCATCTTTGCGTAATTGATCACCGGGGTGTTGCGTCTGGTGTGGCAGTTCTCGTTGCGGTTTGTCCGGCGGATCGGGAATTTCTGCCCCTCAAAGAGGATAAATGCAGAATCCATGTCATCCGGCAGGAAGCGGACATCAACCTTTTCGGAAATGAACTGCATCGGTACATCGTAGCAGATCCTGTCAATGGTGATCGTGGAATCTTTACGGACTTTACGTGAGAGGCGGTTGTAAAAACAATCGTCCAGCCACTGCTCTGATTCCGGTTCTCTCGGATGATCCTTTGATGCCCGGTAACGGTCAAGCGGGATTCCGTTGATTCCCCGGTGGAAGGTGGTGTTATAGGAACGCTTGTAGTCTTTGAGCATTGTGTCAAACTGTGCAAGTGATGTGATGGAATCCATGTCAAGGGTATAAAGCCAGCGCTCCTTGAACGTCCTGAAATGGCGTTCTACCTTGCCTTTACTGGCTCCGTCACGAACCCGGGTATGCAGTAGCAGGATCCCGAGGGAGATACAGATCATGGAAAGCTGTTCGTTGGAATAACTGTAGGCATTGTCATTGTAAAACAGCCCGCCACCGACAAGGAGACGGGAATGGTCATCAATGATCATAATACAGTAGACCCGTCTGGTCTGTCCGTTTTCTGTGATGTTTCCAGGGTTTTATAACTGTATTTAACGGATGTCCCATCCGGAAGTGTAAGAGGTGCTGCATTGACCCGTTTGTAGTAAGCAGTTGCTGAGGCATCCGGAAAAAGCCCCTGGATGACAGGAGCGATCAGAGCGAAGCGGAACTGTGCCATTTCAGCGTTATGTTTCATTGTTTCGTTTTCTTTACTCATGAAAAAGTCCTCCTTATGATGTTTTATCCATCATAAAACAGAGGAAACCATACAGCCATCCCATAGTTGTGTGGTCAGAATACAAAGATATCCGGGGAATAAACCGTCTGATGATATCGTGTGGTTTTGGATCCTGCCGGCGGAGAATTGGCATGGGACTGCATAAAGGCTAGGCGGCTATTAATAGGACTTGATCCTGCACCGCACCTGCTTATGCATCACTTGGGTATGAGAGAAAGAACGAACTTTGGTCGGGGCTGTTCTTTCTCTTTTTTATGGTTACGAAAAAACTATAGCGGAATGAAAAGGAATGGTCAAGGGCAGATAAAAATGTGCCGTAGAAAACAGCACGTTAAGATAGGCAGTGTGAAGGGAGTACCGAATTTATTCTGCGGTAAATTTGCCGTAGGTGGGAACTATAATTTGACGCGTAACAATGTGGATGGAGATGGAGGGATATAGATAAAGAGATTCTGTCTAATGATTAAGACGGAATCTCTTGAAATCTCAAATTTATAATAGTTAAAAATAGTATGTGGGAGGGGTGAAATTGTTTGAAAATGCGTATAAAATTACACATAAAAGAATAATTATTAAAGCAATTACCATTAGCACACATATATGAGATTTTATATACAATTGTCCTCGGTTATCAAATTCGGTTTGAGGAGAATCGACATAATGTGCGATTAATTCATCATAAGATGTATTAGGATATTCATCCAAATAGTTTTTTATGTCTTCAAAAAGTAATTTGCGCAATTGCCTTTGTTCAATAAATGGAAACATTCTTGTCGGATATACCTGCCGTACAACTTTGCTGATTTGGTGTTTGCTTAACATGATTATCTCCCTATTTTAACTGAATTTGCCATTTTTATCACATTTAATGGTCACGGTTTTTGAAATTGTTTTACCAGTAGTTTGCATCTTTATGGTTCCAGTAGCTGTTCCACCAGATCCGGAATGATGCTCGCTTACACAATTCCATGAATTATTATTGCTTAAAGAGGCTTTTGATGATTTGTATGATACATTTATACCCTTTTTTATGTTAAAAGTTGCAGTTAGTGAATATTTCCAACATAAAGTGTTATTTGAATTATAATACTTTATTGATTTAGTCTTTGAGATGGGACTGACTTGGGGGACTGATAGTGTAGATACACATGTAGTTGGTATTGAAACAAGATCAGAAGACGCCATAGTTTCTACATAGTATCCGCCGTATTCATCATAAATAATTTTGCATTGTTGGTTAGATGTTTTCGTGGCTGCATTACAATTTGTTGAAGTTGATGCAATAACTGTTGTTGCTACAAAACTTAAAATCATGAGAAATCTTACATGTTTGTTCATTTTTTTCCTCCTAATCAAATGTTTGATGATTCTCTAAAGGTGGGTCTGTTGCTTTTGTGATAGGATTTAAGTTGTCTGTATCTTTTTCATTATTTTCGTACTGCTCTATGTAATATCCATTGGAATAGTCGTACATGAGCAGTATATGCTTAATAGTAAAAAACAAAACTATCGCAACAGCTATAGAGCATAATATAGTGACTGCCCAATACAAAATCATATTTCTTTTGCGTAATTCACAGGCTGTGTGGAAAGAAAGTAACTCCTTAATTTCTGACGGTTGACCAAATTCGTTGGTCAAATCAGAATACGTTGCTTGAGGATGTTCTTCTAAAAAACACAAAAGAGCATCCTCTAACTCATGTATAAACTGTTTTTTTGATTTTGATTTGCCACTGTATAATCGTCTAACCTGACGAAGATACTTCCGGGCTGCTTTATGTTTTAAAATATTATAGTCCTCCTATGTTTCTTTCTTTCCGGAGTCTGTGCATGAAATTATTTTCTCAATAGAATTAGTTACTTGACGATATTCTGCAAGTAAGTCCTGTAAATGTTGCTGACCGCTTTCTGTCATAAAATAATACACACGGGTTCGTTTTTCGCCCACTTTTACTTGCTCTGAATTTAAAAATCCATTTTGATTTAAACGATATAGCGTGGGGTACATTGTTGCTTCTTTGAGTTCATATTCTCCATCACTATAATCTGCAAGTTCTTGAGCCAATTGGTAACCGTATTTTTTACCAGATTGCAGCAACAGCAATAAAACAAGTTCTATTGTGCCATGTTTAATATTGTTTTGTTTTCGTGTCTTTTTTAGCATAAACCATACACCTTTTCTAGGGAAGAATACTTACTATTAAATGATAAATGCAAACAAATTTCTTGTCAAGAGAAAAATAAGTGCAAGGAAAAACTATTTTAATATTACTTTTTTGTAAAAAGTATTTGACAAGAGGTATTTAGTAGTGATACTATTTTTCTGTCAAAGTAATTGGGAAGAATACAACTTTGAGATATTATGCAACGGGGAGGTAAATAAAATATGCAAATGGATTCAAGTTAGTGAAGGTAAATGAATATGGCAAGGGCACGATACATATGAGGGAAAATGGATTTCAGGAAAGGAAGGTTACAATGAGAAAAATTAATTTTGGGAAAAAGGGTATTGCGTTAATGTTAAGTGGAATCGTAGCTTTAAGTGGTATGACAGTTATTTCAACACAAGCAGCAAATCGCACAGACAAGCCATTTGAGTTGAAGCTTGATTCACAAAAAACGGATTCAGGAGATTGGAGAACAAAAGATAATAAAAGTAAGGTTTACGTTAAGGTAAATTATGTTAAACGCAGCAAAAATAAAGTAACAGGTTATGTAGAAGGCAAAAAGTATTCTAACAGTCCTGCTCAAAATTGTTCAGGAGGCAACTACTATTCATTAAACAAAAAGGGTCAGCAGTGGATGACAAATTATGTGCATACTGAAAAACTTGGCTATGCAAGAATCAAGGGAAAGGTTTCTGCACAGGCTCCTAATGTTATTGAAGGAGTATGGAGTCCTGACTCGGGAAAATAATTAGTATTGATTTCCAAAAAACGGTATACCGTTATCATTAGCTTGATAACGGTATATTATTGAATTTGAGGAGGGTACATATATGATAAAAAGAAAATATGCAATCAAAATTATTTCTTTTTTATGCTGTGTTGTTATTGTTGCTGGAATTGTTGCTGTAAAGGCTCGAGAATTTTCAGACAATAAGATAGAGAGTACTAATGGGTCAGAAGAAAATGATGGAAAGTTAGAAGAGAAAGAAAATAAAAAAGGAACTGACAGTAATAACGCTATCAAGAATGTCAGTAAAAAAGAGGTTCAAATAAAGGAAAATACATTGGACCTAAATGAGGAAAATGAGGATTGCGGCATATTTTTTACATTGCAGTCCGTGACATATAAAAAGGGCAAGTATATTTTGAAATGTAAAGTGAAGAATAGTCGCAAAGGGGAAATCGTTGATGTAGAGAAATTTGCAAACAATTTTTCTGTAAAGTTTGGGGAAACAGAACTAAAAGCTTCTTTGGTGACAGGAAGTAAAAAACTAAAATACCGAAAGATAATGGAGATGAAAATGGAAGTCAAATGTGAGACGGATAATTCAAGAAAAATGGAAAAATATCATTTGTATTATACAACGGAACCAGAGGAAGATGATGATCATATACAACAATTTCGGACTGAATATGTTGTAAAAGAATAAATGGAGGGGAAACGAGATGTTTCTGTATTTTTGGAAAAGGCTAGTACATAAAAAGAATTTTTATCTGGCATTATTGGTAGGAACAATACCATCAATCTTGTATATTGTAAATGATGTATATCCATACAGAGATTTAAAATATGGGCATTCGGTATATACAATATGGATGGGTGGATTCACTGGATCCATATATGCTTCATTTTTTTATCTGCTGTTGCCGTTGCTTGCGGCACTGCCAATGGCTGATACATGGCTTTCTGATAGACAAAGTGGATATTATCAATTTGTGCAAACAAGAAATAAGAAGAAGCAGTATTTTGGGGGACTATATATATGTAATTTTTTTGCAGGTGGTCTTGTTGCTGCTATTCCATTGGTGATAAACCTTTATGCCTGCTTTTTATTGATTCCGGACAAGAAGCCGGATTTAATATTATGGGAGACACATATTGTAAGCTTTTATGGTAAGGAAACACTTTTTCCAAGTATTTTTTATGATTATCCGTTGCTACATATATTCTTATTTATACTGTTCGGCTTTTTAATAGGGGGACTTTTAGCGAGCATTGCGTTAATGTTTAGTTGCTGGCTGAAAAACATATTTATGGTTTGGATATCAGTATTTGTTCTCAACTATTTATATGAATCTTTGGTTGGAATTATATGTAAGGACGGTGCAGCAACATATTATTTACTTACCTATGCACACCAAGTGGCACCATCTGGAAATATGGAATTACCGGTTATGATATTTATGATGATATCAATATTGGTATTAACAATAATTGGTATTTGCTGGAGGGCAAAGAGGTATGAGTTGGATTAAAAAATGGAAAAATTTAGGACTGTTTATTAATATGGCGTGCTCTATGCATATGATTAGAGGAGTGCCGGTTATCATATTGATAGGTGTTGTTTTAAGCAAAGTATGGGAAAGGGAGAATTTTTTTGATGCGTGTAGTGGCGTGTTTGACTGGGAGATGCTTTTGGTAGGACCAATTGCAGCTATGCTAATTGTGTTGTTATGCTACATAAATTATTTGAAAAGTGGGACGGTGCTTTTGCATATTGGTGGTAGAACAAAATTGTTTAAGAGTATACTTTGGGCAAATGTTGTGACGTCATTTGTTATAAGTGTATGGATTACTTTTGTGATGTTGGTATTAGAGAAACTTGTATTTGACAATGTGACAGATATTTCTGCAACGATGACTTTGCTTCGGGCAGGTGTTAGCGTGTGGATGCTGTTAATTGTTCTTGGATCTATCTTTATGGTTGTGCAATGGTTGTTTCATTGTATAGCAGGCATACTTGCTGTACTGGGGATTGTTGGACTGGAAGCGGCGGAAGAAATGTATTTTGGTAACCAGTTATTTTGGAAGTACGCATTTCCTATTGATTCAACATTATATTATACTTGGACAGGATTTTTTGTGGGGATGATTTGGCTGATGCTGCTTTCTTTTGTATTAAATAGCATATTATTTGTTGTTTTACAGAATAAAGATTTTATTCTAAAAAAACTGGAAAGTGGAGAATAGTATGAGGCGAATGAAGCTGGATAGGAGGAATGATATTTGAAAAATGCTATGGTTGGCTTGATTAAAAGAGATGGTTGGCTTTTGCTACATCAATGGAGAAGGATACTTGTACTTTGGGGAAGCATCTTGTTAATGGATATTATTTTGGCGCTATATGAGAGGAATACAATTATAGAACAAGAAATTTTGGGCGTGACAGTGCAAAAATTTCTTGCGGAACCGGATAAATTTCCAATTCAGTGGATCTGGAATCAAGTGGGAATTTTGATAATTGTAATTGACTTTGTTAGAAAAGATCTTTCTCTCTATAGCAGCTGTTTTTTGCCGCATATTCAAGAAAGAAAATGGTATTGGTACAGTAAGCTATTCTGTGGAGGGATTTTAGCATTGGGAATTTTTTTGTATCAAATGCTGGAAAAGTATTTTATATTAGCAATTTACGATAACACAGATTATTGTATTAAGATAGATGGCACTATGCTAGTGAAATCTGGAATTTTATTATTACTTGGAATGTGTACCATCTACTGGCTGTATGCTGTTGTGTCATTGCTGCTAAATGAAATAATAGGATTTATAGTATGTGTTGCATATGTTGTTTTGGGATTGCCCATTAAGATGCCGGCATTTTATTGTGCTGGCTTTATGTATAACAGAGGATCAATCGGTATGGCAATTGCAATGATGGGAATTGTGCTGATATTTGCGCTAGTTGCAGGCACAAAGAAACTAAACAATATGGATATTTTGAGCGAATAGAACTTTAGAATAAAGGCTTAAAAACAAGTAGAAATGAGGTTAGTTATGGACTATATTAGGTTAAAAAATGTAGAAAAGAAAATTAAAGGAACAGAAGTATTAATGGGAGTAAATCTTACGGTGAAACAGGGGGATATTGTGGGTATAAGGGGGATTAATGGCTCGGGAAAAACAATGATTTTGCGAGCAATAGCAGGGCTTATTCGTGTGGATGGGAGTGTAGAGATTGGAGAAAGGAAAATGGAGCCTGGAGAGTTCCCGAACGATATAGGGGTACTTATAGAAATGCCAGGATTTTTGCCTGAATTTACAGGAAAGAAAAATCTTCAACTTTTGGGAATGCTACAAGAAGGAGTAATGGAAAAAGATATAGATGAAGCTATGACTTCCGTTGGATTAAATCCGCTTGATCGAAGACATTACAGGAAGTACTCATTAGGAATGAAAGAGCGGCTCGGCATTGCACAGGCAATTTTGAAAAAACCAAAGTTGATTTTATTAGATGAACCAACGAATGGAATTGACAGCGATGGTATACAAATGTTGAAAAAACTGTTGCTAAATCTGAAAAAAGAGGGGAGTACGATTGTTGTAGCAAGTCATGATCGTGAGTTTTTAGATGCCGTGACTTCGCAGTGCTACGAAATGAAGGAGGGACAATTACTATGAAAGTATTAACTTCCGAAAAAAGAAAACAAAGATTTCTGTTGGGTGTAATTGCGGCGTTGTTGTTGGTTCTGATAGTCCTTTTTGTTGTACGATATCAGATGGTGAATGGAAAAACATTAAATCATATAAAGCATGAGGTAATACCATATGGAGAGAATTATGAGATAGAGGGCATTTCATATAAAGTACAAAAACCACCAGTTTGGGTAAATTTATATGACGAAGACTATCAGATGAAAATATACAGATATGAGGTGACGGTTACTGCTACAAACAACAGCAAAAAAACGGTATCCATTTATGATATAGTACCAAATTATTGTCTGCTGTCTGGAGGAAGTGTTTGGTATGGGAATGTTCAAGAATCTCAAAAAGATTCTATAAATAGCGGGGAGAAAGTTACGCTGAATTTGTATTTTGATATTATACCAGAGGAGGATATCCAAGTGTCAATTTACGAAAAAGCAAAGTTGTATTATGTCGTTAAGGAGAAGAAAATAACATATAAAATAGAATATCGATGAATTTGGAAAAGAGCGTGCTGGAAATGTAAATATTTATTTGAAGCAGAGAGGTATGGTCATGCAACACAGGCAAATGAAAATGTCATAGAAAATGTCATAGAAAATGTCATAGAAATTTCGGAAGAAAAAATGAAGCAGTTAATGCCAGAATATTCTAAGAAAAAACTTGCTAAAGCATGTGAGATTCTAAAGATGATTTCAGAAAATCCGGTAGGAACCACGACACAGACAAAAAAGAAGCAGAGACCAAACTGAGGTATCCCCTCAAAGCAGGTCTCTGCTTTTTATATGATCAAAAAATTAAAATTCTTCACTGATCAGATTTTTGGTATTCATCAATTCACTTGGAAATTCCAGACCATTTTTTTCAAAGCGGTGCAGAGTGGTACTGATAGTTTTCAATTCCTTGGCATGTGCTATCCGGTAGCGTTTGGACGCCTCCACATAAGCCGGCTGTTCACCAATCTTATCACAGATTTCCTTGCTGAAAGGGCAGTAAGTAAACAAGATCTGTCTGGCTACCCGGTTCAACTTGCCGGATCCGGAGGATTCTCTTGTGATCCAGTCGTTATAATCCCGCATAAACACATCTTTGAAACGGTTATTGCACTGCTGCAGCTGTGTCTTCAGCTTCTCCTTTCGCTCAGGTGTCAGATCGCCGTTTTTACGATAAAACTGAAGATAATCCGAGTATTCACTGGTTAAAGATGGATACCGTACATTGTTCCACTGGGAACCCATCTCGGTACGGCATTTTTCCCACCGGAAACTAGCCAGAAGACCACGGATCGCAGAATCCATTTGTATTTCCAGAAAGGAAGGAAGCAGGATGCGGCCGTGGGTGTTTTTGCGGCGTCCCTCAATATCCTGCCATACAAGACCCTGGCGTCCATACACAGGAAAAACGATAAAATCCGGTGTCATCCGTTCTACAACAGAAAAACTGGTAACACCTACCTCTTCAAAGGAAACACGATGGTCGCGGTAGAAGATAGAGTAGTCGATCTGTTCTACCTGGCTGACACACCGGTTGATGGATGATGGTGTTACATAGGATTTGGCCAGATCCGTATTGATGGCATCGGAGCAGAGCACCGGCACAAAGGATGTGATGTTGCCATTCAGGATACGGTCTGTATACATCATAAGGTTATAAATTTCAAAGTGGAGCCTTTCGTCTGCATTGGACAAGGCCATCTTGTACTGCTGCTCTGTCAGGCGGTTGCTTCGCAGATCCTTTCGCAGATGGTCTTCGTAGTCTTCGTTGAACTCATCTTTGGACGGATTTTTATGCCCCAGATAAATCTCTTTAAGCCACTGTTCCATCGTATAGACCTGGCAGGTTGTCTTTCCGGAGAAAGGATCCGGCAGAGAGATCAGAGCCATTTGTTCTTTTTCCGTCAGAAGATGTTCACTGACATAACCGTAGCGCAGGAAGAGCCGTACGGCCAGAGGCGGGTTGGCATCGGAGAAATTCTTTTTCACGACAGCCTCATAGAGAGGGAAGAATTTATCACTGATGCGCTTGCGCAGTGCCCGGACAGCCGGTTCTTTGGAAAAACGATCGGATGTACGGATAAATTCCTGGATGCATTCATAAAATTCCCGGCGCAGTTCCGGTGTGATCGGTGCATAGTCAAGGATCTGATCCAGAGAATTGATAAGCAGTTCGATGCTATGGTCTGAATCATCGGTATCTCCGGCCTCTGTACCATCCTGTAAAAGGCGGTAGATTTCCCGGATCCGTCCCGGCGTTACCGGCTGTGGAACACCGGCCCGTTTGGTCAACAGCGTGTTGGTGGCCTGGATCTGGGATAAAAGGAGATCCAGTTTTTCCTTTACAGGTGAGAAATCCTCGCCGGACTCCCGGATCTGGTAAGCCAGATGCCCCAACAGGGAGAACATACTCTTTTCGTTCTGGAAAAGGATCCGGGACAGACGGCAGAGATCCTGTGTAAAGGATTCACAGCCGGCCAGTAAAGTAGCCAGTGCGGCACATTGTTTGGTAAAAGTATCCTTGGAAACATAGGCGCTTCCGGCATAAAATTGCTTTTGCGTTTCTTCCGGAATACGGCCGCATTCAACAAAATACAGTACATCCGGTGAAAGGACCGGACTGGAATCTTCCGATGGATCTGGTGAATCCAATGCTGACAGGTGGTCGGCTATGTGCCCCATTTCGACACAGGTTTTCTGATAGTATGTATAAGACTCTGTCAGTAATTTTTTTAAAGACAGCGTATGCTTTTTCAGTTCGGCAAAAATACCACTGATCTCCTTGAAATAGAGATTGGTAGATGTAACAAGAAGTCCACGGTACTGTGAATTGGAATCCAGCAGAGAATATACATCTTCCATCGTCTGGATGGGCAGGGCGAACAAAGTGGTCTCTTCCGTTGTTGTGTACTGAAAAGAATGAACACCATGGCCGGCATCTACCATTCCCAAAAAGTTGCCGGCACCTGCCGTCATGCGTACGCCGTTTCCTGTAATTTCTACATGACCGCGAATGATAAGGGCTACCATCGTAACCGGGTCGCCCTTATGAAAAATACTTACCTGGGCATCCAGTGTGTTGCTGCCCATAGTAATTTCAATTTCTGACATAATAAAACCCCGATTCTTAATTAATATATACTCTTATTATACTTGTATTTGGAAAATACTGCAACCACAATCAGGGCATCATTTGCCAATCAAAAATCCAAGGTGTAGTCTTGTCAGGATAAAATAGATCAAGGTGCATATAACCATGGCAAGGATGAAAGTGGCAGGAGCGTAGATCCAGCCTGAGATAGAAAATTTCCATAGAAGCCAATGAGCGGCCACCATTCCTATATCCTGATGAAAAGCAAAAAAGGGAAAGGTGTTTTGTCCCAGAAATGTCAGGATCTTGCAGGAAAAACAGGAACATAGAAGAATCACAAACAGACTGCCGGTAATGGCAGCTGCAGTGGTAAGGGGAATACATCCATAATGACAACGGAACATTTCCAGAGTATCAAATCCCAGCAGTATATTGATTCCTGTAAAGGAAAGAGAAGAAAGTAAAAGACAAAAGAGCCAGGCTGTTTTATGTCTGGCTGCCGTAAGCCGGGAAAGGAGACCCTTTTCCTTCAAGGCATATCCCACTGACAGATAAAGCAAGACTATGAATGCTGTGTCCAGATTCCAGTACAAAGAAATTCCGGTAATATTATCAAAAAGCATAAAAACAACACTGATACTGACGCACAGGAATACAAGAAGCTTCAGGTTTTTTTCACAGAAACGGCATACAAACCAGAATAAGATCTCAGCTAACAGCAGAGCGGCTAAAAACCACAAAGTGGAGTAGCGTTTCTGGACCACAAATTTAAGAAGAAGTTCACCGGTGCTTGCCAGATCTCCTTTTGAATAAACAAAATGGAAGGCAGCAAGAAACAGGCTGCAGCCTGCGTAGGGAATCAGATAGTTCCTTAATTTTTTTTTCAGAAAAACCCAGAAATCGGGAATATAATGAAAAAAACAACCGGAAATAAGAAAAAATAAAGGCAGGTGGAAAGAGTATAACAAGGTGCCGAAAACTGTATTTTTATAGACATGACCGAGAATTACGGCTAAAATGCCAATACCTTTGGCAAGGTCCATATAATCAAGGCGTGATTGTTTCATAAAAGTCCCTTCTATCTTATTTTTTTCTATACTCAACTTATTGTAGTGCAAAATAGATCAAATAACAATACACAATGTCGGAAACTGTTATTTTTTTGTGAAATGTGGCTTACTTATTGATAAGGAGTTTTTTTTGTGATAAAATGAACGAGTATTTTTTATGAATAAACACTTGGAGGCAAACTATGAATCGTGCAAAAAAAATCATGAATGATAAGCAGAAACAAAAACCACGCCGTACCTCAGGGGGAGGAAGCGGACTGGAAATGAAATTTAAGGTGCTTTTAGTCCTGGGACTGGTTCTGGCACTGGGATTTAGTTCGGTTGTATGCTACATCGAGTTCAGACCGAGACCGGTACTTGTGATCACAAGTAAAGATGCCAATGGAGCAGAGGTAAAAGACACCGTAACATATAAAGAAGCAATGTATGATATTTATACTGTTGAGACGCAGTACAACAGCATGAACAGTCTGTATCAGCAGTATTACGGAAGTTCATACTGGGAGGCTTCCAATGTAGACAGCAAGGGAAGAACCGGTGCGCAGGCTGCCAAGAAGGAAGTCATGGATACCTTGAAACAGCGGGAGATTTTGTGTCTGGAAGCTGAAAAAAATGGCGTGGCTCTGACAGCAGCAGAGAAAAAGACAGCTGATGAAAACGTTATATCTACCCTGAAAAATATGTCAGATGCCCAGAAAAAGATGGCAGGCCTTTCCGAAAAAGAAATTCGTCGTGCGGCTTACCGCCAGGCATTGGCAAACAAGTATAAAAATCAGATTATTGATAGCATTGGAATCAATGAAGATGCGATCAAGGCAGGTGTAAGTAAGAAAGATTACCGCCAGTACACTTTGCAGTATTATACGGTAGCAAAGACAAAGACAGAGGACAATAAGACGGTAGATCTGGATGCAAAGACACTGGCAGCTAACAAAAAGGCAATCCAGGAAGTGTGCCAGAAAGCAAAAACAGCTAAGGATTTTACAAAGAACATTATTACAGATTCAAATAATGATAAAGCAGACGACAAGACAGGTGTTTCTTATTCTACAGAGAACTTGATCGAGACAGATACAAATTTTGCGGATGAAGCAGCCCGCAAGAAGATCAAGGCAATGAAGAACAATGAAATTTCGGATGTGATCGAGACAAAAGATGCTTATTATGTTATCAAGATGGTAAACAACAATGACTCAGCAGCTTATGATTCACAGTGTGAGAAGGCTGTAAGCGATGAAAAAGAGTCACAGTTTGAAACAAAATACAAAAGTGATATCAAGCCAAATTATACGACAGAAGTTCAGAGTTTCTGGAAAGGTCGTGTAACACTTGGCGGAATTACAACAGCAGCAAACTAACAGAAGTCAGATTGGAGGAAATCATGGCAACAGTAAAGAGGATTTATGTTGAAAAAAAAGAGCCTTACGCAGTGCGCGCAGGAGAGTTGAAGCAGGAGATCAAGAAGTATCTGGATATAAAGACACTGGAAGAAGTCCGGGTACTGGTCCGGTATGATGTAGAGGCATTATCTGAGGATGTTTACAAAAAAGCACTGGTAACAGTATTTTCTGAACCACCGGTAGATAATGTATACGAAGGATCCTTTGAAAAAAATGAAAAAGACCGGGTATTTTCTGTAGAGTATCTTCCGGGACAGTTTGATCAGAGAGCAGATTCTGCAGAGCAGTGTGTGAAGCTTCTTAATGAAAAAGAGGAACCTATTATTCGTTCTGCAACCACCTATGTTTTGTCCGGTGATATTTCAGAGGAAGATTTTGAACGGATCAAAGCATATTGTATTAACCCGGTGGACTCCAGAGAGACAGACGAGACCGTACCGGAAACTCTTGTTCAGAAGTTTGACGAGCCGTCAGATGTAAAGATTTTTGATGGATTCAAAGATATGCCGGAAGCAGAATTGAAGAAATTGTATGATTCTTTGGGACTGGCAATGACATTTAAAGATTTTCTTCATATTCAGAACTATTTCCATGGAGAAGAAAACAGAGATCCATCTATGACAGAGATCCGTGTGCTGGATACATACTGGTCTGACCACTGCCGTCATACTACATTCCAGACAGAACTGAAAAATATTTCTTTTGAAGATGGTGATTATAAAAAGCCTATCGAGGATACTTACAAGGCTTACAAAGAGACACATGATGAGATGTACAAGGGCAGAGATGACAAGTTTGTCTGCCTGATGGACATCGCTCTTCTTGCCATGAAGAAACTGAGAGAAGAAGGCAAATTAGACGATATGGAAGTGTCCGATGAGATCAATGCATGTTCTATCGTAGTGCCGGTTGACATCGATCATGGAAATGGACCGGAGACGGAAGAGTGGCTTGTGTTCTTTAAGAATGAGACTCACAACCATCCGACAGAGATCGAGCCTTTTGGTGGTGCAGCTACCTGCCTTGGCGGCGCGATCCGAGATCCGTTGTCAGGCCGTGGCTATGTATACCAGGCAATGCGTGTGACAGGAGCAGCAGATCCTACCAAGTCTCTCCGTGATACACTGGAAGGAAAACTGGCTCAGAGAAAGATCGTTACAGGAGCAGCTAAAGGTTACAGTTCCTATGGTAACCAGATCGGTCTGGCAACAGGACTGGTAGACGAGATTTATCATCCGAACTATGTGGCAAAGAGAATGGAGATTGGTGCTGTTATGGGTGCTGCTCCGAGAAAAAATGTAATCCGTGAGAATTCGGATCCGGATGATGTGATTATTTTGTTAGGTGGCCGTACCGGCCGTGATGGATGTGGTGGAGCGACCGGTTCTTCTAAGGCTCACAATACAGAATCCATCGACACCTGTGGAGCTGAGGTACAGAAAGGTAACGCACCGACAGAGAGAAAGATCCAGAGACTGTTCCGTCGTGCGGAAGTCAGCAGCCTGATCAAAAAGTGTAATGACTTTGGTGCCGGTGGTGTGTCTGTAGCCATTGGTGAACTGGCAGACGGATTAACCGTGGATCTGGACAAAGTGCCAAAGAAATACGCCGGCCTGGATGGTACAGAACTGGCTATTTCCGAGTCTCAGGAACGTATGGCCGTTGTCGTAGATCCAAAAGATGTTGATAAGATGTTAGGATATGCGGCAGAGGAAAACTTAGAGGCTGTCTGTGTGGCAAAAGTAACAAAAGAGCCAAGACTGGTATTGAAGTGGAGAGGAAAAGAAATCGTAAATATTTCCCGTGCTTTCCTGGATACCAACGGTGCTCATCAGGAGACAGATGTTGTTGTCAGCGTGCCGGATAAAAAAGATAACTACATTCAGAAAGTGGAGAAAGTTACAAACTTTAAAGATGCATTCTTAAAGAAACTTTCCAGCTTGAATGCATGTTCTAAAAAAGGACTGGTGGAAATGTTTGACAGTTCCATCGGAGCGGCTACGGTTACGATGCCATATGGTGGCAAGTACCAGTTGACACCAACCCAGACTATGGTGGCAAAACTGCCTGTTCTGGACGGAAAATGTGATACGGTAACAATGATGAGTTATGGTATGGATCCATATCTTACAAGCTGGAGTCCATATCATGGTGCAGAGTATGCGGTACTTACTTCTGTAGCAAAAATAGTTGCTGCCGGTGGAGATTACAAGAAGATCCGCTTCACCTTCCAGGAGTATTTCAAGAGAATGACTGAAGATCCAAAACGCTGGGGCGAACCAATGGCAGCGCTGCTTGGTGCTTATGACGCCCAGATGAAACTGGGACTTCCATCAATCGGTGGAAAAGACAGTATGTCAGGATCTTTCAATGATATTGATGTACCACCTACCCTTTGCTCTTTTGCAGTAGATGTGGCAAAACTTTCCGATGTTGTTACAGACGAGCTGAAAGAAGCAGGGGATGTATTAGTCAAATTCACAATTAAAAAAGATGAGTATGATCTGCCGGATTATGACTTTATCATGTCTCAGTATGAAAAGATCACAGAACTGATGCGCCAGGGTATTGTAAAAGCAGCTTACGCACTGGATGGCAACGGCGTAGCAGATGCGGTTGCCAAGATGGCATTTGGTAACAAACTGGGTGTTGAAGTATGTGGCAAGCGTGAAAAAGAATATTATTTTGCTCCGGCCTATGGTGAGATCGTGGCTGAGATCGCAGAAGCAGATCTGGCTAAACTGGATGAAAAAGAAGTGGCATATGACCGTTTCGGTAAAGTACTGGAAGAGCAGGCCTTTGTATGTGGAGACGAGAAAGTGTCCATGGAAGAAGCCCTGGAAGCATGGACCGGTACATTGGAAAAAGTATTCCCAACCCGTTCCGGTGTAGAAGATAAAAAGATCGAAACCAGTTTGTACGATACAAAGGATATTTATATCTGTAAGCACAAAGTGGCAAGACCGAAAGTGTTTATTCCGGTATTCCCGGGAACAAACTGTGAGTATGATACAATGAAAGCCTTTGAACAGGCTGGTGCTGATACCGAAAGCATTGTATTTAAAAATATGACAGAGCAGGACATTACGGACAGTGTAGATGCGTTTGAAAAAGCAATCCGTCAGTCACAGATCCTTATGTTCTCCGGCGGATTCAGTGCCGGTGATGAACCGGATGGTTCAGCGAAGTTCATTACTTCTGTGTTCCGTAATGAAAAGATCAAAGAGGCAGTTCATGAACTCCTGAATGAGAGAGATGGTCTGGCACTGGGTATCTGTAATGGATTCCAGGCACTGGTAAAACTGGGACTGGTTCCTTACGGAGAGATCAAGACACAGACAGAGGATTCACCGACACTGACTACCAACAGCATTGGCCGTCATATTTCCAAATCGGTGTATACAAAGGTTGTTACCAATAAATCTCCATGGCTTCAGGAAGCTAAACTGGGTGGCGTATATGCCATTCCGGCATCCCACGGTGAGGGTCGTTTTGTTGCCAGTCAGGAATGGCTTAAGAAACTGGCTGAAAACGGACAGATTGCTACTCAGTATGTAGATATTGACGGAAACCCAACAATGGATGAAGATTTCAATCCAAATGGTTCTTATATGGCAATCGAGGGTATCACCAGTCCGGACGGCCGTGTTCTTGGAAAGATGGCTCACTCTGAGCGTCGTGGTGAAGGCGTAGCCATGAACATTTATGGAGATCAGGATCAGAAGATCTTCTTAAGTGGTGTAAAATACTTTCAGTAATTTATAAAAGAAACATTCAAAGAGATTTCCGGTGTCAGGCCGGAAGTCTCTTTTTGTTTCATATGCGGTCAGGCAGAGACGGACTGTCTGTATCCAAAGAAAGGAAAAGAAAATGAAAAAGATTATTCTAGCGTCGGGGTCCCCCAGACGGAAGGAACTTTTGGGGCTTTTGGGAAGAGAATTTGAAGTGAAGGTATCTCACTGTCAGGAGGTGATCACCCAGACAGATCCGGCAATGGTTACAATGGAACTGGCCAGACAAAAAGCGGAGGCCGTGGCGGCCGGCATGGAAAAGGATGGGATCGTGCTGGGAGCTGACACAGTAGTTGCCATAGAAGGGGAAATACTGGGAAAACCGGCAGATAAAAGAGAAGCAGAGAAAATGATCTCCAAGATCCAGGGGAAGAGTCATGAAGTATATACCGGTGTGGCCCTGCTTGTGGTAGAAAAAGGAAAAATCCTGCAGACAAAGGTGCTGGCAGAGAAAACGCTGGTGGAAACAGCCCCTATGACCCCGGATGAAATACAGCATTACATCCAGGGAAAGGAGCCTTATGACAAGGCAGGAGGCTATGGAATCCAGGGAGAATTTGCCAGATTTGTAAGCAGGATCCATGGTGATTATAACAATGTGGTAGGTCTGCCGGTGCATCGTGTGTATGAAGCACTGAAAGAACTGGGTGAGTTTTAAGAAACAGGTACCCAGATTTCTCCGTTGTTGGCAGGCAGGGATACCTGGATCTGTCCGTTTTCCACGGTCAGTGTTTCTCCGGATAAAAGACCTTTGTAAGTGGAACCAAAGGATGCCTGGACCGTCAAAACAGCCGGTGCATCATCGTTGTTCACTGTTATGACAGCCTGTGTAGTTTCCATGTTTCTGGAAAATGCGTACTGATGGTTGGTCAGCAGAAGCTGCCTGTAATCTCCATACGAAAGAGCCCTTGTTTCCTGGCGGATCCTGCCAAGTTCAGCGATCAGATGGGTGTATGGATTTTTGGTTACTGCGTCTTTATAATCGTCAAGATTTAGTGCCGGGCGAAGAGAATCATCGGAGCCCGGTTCTTTTTTCCCTTCAATGGCAAACTCAGAACCATAGTAAACAGATGGTACACCGGGCAGTGTATACAAAAGAATGTGTACCGGGACAAAATGCTCTTTTTTGTTCAGTTTTGTGTAGATGCGTTCTACATCATGATTGTCAACAAAGTTATACAGATTCAGTTTGTCCCCGCCCATATCATACAGGCGCTGCACCGTGTGGGCAATCTCGAAGTAGTTATGGTCATTGTGGCCGGAATACAGTGCTTTGTGAAGCTGATAGTTGGTAACGGAATGGAGAGTATCTGTGTTGGCCCAGCGGGTATAGTCTCCGTGGATCACTTCTCCCATAAGCCAGAAATCTTTCTTCACTTCTTCCGCTGTCCGGCGCATCTGTTTCATGTAATCAAAGTCCAGTACATCGGCGGCATCCAGGCGGATCCCATCAATATCAAATTCAGAAACCCAGAAACGGATCACATCGCAGATATAATTTTTCACATCCGGATTGTGCTGGTTAAGTTTTACTAAAATATTGTATCCGCCCCAGTTTTCATAGGAAAAACCATCGTTATATTCATTGTTTCCCTGAAAGTTCACCTGGCAGTACCAGTCCTTGTAAGGGGAAGATTCCCTGTTTTGTAAAAGGTCTTTAAAGGCAAAAAAGTCTCTGCCGGTGTGGTTAAAAACACCATCTAAGATCACGCGGATGCCGGCATCGTGACAGGTCTTTACAAAGTTTGTCAGGTCCTTATTGGTGCCAAGGCGGCTGTCCAGTTTTTTGTAATCGGTAGTTTCATAGCCATGTCCAACGGATTCAAACAATGGTCCGATATACAAAGCATTCACATGAAGTTCCTTCAGATGATCAATCCATGGAAGCAGTGTGTTAAGACGGTGAACCGGTTCGGTATATTCATTTAGTCTGGGAGCACCGGTAAGTCCCAGTGGATAAATATGATAAAAAACAGCTTCGTTGTACCATGCCATAAAGTGTTCCTCCTTGTATAAAATCAATTGCCTCCTCGCCACTGCTTGGCGGCAGGTCGTTGTAATATAAGAATAGTATACCAGATTGTGTCAAGTAAATGATTTTTTTGTTTCCGTAATCAAGCAGAAAATTTGTGTCTCTGCCGCTACGCACTTAATTAGTGCAAACGCCCACGAGACGCAAAAAGCCCCTGCCATATTACGGAATCTACAAAAGAACCACCGATTATTTAACACATATTAGATTGACTTTTCTACAGCAAAATGCTACGCTGAATGAAAACAAAAGATAAAATCCAGAAGGCAGGCCGGGAAATCCGGCAGGCTTATGAATTGGGGAAAAATATTTAAAATACAAGGAGACATAAAATGGAACTTTGGGACATTTATGATGCAGATAAAAAAGTAACGGGAAGGACTATGAAACGCAACGACTGGTGTCTAAAAGACGGAGAGTATCATTTGACGGTGTTAGGTGTTATTGCCAGACCGGATCATACCTATCTGATCACAAAGAGAGTTATGACAAAGGCTTGGGCACCTGGCTGGTGGGAAGTATCCGGAGGTGCCGCACAGGCGGGAGAAACCTCAGAAGAGGCCGTCAGACGGGAAGTTCTGGAAGAAACCGGACTGGATGTAAAAGGTGCTGCCGGTGGTTATGCATTTACATATAAAAGAGAAAATCCGGGAGAGGGAGACAACTATTTTGTAGATGTGTATCGTTATGAAATGGATGTTGCAGAGAAAGATGTTTGTCTGCAGGAAGAAGAAACAGACGGTTTTATGTTTGCAGATCTGGAACAGATCCAAAAACTGGCAGAAGAAGGAATTTTCCTTCACTATGACAGTATAAAAGAAGTTTTTTACTAAATACTACTTACTGATGATTCATAGACTTTATAGAATTTTATAGAATTTTTATTATTTTACATGCAAGGATTCGACTGCGCTATCGTTATGTATAGTAAAAGGAGGAACCAATATGACGGAGTCATATTTTAGGATGGTTCCGACGATCTGCCACCGAGCGATAGCGAGGGGCGATACTTATACAAGCGAGGAGGAATTGCGTATGAAGAGAAAAAATTTAAGAAAAACAGGAGCGTTATTGCTGGCGTTGTCTATGGTGGGAAGCGGCATGTGCTATGTTCCGGCACAGGTGCAGGCAGAGGCGACTTCTACAGAAGGAAACGTAATCGATGGATATGATGTATCCAAAGAATACACGGTCTCCCAGGATGGAGTCACATATCATGCCTACCTCAGCCAGGACCGGAGCCAGAGTTGGATCTATAAAGCAGATGTAACAAAGAATTGTAAGCAGGTTAAGTTCCCTTCTTCGGTGGATGGAACACCGGTTACCAGGATCGGGCATAGTTACAGCCTGAATAAAGGAGATGAATTTAACTGTAATGTATTTGGCGGATGGGTAGAATATGCCCATGGAGTGGATGGATACAAAGATACATTCAAAAATATTGAAAAAGTTGTCATCCCATCCAAAGTGACACAGTTGGAGGACACCGCTTTTGCAGGGCTGAGAAATCTCAAAAAGGTGATTTTATCCGATGCGGTCACCGTTATTCCGGGGGAAGCATTCTATGGATGCAAGAGTCTTAGCAGCATTACACTTCCAAAGTCCCTTACGACAATAGAGCATACAGCTTTTGCTGACTGCAATGCATTGAAGAAGGTAACATTATCTTCTGAGTGCCGGACAATGAAAGTGAAAAACGGCTGTCTTTTAAGTAAAAACGGCCGCACTTTGTGGTGGGTGGCACCGGGACTTAAGAAAGTAACCGTGCCGGACACAGTGCGGGTGATCAAGGAGTATGCGGCAGCCAACAAGGTGGTTACTAAAGTGACTCTTGGTAAAAAGGTGTCTGATATCCGGATGTTTGCCTTCCAGAGTAAAAAACTGAAAGATATACAGATCAAAAAAGGAAATAAAACCATTGCAAAAAAAGGCCAGTGCATTTACAATAAGAAAAACGGTACATTATTGGTTGGAATTGCAAAAAATAAGAAGTTAAAAATTTGTTCCAAGGTAAAAAAACTGGACGAAAAGGTTCTTTCCCTGGCAGGAATAAGATATCTGGTTAGACTGGATATTCCATCCAGTGTTAAGACATTGAATGGCAGATGGACAGAAAATATAGAAGTATCATCCTCCGGTAAAATATTTTTCCATGGAGCGGAGCCGCCGAGAGTTATGGGTGCGGTAGATGAAAGTATCTGCTATGTTCCGATTTTCCTCAAAGTATATGTACCGAAGAAATCATTAAAGAAGTACAAACGATGGTATAAGGCGCAGGATGCATTATCCTATGTTACACTGAAGACCATATCCTAAAAGGAGTTGGAAAATGATATGATAAGACTGGCGGAGAGTGCAGATGCACAGGCACTGCTGGATATTTACCGGTATTATGTGGAGAATACAGCTATTACATTTGAGTGTGAGGTGCCTTCTTTAGCAGAGTTTTGTCAAAGAATTGAAAATATATCTTCTCGTTACCCATACCTGGTGTGGGAGGAAGAAGGAAACATTATGGGGTATGCGTATGCTGCCCCATTTAAAAATCGTGGGGCTTATGACTGGGCAGTAGAGACTACCATCTATGTAGCCAGGGATGCCCGTCACAACGGCGGGGGAAGACGGCTGTATGAGGCGCTGGAAAAAGCATTAAAGTGCCAGCATATTACGAACCTTAACGCCTGCATAGGCACGACAGAAAAAGAAGACGAGCACCTTAATAACAACAGCAGACAGTTTCATGAGCATATGGGATATACCATGGTGGGAACTTTTCACGGATGTGGTTATAAGTTCCACCGCTGGTATGACATGTGTTGGATGGAAAAGATCATCGGGGAGCATGACATAGATATTGAACCGGTTATCCCATTCAGCCGGATAGCAGAGAAGGTGAAAGGAGCATTTTGATTCAGTGAAGACCCAACGGGAAAAACTAGATACGATGCTATATTTTCTGAAGAGTAAGGGCACACTAAGGAAAGAAAAAGAATATATGCAGCATGGAGCCGCCAGTGTGTATGAACACAGTGTGAAGGTGGCTTATATCAGTTTGTGTCTGGCAGAAAAGATAAATGTTTAAGAGAAAGAGTGGAAGAACCCATGTCAGTATTAGAGACAATGATCAGTTTTTATTTATATAGTTTTGTGGGGTGGTTTTATGAGTCCACCATCTGCTCCTTTGTGAACCACAGACATTTTATTAACCGCGGTTTTTTGATGGGACCCTACTGTCCTATATATGGAGTGGGGGCAGCGGCGTGTTATTTGTGTTTCAGGGGGATTGAAAATCCCTTTCTTTTGTTTCTGGCATCGGCCATTTTATGTGGGATCATTGAGTATTTTACCAGTTATGTCATGGAGAAAGTCTTTCATGCCAAATGGTGGGATTACTCCCATTTCCCATTTCAGCTTCATGGCAGGATCTGTCTGTATGGCCTGACTTTGTTTGGTGCAGGCAATGTGGTGCTTTGTCATTTTGTTCAGCCGAGATTTCTGGGTGTGTTGAGAAAAGTTCATCCGGATGTGGAACTTTTTTTAGTAATCGGGCTGACCCTGATCTTTTGCATTGATGCCACCATCACTATGTTCAGTTGGACCAGCCTGAACAAGAATCTGAAAGAACTTCATGAAAAGGTATTTGCTCTGACGAATGAAAAGATGGAGGATGTTTCAGATTATCTGGTGGATAAACTGCCCTTTGAGATCCGGGAAGAAAAGAATGGCCTGCAGGTTCGTTTTGATAATGTAAATGTGCGGTTGAAAAAGGCAGAACTGCGTTTTATCCACGCATTTCCAAAGATGGAATTTTCCGCTTATGGAAAATTATCAAATAAATTAAGGATGAGAGAACATACCATGAATGTGTTTGACAGAAACATAAGGAGGAAACGATAATGTTAGGAAAGAAAAACAAGAGAATGAAGCAGGAAAGACCAAGGAAAATGAGCATCCGGTTGAAAATATTGGTTCCGGCCACGGTACTGTTGGTGGCCGTCTGTGCACTGCTGGGATACAATTCGTATAGCAGGTTTCAGGAAAATCTTCTTGATATGGGGGTTGAGGAGGCGGTTATGGCTGCCGGTGTGACTTTGTCGTCTCTGGATGGAGATGTAGTAGCAATGCTAAAAAAAGGGTCTGAGTCCAGTCCGGAGTATACACAGGTACAGGATTACCTGAGAAAAATGCAGAAACAGTGTGGTATTGCATTTTTATATACGGTGTATGCTGATGGATCAAACCTTTATTACGGGGTAGATTCAGATGAGGATGCAGCAGCACCAGGAGACGAATATGCAGAGTCTTATGATAGTCTTAAGGATGCCTTTATGGGCAAAGATATTGTGGAGCATTACATAGACCGGTCGGAAGACGGTGATGTGATCACCGTGTACAAACCGATCAAGACAAAGAGCGGACAGGTTGTGGGAGTGCTTGGATGCGATTATGATGCCTCCCATATTGTGAAAAGCCTGGATAAGGCAGTGAAGAGAACGGTACAGATCACATTGATCTGTATGATCATTGCCGGCTTTTTGCTGAATCTGGTGGTGATCGGAATTGTTGGCGGATTGCGCAAAGTGAATGGAAAAGTGTATGAACTGGTTCACAATGAGGGAGATCTGACACAGAAACTGGATGTTCACAGTGGAGATGAACTAGAACTGATAGCCGGCAATATCAACCAGTTGCTGGAATATATCCGGGGGATCATGGTTCGGATTGATGAAAATTCCGGGCATGTAATGGACGGAGCCGTTCAGATGGTAGATAATTTAAACCAGGCAAAAGAAGGAATTGTAGATGTATCTGCAACAATGGAGCAGATGAGTGCCGGTATGGAGGAGACAACCGCCTCACTGACCCATATCAAAGAGGCTGTTGATAATATCTACAAACTGGAAGAGAATATGTCTGGTCAGGCAGTTAAAGGCCAGGAACATTCGGCGAAAATGGAGCAAAGGGCGGCACAGACCAGACGGGATGCTTTGTCCAGCCAGCAAAAAGCAAAAGAAGCGACGGAGGAGATTTCCCGGGTGCTCAGACAAAAGATTGAGCAATCCAGGACTGTGGAGCAGATTTCTGTTTTGACAGATAATATCATAGAAATTACGGATCAGACCAATCTCCTTGCCCTCAATGCAAGTATCGAGGCAGCCAGAGCAGGTGAGGCAGGAAAGGGCTTTGCAGTAGTGGCTGGTGAGATCGGTCAGCTGGCTAATGATTCGGCGCATGCGGCGGAAGCCATCCGCCAGGTGTCTGCATCGGTGATCGAAGCGGTAAACTCCCTTTCAGATACAGCGGAAGAAATGATCCGGTTTGCCAATACGACGGCGGTAAATGGTTATAATGGTCTGGTAGAGATCAGTCACAGGTACAATGAAGATGCAGACCAGACCAATGAGATCATGAAAGAATTTGCTGCAAATTCAGAGGATCTTTATAAACGGATGGACGAGATCAAAACTTCCATGGAAGCGGTAAATATTGCAGTGGAGGAAAGTGCACAGGGAACTGCGGATATTTCGGAAGTGGCTGTGAAATTATCTTCCACTGTAGGAAATCTGGAAAAAGAAGCAGACAATAACCGCAAGGTATCAGAAGAATTGTCTGGAGAAGTTGGAAAATTCAAATTGTGATAGTGAACACACAGGAGGGTTGGATACATGAGAGAATATGGACGATGGATTAAAAATATAGCAGCCTTTTTCCTTTTAATGGCGTTGCTTTCCCTGTTGCTGCCTTTTTGCCGGTTCCAGGCAGCCGGGGAAAAAGTGGAATTATCCGGAATGGAAGTGCTGGCAACGGCAGGCAGAGCAGGGATTACATATGCCAGACATAACGAAATCCCGGATTCTTTTGTTGTAAAAGAACCCTTTACATGGGGAGAGATGAAAAACGGTTTTTCCTATGCGCAGGATGCAGTAGGAAATAAAACCCTTCTTGGCGGGGCAGCAGCCATTGCCCTGCCGGTGATTTTATGTGTTTTGTCCATGATCCTTTTAGCAGTAGCGGAGGGGAAAAAGACCATGGTGGCACCAACCTTATTTGTGACTTTGGCCATGGCAGAGATTTTACTGGCACTGTTGGTGGCCGGTAAATTCCGCTCTTATCTGTTGACAGGAGCTGTCATGTTTGCTTTGTTTTTGGGAATTGCCTTTATTTTGGTTTGGTTTGGCTGGTTTACCGGCGGGTACAGACGCCGCCGCAGACGGCCCGGAAGCAGAGAAAGAGAGGAAGAGGATGATAAAGATTCTTCCGACAGGAAACATCACCGTTTCAGAAGAAAACATTCCCGTAAAAAGAAGAAAAAACGAAGCAAAACGAAGGGGAAAACAACCAATACAAAGAATAAAAACACAGAAGGACAGTCGGAGAATAAGGCGGAGCCGGAAGACTCTGCGGTTCTTACCGGAGAAGTGACAGAAGGACATCCGGGAGACCGGAGTTTTTTGGAAAAAGAGGGATGTGAGATTTTTTATGAGTCGGACAAGGGGCAGTATAAGATCTGCAACCATTCAAAGAGAGAAATACATGTACAGCCTGTGACAGGAGAAATTCAGTGGATTCTGAAACCGGGACAGAAGGCTAGAGTGGAAGACCCTGTTTCGGTTGGCATAGAAGGAACAGAATATGTTCTGAATTTGAGATAATTAGAGGAAAGCGTGAATAAAATGAAAAACACATGGAAAAATACCACCATCCGTTTGTGGATGGCAGTTGCTCTGGTTTTGTCAGTAATAGCAGGTAATATGGAACACACCGTGGCAGTGGAAGGGAAAACCCTTTCTACTGCCGTGTTTGCTTATCTGGATGTAGGTCAGGGAAATGCAGAACTGATCCGCACAAAGAGACAGGCGGTTTTAATCGATACCGGAAAAAAGAGTGCCTATGCTGACTTGAAAAAGCAGTTAAAAAAACTGGGCGTAAAGAAGATCCAGACTATGGTAGTCACTCATCCGGATGCAGATCATATGGAAAGTGCCGATGAGGTCATAAAAGATTACAAAGTGAAAAAGATTTTTATGCCAAAGGTTCAGTCCACTACACTCTGTTATAAAAGGATGATGCAGGCTATAGCGGACCACAATGTAAAGGTGGCCCATCCGAAAGCCGGCACAACCATCAAACTAACATCTTCCTGCAAGGCAAAGGTGCTTTCGGCGGATGCCGGCAGCGATACAAACGAAGCCAGCATCGTAATGAGAGCGGTATATGGGAAACGGTCTTTCTTGTATATGGGTGATGCTACAGCCTGGGTGGAAAGCCGGATTCTGGCAGCCGGGTATAAGACTGCATCAGATATATATTTAATGTCTCATCACGGATCCGATACGGCTAATGGTGTGCTGTTTGTTAAAAAGGCACTGGCATCCAAGTACAAGACAGCGGTGATTTCAGTAGGAGCCGGCAACAGCTACGGACATCCAGTGCCAAATGTTGTCAGGAGAGCACAAAAATATGCCGACCATTTGTACCGGACAGATGAAAAGGGATGTATTGTGGCAAAAACCGATGGAAACAGCCTGCGCTTTTCCTTTCAGACCATCCGGCACACAACTTATCAGGCGGGCAGTACAAGAAATGCGGTAAAAAGTAAAAAAAATACAAAGAAAACAAAAGTAAAGGGAAAAAGCAAGGTTGTCTATACCACCAATACAGGGAAAAAATACCACCGGGCCGGCTGCCGTTATCTGAAAAAAAGCAAGATCAGGATCAAACTTTCAGAGGCGAAAGCACAGGGGCTTACACCATGCAGCATATGTTGTCCGTCTTAAGTGGAATAGATTGACTGAATGGGTGAAATAAAGTATAATATAAGCATACTTATTGAATGTTTTTTGGGGCTAAGTCGCAGCCAGGCTGCGCGTTAGGAGGCAGAGTATGAAACTAGAATTTATTGGGGCAGATCATGAAGTTACCGGCAGCTGCCATTACATGGAAGTTGGGAATAAAAAGTTTTGTATTGACATAGGAATGGAACAGGGACAGGATATGTTCGAGAACCAGGAGATTCCGGTAAATCCATCGGAACTGGATTTTATTCTGATCACTCATGCCCATATTGACCATACCGGATTACTACCGATGCTGTATGCCAGGGGATTCAGAGGACCGGTGTATGCAACAAAGGCTACATCGGATCTCAGCCAGATTATGTTGAGGGACAGTGCACATATCCAGCAGTTTGAGGCAGAATGGCGAAACCGCAAGGCACAGAGATCCGGCGGCGAGATGTATGAACCTCTGTATACCATGGAAGATGCACTGGGAGCAGTGAGACTGTTTGTACCATGTCCGTATAATGCCAGAGTACATATATGTGATGAAGTGACGGTGCGTTTTACAGATGTTGGCCATCTGCTTGGGTCTTCTTCCATAGAAGTTTTTGCAAGGGAAAATGAAGAGGAAAGGACCATCGTATTTTCAGGCGATCTTGGAAACTCCAACAAGCCAATTTTGAAGGATCCTACTTATACCAACGCAGCGGATTATGTTGTGATGGAGTCTACATACGGAGACCGGCTTCACGATAGTGAAGAGCCGGATTATGTAGGCCAGCTGGCAGAGATCATCCAGGATACCTTCAAACGGGGCGGCAATGTAGTAGTGCCGTGTTTTGCTGTAGGAAGGACACAGGAGATGCTTTATTTTATAAGGCAGATCAAAGAGCAGGGACTGATTACGGTAAATCCGGATTTTGAGGTATATGTAGACAGTCCACTTGCAGTGGAAGCTACGAACATTTTTGGTAAAAATGTAGAAGAATGCTTTGATGATGAAGCCAGAGAATTGGTAAATAAAGGAATCAATCCTATTGGTTTTCCCGGACTGAAACTGTCGGTTACCAGCGATGACAGTAAAGAGATCAACTTTGACATGAGACCAAAGGTGATCCTGTCTGCTTCCGGCATGTGTGAGGCAGGCCGTATCCGCCATCATTTAAAACACAACTTGTGGAGGCCGGAAAGTACCATTGTGTTTGTTGGATATCAGACCAGAGGCACACTGGGAAGGTCGTTATTAGAAGGGGCTACAGAGGTCCGACTGTTTGGTGAGCCTATCGAGGTAAAGGCAAAGATCGTCAAGATCACCGGCATCAGTGGCCACGCAGACAAAAACGGACTGCTGAAGTGGATCAATCATTTTACGGAACAGCCTCCAAAGAGAGTGTTTGTTGTCCATGGGGAAGATAAGGTATGTGACAGTTTTGTAACTGCTTTGACGGATTCCGGATATATTGCCTCTGCACCATACAGTGGCACACAGTTTGATCTGATCCGGGGTGAATTCCTGATTGAAACAGAGCCGATTGCAGTACAGAAAAAGAATGCGGCCAAGAAGAGGGCCGGTGATATGTTCCAGCGGCTTATGACAGCCGGACAGCGTCTTATTGCTGTAATTCGTAAAAATGAAGGACTCAGTAACAAAGATGTGGCCAAGTTTACGGACCAGATCAACACTCTTTGTGACAAGTGGGACCGATAGATTAAGACAGGGAGAGTACGCATGAAAAGAGTATTGAAGCCGATTTTAGCAACATCCATTATATTGGCAGCGTTGACGGCAGGAACTTTTTACTTCTTGACAAAAGGTGGCGGTTCATCAAATGCGTTTGAAAACCGCATTACAAAAGAGCAGAGTGATCAGTCTGCGGACCGGGCATATCGTTATGATATGGATGAAAATTCGGTAGAATTAAAGAATTCCGGAGACGGGAAAAATGTATTGAATTTTGATGAGAACGGCAGTTACAGCGTGGATGCGTCAAAGAAGGTTTCAGAGCGTCTGGGACGCCTGATCAAGCGTCTGGATGCAGACTTTCAACATCCTATCATTGCGGCCGATCCCTATGGCACCAACCCAGGTTCTTTTTACTTTTATTTTAAACTGTCCACCAAAGGAATGATCCGTTACACCGTCACGGTAAAGGATGAGTCGGTGCCGGATCTGGTCAGATATGTGGATAACGGACAGGAAGATAATCTGGGTGAAGTCCAGGAATTTACAGTAAGCGGTCTGGTACCGGGACAGACAAATTATATTGTGATGCAGGTCCTTGACAGCCAGGGGGCAGAAAGGGAAAAAATCGTGTACAAGTATACGATGCCTGCTTCCAAGGCACCATCAAAGATCCGTGCCGGCAAAGGACACAGCCGGGATGAAAGTGAGAATGGATTGTACGCGGTGTTTCCGTCGGGAGATAAAAATATTTATCTCTATGACAACCAGGGAATACTGAGAAATACCACCCGCACGGAGTCAGAACACGGCAGAAGACTGTATCAGTCAGGTGACCAGGTGCTGTATCAGATCGCACCTACAAGGATTGCCAGAGTCGGGGCTACCGGAAAGGTTACAGGAGTAGCACAGGTAAGTAAGACGAAAAAGATAAAAGACTTTAGTTATGATGGATACGATCATGTGTATTCCTTAGTAACGGTTAAGGGCAGAGACAGAATTTTCTCCACTTCTTTTCAGAGTGGACAGACTACTTTAGTTTATGCATTTCCGAAAGGAGTTAAGATTGCTTCGTTGTCGGAGCCAAAGGCCGGAAGTATGTATCTTACCGGAGACAGTCCTTCCGGACTGCTGAAACTGGATGCCATTGCCGGAGTAAAACCGGTACTGACGAACCTGTACGGATCGAAAAAGGCCTGGAAGAAGTACGGCCTAAAAAAGAAAGTATGGGAAGATGGTACGGCATCGCGTTGGGGAACAACCGGATCGGTTCTGGCTCTGAATGAAACAAGGGATGGTTATACATTGTTTGTGGAGCAGACAGGCAGGAAAACAGCTGTGGCTGTCAATACGGATGAGAAGAACAAAAAAGTAAAAGTAAAAGCTAATTTCCCAATCGGCATAAAAGGAAACGGCCTGTGCATACAGAGAGGCAGCCACTATATTATGGCAGATACGGCAGCAGGAAATTTTGCCGAATATGACATAAAGGGAAGGACAACTATGGAGTATGGATATGGCGGAGCGATAGACGGCATCGCCAAAGTGACGCTGGATGGCATGTGCTTTTATAAGGCGCAGTAAAAACCGGTGTGAAAAACAAAAAAACAGTTGAGATTATATGCTTGTCAGTTGTATAATAAGCATATGATATAAATTAAAATTTAGGAGGGTATACCAAATGAAATTTTTTGTAGACACAGCTAAAATCGAAGACATCAAAAAAGCAAATGAAATGGGTGTTATTTGTGGGGTAACAACAAATCCTTCTCTTATCGCTAAAGAAGGTGGAAAGAGTCAGGAAGAGGTACTCAAAGAAATCGCATCTATCGTAGACGGCCCGATCAGTGGGGAAGTTAAGGCAACTACAGTCGATGCAGAAGGCATGATCAAAGAGGGAAGAGAGATTGCCAAACTTCATGAGAACATGGTAGTTAAGATCCCTATGACAGTAGAGGGATTAAAGGCAACTAAAGTGCTTTCTTCCGAAGGAATCAAATGTAATGTCACATTGATCTTCAGTGCAAACCAGGCACTGCTGGCTGCCAGAGCCGGCGCTGCTTATGTTTCTCCATTCCTGGGAAGACTGGATGACATTTCTACACCGGGCATTGATCTGATCCAGAACATTGCAGATATTTTTGCCGTACATGGCATTGAGACGGAGATCATTGCAGCCAGTGTCCGCAATCCGATCCATGTGACAGACTGTGCGCTGGCAGGAGCAGATATTGCTACTGTTCCTTACAATGTGATCGAGCAGATGACTAAACATCCTTTGACTGATATCGGAATTGAGAAGTTCCAGAAGGATTATATTGCAGTATTCGGAAAATAATCAACGGGGGAGGCATTATATGAACAAGTTAGAACTTCAGAAAACAGCCGTAGAAGTTCGCAAAGGGATCGTGACAGCAGTACACAGTGCAAAGTCAGGACATCCGGGCGGATCGTTATCGGCGGCAGATATTTTTACATATCTGTTCTTTGAGGAATTAAACATTGACCCAGAACAGCCGGATAAACCGGACAGAGACCGTTTTGTATTAAGTAAGGGACATACGGCACCGGGTTATTATTCAGCACTGGCAAACAGGGGATTTTTCCCGGTGGAAGATCTGCCGACCCTGCGACACATCGGTTCTTATCTGCAGGGACATCCGGATAAAAAACATATACCGGGTGTGGATATGTCTTCCGGCTCTCTGGGACAGGGAATATCAGCAGCTGTAGGTATGGCCATATCTGCAAAACTGAGCAACGATTCTTATCGGGTTTATACTCTTTTAGGAGATGGAGAGATCCAGGAAGGACAGGTATGGGAGGCAGCGATGCTGGCAGCCCACAGAAAGCTGGACAACTTTGTAGCCATTATTGATAACAATGGCCTGCAGATTGACGGTGCTATTGATGAGGTATGTTCTCCATATCCTATCGATGAAAAATTTGAAGCCTTTGGCTTTCATGTGATTACAGTAGACGGCCATGATTTTGATGCACTGAAAGCTGCTTTTGATGAGGCAAAAGCAACGAAAGGCAAACCAACGGCCATCATAACCAAGACAGTAAAAGGAAAAGGTGTTTCCTTTATGGAAGGTCAGGTAAGCTGGCATGGAACAGCGCCGAACGATGAGCAGTATGCTCAGGCAATGGAAGAATTGAAGAAAGCAGGTGAGTCTCTATGTCAGAAGTAAAGAAGATTGCAACCCGTGAAAGTTATGGAAATGCCCTGGCAGAGTTAGGTAAGGAGTTTGACAATCTGGTTGTTCTGGATGCAGACCTGGCTGCGGCAACAAAGACGGGAATTTTTAAGAAAGCATTTCCGGAAAGACATATTGACTGCGGTATTGCAGAGTGCAATATGATGGGCGTGGCAGCAGGTCTTGCCACAACCGGAAAAGTTCCGTTTGCCAGTTCATTCGCTATGTTTGCGGCAGGAAGAGCCTTTGAACAGGTTCGCAACTCCATTGGATATCCACATCTGAACGTAAAGATCGGAGCAACCCATGCAGGTATCTCTGTAGGAGAAGATGGAGCAACCCATCAGTGCAACGAAGATATTGCCCTGATGCGTACGATCCCGGGCATGACGGTGATCGTTCCATCCGATGATGTAGAGGCAAAAGCAGCGGTAAGAGCCGCCTATCTTCATGACGGTCCATGCTATCTGCGTTTTGGCAGACTGGCAGTGCCGGTGATCAATGATACACCGGATTACAAATTTGAGATCGGTAAGGGCGTTGTGTTAAGAGAAGGAAAGGATGTAACTATCGTAGCTACGGGACTTCCGGTTTCTAACTGCTTAGAGGCAGCGGAAAAGCTGGCAGCGGATGGCATTGATGCCAAAGTCATCAACATCCACACCATTAAACCGTTAGACGAAGAATTGATCGTGGCAGCAGCCAAAGAGACAGGAAAAGTCGTGACCGTGGAAGAACACTCCGTCATTGGTGGCCTGGGCAGTGCTGTGTGTGATGCACTGGCAGAAAAGGCACCAACACCAGTCAAGAAGATTGGTATTCAGGATGTCTTTGGTGAATCCGGACCGGCAGTAGAACTGGTCAAAAAATATGGCTTGGATGCAGACAGCATTTATAAAGAAGTAAAAGCCTTTGTAAAATAAAATTACGACAGGTTTTATAAAAAAAGAGTCAGACTTATAAGCAAGATTTATAAGCCTGACTTCTTTTTGCAAAAGTGGGGACAATACATATTATACAAGGAGGAACTGTTATGAAAGAGTATACATTAACTCCCTTTCAACAACAAAAAAACATACAAGTAACCGTACCCGGATCGAAAAGTATTACTAACAGGGCATTGTTACTGGCAGCACTGGCAAAGGGGACCACTACACTGCAGGGGGTACTTTTCAGCGATGATTCCAGAGTGTTTATGGAGGCACTGAAAAGTCTTGGTTATACGCTTTCGATACAGGAAGAAGAAAAGTGTGTGCAGATTACATCACCGGGGGAGAAAATCCCGCTCGCTCAGGCGTCGGTATATGTAGGAAGTGCCGGGACAGCCGCCAGATTTCTGACAGCCATGCTGGCTCTGTCAGGGGGACAGTATGAAGTGACTTCTTCAGAACAGATGAAGGGGAGACCCATGAAACCATTACTGCTTGCATTGGAGCAGTTAGGGGTAGAATTTGAATATAGAGAAGCCCCATACCATTTTCCGTTTTATATCAAGGGAAGACAAGAAAAGGAAGTGGAACGGGTTGATTTAAATATAGATGAGAGCAGCCAGTTTTTAAGTGCATTGTTATTGGCAGGTGTGATGTGCCGGGATGGACTGGAGATACACTTGACAGGACAGAGAGATGCCAGATCATATGTGGAAATATCTATGAAGATGATGAAAGAATTTGGCTGTTCCATGGAACAGGTAGAAAAAGATGTATATAAAGTGCTGCCGGGTCAGCATTATAAAGCCAGATCATATCAGATCGAACCGGATGTGTCAGCCGCCTGTTATTTTTACGCTATGGCAGCCATCAATGGGGGAACGGCCCAGGTTATGCATGTTCATAGGGACAGCAGCCAGGGAGATATACAGTTTCTCAAAGTGCTGGAGAAAATGGGATGCCACTGTGAAGATACGCCGGAGGGAATTGTCCTGACAGGAGCCGGAGCAGGAAAACTTCAGGGAATTCATGTGAATATGAGCGATTTTTCGGACCAGACCATGACGCTGGCGGCGGTCAGTGTGTTTGCCGCAGGCGAGACGGTTATCACCGGTGTAGGCCATATAAGAAAGCAGGAGTCAGACCGGATCAAAGCAATTGCCACGGAGTTAAACCGCATGGGGATTGCCTGTCAGGAGAGAGAGGACGGTCTTTTGATCCGGCCGGATGAAGATTTGTTGACAGAGTACAGGGACGGAAAGAGAACAGTTACTTTTGAAACTTATGAAGATCACCGCATGGCCATGGCCTTTGCAGTGATCGGTACGAAACTGCAGGGGATTACCATTGATGATCCCCTGTGCTGCCGCAAGACATTCGAGAATTATTTCCAGGTGTTGACAAATCTGGGGTTAAGTTCTAAGATAAACAAATAAATGTAATGACAGAGGAAAGGTTGTAAAATTCATGAAAAAGACCATTGAATGGATTAAAGAAAAGATAACAGAAAGTTTTGAAAAAGCAGGGTATGACAAGAAATATGGTATGGTTTCTGTCTCAAACCGCCCGGACCTGTGCCAGTATCAGTGTAACGGAGCCATGGCGGCAGCCAAGGCATACAAGAAAGCACCGATCCAGATCGCACAGGAAGTGATTGCACCGTTGCTGGAAGATGCCATGTTTTCAAAAATAGAAGCAGTAAATCCGGGATTTATCAATATATCGGTAAGTGGTGCGTTTCTGGCAGAACAGGCAAAAGAGATGGATCAAGATGAAAAGCTGGGTGTATCCATGCCGGAGAAAAAGACCATCGTCATTGATTATGGCGGCCCGAATGTGGCGAAACCACTGCATGTAGGACATCTCCGTTCTGCTGTTATCGGAGAAAGCGTGAAGCGCATCTGCCGTTTTATGGGAAATAAGGTAATTGGTGATGTACACCTGGGAGACTGGGGACTCCAGATCGGTCTGATCATTACAGAGTTGAAGAAAAGACAGCCGGAACTTCCTTATTTTGACGAGAGTTTTCAGGGAGAATATCCGGAAGAAGCACCTTTTACCATTAGTGATCTGGAGGAAATATATCCATATGCCAGTGGTTATTCAAAGGAGCATGAGGATTATCTGCAGGAGGCCCAGCAGGCTACTGCCAGACTTCAGGAAGGAGATGCCGGATATCGTGCTCTGTGGCAGCATATACTGAATGTATCCATTGCAGATCTGAAGAAAAATTACGACAAATTAAGTGTGGAATTTGATATCTGGAAGAAAGAAAGCGATGTACAGCCATATATACCGGATATGGTTGAGAAGATGAAGAAGGACGGTTTTGCTTATGAGAGTGAAGGTGCCCTGGTAGTAGATGTAACAGAAGAGGGAGATAAAAAAGAACTTCCTCCGTGTATCATCGTTAAATCCAACGGGGCTACTTTGTATGCTACCACGGATCTGGCTACCATCGTAGAGCGTATGAAATTGTTCCAGCCGGATCAGATCATTTATCTGGCAGACAAAAGACAGTCTCTTCACTTTACACAGGTATTCCGTGTGGCAAAGAAAACCGGTATCGTAGAGCCGGGTATGCAGCTGGATTTCATTGGATTTGGTACAATGAACGGAAAAGACGGCAAACCGTTTAAAACAAGAGATGGCGGTGTGCTCCGTCTGCAGAGCCTCCGGGAAATGATTAGCGACGAAGTGTACAAGAAGATAATGGAGAACCGGGATTACAGTGAAGAAGAAGCGAGAAATATTGCCGGCCAGGTAGGACTGGCAGCTCTGAAATATGGAGATCTGTCCAATCAGGCTTCTAAGGATTACATTTTTGATGTGGAGAGATTTGCTTCCTTTGAAGGAAATACGGGACCATATATTCTGTATACCATCGTAAGGATTAAGTCTTTGATCCAGAAATATGTATCTCAGGGAGGGAAAATGCCGGAGGAGGTTCAGTACGAGGCTCCTGTCAGCGAAAGTGAGACCCAGCTTTATCTGACACTGGGCAAATTTGCAGATGCAGTGGAAAGCGCTTACAAAGAACTGGCACCGCACAAGATCTGCCAGTACATTTATGAATTATCCGAGGCGTTTAACCATTTTTACCATGAGACAAAAATTTTGGCAGAAGAAGACGAAAAGAGAAGAAATTCATATCTTTGTCTGATCCGGCTGGTACAGAAGGTGCTGGAGCAGTGTATTGATCTTCTGGGATTTGAAGCACCGGATAAAATGTGATCTTACAAAGAGACAGAATGTAGAATATAGAAAAGAGGAATGAGAATGTATCGCGATATGGCAAGGCTGATTATGTATGGTAAAGGTTCAGATTTTTCTATTCTGAAAAATCTGGCACAGATCATTGAAAAACTGGATCGTGGATCAGAAGTGGAAACCAGAGAGAGTCTGGTGCGGAAGGTGTATGACCAGGTGTATGGTATTTTGGATATATCTACCAAATATGGTTTTGATGAAAATCTGTGGCAGAGTTATGTGGCATATCTGCTGGCGATGGATGAAAATCCGTTCAGCATGATCTGTGAGACCGTGGGAGCGTCCGAAGATGGCACAGTTAACTCCATTGTGAAAAAAGATATGGATTGTTTTTACCACATTTTCAACTATGATTTCAGTTCTCTGCAGGAGACGCTGGAAGTGGACTGTTTTGATATACTGACGCATTATCATTCTATGGCAAAAGCAGAGAACACTTATAACAAAAGTGTCAGCGAAAAAGTGAGAAAACTGGCGAAAATGCTTCAGACAGCAGAGGATGGCCAGGGATTTTTTGAGGTTGTCACTGAATTTTACAAACGTTACGGCGTTGGCAAATTTGGATTAAATAAGGCTTTCCGTGTAACTCATCAGGGAGAGGAGATGGTGCTGGCACCGATTACTCATACCAGCGATGTGGAACTGTCTCATCTCATTGGATATGAATTGCAGAAGCAGCAGCTGATCGACAATACAGAAGCTTTTGTAGAGGGAAGAAAGGCCAATAACTGTCTGCTGTTTGGAGACAGTGGTACCGGCAAATCTACTTGTATCAAGGCCATTCTGAACAAGTATTATGATCAGGGACTGAGATTGATCGAGGTATATAAGCATCAATTCCAGGATCTGTCTACCATCATTGAGCAGATCAAAAACCGCAACTACAAATTCATTATATACATGGATGATCTTTCTTTTGAAGAATTTGAGATTGAGTATAAATACCTGAAGGCTGTTATTGAGGGAGGTCTGGAAGTGAAACCGGACAATGTTTTGATCTACGCTACTTCCAACCGCCGTCATCTGATCCGGGAGACATGGAGTGACCGCTCTGATATGTCTCAGGATGAACTGCACCGTTCCGATACTATGCAGGAAAAACTGTCGCTGGTAGCCAGATTCGGAGTCAGCATTAACTTCAGCCGTCCGCAGAAAAAAGAATTTGATTCCATTGTTCTGGGACTGGCAGCTGAGAATCCGGATATCACATTGAGCCAGCAGGAACTTCTGGCCAAGGCCAATGCATGGAGTCTTCGTAATGGCGGATATTCCGGCCGTGTGGCAGAACAATTTATCATACATTTGAAATCAATTGCAAAAGAGAAAGGAAAACAGTAAATGTTTGAAAGATTTTTCCCTGATTCAACGGTGGATTCAACCTATGATATTAACTATGAAAAACTTTATAAAGAGGGATATCGGGGAATTTTGTTTGATATTGACAATACACTGGTAGAGCATGGCAAAGAGGCTACGGAGCAGGCAAAAGAACTGTTCCGCAAATTAAAGTGTATCGGCTTCCAGTGCTGTCTTATTTCAAACAATAAAAAGAACCGGGTACGGACTTTTAACGAGGAAATCGGTGTCCATATGGTTTTTAATGCACACAAACCGGCGAAAAAAGGCTATTATTATGCCATGGAACTGATGAATACAGACAAAGAAACCACGGTGTTTGTAGGAGATCAGCTGTTTACCGATATATTTGGTGCAAAGCGTATTGGACTGCGGAATTTCCTTGTAAAACCAATTGATGAACACGAGGAGATCCAGATTGTGTTAAAGCGAAAATTAGAAAAAATCGTATTAAAGGAATACCGTGCCAAAAAAAGAGAGGAAAATAAGAAGAAAAAATGGGAAAAGAAAAAGCAGAAAAAATATTTCACAGCAAGCAGGTAGATGCTGTTATTCTTACCTCACCGGCCAATATGCGTTATATGGCCGGTTTTTGTGGAGAGGGCTATGTGTATCTTTCTGAAAAAAAACAGTTTTTAGTGACGGATTCCCGTTATACCATTGCTGCGAAAAAAGAAAGTCCCGATTTTGAGACGATATGCTATCAGGCAGGAGGGTATTATAGTGCTCTTTTGCAGACGGTGGAAGAAGAGCATATACAGAGACTGGGGTTTGAAGACCTGAACATGACAGTGGCGGAGTATGAAAAACTGAAAAACGAACTGGAGGGAAAAGATGTTATTTTGGTACCTCTTGGGAATTCAGTGAAACAGCTGCGGCAGATTAAAGAAGATTGGGAGATCCATCGGATACGCCAGGCAGAAGCCATTGGTGACCGGGCATTTAAGCGGTTGTTAGGAGAAGTAAAAGCCGGTATGACAGAAAAACAAGTGGCAGCCAGACTGGAATTTTTCATGAAAGAAGAAGGGGCTGAGGGACTTAGTTTTGATACCATTGCAGCGTCTGGTCCTCATTCGGCTATGCCTCATGCTGTGCCGACTGACAGAAAACTGACAAAGGGGGATCTTCTGACCATGGACTTTGGCTGTCTGTATCAGGGGTATTGTTCGGATATGACCCGCACCATAGCCATTGGTAAAGTGTCGGAAGAACAGAGAAAAATCTATGATGTGGTGAAAAAAGCCCAGGAGACAGCGTTAGCCGGAATCCGGCCGGGAATGACTGGAGCCCAGATTGATAAGCTGGCAAGAGATGTGATAAAGAAGGCGGGGTATGGCGAGTATTTTGGACATGCGCTGGGACATTCAGTGGGATTGGAAATCCATGAATCTCCTAATTTTTCCCCGAGAGAAGAGACTGTGATCCGTCCGGGTATGGTCATCACGGTAGAACCGGGCATCTATGTGGAAGGTGTAGGAGGCGTCCGGATCGAAGATGTAGTAGTTATTACCGAAGATGGATGCGAGAACATTACCCATTCCGCCAAAGAGTGGATAGAAGTGGAGGAATAAAGAGATGATACGACCAGATATATGTCTGCCGGTTGTAAGCAGTCTGCGGGACGCTATAGCAGAAGAAGTAAAAACATATGCAGCACTGCCGGTACAGGCAGTAGAGTGGCGCGTGGATTTTTTTGCCGGATATGAGAAAGAAATACCGGCGGTTGTAAAAGAACTGAAACAGATTCTGAAAGACAAAAAGTTGATTGTGACACTTCGTACGGAAGCAGAAGGCGGAGAGGCAAACGGAAGCCGTTTCGACTATGATGCGCTGGTGAGAACCCTGCTGGAACAGGGCGTGGCAGATTATGTAGATGTAGAGCTTAAGCGGGCAGAGCCGTTAAAGGACTGTTTTGCAGGCAGCTCACATACAGGAGTGATCGGCTCTTATCATGATTTTCATAAGACAGACAAAAAAGAAAGAATTGTAGAGATCCTTGATGCAGCCAGAACATATGACATGACAGTGGGTAAATATGCCTGTATGCCGGAGACAAAAGAAGATGTGGATACATTATTGGAGGCTACGGCACGGATGAAAGAAGCCTATCCGGAATTTCCTGTTATCACCATGGCCATGGGAGAACTGGGAAAGCCGTCCAGACTGTATGGCGGTCTGTATGGATCTTCTTTGAGTTTTGGGTGCGCCAGAGAAGCATCGGCGCCGGGGCAGGTGTACTATGAAGAGATGATATCGGTCTTTGACAAAATTTACAAAGGAAATCATCATATATCCCTGATCGGTTTTATGGGAGCAGGCAAATCTACGGTATCCAGAGAGTTGAAGAGACTGTCAGGAAGAGAAGAGGTAGATACAGACCAATGGATTGAGAAACATGAGAGAAGAAGTATTTCGGATATTTTTGCCACGGAAGGTGAGGCTTACTTCAGGCAGTGTGAAACGGATATGTTAGATGAACTGGGAACCATGGAACCGTCTATTATATCCTGTGGCGGAGGTATGGCCCTGCGGGAGATAAACCGTAGAAAGCTAAAGGCTATGGGAGAAGTGGTTCTTTTACAGGCATCACCGGAGACAATCCTGGAGCGGGTAAAGGACAGTACCAACCGTCCAATTTTAAATGGCAACATGAATATAGCATTTATATCAGACCTGATGGGCAAACGGCTGCCGGCTTATGAAAAAGCGGCCACGGTGAAAATTTCCACTGATGGAAAGACAGTCACTGAAATTGCGAAAGAAATACTTGAAAAAACTCATCAAATTTAATATAATAAATAGAGATATGTACGATATTTAGTCGCATGGCGACGGAAAGAGAGGAAATTATGGTATCAGCAGGAGATTTTAGAAATGGATTGACAGTGGAGATTGATGGAACTGTTTATCAGATCATAGAGTTTCAGCATGTAAAACCTGGTAAGGGAGCTGCTTTTGTTCGTACTAAGTTAAAAAATGTAGTAGATGGTGGTGTGGTTGAGAAGACATTCCGTCCAACCGAGAAATATCCACAGGCACATATTGATAAAAAAGAGATGCAGTATTTATATAATGATGGTGAGATGTACAACTTCATGGACAATGAAACATTTGAGCAGATCGCACTGACAGAAGAAAAAGTTGGCGACGCTATGAAGTTTGTAAAAGAAAATGACAATGTAAAGATGGTTTCCTATCAGGGAGATATCTTTGCAATTGAGCCACCTATGTTTGCAGAACTGGAAGTAACAGAGACTGAGCCGGGTGTGAAAGGTGATACAGCTACGAATGTAACAAAACCAGCTACGGTAGAGACTGGTGCACAGGTAGCCGTACCGATTTTTGTAAACCAGGGAGACAAGATCCAGATTGATACAAGAACGGGCGAGTATCTGAAGAGATTATAAGATACATCTTATATCAGAAAGTATTGTGAATCCCCATTCCGTTAGGAGTGGGGATTTTTTGCGTTATGAACCAATTTGTGCTATAGGATATGCCTATAACACATCTTTGTATTTATCTATTTTACAAATTCACAGTAAAATGATAGGATATGTATGTAAGATAAATAAAGCACTTTGGTGCAAAGCATAGACTATAACATAGAAATGAGGATGATAGAATGAGTAAGAAAAATTATGAAGAAAGAAATTTCAAGTTTGAGACATTGCAGTTACATGTAGGACAGGAACAGCCGGATCCGGTTACAGATGCCAGAGCTGTACCGATTTATGCATCATCATCTTATGTATTCAGAAATTCAGAGCACGCAGCAGCAAGATTTGGACTGAGTGATGCAGGTAATATTTACGGAAGACTGACCAATCCGACACAGGATATTTTCGAACAGAGAATTGCCGCTTTGGAAGGCGGCGTGGCAGCACTGGCTGTAGCATCCGGAGCAGCTGCTATTACTTATACCATTGAGAATCTTGCTCAGGCAGGAGATCACATTGTAGCAGCAAAAAATATCTACGGTGGTTCTTACAATCTGCTGGAGCACACACTTCCACAGTATGGAATCGAGACAACCTTTATTGATCCTGAGAATTTTGAAGAAGTAGAGGCAGCTATTCAGGAGAACACAAAGGCAGTATATATTGAGACTTTGGGAAATCCAAACTCTGATATTGTTGATATCCGCAAGTTGGCAGATATTGCCCATGCACATAAGATCCCGCTGGTAATTGACAATACATTTGCTACTCCTTATCTGGTTCGTCCGATTGAGTATGGCGCAGACATTGTAGTACACTCTGCTACAAAATTCATTGGTGGACATGGAACAGCCATCGGTGGTGTGATCGTAGACAGCGGTAAATTCGACTGGGAGGCAAGTGGTAAATTTGCTTCATTGACGGAACCAAACCCAAGTTATCATGGAATCAGCTTTACAAAAGCAGTTGGCCCGGCAGCATTTGTAACAAAGATCCGTGCTATCCTGCTTCGTGATACAGGTGCTACTTTGTCACCATTCCATGCATTTATCTTCCTTCAGGGACTGGAGACACTTTCTCTTCGAGTAGAGAGACATGTGGAAAATGCATTGAAAGTAGTAGAATATCTGAATGCACATCCTCAGGTAGAAAAAGTACACCATCCATCGGTATCCGATGATCCAAAACAGCAGGAACTTTATAAAGAATATTTCCCAAATGGCGGTGGATCTATCTTTACTTTTGAAATCAAAGGAGATGATCAGAAGGCAAAAGACTTTATTGACAACCTGGAGTTGTTCTCTCTTCTTGCCAATGTAGCCGATGTAAAATCACTGGTGATTCATCCGGCATCTACAACTCATTCCCAGCTGAACGAGGAAGAACTTTTAGAGCAGGGAATTAAGCCGAACACCATTCGTCTTTCCATCGGAACCGAAAACATTGACGATATTATTGAAGATCTGGACGAGGCATTTAAAGCAGTTCAGTAAGGTGTTGACAAAAAAAGAGTAAATGTGATATGTTCATTGTAAATATATGAGCAGAGGAAAAGAAAACATGGCATTATCACAGGAAGAATTAGAGCGGTATTCCCGGCACATCATTTTGAAGGGTGTTGGATTATCGGGACAGAAAAAATTATTGCAGGGAAAAGTATTGGTAATCGGTGCCGGTGGCTTGGGAGCCCCGGTGCTGATGTATCTGGCGGCCTCCGGTGTAGGTACATTGGGGATCATGGATGATGATGTGGTGGACCGGTCGAATCTGCAGCGTCAGATTATTCATGGTACAGCGGATATAGGACGGTCCAAAGTCCGGTCAGCGGCAGCCAGAGTAAAGGATATCAATCCTCATGTTGAGACGGTCCTTTATGAAGAAAGAGCTGAAGCAGAGAATCTGATGGAGATCCTTAGTAAATATGACTTCATTATCGATGCGGTAGACAGTTTTGCGTCAAAATTTTTAATCAATGATGCCTGTGTGCTGGCAAAAAAACCATTTTGCCACGGAGGCATCCGGGAATTTCAAGGGCAAGTCATGACCTATGTGCCAGGCTGTGGCCCTTGTTATCGTTGTATTTTTGAAGAGATTCCGGCAGATGGGCAGATTGACAGTTGTTCCCAGGCAGGAGTGCTGGGAACCATGCCGGGGATCATAGGAAGTCTTCAGGCACTGGAGGCCCAGAAATATCTGCTGGGAACAGGAGATCTGCTGACAGGAGCCATGCTGGTATTTGACGGCCTTTCCATGGAATTCCGGAAGGTAAAGTTTAGTAAGGCTTCTCCTTCCTGCCGTGTGTGTGGAGAAAAGGCAGATATAAAAACATTAGAAAAATCAGAATACGAAGTGGCAGCAGCCTGCCAGTGGAAAGGAAAGCAGTGAGATGGAACGGCAGATTTCGGTAGAGGATTGGAAAAAAATGGATCCGGAACAGACAGTTTTGGTAGATGTGAGGGAAGAGGCTCAGACTCAGTTTGGAACCATAGAAGGAGCTTTGTATATTCCTGCCACAAGCCTTCATAAGCTGTATGGATTACCAAAAGATAAAAGAATTGTTGTTTTTTGCCAGAAAGGTGAAGCGAGCCACGAAGTAGTGGAAGTGTTGTTGGATGCAGGCTACGATGCCTATGAGATGCAGGGAGGATATCTGGCCTACCTGGCGTCACTGTGAGAAGGGGGAGATATGTATGACATTGCAGCAGATTAAGTATGTGATTGCCATTGCTGACAGCGGTTCTATGAACGAGGCGGCCAAGCAGTTATTTGTATCTCAGCCTAGTTTGTCGGGCTCTGTAAAGGAGCTGGAAAAGGAACTGGGATTTGATCTCTTTATCCGGTCTAATAAAGGAATTGTCATAACCAGAGATGGAGAAGAGTTCCTCGGATACGCCAGACAGGTTGCGCAGCAGTATAATCTGCTGGAAAGCCGTTACATAGGAAAAGAAGTGAAAGAACATTTCAGTGTTTCCATGCAGCATTATTCTTTTGCGGTAAAAGCTTTTGTTGAAATGGTTAAGAAAGTAGGACTGGAGCGCTATGAATTTGCAGTCCATGAGACCAAAACTTATGAAGTGATTGAGAATGTAAGAGATTCTAAAAGTGAGCTGGGTATTTTGTATCTGAATGACTTTAACAGACAGATACTGGAGAAAATTTTCAGGGACAACCATCTCAAATTTGAAAAATTGTTTGACTGTGATACCTATGTGTATCTCTGGTCAGGTCATCCTCTGGCAGGAGCCAGGGAAATTTCTATGAAAGAACTGGAGCCTTATCCATGTCTGGCCTTTGACCAGGGAAAGAACAATTCTTTCTATTTTGCAGAAGAAATGATGAGCACTTATGATTATAAGCAGATCATCCGGGGGAATGACCGGGCTACCATGCTAAACCTCATGATCGGACTTAACGGCTATACACTGTGTTCCGGTGTGATCTGCGATGCTCTCAATGGAGATGATGCGCTTGCAATACCGTTAAAAGAAAGTGAGAAGATGGAAATTGGCTATATTTACCGGGCCGGAACCAATATTAGTACATTGGGCCGGCTTTATCTGGAAGAATTAGTCAATTGTGCCAAATAGGATGCATACAATAAAGAAAAACAGGAAGTTTGTATGAATCAGAATCATTTTCTTGTAGTAGGTGACGACAAAAGACAAAAATATCTGGCAGAAGAATTAAGACAGAAGGGACATTTGGTGGCTCAGGCAAATGAGATCCTGCAGGGGGACTTTGAAGCATTGCTTCTTCCCTTGTCGAAAACAGCAAAATATGTACGGGAATTTCATGACAAATTTGCTTCCGGACAACTTGTGTTTGGGTGCAATTTTCCCGAAGAAATTGTGGACATCTGTGACGAGACAGGTGTCCATTTTGTTGATTATATGAAGGTGGCAGGAGTGGCATGTAAAAATGCAGTGGTAACAGCGGAAGCCACCATGGTGGAGGCAATCCGTCAGGGGGAGTGTGCCCTCTATGGCAGCCGGTGTCTGGTGGCCGGTTACGGAAGATGCGGGGAAGTGCTGGCTCAGAGGCTGGTACTTATGGGAGCAAAAGTGACGGTACTGGACCGGAATGTAGAAAAAAGGAGTAAGGCCCAGGGCGTAGTGCCGGCGGTTTATTCTTTTGAAAATGTGCCGGATGCTATTTTGACCAGACAGGATTTTGTGTTTAACACAGTGCCGGCGCCGGTTATTACAAAACGGATGATACACCGGTTTAATCCTGCCGTTACTATACTGGATCTGGCATCGGCTCCGGGAGGAGTGGATTTTGAAACCTGTCGAAAAAGAAAAATTTCTGCCAGATTGTGTCCCGGATTGCCGGGAATACATGCACCAAAAACATCAGCTCGAATACTGTTAGAAGTAATAGGAAAAACAATGTGGGGAGAAACTTCATGAGTGGACGGACCATAGGATTTGCAGTAACAGGATCTTTTTGTACCCATGAGAAAATCAAGAAAGTCATAGAAGAACTGGTAAATCAGGGAGAAAAAGTGATCCCTGTGTTTTCTCCCATCTGCCAGCACACCGACAGCCGGTTTGGCAAATGTGAAGATTTTATAAAAGATATTCAGAAAATAACAAAGGAAAAGGGGATTTTTACCATTCCGGAGGCAGAACCCATCGGTCCTAAGGCCCTTCTGGATGTACTGGTCATTGCACCCTGTACAGGCAATACGCTGGCAAAACTGTCGGCAGGCATTGCGGATTCTACTGTTTTGATGGCAGCGAAAGCTCATCTGAGAAATGACAGACCAGTGGTCATTGGAGTATCTACCAATGACGGACTGGGAGCTAATTTTCAAAATATTGGCAGCCTCATGAATCGCAAAAATATGTTTTTCATTCCTTTTGGACAGGATGATTTTATCAAAAAGCCTAATTCGCTGGTAGCTCATTGGGGACAATTGCCGGCTGCCCTGGATATGGCAGAAAAAGGGCGACAGATCCAGCCGGTTCTCCTGTCGCCCTATAATGTTATAAAATAAGGTTTACTTTATATTCCTGGAAGAAATAATGAATCTGAAGCAGGTAAGCAATCATCTGAGGACCTGCCATTAACTGGCCATACCAGGGAGCGCCATAGTCTTTTGGACTTTGAAGAAACTTCTGCAGAGAAGGAAGGTCTAACAAAGCCTTTAATTTGCAGTCGGGTTCCTTCAGGGCTGTCAGCAGACGCTGGGTCAGCAGTTTTTCATATTGAGGATTGTATGATTTTGGGTAAGGGCTTTTTCGCCGGAATAAAATTTCGTCGGGGAGAAGCCCTTTTGCTGCCTGCCGCAGGATGTTTTTTACCAGACCGTCCTTTGCCTTCATATTCCATGGAATGTTGTATACATAAGATACAAGTTTAGGATCGGCAAAAGGCACTCTGGCTTCCAGACCGGAGTACATGCTGGTGCGGTCCATGCGGGTCAAAAGAGTCTGCATGAAAAACCGGATATTCAGATAGCCGATCTGGCGGCGGTTTGTTTCTGTTTCGTTTTCTTCCGGTAAAGGGGTGATATCCATGAGAGCCCGGTTATAAGTGTCCTGCACATATTCCTCCATACGAAGGAGTTCGCGCAATTCTTTGGAGAGAAGGTTTTTGCGTGGATCCAGTGTAGGCGTCCATGGAAAAGTGCCTCCTTTTAAAAATTCTTCCCGATGAAACCATGGGTAGCCGCCGAAAACTTCGTCAGCACATTCTCCGGTGAGAACTACTTTGTGTTGTTTTGACACTATTCTACAAAAGTAGAGCATGGAAGAATCCACATCTGCCATGGCAGGAAGATCGTGAGCTTTGACGGAATCCTCCAGAAGATCTGCCTGATCCTCGCAGCTGCATTGCAGGTACTGATGGTCAGATTGAAGGTATTCTACCATTTTTTCTACATAAGGTCGGTCCTGGGAAGGCTGGAAGGAGTTGGCCTGAAAGTACTTGTCATTTCCGGTGAAGTCAAAGGAGTAGGTGCAGAGCCGCTCGCCTTTTTGACGCAAAACCGCCGAACATATGGATGAGACAACGCTAGAATCAATGCCGCCGGACAAAAAAGTGCAGATTGGTACATCGGAGATCATCTGACGCTGCACGGCGCTTTGAAGCAGAAAGGAGGTTTTTTCAATGGTTTCCTCATAAGAATCCGTATGAGGATGGCTTTCCAGAGAAAAATATGGATGGATCCTGCTTCCCATAGGAGAGAAGACCACATAACAGCCCGGCGGCACCTGGTGGAGACCTCGGAAAACACCGGAATCGGGAGTGTGTGCCGGACCGAGAGAAAAGATTTCATTTAGACCTGATAGATCCAGTTCCGGGTCAAATCCCGGATAACAAAAGCAGGCTTTAGGTTCGGAGCCGAAGATCACAGTGCCATCTTTTTCTCCGTAAAATAATGGTTTGACACCAAAAGGATCCCTGAACAAAGAAAGTGTATTGTGAAATTCGTCATAAACAGCAAAGGAAAAAATTCCGTCCACTTCTTTTATAAAACTGTGTCCAAAAGCAAGAAAGGAAAGGAGCAGAGTCTCTGTGTCGGAGGAAGTGTCCGGTGTCAGGTTTTTCTTTTGGAGATTTTTCCTCAGATAGGGAAGATTGTAGATCTCACCGTTGTAGACAATATGAAAACGATGTCCTTCTATAGAACGGGACATAGGCTGTCTTCCATTTTCCAGATCCACAATAGAAAGACGGGTATGTGCCATTCCACAGTTGTCGAAAAGTGCTGTTTCCTGTTGGTCTGGACCTCGGTGGTAAAGAGAATTCATCATTTGCTGTAAGATTTTATGGTAATATTTTTCGTTTCCCTGAAAAATATTTTGCGGGTGATAAAAGCCGGCAATGCCACACATAAAAATACCTCCTGATAGAATGAAATAAGAATCCCGGGGGATTTCTTTTCTTAAATTTATGGATAAGGGCTTTGAATTATGCGTTTTTAACGAAAAAACCACAAAAATAATTGATTATTATGTTAGTTTTTGTTATAATTTTCAATTAAGTGATATGAAAATTGCAAATATTTTTGGAGGATGATATAGATGAACAAGCGGTTGAAACAGTTGGTGGCTTTGACTACTATCTCTGCTATGCTGGTTGGCTGTGGAAAGGATACGGCGGAGCAGGCAAAAGAGGCCAGGGAGAGTTTGAAGACGGATTTTTCTGTGAATTATGATGGGATTAAAACAGGCACAGTGGATGCCGGGGTAAGTGTACATGATCCATCAATTATGGAGGCAGATGGCAAGTATTATATATATGGATCCCATATGTCGGCGGCGGTATCAAAGGATCTTCGTACCTGGGATTACATGATCAATCGGGATACGCTTATTACATCCAACGGCTATGATTCGGCCAATCCGGTATATGGCAAGATTTATGATCTGAAGAAAGGACCTTTTTCCTTTACCGGTAAAAACAGCAGTGTAGTAGCTACAGACGGAGATGGCGGCGTGCGGCTGTGGGCACCGGATGTTAAATACAGCAAGAAGAAGGGGCTGTATTATATGTACTTCTGTACCAGTTCTACATTTAATACTTCTACCCTTGCCTATGCTACTTCTAAGAGTCCGGAAGGACCGTTTGAATGGAAGGGCAATCTGATCTACTCGGGATTTAATGAGAACAACATTGACAAGACCAATGTGGCAAAATATAAGGATAAAGACACAGCGTTGAAAGAATACACAGATGGTGGTATTTCTTACAACTACCAGGATTACCCAAATGCTCTGGATCCTACTATTTTCTGGGACAAAGATGACAGAATGTGGATGGTATACGGATCCTGGTCCGGCGGTATTTACCTGCTGGAGATTGATGAAGAGACCGGAGAGGTGATTCATCCGAAAGAAGATAAATCAGCCGGTGTAGATGCCTATTTTGGAAAAAGATTATTAGGCGGTGGACATACTTCCATTGAAGGACCGTATATTTTGTATGATAAAGACAGCGACTATTATTATCTCTTTGTTTCTTATGGAAATCTGCAGCGTGAAGGTGGATACCAGATGAGAGTGTTCCGTTCTAAGACGGTAGACGGTGAATATGTGGATATGAATGGAAAATATCCGCAGAAGAGAGCAGGAAACCCGGCATACTTTGGACTGAAATTATCCGGAAATTACAGACTGCCAAGTCTTTCGCAGGCTTATATGGCTACCGGACATAATTCAGCTTTTATCTCATCTGATGATAAGCGCTATATTGTATATCATACACGCTTTGAGAACCGGGGAGAGACTCATGAGCCGAGAGTCCATCAGTATCTGATCAACGAAGAAGGATGGCCATGTATGCTTCCTTATGCAACAGGTGGCGAAACTGCTTCCAAGAGCGGCTATGATAAATCTTCCATTGTTGGTGAGTATTATGTGGTCAATCAGGGAAATAAGATTGATAAATCAATTGCGGAACCAGAAAAATGGGTGTTTACAGAAGACGGTTTCGTGTTTGGACAGGGCATGGATGGCACCTGGGAAGCTAAAGACGGCACTTATTATGTGCACATAAAGACAGCGCTTCCATCGGAAGACGGTACAGTAGATGCGGCGGATTCTTACAGCGGTGTGTTCTGCAAGATGAAAGATGAGGCAGGAACTGATGTAATGACATTTTCTGCTGTAGGAAATAACGAAAGTATCTGGGGGGTAAAGTATAATGGCAAATAATAAAAAACAGAAAATGACCCAGTACGAACGGGAGAAAATAAAAAAAGAAGAGATGCAGCAAAAAGCAGAGGAAAAGAGAAAACAGAAGCGTGAAAAGGATCTGGAAAACATGGGAAGGATCCAGAGGTTCTTTTATGCCGAAGAAAACCAGGGCAAGATCGATGTTGCTAAGGGAGTACTTGGCTGGATCGTAGTAACGATTGCTTCTTATTTATATTGGGCGTTGTTACTTTTGATGGCGTCTTTGTTCCTATTAAATGTGTGGCATGTAACATGGACTCAGATCAATCATTATTCTCTGATTTTGATGTGTATCACATCGGTTGTATACCTGATCTGGTCATACAGGAAAAAGAAGCGTGGATAAGAATTGGTATGTGTTATTGCCCGAAAAGGGAGTGCTTTTTGCCCCTTTTTGGACAATATGCACATAATATGATGAAAAAAGATACAAAAAACACGGTTTTATTATAAAAAATGACAATAAAAAAAGGGATTTTATATTGACTTTTGTACATATTCATAGTAATATTAAATGTGCTGAAGTCTTTTATTTTGCCTAAATATAGGACAAAGTTGATGAAATAAATTGTTAGGAGGAAGCTATGCGGCGCAAAAACATGACGACAAAAGTCAAAAAAACAGTTGCATTGTTTATGGCGACAGCGTTAGTACTTGGTTGTGGTGCTCAACATGTTGCAGTGAAGGCCGATCAGACAACGGCAGGAAGCAGTGCGGCGGCAACAGGAACAAGTGTTGCGACAACAGACACTGGCAGCAGTTCCAGTAAATCCAGCACGGAAGATTATTCCAGTGAGCGTATTACTACTAATTATAGTAAGGTTAGTGAGAAATACACTTTGAAGGATTATACAGGTGAGGTAGTGTCTTACGATATTAGTAAAGCTGTAAAAGGAAAGATAAAGGAAAAACTTACAGCTGAGACTAAGGACTACACAAAGGCAGAAGAAGTTCTTGATCTGACTGCGGGCGACAGTGTGGATCTTGAAGTGGATGTACCGGAGGATGGATTGTACGATCTGAACCTGGATTACTATTCACACGATGCATCAATCCTGCCGGTATCCATGGAAGCAACTGTGGATGGCAAATATCCTTTTTATGAAGCGAGAAATCTTAAATTTGAAACCACATGGAAACTTGCTGATACAGCAGTAAAGGATCGTTACAACAAAGAAGTTGTAGCAGTTCCGCAGAAGGTTTACCAGTGGGAGACAAAAGGAGTCTCTGATTCCAGTTACCGCAACTCAGATCCTTTAAAGGTTCAGTTGACAAAAGGTAAACATGAGATTAAATTCAGCATCAAAGAAGGAAACTTCTTATTAGGAAATGTTTCTCTGACAGCACCTAAGAAGGCGGCTGCTTACGAAGGATCAGGTGTGGCAGATGGCGATGCACTGATCGAGATTCAGGGAGAGCATTTCAGCACAACCAATGATTCCGCAATACACGGTGTGACAGAGTATGATTCAGATGTGGATCCTTACACAGTAGGAGAGACACAGTTGAACACTTTGGATTCTGATTCTTTCAATACAGCAGGACAGAAAGTTACATATACTTTTAAAGTTGAGAAAGAAGGAAACTATAAGATCGGAATGAATTATCGTCAGTCAGAAAAAACAGACTTCCCAGTATTTACAGATATTGCGATTGACGGAGAAATTCCTAATGAAGCATTCCGTTCTTATGCTATGAAGTATGGTGCAGGATATCAGCAGTCCACTTTACAGGATTCCAAAGGAACAGATCTGACTGTTCATTTGACACCGGGCGAACATACAATTTCTTATACCATCAGCATGGACAACATTCGTTACATCATGGAGGCAATTGATGAGGTTATGTCAAAGGTAAATGACCTTTCACTTGAGATCACAAAAGTTGCCGGAACAAATGCAGATAAATACAGAGATTTGAAATTGTCCCGTTACATTCCAAATCTGGAAGAAACTTTAAAACAGTATGCAAGTGAACTGAGAGAACTTGAGCAGAGCGCAGTTAAATGGAGCGACAGTGATAACAATGTAGCAGTTATGTCTTCCATGCTGATTGCAGCAAAACAGCTGGAGAGTCTTGCTGAGAATTCAGATGAAATCCCATATCGTGTCAGCGAACTTTCAACCAGTACAAACTCAGTTAACCATTATTTGGCACAGGCTATTGACGACCTGCTTGGCAATGACCTGGCGATTGACCGTATCTGGATTTATCAGAACGATGCAGAACTTCCATCTATGCCGGGAGTATTCTCATCTATCGGAATGAGTTTAAAGAGATTTGTATCTACCTTTACAGATACATCTTACTCGACAAGAGGAACTGACAAGAGTCATTTGCAGGTTTGGGTAAACCGTTCCAATCAGTACATCCAGATCATGCAGAAACTGATCGACGAGAAATTTACACCTCAGACAGGTATTCAGGTAGATGTCAGCGTTATGCCTGACCAGAACAAACTGGTGCTGGCAAACTCTGCCGGCAATGCACCGGATGTTGCAACCGGTTTGAACTACACTATCCCATACGAACTTGGTATTCGTGGGGCATTGGCAGATATGACACAGTTTAGCGACTTCAAAGAGGTTGCATCTGTTTATGAACCAGGATTTTTCCTGACAGGTACGATTGGAGATAAAGTATACTCCATGCCTGAGACCATGAACTTCTGGGTATTGTTCTACCGCTCAGATGTTCTTGAAAAAATGAATATTGGCATTCCGCAGACGATGGAAGATGTTATTGATATGCTTCCTACTTTGCAGATGAGAGGTTTGAACTTCTATTATCCAACAGCAGGTATGCTTTTGATGCGTAACTTCCATGGTACGACACCACTTCTTGTACAGAATGGTGGAGCTTTGTACAATGCGACAGCGGCAGAAGGTACAGCTTTGAACAAAGAAGAATCCGTAAAAGGATTTACAGCTTTGACTGACTTGTTTACAGTATATAACCTTTCAGTCAATGTTGATAACTTCTATCAGCATTTCCGTAATGGAGATATGCCGATCGGTATTGCTGATTATGCTACTTATAATATGCTTAAGAATGCAGCTCCTGAGCTGGATGGTTCCTGGCAGATCGCCGTTGCTCCTGGTACAAAGCAGGCAGATGGCACAATCGACAGAACTGTTTGTGGACAGGCAGAGGCAACTGTAATCTTTAAGAGCAATTCTGAAAGAGAAAACAAAGCATGGCAGTTTATTAAGTGGTGGTCATCTACAGAAACACAGGCTGAATATGGACAGACTTTGCAGATTTCATATGGTGATGATTATATCTGGCCAACTGCAAACATGGCTGCATTTGATCAGCTTCCACTGGATTCGGCAGACAAGAAAGTAATCGAAGACACTGCTAAGAATGTTGTGGATGTTGCCCGTGTACCTGGTACTTACCTTCTTGAACGAGAAGTAAGTAATGCCTTTAATGATATTTGCGTAAATGGTGATGAAGTCCAGACGCGAATTGATAAAGCTGTTAAGAATGTAAATCACGAGTTTGACCGCAAGTTGGAGGAGTTTGGATATAACGACAGCGATGGCAATGTCATCAAAGACTATAATATTCCAACCATAGAATCGGTTAAGAAAATTCTCGGAAGAGATGAAGACAGCAGTAGTAACAATAACGCTCAATAATTAAGATTGGATGGAGTGGAATATGGCAAAGAACAGTGTTGTACAAGAAAGTACAGAGAAAAAGAAAAGTAATATTCGCAAGCGCGAACATTCAAACTGGAACGGCTATGTCTTCATGGCACCATATGCGATTATCTTTATTGTGTTCATTCTGGTGCCTGTATTACTGGCAGTAGTCCTTTCCTTCACAAACTTTAACTCGATTGAGTTTCCAAAGTTTACCGGATTTTTGAACTACATAACACTGATTACCAGTGACGATGTGTTCATGCAATATGTATTACCGAACACGGTAGTATATGCGGTTGTGGTTGGTATCGGAGGATATGTTTTATCCTTCATACTGGCCTGGGCCCTTTGTAACCTGACACATTTACCTAGAACCATTTTTGCGTTGATCCTGTACTCACCAAGTATGACAGTTGGTGTTGCCATGACCGTATTGTGGAAGGTTATTTTCTCAGGAGACCAGACAGGTCTGTTAAACAGCTGGCTGATCAGCCTGGGAATCATTAATGAGCCTGTTATCTGGCTTGTTAATGCAAATTATTTGTTGACAATTGTAATTATTGTAGGTTTGTGGTCTTCTATGGGTGTTGGATTCCTTTCCATGATTTCCGGTATTTTGAACTCCAACGAGGAACTCTATGAAGCAGCGGCCATTGATGGTATTAAGAACCGTTTCCAGGAAATGATCTACATTACTATCCCTCAGATGAAACCACAGATGTTGTTTGCGGCGGTTATGTCCATTGTAAACGCATTCCAGAATGGTATGATCTCCACCTGGCTGACAGGTAACCCGTCGCCGGGATATGCCGCTCAGTTGATCGTAAACCATATCGAAGATTATGGTTTCCTTCGATACGAGATGGGCTATGCAGCAGCCGTTTCTGTTGTACTGCTGTTGATCGTGCAGTTGTTCTCAAAAGTATGTAACAAACTTTTGACTGACAAAGATGAATAATTTGAGAAGGAGGTTAAATCGTGGCATATAAAGGAAAAAGAATTAATCCTCAGAAGTTTGAAAGAGGACAGATTAAGATTATGATTATTTTGCTGCCATTGCTTATCTTTATGGCAATGCCATTGGTGTATATCGCTAACCATGCCTTTAAGCCGATGGATGAGTTGTTTGCATTCCCACCAACCTTTTTTGTAAAGAATGCAACACTTGAAAACTTTGAAAAACTGATCAAGTTCAGTAGAACATCCGGTGTGCCAATGAGCCGTTATGTGTTCAACAGTTTGATCGTAACAGTTCTTACTGTTGGATTATCACTGCTCTTTACAACCATGTCAGCATTTGCTCTGGCTAAGCTGAAATTTAAAGGCCGTGACATGATGATGAACGTCAACCAGATGGCTCTGATGTTCGTAGCAACAGCCGTTTTGATCCCAAGATACCTTGTAATCGCAAAGTTGGGATTGATCGATAATATCTGGGCACATATCCTGCCATTGATGGCATATCCGGTAGCTTTGTTCCTTGTAAAACAGTTTACTGAACAGGTGCCTGATTCGCTGATAGAAGCGGCCTATATTGATGGGGCGTCGGATGTGACGGTATACCGAAAGATTGTTATACCGCTGATCAAGCCGGCGATTGCAACAGCAACCATCCTTGTATTCCAGCAGGTATGGACCAATGTGGAGACATCAAACTACTATATTAATGATGATAGTATGAAAACTCTTACATTTTATATGAACTCAATGATCAATGTAAATAACACAGTAGCCGGTCAGGGTATGTCTGCGGCGGCAACGCTGATACTGTTTATTCCTAACCTTGTGTTGTTTATCATTCTTCAGAATGGTGTCATGAATACAATGGCTCATTCAGGTATCAAGTAAACCATTGCAATATAATAGAAGGATAGAGGCATTATGAGAAGAAAAAAGAAAATTTTAAGTCTGATCGCTTTACTTCTGATTGCAGTTGGTGTTACATCAGAAGTGAATACAGTGACTGCATCTGCTGAGACTCCATACAAGACCTATACGGTAGATGGTTACGGCAGAACAGAAGAGACACAGGCTGCTTACATTGCTAAAAGTACTGTAATCGGCTTTGGCAACCAGTCTATGAAAAACCCTAACGATCTGTTTGTTACAAAGGACGGAACTTTGTATGTGGCAGATACAGGAAATGCCCGCATCTTGATCGGAGATGCGGACGGAAAACTGATCCGTAAGATTGGTGAAGGAATCCTGAAAAAACCAATGGGTATTTTTGTAACCGATGACAAGAAGATTTATGTGGCAGACCATGATGCAGAAGCTGTGTTTGTATTTGACGAAAATGGCAATCTGCTGAATACATATGGTAAGCCATCCAGTCCTCTTTATGGTGAAGGTGTTAAATACCAGCCATTAAAAGTAGTAGTAAACTCAGCTGGAATCATGTTTGTAGTGTGTGAATCTAATACCAATGGTGTTGTTGAGATCTCACCATCTGAGGGAGGAACATTCCTTGGATACTTTGGTACAAACTATGCAGCAACCAGTTTGCAGGACATTATCATGCGTGCTATTTTGACAAAAGAGCAGCGTGCCAAGATGGTAAGTAATACACCATCTACACCGGATAACCTGGCCATTGATTCAAAAGGTCTGATCTATACAGTAACACGAGGCGATGAAGAAAGTACATTGAAGAGACTGAATATTGCCGGTGTAAATATGATCAAGAGCAGCAACACTTCCGGTGTTTATGATGAAGCACCAGCCGCTGTCGCTGTAGGAAATCATGACAATGTGTATGTAGCTTCCCAGATGGGATATATCTATGAGTACAATGAGACAGGAGAGCCGCTGTATATCTTTGGTGGTAATGATGATGGTACACAGCGTGTAGGTCTTTCCAGCCTGGTAACAAGTATTCAGGTAGATAAAGATGATAACATTTATGTGTTGGATTCTGATAAAGCACAGATTCAGATTTATCAGCCAACTGAGTTTACCCAGAAACTTCACAATGCTTTGTATTTGTATTCAAAGGGTAAATATTCAGAAGCAAGAAAACCGCTTACAGAAGTTTTAAAGATGAACAGTATGTTTGACTATGCCAATAAAGCAATGGGCCGCTGCTATTTCCAGGAAGAGGATTATGAGAGTGCGTTGACATATGCAAGACTGGCAAAAGACAAAGAAGGTTACTCAGATGCGTTCTGGGAGACACGAAATGTATGGCTGAAAAATAACATCGTGCTGATGATTGGCCTGATCGTGCTGCTTTGGATCGTATACAAGGTGATCCAACTGTTAGACCGCAAGAAAAATATTCTTGCCGGACCAAGAAATGTGATTGGTAAGTTTAAGAAAAATAAGTTTGTATCCAATGTATGTTATTCTGGATATTTTATGAAGCATCCAATTGATGGATCTTATGGAATCGCCAGAGAGGGAAGAGCATCTTTTGCATCCGCCAGTTTCATCCTTGTTATATTCATGATTGAATATGTAATCAACAAGTATATGTGTGGTTTCCTTCAGAAGACGATCCGTGATGGAAGATACGAGATTTTCTCAGATGTTGGAGAAATCGTTCTTGTCATTGTTGCTTTGACAGCATGTAACTATCTGGTATGTACAATCAATGAAGGTGAAGGTACGATCAAGAAGATTTATACTTACTTCTGTTACTGCCTCCTTCCGTATGTATGTCTGACACCATTGAACTTTATTTTGTCTCATGTTGTTACAAACAACGAGCAGTTCCTGATCACATTGGTCAGCGATGTTATTATCTGCTGGGTTGCAGTATTGGCGATCCTTGGTATTAAAGAGGTCAATAACTATACTGGAAAAGAGACATTCAAGATTATATGTCTGACTATATTTACAATTTTGATCGTAGCGTTGTTAATCTTTATTATTTATGTACTGTGGGCACAGGTAATTGAGTTCATTAGTGCATTGTTCGGAGAGGTGGTGTATCGACTTGGTTACTAAGCATTGGAGAAAACTGGTTGCACTCTTTCTGGCTTCTGCGATGATCGTTGCAGGAACACCTGGAGTCCCACAGATGGCAAAGGCGGATACAGATACGACGCAGCAGAGTGGTGATGGATCAACAGATCAGAATGGCGATCAAGAAGAGGTGAAACAGGTCGGAGAAGATGGCGAGGTAGTCCAGAGCGGAAGCAAAGGAAAAGTTGCCAAGAAAGACTGGATCACAAAGAAAGATTATGAACTGGTAGCTGAGAGTGATACATATAAGATGTATCTGTATGAAAAAAGACTTTCAGTTTTACTGGAAAATAAAGAAACCGGAAAAATTATCGAGTCCACATTGAGCGATGAAAAAGATGATGGAAACAGTAACCAGGCATGGAATGGTTACATGAAATCCGGTGTTGTTGTGAATGCCATTGTAGGAGTGAAAAACTCCTACCAGGCAGATCTTATTACAGCATCAAACACATTGGAAGTGACAAAGAATGATAAAGGTTTCAGTGCCAAGATTTTCTGGAACGAGTATCAGTTCGGACTTACTATGAATGTGACTCTGGATGGTGATAATCTGGTTGTTAATATTCCGGATGATTCTATCATCGAGAAAAAAGAAGGAACCTATATCAATTCCATTAGCGTATTCCCTATGATGGGATACACATTCCTGGGTGAGCAGGAAGGTTATATGCTTATCCCGGATGGAAACGGTGCGCTGATCAATCTGGATAACAAAGAAGGTAGATATTCTACCGGATTCTCCCAGATGATCTATGGAACGGACAATGGATTTACAGAATCCACTGCAAAAAAATATCTTTGGGATAAGATCGATACAATTCGTGATGCTGGAGAGGTATTTGCACCAATCTTTGGTATGGCTCATACACAGGAGCAGACCGGATATCTCGCGATTGTAGAAAAAGGCGAAAAGAGAGCCAGCATTGAAGCACAGCCAAACGGAGTTATGGTTAACTATAACCGTTGCTTTGCTAAGTTTCTTATGAGAGATTTGTATGTACAGCCTTTGAATAACTCCAATTCCGGTACGGTAACACAGCCGGAAGCAGACAGAACACATTCTGACCTGCAGGTGCGATATATACTGCTTAGCGGAGATGATGCCAACTATTCAGCCATGGCAACTAAGTATCGTGAATATCTGCTTAACAATAATCTGCTTACAAAGAAAGATACTTCTTATAACACAAGAGTGGATTTCCTTGGAACAGACCGTGAAGATTTCTTGCTTGGAACAACAGCGGTTACTATGACAAGGGCAGATGATATTGCAGGTATTTATAATGAACTTCAAAAAGAGGGCGTTTCCAGTCTGCTGACTTTGTACAAAGGATGGCAGTCCGGAGGACTTTATGATCTGCCGGTCAGCAGTTACAAAGCAGACAGCCACATTGGTGGAACATCGGATGTTACAAAGCTTATTTCTGATTCAGCAGCGAAGAATTACAATGTATATTTGTATACAGATGCTCTGCGTCTGAATCCTTCCACAAATACATTTAACTTTAATACCATTAAAAAGGTAAACAAGAGATTGTATGAAGAGGAAAAATATGCAGAAGTATATGACACATTCAACTTCCTTACACCGGAAGCATCCCAGAAGGATGTACAGAGTCTGGTAGAAGATGGTGTGGGAGATGGCGTTAAGAATTTTGCTTTCTCCGGAATCAGTAATACTTTGTTCTCTTACAGTTATAAGGGAGGCTTTTATCAGAGAAATTCTGTAGCTGATACTTATGAGAAAACACTGGAAACAGTAAGCAAAGATGCTAATTTGATGCTGGAAGAGCCATGTGCTTACCTTTGGAAGAATACACAGGCATTTTTGAATATGCCACTGGGAACTTCTGATTATATGTATATTGATGAAGAAGTACCATTTGTATCCATGGTATTAAAAGGTGTTATGCCGATGTATTCCGATTATGTTAACTTTGAAGCAAATAAACAGCAGTTTTTCCTTCAGATGGTAGAAGCAGGCGTTTATCCTTCCTTCTATCTTACAAAGGAAAATTCATCAAAACTGATCTATACAAATTCAGCCGATCTGTACAGTACAGAGTATGCGACTTATAAAGATTCTGTAATCAGTTATGATAAACAGCTTCGCGAGTTAAATACAGCTCTTGGGGATGCGAACATTGTAAAACATGAGCGCAGTGCAGATAATGTGGTAACCGTTACTTACAGCAACGGTGCAAAAGTGTATGTAAACTATTCAAACAGTGATGTAACTGTTGATGGAGAAATAGTAGGAGCAATGTCCTACACATATAAGGCAGGTGAGGCAGAATGAGTAAAAAGAAGTTGACGAAGGAAGAAAAACGAAAGTTAAAAAAGATCAAACCGGGCCGTCTGACTAAGAGGGATGCCCGCATGGGACTTTTGTTCATATCACCATGGATCCTGGGTGCATTGGTATTTTTGCTGTATCCATTGATTTCTTCTTTCTGGTATGCATTGAACAATATCCGTATGACACCACTTGGTACCAACTATACTTTCGTGGGTCAGGGAAACTTTACTCAGATTCTGCTGTCAGATGCTGAGTTCCCAACACAGCTTATTAACTATGTAGTATCCACGGTTATTTCCGTGCCGATCATCGTTGTATTTGCATTGTTGATCTCCATTATGCTGAATCAGCCGATTAAGGGAAAAGGATTTTTCCGATTGATCTTCTTCCTGCCGGTTATCATCGTAAGTGGACCAATCCTTGGCATGTTGAATGCAGAGGGTGCCGGAAGTATTACAGCTCTGGATACACAGGCTATTACAGATGCCATTAGCGGTTTCCTGCCAGCGGCACTGGCTAAGCCGATTTCCAGTATTTTTGAAAACATGATTACCATTCTCTGGTATTCAGGTGTACAGATTCTGATCTTCCTTTCTGCTTTGCAGAAGATTGATCCGTCTCAGTACGAAGCTGCTAAGATCGATGGTGGATCCGGATGGGAATGTTTCTGGAAGATTACATTGCCAACTATCAAACCAATGATTCTTTTGAACTGTGTATATACGATCGTATTTATTTCTAATAACGACCAGAATGAGATCATTGAACTGATCAAAAACGCTATGTTCTCCGGTACACGAGAGAAAGGATATGGATATGCATCTGCCATGGCATGGGTATATTCCGTTGTGGTATTGTTGATCGTCGGTATCTTTGCTCTGCTGTTCATTACAAAGAAAGATGTATATGAAAAACAGGTTAAAAAAGCAAAGAAACAGATGAAGAAAGATGAGCGTGAGCTCAAGAGAGTAAGAAGGAGGAGTGCAAGAAATGCGGCAAAGCAAGCTAGAAAAGAAGCAAAATAAGGCTCGCGTGAAAGAGTATGCAAAGATTCGCGCAAAGTCAGGCAAGAAATTCTCCAAAGAAAAAGTGAGAAAATTCTTCATGGGCTCTAAAGAGAAGCAGGGTTTCCTCAAAGTATTTTGCATTTATGCATTGCTGATCTGTATCGGCTTCATTTACTTGAATCCTATCCTTCAGATGTTGAGTAAGAGTTTCATGAACCTGGATGACTTGCTGGATTCATCCATTAACTGGATCCCTAGTAAGTTTATCCTGAGCAACTATGCACAGGCAGCAAAGAGTATGGATTTCTGGGCATCTCTTGGCAAGAGTATCATTCTTGCCGGTGTGCCAACCCTTTGTAACTTGATTTCCTGTGCCATTATCGGATATGGACTGGCTCGTTTTGAGTTTCCATTTAAGAAAGTGGTTCTGGCAGTTATCGTATTTACGTTTATTCTGCCTAGCCAGGTAACCATGATCCCTACTTATGCACTTTACAGTCAGATCGGAATCCTGGGAACAATCCTTCCATTTGTGGTTCCGCCATTGCTGGGAATGGGAATTAATGCACCGATCTTTATCCTGATCTTCTGGCAGTTCTTCCGCCAGGTTCCAAAGGTATTGATCGAAGCAGCCCAGATTGATGGAGCCGGATATTTTAAATCATTCTTTAGAATCTCCCTTCCATCTGCAACACCGGCGTTTATTACGGTTGGTCTGTTCTCCTTTGTATGGTACTGGAACGAGTCATATCTGACAGAGATGTATGTATCAGGAGTAATGACAAAGTCCGGTTGGACTTCACTGGTTATTCAGCTGGATAACTTTGCCAGCAACTACAACACCTATGCAACAACAGCTGCATCCGGTGCAACCAGTATCAATGAAGCAATCAATATGTCGGGTACTATGCTTAGTATCCTGCCTCTGCTTCTTATGTACTTTGTACTGCAGAGATATTTTGTTGAGAGTATTGATAAGACCGGTATTACTGGTGAATAAAAAATCATATACAGTGTTAAGAAAGAGAGAGGACTGTTTTAGGGCAGTCCTTTCTTGCTGTATAAACGATAAAAAGACGAAAAACAGCGGTTTTATTGGTTGTTTTTATGTGTATCATGAAAATGTGTACATTATTTGAAAAAAAGATGAGTAAAAGTACATAATTTTTATAAAAAACAGTAGAACTTTTATGGTAAATGTGCTATAATCTCTTATAGCCTAAATAATCATGGAACTTTGTAAGAGCAAAGTTCAATAAAAGGAGGAAAATCATGAAGAAAAAATTGATGGCTTTGATGCTTTCTGTTTCTGTTATGGTTGGACTTACTGCTTGCGGTGGCGGTAGTGGTTCAGGCGGAGATAGTGGTTCAGCAAAAATTAGTGGAGAGACTGAGACTGTCGAGTTTGACGGTATCAAGTATTCAAAGGCAAAGGATCTTACTAGTGACAACATTGAACTGACTTATTTCCATTTCGATCAGGACGAGACAGTAAAAGCTCTGGCTGACCGTTTCATGCAGATTTATCCAAATATCAAGGTAAAGACTGTTTATGAAAATGTTGCAACTTACGATGACACATTATTGACTCTGGTATCTAACAGCCAGTCACCGGATGTAATTATGTACTCCGATGCTGACTTCGCATTGAGTAACTCTTTGCTGGCAGATATCACACAGCTTTGGAACTCTGACCCAGAGACTAAGAAACTGGCTGCTACAATCAATGATTGTGGAATTGGTATGTTCGGTACAAGCCACAGATATGCAGTACCTGTTAAGTTCTTCCCAGGCGTTATGTATGTAGACCTCAATGTATTGAAGAAATTGAACATCGATGCTCCATCCAGAAACTGGACATGGAAAGATATGATTTCTTTGATCAAAAAAGCAACCGTAAAAGATGCTCCAGATGGTGGTGCAGCTTACTACGGATGTGGATACTTCAACAGACTTGATTCTTATTACGGAATCGCTGCTGCTCAGAACATTAAAGGTGAGTTTGGTTTCGATGGAAAGAAATTCGACCTGAGTATTTGGGCTGTTGGTGAGCAGGAGTTTGCTGGTTTGAAACAGGGAGGATACATCGCTCCAGTAAAAGACTCTATGGAAATGGAGAACTGGATGGGTGACTTCGCAGCTTGGTGTGGTGCATCAGGTCGTGTGGCATTGTTTACAGAAGCATTCTGGACATTCCAGGGAACATGGAATACAGAAGCATTCAAACAGTATAACCTGGATATCGTTCCTTATGTTGTACCTGCTGTAAACAAAGATGATGCAACAAAAGATCACCATAGTATTGCAACAATCGACTTTGGTGGATTGACAACTTCTTGTAAACACCCTCGTGAAGCATATGAGCTTCTGAAGTTCATGAGCTTTGGTAAAGATGGATGGAAGACAAGAATCGCTCTCTACAATGACGAGTCTAAGACAAATGCAAATGGTCTTGCACTGAAATATGATGTAATGCCAGCTCCTATCACCACAGATTCTGAAGTATGGGATGCTTACATCAAGATGTACTGCAAGGGCATGGATGATACTCATGTAGGTTACTGGAAAGAGTACTTCAAGAGTTGTATGCAGCCTATCCCTTATGGATGGACTAGTATCGCAGGTTACTGGAACTACTGTGATGAATACTTCAACAAGATTGGTATCCATGACAAAGTTGACAGTGGAACAGCCAAAGCTGCTGACTACGCAGATGAGGCTACGAAGAAGGCTGATTACTATCATGCAAAAGCAATGATTGAGTACTTCGGACCAAGTGGTTACAATGTTCTTTCTGACGCTGAAGTAAAAGAATATACTGAAATGCAGAAAGCAAATGAGAAATGAGAAATGAGTAATTGATAATTTGACCCATATGTGTTAAATTATTTGTGGAGGCAAGGCGATTGTGCCTTGCCTCTTTTTTCTAAAAATAAATAAAATCTGGAGGAAATTATTATGGCAGCAAACAATCAAGTGAACTACAACGAACCGTGGATTTTACAGCGTGCAGATCCATATGTATTTTTTAAAGATGGTTACTATTATTTTACCGCTTCTGTTCCGGCTTATGACGGAATTATTCTGAGAAGATCCAAAACATTAAATGGTCTGGCGGAGGCAGAGGAAAAAGAAGTATGGCATAAGCACGAATCCGGCTTAATGAGTGAGCATGTATGGGCTCCGGAAATTCACTATTTGTTTGGCAAATGGTACATTTATTTTGCGGCTGGCGAAAAGGAAAATATCTGGAATATCCGCCCTTATGTATTGGAGTGTCAGGGACAGGATCCATATAATGATCCATGGATTGAAAAAGGCAAGATGACTCGTGCAAAAGATGATATTTTCTCATTTGAGGCATTTTCACTGGATGCTACAATTTTTGAAAATAAAGGAAGATATTATTATGTATGGGCTGAAAAGGTAAGTGTAGGACCACAGATTTCTAATCTTTACATTGCGGAAATGGAAAATGGTTATACATTGAAGACTGTTCAGGTTCTTCTTACCACACCGGATTATGACTGGGAAAGACATGGTTTCTGGGTAAACGAAGGACCGGCAACAATTCAGCATGATGGTAAGATTTATCTTACATATTCAGCCAGTGATACAGGAGTAAATTATTGTATGGGAATGTTGACAGCAGATCTGGATTCTGATCTGTTGGATCCACTTTCATGGAAAAAAGAGCGTTATCCTGTATTACAGACCAACAATGAACTGGAAATTTACGGACCGGGTCACAACTCATTTACAGTAGATGAAGATGGAAATCCGATCATGGTGTATCATGCCCGTAAAGAGGCAGAAATCGAAGGGAACCCTCTTTACAATCCAAATCGTCATGCAATGCTTATGAAGATTCGCTGGGATGAGAATGGAAGACCGGTATTCTCATATGATAATTAACTAGGAGGTATACCCCGTGGCAAAACTGATTATTAATGAAACCAATAAACTGGATCGAATTGAGCCGGAAATTTATGGACACTTTTCAGAGCATCTGGGACGCTGTATTTATGAAGGAATTTATGTGGGTGAAAACTCAGATATTCCCAATGTAAATGGAATGAGAACTGATGTAGTAGAAGCACTGAAGGAACTGAAAGTTCCTATGCTTCGTTGGCCGGGCGGCTGTTTTGCAGATGAATATCACTGGAAAGATGGTATTGGACCAAAGGAAAATCGCAAAAAAATGGTAAACACCCATTGGGGCGGTGTGGTAGAGGATAACAGTTTCGGAACCCATGAGTTTATGGAGTTGTGTCGTCAGCTTGGATGTAAGACTTACATCAACGGAAATCTGGGAAGCGGTACTGTACAGGAAATGTCAGAGTGGGTTGAGTATATGACCTTCAATGGTATTTCCCCGATGGCGGATCTTCGAAAAGAAAATGGCAGTGAGGAGCCATGGACAGTTGATTTCTTTGGTGTAGGAAATGAGAACTGGGGCTGTGGTGGTAACATGACACCAGAGCACTATGCTAATGAGTACAGAAGATACCAGACTTATGTAAGAAATTACGATCCTAAGAAACCGATCAAGAAAGTATGCTGTGGTGCCAATGTAGAAGATTACTTCTGGACAGAGGGTGTCATGAAAACAGCCTTCTCCCATGCAGAGCAGTTCCATGGATTTATGGATTATTTGTCACTGCACTATTATGTGCATCCGGAAGGCTGGGAAATCAAAGGATCCGCTACAGACTTCAATGAAGAGGTATGGTATAAGACTTTGAATAAGGCATTGTTTATGGATCAGTTGATCCGCAAACATGGTGCTATTATGGATCAGTATGACCCGGAGAAGAAAGTGGGCATGTGTGTAGACGAATGGGGATCCTGGTATACATGTGAGCCTGGAACCAATCCTGGATTCTTGTATCAGCAAAATACCGTCCGTGACGCTTTGATTGCAGGCATCACTTTGAACATCTTCAATAAGCACTGTGACCGTGTTAAGATTGCAGCACTGGCACAGATGGTTAATGTATTACAGGCTGTTCTTCTCACAGAGGGAGATCAGATGATCAAGACACCGACCTATCATGTTATGCACATGTACCGTCATCATCAGGGGGCAACACTGTTGGAAAGTGCTGTAACCGGTGTGGAAGAGATCGGTGTAGAGGACTGGAAAGTTCCTAAGATCACAGAATCTGTATCGATGGATGCAGATGGTATTATCACGATTACTATGAATAACCTGTCCATCGAGTCAGAAGAGACAGTTGATATCCAGCTGGCTGAAAATGGATACAAAGTAGCGGAGGCAAAGGTTGTGACTGAAAATGATATGCATGCCATGAATACATTTGAAGCACCAGAGACAGTAACAGAGAAAGATCTGACAGGATATACAGAGACAGCAGAAGGAATTCGTGTTGTTATGCCGAAGAACAGTGTTGTTGAGCTTCGTCTGAAGAAATAAAGATGGAACGGATCTGTAAGAAATGCCTGCTGCGGGAAATGGCAGAAGAAGAGGGGAAAAAGATTGAAATTTACCGGGAAGCCATTAAAAAAGAAGATAGAGTATCCGAGGAAGAATACGAGGAAAGGCTTACACGCTGCAAGCAGTGTGAGCTGCTAAATGCCGGAACCTGTGGAGCCTGCGGATGCTATGTAGAACTTCGTGCCACCGCAAGGGCGGGACATTGTCCTCATAAAAAATGGTAAAATAAAAACCGTCACTCCCGATAAAGGGAGTGGCGGTTTTTTATTACAGACAGTCAGATTATTTCTTTTTCACGGTAACTTTTACAGTGGATTTGATCTTTTTGTAACTGACTTTTACAGTTGCCTTACCCGGCTTTTTGGCTTTTGCCTTACCTTTTTTAGTAATAGTAAGAACTGTTTTTTTGCTGGAAGACCATTTAAGAGAGGATTTCTTAATACCATATGCTTTTGCTTTGTAAGTATAGGATTTACCTTTTTTCAAAGATTTCTTCTTCTTTGTGATCTTAATGCTTGCTTTCTTAACTTTGATCTTTTTAGTAAGAGTTTTTGTTACTTCGCCTACCTTTACAACTGTGGTAATGGTGGCAGTACCTTTTTTCTTGGCAGTAAGTTTGCCGCTCTTGTTTACGGAAACTACTTTCTTGTTTGAAGATTTGTAGGTGATGCTGTGAGCCTTGCCACTGACACCGGATACAGAAAGTTTTGTAGTTTTTCCCGTGTTTCCTCCAACATATAAGGTAGTGGCACCTGCTTGGAGGGAGATTGGTTTTTTGACACCCCAGATCGTGTGGTTGTTTGTACCAATAGCGGAGAAAGTCATTGTTTTTGCGGAAGTGTTTTCAGCTGTCTGCAGGAAGAAGACACCGCTGTATTTTACGCCGGAGATCGTGGCATTCATATAATAAGTGCCATCTTTTTTTGCCCATGTTCCGGTAACACCACCTGTGATGGTTCCGTTTGACTGCAAAGTAACTGTCTTGGTTTTTATGATGCTTGCAGCGTCATTCTGGGTTCCGTGGTCTACAAAAGCATATTCTCCGATAATGTCGTCATTACTATAACCGGTAGCGGAAATCTTATCGCCTTTATTTTCATATGGAGCCGTAACAGGCCATCCCTCTTCATTTAAGAACTGCTGATGAACTCGTACTTCATGAGTTTCATCCCGGCGCTCAAAACGAGTGTGATAGATCAGGTAACGGCTGTTATCTTTGCTGTCGATCAATGCGGAGTTGTGGCCGGGTGCTTTGTAAGCACGGTCTAAGTAAGGAAGTTTGTAGTTTCCCATTACCTTGATGCCGATATCCTTGTGGCTTTGTCCGGCACTTGTAAGAACCGCATTGTGTCCGGCAGCGTCGGTATAAGGTCCGTCCGGTGATTTGGAACGGAACAGACGCATGTTGTAGCCACCGTTTTGTGCCAGACCCTCATAGGAAACATACAGATAATAATAATCACTGTCCTTATCGTACAGGATGTATGGTCCCTCGCCGGATTTGCGGAATCCGCCGGCAATCTTGGTGCCGAAGTATTCGTCTACCACACGGCCATCGGCTGTTTTGGAATTTTTGCCCGGATAAATTACTTTACCTGTGGTCTTGTCAAGTTCCAGAATGTAGATACCGCCGGACCAGGATCCATAGGTCATCCACAGCTTTCCATCTTTGTCTTCAAAAACAGTCGGGTCAATGGCGTTTGGCCCGTAGGCATTGTTGTAGTTGTTGCCGGTAAACCATTCACTGTTGACGCCATCTTTTAAAGTCCCGTTGTTAATGAGAGTCTGGATGTTTGTATTTTTATAATTTTTGTTGATGTTGCTGTTGCCGTCTTTCTGGTCTGTCTTGGTAAAACCAGAGTATACCAGAGTGTCTACAAAGGTATAAGGGCCTTCAATGTTCTGTGATACTGCATAAGAAATGACAGAACGGATGGCTGTGGAACTGGTACAGAAATAAATCATGTAAGCACCTTTTGTGCCATCTGTATTTACATAGTCTTTATTCCAGAATACATCCGGAGCCCACACACTGAATCCACCTTTGGAATCGGAATCATTTTCTCCTGCCCAGGCAAATGATTTTTTCAGATTTTGGGAAAGGTTCCCGTACAACTGGTTATTTGTCTTGGCATAACCATTGGTAAAAGTTTTCCAATTGATCAGATCGGTGGATTTGGCAGCATCAATGTGAGAGCCAAATACATAATAAGTTCCTTCCTTCGATACGGCTACAGACGGGTCGTGAACCGAAACCCTGGCCGGTGTTGTGGCTGCCTTTGCGGTGGAAGACTCGAATCCTGAGCCGGGACTGAAAACAGTGGCAAGACTCAGAGCTGTGGTCAACACATAGCTGACAACCCTTTTTGCGTTTTTGCGCATGAAAATACCTCCTTATATTGCTTTTTTATTTCACATCAATTATAATTCAAACTAATGACTATGTCAAAAGAAAATAAATGGAAAGAAGGTATTTTTTATGAAAAGGGAAGTGCGGTTTTTAGGGGGCATCCTTGCTGCGATCATGTTTGTTACGGCATGTCAGAAAACCCAGGTAGTAGATGAGAGTGTCAGTGGACTGAAAGAAGATGAGGTGGCACTGGTAAAATGCGATGAGGGAAATCCCATGGCCGGAAAGTCAGATATAGGGGATTATATATATGGAGGAGATCCATCGGTCCTGGTAGACGGAGATACGGTGTATGTATATACCGGACACGATATTTCAAAGGATGACCAGGTGGAACGAAAGGTTTACAACATACCGGAATATCTTTGTTATTCTTCAAAAGACCTGAAGACTTGGAAGGCAGAAGGCAGCGTGATGAAGGTAAATAAAAAAACAGTGGACTGGACCAGCAGCAATATGTCAGCCTGGGCTTCCCAGGTGGCAAAACACTATGACAAGAAGGCAGGAAAAGACCGGTATTATTTATATTATTGTACCTGGGACGCTACCAGCCAGGGAAAACAGTCCATTGGCGTGGCAGTGGCAGACAAACCAACAGGCCCGTTTGAAGACATCGGAAAACCTCTGGTACAGGGAACCACCACCGTATCCCAGAACAGCAACTGGGATGACATTGATCCTACCGTATGGGTAGAAACGGGCAAGGACGGAGAGGAACACCGGTATCTTGGCTGGGGAAACAGCCGGTTCTTTACCTGTGAACTGAACGAAGATATGATCTCGGTAAAAGACTTAAATGGAGATGGCAGGATCACTTACGCCACCAGCATAGAAAAAGGAGATATTCTGCCAAGAGAAGTCAGCGGTTTTACCGAGGCACCATGGTTTTACCGCAGACAGAATGAAAAGGGAGAATATGTAGGTCCATACTATCTGTTTTATGCCAGTGGATGGCGGGAAAAGATGGCTTACTCCACAACGGATGATCTTATGACGGGAACCTATACATGGGGGGAGAGCATTATGTACCCCACGGCCACATCCAATACCAATCACGAAGCTGTGTTTGATTTTAAAGGAAAAACTTATTTTGTATATCACAATGGTTCCCTGCCCGGTGGAAACGGATACCGCCGCAGTGCCTGCATCCGGGAACTGAAATTTGGCAAAGATGGATCCGTGGAAGAGATGGAAGAGACTGCCATAGGACTGACCGGTACAACCTATGTGATACGAGACGGAGAAAAACAGGAACTGGCCCATGCTCCGTTTAACAATTCATCCAGTGATACTTTGTATCCGTATAAGAGGATTAAGATCAGTACGCTGTTTACCACAGGAAAAGAGGTTGACAAAAAATGGGTATTCCGTTCAGGAAAAGCCGATGCGAAAAATGCTGCTTATGTGTCCATAGAGGCAGAAAATAAGCCGGGACTTTATATTACAGCCAATGCAGACGGCAGCGTCACACTGGCCCAGGATGCGGATGCATCGGAACAGACGGCCAAAAACCAGACATTCAGAACCGTAAAAGGTCTGAAAACCTCCAGGGGGACATCTTTTGAAAGTGTGGCATATCCGGGAAAATATCTGGTGTTAAAAGATGGCATGCTGAAACTCGGAACAAAGGAGGACAAAGAGGAAGCAACTTTCTATATCGATAAAAAGTAAAAATGGTTTCAAGTAAAAGTATGATTGAGTAAATAAAATAACCATAAAAGGAGGCTTACAAACATGATAAGAAAAAAACTATTAGCAGCGGCACTGGCGGTAACCATGGTGCTGACAGGACTGCCGGGGCAGACTGTAAAGAGCCGGGCGGCCACGGAGATTACGCTGGCTAAAAGCCAGTACACCAATCCCATTGGCTGTGTGGACAACAATGGAAACCGGATCTACGGCGGTGATCCATCCGTACTGGTAGACGGTGACACGGTGTATTTGTATGTAGGACATGACAATTCAACGGATTCGGAAGTAAACCGTGCTATTTATAATATGGACAGCTGGATCTGTTATTCTACCAAAGACATGAAAAACTGGAAATACGAAGGACCGATCATGAAGGCGGACAAGGGATCGGTTACCTGGGCGTCTACAGATACAAGTGCCTGGGCTGCCCAGGTGGCAAAACACAAAAATCCCAACACAGGAAACGACCGGTATTATCTTTATTATTGTACCTGGGATGCTACCAGCCAGGGAAAACAGTCCATCGGTGTGGCAGTAGCGGATAAACCCACAGGACCGTTTAAAGACATAGGAAAACCACTGGTAAAAGGAACGCTGACAACACCTCAGTCCAGTAACTGGGATGATATTGATCCTACTGTATGGGTGGATACAGACAGTAAAGGCGTGGAACACCGGTATCTTGCCTGGGGCAACAGCCGCCTGTACATCTGTGAATTGAACGAAGATATGATCTCAGTGAAAGATATAAATGGAGATGGCAAGATCACCTGTGGTGAAAGCAGCAAGAAGGCAGATATTTTGTACCGCTCCGGCAGCCTGACCATGTATACCGAGGCACCGTGGATCTATCGAAGGCAGGATGCCAAGGGAAATTATTATGGAAATTACTATTTATTCTATGCTTCCCAGTGGCGGGAAAAAATGGCTTATGTCACTACCAGTGATCTGATGAATGGAAAATGGTCTGACCGACAGGTGATCATGTCGCCGACAGCCACTTCTAATACAAACCACATGGCGGTATTTGATTTTAAAGGGAAGACCTATTTTGTCTATCACAACGGATCTCTGCCAAAAGGAAACGGATACCGCCGGAGTCCCTGCATCCGGGAACTCACCTTCAAGGAGGATGGTTCCGTTGTGCCTATGGAAGAGACGGCAGCCGGTCTGAATGGAACTACCACGGAATTTTATACAAGTTCCGGTGCCATGCTGGGGCATAAGTATTTTCAGAACTCATCTCTGGATGGAAAATATCCATATAAGGATATAAAAATCGGAGCAGGGTATGGAAAGTCAGCATTAGACCGCAAATGGGTCGTGACAGAGGGGAAAGCGGATAAAACCAAAGCGTCCTATGTGTCGATCCAGTCCGAGAATAAACCGGGACTTTACATTACAGCAAATTCCCAGTCCGGTGTGACTCTGGCCCAGGATACAAAAGGCACGGCAGATGTGGCAAAAAGACAGACATTCAAAACCGTAGAAGGCTTGGGAGATAAAAAAGGTGTATCGCTAGAAAGCGTCCGTTATCCGGGATATTATCTTACTATCGTAAATGGAGCACTTTCGTTGACGAAAGGAGGAGATACAGAAGCAGCTACTTTTTATACCGGTATAGATAAAGAGGATACAAGTCTCCGCTCCATCGGGGCTGTATACAAGAAAAACCAGATCCTCCAGGGAAGCAAGCCAATCAGAAAGAACATCACTGTAACGGCCTTTTACGCCAACGGAACAAGAAAAAATGTTACCGGCTATACCATAACGCCGGCAGCAGCAATGAAAAAGACCGGTAAAAAAACGCTGACTGTCACTTATACAGAAGGTGAGAGAAAGTGTCAGACAACGGTACCGGTTGTGGTAAAAGTAAAACCGGCCAAAGTAAAGAAACTGAAAGCCAGGACAAAGATAAGAAAGAAGAAAACAGCGGTAACCCTTACATGGAGGAAGGCAAAGGGAGAGTATTACGAGATATCTTATGGAAAGAAGAAAAAAACACATAAGAAAATAAAGACTCTGAAGGCTTCCGTCAAAAAAGTAACCTTAAAGAGATCTGTCAGAACATGGAAGAAAGGCAAAAAATATTATTTCCATATCCGCAGTTACACCAGGGTAAATAATACCAAAAAGTATAGCGGATATAAGACGATCCGGGTAAAAATAACCGAAGGGAAATAATGTGGAAAGCGTGAAAAAACGCCGTTTCATCACAAATTATGGGCAAGTTTTACAAAATACATATTTTGTTCACATTTTTCTTTGACACTATTGACAAAGGAAAATGAAAATGCTAAAATGTAACCAATCATTAAATATTAAAGGAGGAAACATAATAATGATGAAAAGATTTTTGTGTGGTGCTATGGCCACAGCATTAGTTGTTGCTGGTTTATCTGTAGGATCTGTAGATGCTTCTGCAGCTACAAAAGTACCAAAAGCAAAGTACACATTCAAGCTTAACAAAGCAAGTAAAAAGGTTGTAGCAGTAACTCGTAAAGGTGATGACAAATCCAAATTTACAGCTAAGAATGTAAAGAAGAGCGGATTTGAAAACTGTGGAGTTCTGCCAAAAGCTAACAAGAAGATCAAACTGAAATATAAAGGAAAAGCTTTATATCTCGACAGAAGTTCTTCTTATGGTGCTGAGCTGAAAGGCGTTAAACTTGGTAAAGGTTCCTGGACAGTATCTTTCTGGGTTAAACCAGATACAACATTGGGTGACTTCATGCCTATGTTCTTTACAGGAAACAATATTACAAATCCAGTTAAGACAAAATGGATTTCCATCACAAAAGGTGGTTCAAGTTGGCCAGCAGGTGGAGCAGTTCCAACAATCTGGTCTCACAATGTAAAGAAAGCTTCTAAAGGCAAAGTTACATCTGAAGAGTTCCCATGGTATGGTTACCAGAACGATGATGGTGATTGGCAGGGTGCCGGCGATACACCTAAAGCTGTAGGCGTAAACGCAGGTAAATGGACTCAGGTAACATTGGTAGTTGATACCAAGGATACTGTAGAGTATGGTACAAAGGGCGAAGACGGATATGTTAAGTCTTATCATGGATGGACTTATGTAAACGGTCAGTTGTTCGGTAATGGTGCTATCGCTCATAACACAATGTCTAACTCCAACAAGTTCTTCCTCGGAATGAACTGCTGGGATGCTCCTTTCAAAGGAAGCTTCAAGAAAGTACAGTTCTGGAAAAAAGCGTTGTCCGGAAAACAGGTACTTGCTAACTACAAAAAAACTAAGTAATTATTGGATGTAGAATCGAATATTTATTGAGTGAGTGATTTTATGAACCGCGGTATCTGCGAGGATTCGCGGTTCATATTAAAATGAAACAAAATCAAGGAGGGTAAACGAATGTTTAAAAAGGTTATAGCAATTGCTATGGCAGCAACAATGGCTTTTTCTGTTGCACCGGTGGCAACAGTGGCAACAACAGCTAAAGCAGAATCAATTACAACACCAACTAATCTGAGCAGAATCTCAAAGAAACCTGTATTGTCCTACACATTTGATGGCAATGACAAGGATCTGGAACTGCACGGAACTGCGAAAGTACGCGATGGAGTGTTGGATATTACTGAGAATGCTAAAGAAGACGAGAATGGCATGAAATACGGATATGGTGAGAACTATGCAAAGATTGGTTCTCTTGGATCATACGATTTCAGCAAAGGATTTACATTGGTATTTGATATTAATATAAAACAGTACCTGAATGAGTGGACATCACCAATTATGCTGGGTAATGGATCTCTTGAAGCACAAGGAACTAAAAAGGGACAGGTTGGTTATCACTTTAACTCTGGTATGAGTAATATCATGGATTTTGGTAAGAGCGATACAAATACAACTAACAATGACAAGTATGGTATTTACGGTGGTGGACAGATTGCAAACCCTGTTTATGATGGTGGTGTGTATAAAGACTTTGCACCGTTTGCGGCACCATATACTTATGATTGGTTTACATACCCTGAGAACAATAATAAATGGTTCTCATTTGTTGTTGCAATCGGAACAGACAATACTCTTAAAATGTATGTAAACGGAGCATTGGTTCAAAATGTAGTGGACGATGGACAGGGAACTATCCGGAAGATTCTTGAAAATGTAAAGAACTTTACAAACAACATGCTGGGTGCTACTTACTGGGCACCTCGTAAAACAGATATCGACTTCCAGGGACAGCTTGACAATGTGGCATTCTACAATGAAACGCTGACAGCAGAAGATGCAAAAGCATTGACAACAGCTCAGCCAGAGGATGCGAATAAGGTTCTTGATCCTTCCAAAAAGCAGGGAGAGGTTATTTCTAAATCCCAGTATAAGACATGTGCTGTTACAGATTATGAAGCAGACTGCAATTCCAAGAAAGTTGTTGCTTATCTGAGCGCTTCTGCAAGCAAAGTTGCTAAATCTACTGTAACAGTAAATGGCAAAGCAGCTAAGAGCTACAAAGCAAATGGCAAGATTTTGACAGCAAACCTTTCCAAGAAATTGAAAAAGGGTGATAAAGTTGTTATCACAATCGCTGGTGAAGGATACAACACAGTAACTAAGAAGATCACTGTTAAAGGCGTTTACAAACTTTCTAAAGTTAAAGCTAAGAAAGGCGCTAAGAAGATCACTGGTACTGTAAGTGCTAAGAAAGCAAAAGTTCAGGTTAAAGTTGGTAAGAAAAAATACAAAAAAGCTAAAGTAAAAGGTAAGAAATTTACTTTCAAATGTGCTTCTCTTAAGAAAGGTACAAAAGTAAAAGTTAAAGTATCCGGAAAAGGATATGTAACTCTTACAAAGACTTACAAAGTAAAATAATTTCATAGCAATTAAGCTGAAACCTAGAAAGGAGCGGTGACTTTGTCACTGCTCCTTTTTTGGTTCAGGCATAAAAAAGCCGCCGGTTGAACCAGCGGTTTTTTAAAATTCAATTTTGGTTTATAATGTCTCTAATATTTCTTTGTAAATTTCCTGGATCTTTTCCTCAGGAATATCGTTCTGTAAGAAAATTTCTACCGCATATAATGCCTGTGCCACTAACATTTCCAGACCGGTAACACCGATCATACCTAATTCTCTGGCCTGTGCCACCAGTTTGGTAGTGATAGGATTGTAAATAACATCCAGTACTGCCTGGCAGTGAGGAAAAGCGGTAAGATCTACCGGAGAGGCATCTACTTTAGGATACATGCCTACCGGACTTGTGTTTACAAGAATATCCGCGTCTGTGTGATGAGCAAAACATTCATCGTAGGAGATAACGCCTTCGGCCGGAACAATATCGACTACGATCATTTCTCTGGCGCCCAATTTCTGTACGGCAGCCTTGATAGCCTGAGCGGCACCGCCGTTTCCAAGAACCACTACTTTTTTATCTTTCATCTGGATCTTGTTTTGATTGACCATATAGATAAATCCGGGCATATCTGTATTGTAACCGTAGAGATTGCCTTCTTTATTTACAATTGTGTTCACGGCACCGATGGCAGTGGCGCTTTCGTCCATTTCTTTTAAATATGGAATTACATCTTTTTTGTAGGGAATGGTTACATTAATAGCCTTAAATTCTCTTTTTTCCATAAAATCTTTAAATTCTTCTTTGCTGAGAGGACACAGATCATATGTATAATCAGCCAGTTTTTCATGAATGATCTTTGAATAACTGTGTCCCAGTTTTTCACCAATTAAACCGTAGTCCATGGTAACCCTCCATTCGTTTTTGAAATTGAAAAAAGTATAGCATAAAAACAAAGGGGATTCAAGCATATTGGAGGGGGACAGGCATATATTGTAGTAGTGGAGGTGCTGTGGATGAGAAAAAGATTAGAGGATTATTTTCCTGCTTATTTCAGAAAAATGTATGAAGAGCAGAGGAAGTCAGGAGAAATATCGGAAATGAGAGTGCACCTGGGTGGGATGGTGACCTGGGTAAGTCAGGGGAAGAAGTATATCACGCCCGGCCAGCAGCCTCTTGGCCAGGAGGAATTTGGCAGACTTTTATCCGGCCTCTGTGAGGACTCCATGTATGCGTACGAAGAGGAAATAAAGAGGGGTTTCTTTACTCTGCCGGGTGGTCACCGGGTTGGTGTTTGTGGACAGGTTCAGACTGAGCAGGGAAAGATCCTGACAATGAGCCATATTACCAGTCTGAACATACGGATCGCTCATGAAATAAACGGATGTGGTGTGGATGTACTGCCCTATCTTATGTGTGAGGACGAGTTCCTATCCACCCTCATTGTGTCGCCGCCGGCCTGTGGCAAAACAACACTGCTCCGGGATCTGATCCGTATTCTGGCAGGAGATAGATGGAGGATGCAGGTGGGGCTGGTGGATGAAAGATCCGAAGTGGCTGGAGGGCAACAGGGGGAACCGGTGCTGGATGTAGGTGTTTTTTGCGATGTCATAGATGGGTGCAAAAAAGCTCAGGGGATCCGGCGGATAATACGGTCTATGGCACCGGAGATCATTGCGGTAGATGAGATCGGAGGACGGGAAGATATGGAAGCCTTGCAGGAAGCCTCACATTCCGGGTGCCGGATCTTAGCGACTATGCACGGCAGAGATTTCCCGGACCTGCAGGGACGAGCCGGTGTGAAAAGATGGCTGTCTGACAGCGGCATACAGCGGGTGGTGATTTTACAGCCCTTTGTGTCCGGGAAAAATATCCGGGAGATCTTAAATGAAAAGGGGGAAGCAGTAAAATGAGATTTGGTGGCTTTTTGATGATATGGGGTGGATGTCTGGGAACAGGAATCTGGTGCTGCTGCCGCTATTTAAGAGGGATCCGCACGATGATGCATCTGGAAGTGCTTTTGCTTCTTATGGAGGAGAGGATGCGGTATGGGAGAAATTCAATGACAACGGTTTTGCAGGAATTGTGCAATAAAAGCCAGGGAGAAATGAAAAAATTCTGGCAGTCTATGATAGAACCGGACTTTTCAGGGGAAGAGTCTTTTGCTCAGAAATGGCGCAGGCAGGCGTGTCAGTATATGAAAGCAGCCTGTCTGAAAGGAGAGGCACTGGAAGAATTTGCAGAACTTGGCAGCTATCTGGGAAACCAGAACCTAAACCAGCAGCTGCTGTCACTGGAGCAGTACCGCAGCAGACTGCACTCATCCCTTTTAGAACAGCAGAAATTAAAACCAAAGTATATTAAATTATATCCAGTCATGGGAGGCTGTCTGGGGCTGATCCTTTGTATGCTGATGGTGTAAAATGATACGGAATATGTTAAGAGGGAGGAATACAGTGGAAATAACCATAATTTTTAAGATTGCATTGGTGGGGATCCTGGTTACGATCCTAAACCAGATACTAAAACAGTCCGGCCGGGACGAACAGGCTTTTATTGTGAGCCTGGCCGGACTGCTGCTGGTGTTGTTCTGGATCATACCCTACATATCCCAGTTGTTTGAGACGATTCAAGACATGTTTGTGCTGTAAGGAGAAAGATTATGATAAAGATTGTCATACTGGCATTTGTGATCCTTTTGCTGTCCTGGGCCGGCGGTATGGTAAAAAAAGAATACAGTGTACTGTTGGGACTGTGCGGTATGGTGCTGATTTTCTCCATTGGATTGAAAGAACTTTCCCGGTGGTTTCAGGGGATGTCATCTTTCTGGCAGGAAATAGACAGCCTGGCACCGTATATAAAGATTCTTTTGAAGATGGCGGGGATTTCGTATCTCAGCCAGTTTGCCGTAAATGTCTGCAAGGATGCCGGACAGCAGGGGCTGGCAGGGCAGGTTGGATTTTTTGGAAAGATCAGTATGCTTTTATGCAGTGTGCCGCTGCTTCAGACCTTATGGGAAACCATGAGTTCTCTGCTGCAAAAAGGAGGATAACATGAAAAAAAGATATATTTTGTGGATGTTGTTTTTGACCTTCGTATTTTGTCCTATTACAGGACAAGCAGAAGAAAAGACCGCGGATCCACTGGAACGGCTACAGCAGGTTTACGAGGAAAACGGAGGAAATGCCACCGGATTTTCCCTGAGAGAAGAAGTGGAAAAAATCCTGTCCGGGGAGACGGAATTTTCACCGTCTGATCTGTTACATAGCTTTTTAGATCAGGTTTCAAAACAATGGAATGAGCAGAAAAGTGATTTTATAAAACTTCTTATATTGGGGATCCTTACGGGATTTTGTGCCAATCTGTCCCAGACTTTGGGAGATGAAGGACTGGGGGCTGTTTCCTTTTATGTGATCTATGGCGTGCTTTGCTCCATTGTGCTGGCAGGATTCAGACAGGTGTATGATCTTGCCCAGGAAGGAGTGGAGGGAGTGTTTTCTTTTGCGGGAGCCCTGGTACCTTCCTTTGCCCTGGCCCTTGGGATCAGCGGCAGCAGTACGGCGGCGCTGGGGTATTATGAGACCATGCTGATCGTCATTAGTGTGATGCAGTGGGGGTTAAAAAGTATTTTTCTCCCGCTGATCGAGATTTATTTTATGCTGAAAATATTGGAACCCGTCACCAAGGGAAGGTTTTTAAGGCTGGCAGGGCTTTGCAAAAGTCTGGTAACTTTGGGGTTAAAAGGAATTTTGACGGTGGTGCTGGGGTATCAGGGACTGCAGGGGCTGATCCTGCCGGTTATGGATCAGGTTAAAAATAATGGTATCCTGACGGCAGCAAAGTCTGTTCCCGGTGTAGGAAACCTGGTAGGAGGAGCGGCCCAGACACTGGTGGGAAGTACGATGCTGATCAAAAGCGCCATTGGTGTAGGGGGTGTGATAGGATTTGTGTGTGTTGTTTTTTATCCGCTGTTAAAAATGGGGATTTTTACTTGTTTTTACAAGGTGGCTCAGGCTCTGGTGCAGCCGGTCAGCAGCGGAGGGTTTTGTGTGGCAGTGGCTGCGGCAGGAGAGTGTGGAAAATTGTTGTTTCAGTGCCTGTTCTACAGCACAATCTTGTTTTCCCTGGCGATTCTGATCCTGCTGCTTGCCACCAATCTGTTATAAGGAGAGAAGAGATGGAACAATGGATCGAGGCAGTGAGAAAGGTTGTGTTTCTTGTTTTTTACGGAGAGTTGTTTATCCACGCTATGGCAGGCAGTGCGTACCAGAAATATATCCGGTACGGGCTGGGGCTGATGGTGCTTATTCTGTTGATCCAGCCTGTTTTTTCCCTGATGAATGAGGGGACAGATCCCGGAAAATGGCTGGATGAGACAGTGCTTAAGGAAAAGAAAGGAGAGATGGAACAATGGATCTTTCAGATGCAAAAAAAATCCTAGAAAAGGGAAGAAAAATATTGTTAAAGACGGGACCGTGGCGTCTGATCCTTATCTGCCTGTGCGGAATTTTGATCGTGGCACTGTCCTCCGGAACGGGAGAAAAAAAGACAGTCCTACAGGAAGAATCTACTGCGGAAAATCAGATAAAAAACCAGTGGCAGCAGGAGTTGTCCACCGTGCTTTCCAAGATGGAGGGAGTAGGAAAATGCCAGGTTGTGGTGTCAGTATCGGAAGATGAGAAAAATAACTATCATCCCGATGGGGTAGTGGTCGTCTGTGAAGGGGCCGGTGATCCGGCAGTAAAAAGAGAGATAATCTCGGTGGCGCAGGCATTATTTTCTGTGGAAAGTCATAAAATAAAAATAATGAATCTCAGGAGGTAAGGAAGTGAAGAAATCATTGAAGAAAAATCAGATTGTCATAACGGGGTTAGTGGTAATGGTAGCCTTTGCCGGGTACTTTGGCATGAGAAACGGGACAGAACTGCCGGTTGCTACTTCTTCCGAGGAAGTTAACGCCGTTACGGATATTTCCGATGAAGATCTTGTACTGGATGAGGGAGATGCTGACGCAGTAAGCGGTGCTGCCTCTACGGCATCCAGGGAAAATGCGGGAGAGGCGGTGATGGTAAGCAGTTCGGTATCCGGCAGCTACTTTGAAGAGGCGAAACTGGCAAGAGAGCAGACCAGAGCTAAGAATAAGGAAACCCTCACTGCCATCGTAAACAATAAAAATGCCACGGAGGCACAGAAAGATGACGCCATGAAAGAAATCATGCGTATGACAACAGCCGGGGAAAAGGAAACTGCTACCGAGACGATGCTGGAGGCGAAAGGATTTGCCGATGCAGTAGTGACGATCCAGAATGACAGTGTGGATGTGGTAGTGGATGGAGAGAAACTGACGGAGCAGCAGATCGCCCAGATCGAAAGTGTAGTAAAGCGGAAGACAGGATGTTCATCTGATAAAATTGTTATCTCCCCTGTTGGCAAAAACAAATAAATCTGTTATAATAAAAGCAATAATGCTTTAGGGAGTACAGAATTTGATCAGGAGGTACGAAGCAATGACAGATAATAAGAAGATCGGAGAGGTTCAGATCGCCAATGAAGTAGTTGCCAGTATTGCAGGAATTTCTGCGTCAGAAGTAGAAGGTGTGGATTCCATGGCAGGCGGCATCACTAATGAGATCGCCGGCAGATTAGGCATGAAAAATCCGGCCAAAGGTGTAAAAGTGGAGGTAAAAGGGGATACGGCAGTAGTAGATCTTGCCATTTATTTGAAGTATGGATACAGTATTCCTAAGATCTCAGCCCAGGTGCAGGAAAAAGTAGCACAAGCCATTAATTCTATGACAGGTCTGAAGGTGGAGCGTGTGAATGTACGGATTGCCGGTGTGAGCCTGGAAAGTCAACAGTAAGATAAAAAGTTTGTGAGGATTAGTATGACTAGACATGATATGAGAGAGTGTATGTTCTGTCTTTTGTTCCAGAATGAATTTTACGGAACAGAGGAGTTTGCAGAGCAGAGAGACACTTTCCTGGAAGAAAAGAATTTGAAACCCCGTGAACAGCAGGAGATCCTGGAGAGGACATCTCATCTGATCCAGCTCCTGCCGGAGATTGATGAAAGGATTTCTAAATGCTCCAAAGGCTGGAAACTGGATCGTATTGCAAAAGCAGAGCTGGCTATTCTGCGTCTGGCTGTGTATGAAGCTGTGTACGATGAGGATGTTCCGGTAGGTGTGGCGGTAAATGAAGCCGTTGAGCTTGCAAAAGAGTATGGGAATGACAATGGCCCGTCTTTTGTAAATGGAATTTTAGGTAATATAGTGAATGAATAGAGGAGAAATATATTCTGTCTCATATGTAAATCAGTATATCAAGAATATGTTTTCCGAAGAATATGCCCTGTCCGTTATATTTGTAAAAGGTGAGGTGTCCAATTGCAAATATCATAGTTCCGGGCATATTTATTTTACATTGAAAGACAGGGGATCCCAGCTGACCTGTGTTATGTTCCGGGGTGACAGAAAAGGCCTTCCCTTTTTGATGGAAGATGGCATGGAAGTAGTAGTGGGCGGCAGTATCAGTGTGTACGAGCGGGATGGCAAGTACCAGTTGTATGCTAAGCGGATCAAAAAAGCCGGTGCCGGTGAACTGGCAGAAGAGTTTGAAAAAAGAAAGAAGAAATTAAGCGAGGCCGGATATTTTGATCCGGACCGGAAGTTGCCCCTGCCCTCTTATGCCGGAACCGTTGGTGTGGTGACGGCCAGAACAGGGGCGGCGATCCAGGATATTATCAATGTCACAGCCAGAAGAAACCCTTATGTCCAGCTGGTGTTGTATCCGGCCAAGGTGCAGGGAGAAGGAGCAGCAGAAAGCATTGCCAGAGGGATTGAGACTCTGGCGGAGCATCCGGTGGATGTGATCATTGCAGGCCGCGGAGGCGGCTCTATAGAGGATCTTTGGGCTTTTAACGAAGAGGTGGTGGCAGATGCCATTTACCGGTCCAGAGTACCGGTTATTTCGGCAGTAGGTCATGAGACGGATTTTACCATTGCGGATTTTGTGGCAGATATGCGGGCACCTACGCCATCGGCAGCAGCAGAATTGGCTGTATATGATGTCAGGCAGCACTTTCAGGCTCTGGAAGAAAAGAGACAGAGGCTTATGGCTGCCATAGAGTATAAAGTGGCACTGTCCAGACAGAGACTGAAGGAAATGGAAAAACGGGTCAGTTATTTTAACCCGGAAAAGAGTCTGAATGATAAGAGGCAGCTGCTGGTATCCTGGGAAGAAAAAATGACAGCGCTTATGGAAAAACGGCTGATGAAAGAGCGTCACAGACTGGAAGTGCTGGCCGGACGGTTAGATGGAGTCAGCCCGTTAAAGAGACTGAGTGCCGGATATGGTTTTGTGGCAGATGAGGACAAGCAGCCGGTAAGTCAGGCCGCTTCGTTGAAAGAAGGACAAAAACTGTCGGTTACATTACAGGATGGTGTTGTTACATCCACAGTAGAAAGGATTGACTTATGGAACTAGAAGAAATCATGAAAAAACTGGAAGAAACAGTGGAAAAAATGGAGCAGAGTCCATTGACACTGCAGGAATCCTATCAGTGTTTTTCTCAGGGAATGGAACTGGTAAAGGCTGGCAATGAGGCTGTGGATCAGGTAGAGAAAAAGATCAAGATACTGACGGAAGGAGAGAATCCAGATGAATAAAGAAGTTCTTGCTTCCCATGTGGCAGATATAGAGGCAGGTATGAAGGAATACATGCCGGAGGAAAACGGATATCAGAGGACCGTGTTTGAGGCTGTGAATTACAGCCTTCTTGCCGGAGGAAAGAGACTGCGCCCTATGTTTTTATATGAGGCATATCGGATGTTTGGTGGCACAGATGAGAAGGCCGTGAGACCGTTTATGATGGCGTTGGAAATGATCCATACCTATTCCCTGGTACATGATGATCTGCCTGCTATGGATAATGATGAGTACCGAAGAGGGAAATTAACCACCCACAAAAAGTTTGGAGAGGCTATGGGAATCCTTTCAGGAGATGCCCTGTTAAATGGAGCATTTGAAACAGCCTTTTTAGCATTTGACAGTGAGACAGAGGCAGCACAGATCGGCCGGTCACTGAAGATCCTTGGACACAAAGCCGGCATGTACGGCATGGTGGGCGGCCAGGTAGTGGATGTGGAAAAAGATGGCTGTTTTATGGATGAGGACATGCTGTATTTTGTCCATAAAAATAAAACATCTGCTCTGATCGAGGCAGCTCTTATGACAGGAGCTGTGCTGGCAGGGGCAGATGAAAAACAGGCGGCTGTGATGGAACAGTGCGGCACCGATATCGGGCTGGCTTTCCAGATCCAGGATGATATACTGGATGTGATCGGGGATCAGGAAAAACTGGGCAAACCGGTACACAGTGACGAAAAGAATGAAAAGACAACGGCAGTATCCGTATATGGAATAGATGTCTGCCGTCAAAAAGTGAAAGACTATACAGACAGAGGAATCGAGGCACTGGAGGCTCTCGATATCCCTGGAAAAGAACACCAGGAGTTTTTGGTGGAATTAATGAAATCTCTGGTAGGAAGAGAAATGTAAAGAGGATGATAGTTTGGAAAAGATACTGGATCGTATTGTAAAAGAAAATGATATAAAGGATATATCACCGGAAGATTACAGAGAACTGGCCAAAGAGATAAGGCGCAAGCTGGTCCGGACCATCAGCCGGACAGGAGGCCATCTGGCTTCAAATCTGGGGGCAGTGGAACTGACGATGGCACTGCATATTCTGCTGGATTTTCCGGAGGATAAGCTGGTGTGGGATGTAGGACACCAGTCCTATGTCCATAAGATCCTTACCGGACGGGGAGATGATTTTCGCACACTAAGGTGTCTGGATGGTATCAGCGGGTTTCCAAAAGTGGAAGAAAATCCCTGCGATACATTTGATACCGGACACAGTTCTACTTCTATTTCGGTAGCACTGGGACTTGCCAAGGCAAGAGATCTGCAGGGAGGCATGGAAAAAGTGTTTGCAGTGATCGGTGATGGTGCCTTGTCCGGTGGTATGGCTTTTGAGGCATTGAATAATGCGGCGCAGTTAAAAAGCAATATGGTGATCGTGTTAAACGATAATAAAATGTCCATTGCACCCAATGTTGGAGGTATGTCCAATTACCTTGGCAAGATCCGTACCAATCAGAAATATCGTAATTTAAAAGAAAATGTAGAGCAGGCACTGGACCGGATCCCGAATCTGGGACAACCTATTGCCATGCGGGTAAAAAAAGCAAAAGATTCTCTGAAACGGTTGTTTATTCCGGGAATGCTGTTTGAAGACATGGGCATTATCTATATGGGACCGGTGGACGGCCACGATATACAGGAGATGCTGACGGCTTTCAGAACCGCCCTTACGGTAAAAAATCAGCCGGTACTGGTCCATGTGCTGACAAAGAAAGGAAAAGGATACAGACCGGCAGAACAGCGGCCGGCTGATTTCCACGGTGTGGGGCCGTTTGATATACGGACAGGCAAGATCCAGGAAAAAGAGGAACTTACCTATACAAAGATCTTTGGACAGTGGATGATCGAAAGTGCCAAGATCCATAAGGACCTGGTATCTGTCTGTGCGGCTATGCCGGATGGAACCGGACTGACCGGATTTGCAAAAGAAAATCCCGACCGTTTCTTTGATGTAGGGATCGCAGAAGAACATGCAGTGACATTTGCGGCGGGAATGGCCGCGGGAGGACTGAAGCCGGTTGTATCTCTGTATTCTACTTTTATGCAGCGGGCTTACGATCAGATCTTGCATGATGTGTGTATCAGTAAACTGCCAGTGTTGTTTACACTGGATCGCAGCGGCATTGTGGGAAAAGATGGCGAGACACATCAGGGTATTTTTGATATAGCTTATCTGTCATCCATGCCGAATATGACCGTCCTTTCTCCTATGGATGGAGAGGAGCTGGTAGAGGCACTGAACTATGGTATTGCTTATCAGGATGGCCCGATAGCGGTGCGCTATCCGAGAGGCAGAGCCTTTTTGCAGGAGCGGAAAGAAAAGAAACCTTTTGAGAGAGGCAGAGCGGAAGTGCTGGCCCAGGGAGACCAGGTGTTATTTCTGGCTGTGGGAAATATGGTGGAAACGGCACTGCAGGCGGCGAAGATGCTGGACAGACAGCAGATCCATGCTACGGTAGTCAATATGCGTTTTGTGAAACCATGGGATGAAACGCTGGTGGCAGAACTGGCACCGCAGCACAAGTTGATAGTGACCATGGAAGATCATGTGTATCAGGGCGGTTTTTCCCAGATGGTGCAGGCCTTTTTGCAAAGAAAAGAAATCTGTGTACCATGCGTTCACATAAACTGGCCTGACCGTTTTATTGAACATGGAACGGTGCAGCAATTATATGAAAGATACGGCATGACGGCGGAGGCTGTAGCCGGAAAAGTAAGTGAGGAATTACAGAATTGAAAGAAGAAAAAGAGCGTCTGGATGTGCTTCTGGTAAAGAGAGGACTGGCAGAATCCAGAGAAAAGGCCAAAGCTGTCATTATGGCAGGAGAGGTATTTGTAAATAATCAGAGAGAAGACAAAGCCGGACAGACCTTTCCGGTTACCGCAGCCATTGAAGTGCGGGGCAAAAAAATGAAGTATGTCAGCCGTGGCGGTTACAAACTGGAAAAGGGCATGGAATCTTTCCCGATTGTTCTGAATGACTGTGTGTGCATGGATGTAGGATCTTCCACAGGAGGATTTACGGACTGCATGCTGCAAAACGGAGCCAGGTTTGTGTATGCTATTGATGTGGGAACCAATCAGCTGGCGTGGAAATTGAGACAGGATGAGCGGGTCCGCTCTATGGAAAAGACCAATATCCGGTATGTGACGCCGGAAGACATTGGGGAAGCAGTGGATTTTGTATCCATTGATGTAGCTTTTATTTCTCTGACCAAGGTGCTGACCCCGGTAAAAGAACTGATGAAAGAAGGGGCCCAGATGGTCTGCCTGATCAAACCACAGTTTGAGGCAGGCAGGGAAAAAGTAGGCAAAAAAGGAGTGGTCCGGGATAAAAAGGTGCATGAAGAAGTAATCGAGATGGTAACAAATCATGCCCTCAGCCTGGGATTTATCGTAAAGGGACTGGAGCATTCGCCAATCCGCGGTCCGGAGGGAAATATAGAATATCTTCTGTATGTAGAAAAAGCAGAGAAGGAGCCTTCTGTTGTAGATGACAAAATGAAGGAAGAGATCCACCGGCTGGTGGAGCGGGCACATGAGACTTTGTAGGAGGACTGCCATGAATTGTTTTTATATCATTTCAGATACAAAGAAGGATTACCGGCTGGAATCCGCAGAAGAGATTAAAAGATATTTGGAAAAAAACAAAAAGTGTGCTAAAATAGTAGGAAATGCATCTCAGGTTCCGGCAGATGATAAAGACAGTTTTGTTATTGTGCTGGGAGGAGACGGTTCTGTACTGCAGGCAGCTAAGTATCTGGCAGGTACAGGAATCCCGATTCTCGGAGTGAATTTTGGAACCCTTGGTTTCCTTACAGAAGTGGAAAAGCCGAGAATTCTCGAGGCTCTTGATCTGATTCTGACAGGACATTATGAGATTGAAGAGCGCATGGCCATTACAGCCAGACATGAATGGGAAGATGCCGGCAGACCGGTAATGGCTTTTAATGAATTTATTGTGGGCAAGCGGGACTTTGGTCATATGATGACAGCGAAGGTGTATGTAGATGATACACTGTTAGATACATATGTGGCAGATGCGGTGCTTGTATCTACTCCCACCGGATCTACGGCATACAACCTGTCGGCCTTTGGACCGGTGCTGGTACCCGGCATGGAAGCTCTCATCATTACGCCAATCTGTTCTCATTCGCTGAACAAACGAAGTGTGGTGGTGTCATCGGAATCGGTGATCCGCATCCAGATAGGACAGACTAAAGGTTACACACAGGATGAGGCTACCGTCATCGGAGACGGCCAGGAGATATGGAGTGTCAAGACCGGGGAGTCGGTCTATATACAAAAGGCCAGAGATGCTTTTGAGATGGTAAAATTAGGAGATGTAAGTTTCTTCGATAAGATGAGAAGTAAATTGAATCGAAGTTAGGAGTTGAGCAGTTTGAAGCGCACAAGGCAGGATAAAATTATAGAATTGATCTCTGCAGAAGAGATCGAGACACAGGAAGATCTGGCGAAAAGACTGCAGGAAGCCGGTTTTAAGGTGACACAGGCCACTGTCAGCAGAGATATACGGGAACTGGCGCTGACCAAAGTTGCCGGTCAGAACGGAAGACCGAAGTATGCTGCCATAGACTACGGAGGAGCACCCCCTGCAAAATATTCAGAGCGTTATACCAAGGTGCTGCAAAGTGGCATGGTATCTATGGCTCAGGCAGACAACCTGTTAGTGATCAAGACCGTCAGCGGCATGGCTATGGCAGTAGCTACCGCAGTGGATGCTCTGGAGATTGATGAAATCGTAGGATGCATTGCCGGGGATGATACCATCATGTGTGCGGTCCGGTCCGCCGGAGAGGTGCCGGGAGTGATAGAACAGTTAAAAAATTTAAAGTGAATTTCAGGAGGATAAAGAAATGTCAGGACATTCAAAATTTGCAAATATCAAACATAAGAAAGAGAAAAATGATGCCAAGAGAGGTAAAGTATTTACCGTCATCGGCCGTGAGATCGCAGTAGCCGTAAAGGAAGGCGGAGCAGATCCGAATAACAACAGTAAACTTCGTGATGTTATTGCCAAGGCAAAGGCAAACAACATGCCAAACGATACCATCGAAAGAGGTATCAAGAAAGCAGCCGGAAATGTGGACGCTGTCAATTATGTAAGTTGTCAGTATGAAGGATACGGACCAAACGGAACCGCCATCATTGTAGAAGCCTTGACAGATAATAAAAACCGTACAGCGTCTAATGTGCGAAACGCTTTTACAAAAGGAAACGGAAATGTAGGAACTACCGGCTGTGTATCTTATATGTTTGATACTAAAGGACAGATTCTGGTAGATAAAGAAGAATATGATACGGATGCAGACGAATTTATGATGTTAGCATTAGATGCCGGAGCAGAAGATTTCAGTGAAGAAGAGGACAGCTACGAAGTGCTTACCACACCGGAAGACTTCAGTGCAGTAAGAGAGGAACTGGAGAAAGCCGGCGTGCCAATGGCTCAGGCAGAGATCACTATGATCCCTCAAACCTATGTAAAACTTACTTCCGATGAAGATAAAAAAATGTTCCAACGCATTATGGATCTGCTGGATGAAGACGATGATGTACAGAATGTATATCATAATGTAGAGGAAGACGAAGAATAAAATCAAAATGCCTCTCAGAAGCAAAATCTGAGGGGTATTTTTTTGCAGTTTGGATATACTATTTTCTAAAAAGTGAAAAAGGAGAATAGGTATGTTCAAATGGTTTATGAGAGTCAGTGTCGTAGTTTTGTGTATTGCCTCGGCGTGGGTCAATATGCCGGTCGTGAAAGTGGCATCCGGAGATGTGGGAACAAGAAACTGCCGGTATGTGGCACTGGGAGATTCCATTTGTCGCGGATATGGGCTGGATGATTCCTCAAAACAATGCTATGCCTCTCTTATAAACCAGTGGCTGTCACAGCGGTACGATTATGTATTTCATGATAATCTGGGAGAGGATGGGTTAGAGAGCAGAGAACTTCTATCTTATCTGACGGATCCATCCCGGAAAGAATACAATAAATACACAAAAACCTTAAAGGATGCAGATCTGGTAACAGTGTCTATCGGATCTAATGATCTGATGCATTTGTTGAATATATCCGGAAATATCGATGAGATGATCTCGGACAATAAAGAAAAGTTTGTACGGGCATGCAGAGCCTTTGGTGAAACCTTTCCAAAGATTATCCGGGCGATCAAAAAAGTGGCACCGGATGCTGTGATCGTGGTGGGAAATGTATATAATCCCTGCCATGGACTGGAATCCTTTCAGGAAGTGTATCAGGTGGCAGACCATTATATCTGTGAATTGAATCAAGGATATGAGAATGTGCCGGATGTATTGGTGGCAGATGTGTTTTCGGCTTTTCAGGGGAGCCACGAGAAACTGGTGAACATGGCAATCCGCAAAGATGCCATTGACCCCCATCCAAATGCCAGAGGACATGAGATCATAGCAGAAAAAATGCTGGAAAAGATACAGGAGGAAGAAACTTGAAAAAAATAAAAGGGGTCATTTTTGATCTGGACGGAACTTTGCTTTCGTCCACCGATGTATGGAGAAAGATTGATGTGGAATTTTTAGGAAAAAGGGGTCTGGAAGTGCCGGAGGATTATGTAGAGACCATCACTCCCATGGAATTTAAGCAGATTGCCGATTACACTATAGAAAGATTTCATCTGCCGGAGACACCGGAGGCGGTGATGGACGAATGGAATACTATGGCAAAAGATGCTTATGAGAATAAAGTGCAGATCAAACCCGGGGTAAAAGAACTTCTGACAGCACTAAAAAAGGGAAATATCCCCATGGCAGTAGCCACTTCTAATATAGAGGCATTGTATAAACCATGCTTGAAGAGAAATGGTATTTTAGAATACTTTGACGCCTTCACAGAGTGCGGCGAAGTAGGAAGAGGGAAAAGTTTTCCGGATATATACATACGATCAGCGGAAAAACTTGGCTGCAGACCGGAGGAATGTGCGGTATTTGAAGATATCATCATGGCACTGGAAACCGCTGGGGGGGCAGGATTTACAACCGTCTGTGTCCGGGATGAAGCCTGGGACTACTCCCCGGAGCAGATAAATCTGGTGGCAGACTATGAAGTGCAGGAAATTTCCCAGGCTCTGTCCTTGATAAAACAGTGGATTTAAGGTATAATTGATAGGATGTAAAAAATGCAGTTAAAGCATATGTATTGGAGGTAAGGGTAATGCCAATTACCGATTTATTAGAGAGAAATGCAAGAAAATATCCCAATGATGTCAGTCTGGTTGAGATCAATCCGGATATTCAGGAACAAAGAAGAGTAACATGGCGGGATTATGAACTCATTGAGACCAATCCACTGTGCCATTACAGAAGAGAGATTACCTGGCATGTGTTTGATGAGAAGGCCAATCGTTTTGCACAACTTTTGATCAGTCGGGGGATCCGTAAAGGAGATAAAGTAGCCATCCTTTTGATGAACTGCCTGGAATGGCTGCCTATTTATTTTGGTATTTTGAAAACAGGTGCACTGGCAGTTCCGTTAAACTTCCGGTATGCACCGGATGAGATTGAGTATTGTCTTGACCTGGCAGAGGTAGATGTACTTGTTTTCGGACCGGAATTTATCGGAAGAGTGGAAGAGATTGCTGAAAGGATCAGCAAAAATCGTCTGCTGTTTTATGTGGGAGGAGACTGCCCGACTTTCGCAGAGGATTATGATAAACTCACAGCCAACTGTGCCAGTCTGTCTCCGGGAATCCCTATTGAAGACAGTGACGATGCGGCGATTTATTTTTCTTCGGGAACCACCGGATTTCCGAAAGCAATTTTACATAACCATGAAAGTCTGATGCATGCCTGCAAAGTGGAGCAGAAACACCATGGTCAGACTAAAGAAGATGTATTTTTGTGTATTCCGCCGCTGTATCATACCGGTGCTAAAATGCACTGGTTTGGAAGTCTTTTCAGTGCCGGTAAGGCTGTCTTGTTAAAGGGTGTGACACCAAAGACAATTTTAGAGACTGTTTCTAATGAAAAATGTACCATTGTGTGGCTGTTGGTTCCGTGGGCCCAGGATATCCTGCTGGCACTGGACAGTGGAAAGGTAAAACTGGAAGATTATGAGCTGGATCAGTGGAGGCTGATGCACATCGGTGCCCAGCCGGTACCACAGAGTCTCATACGCAGATGGAAGGAGTATTTCCCGAAGCACCAGTATGATACCAATTATGGCCTGAGTGAGTCCATCGGACCGGGATGCGTGCATCTGGGCGTTGATAACATTGACAAAGTAGGTGCCATCGGTATTCCGGGATACGGCTGGAAGGCAAGGATCGTGGATACACAGGGAAATGAAGTGGAAAAAGGTGAGGTAGGAGAACTGGCCGTCAGCGGACCGGGAGTTATGACCTGCTACTACAACGATCCAAAAGCTACAGCTGAAGTGCTGAAAGACGGATGGCTCTACACCGGCGATATGGCAGAAATGGATGAGGACGGATTTATCTATCTGGTAGACCGGAAGAAAGATGTGATCATCAGCGGAGGAGAAAATCTCTACCCGGTTCAGATCGAGAATTTCCTTAGCCGGCATGAGGCTGTTAAGGATGTGGCTGTCATCGGACTGCAGGATGACAGACTGGGCGAGATTGCAGCGGCTATCATCGAACTGAAGCCGGATATGGTCTGCAGCGAAGAAGATATTGAGAATTTCTGCCTGGCTCTTCCTCGTTATAAAAGACCGAAAAAAATCTTTTTTGCCGATGTGCCGAGAAATCCTACCGGCAAGATCGAGAAGCCGAAATTAAGAAAAATCTATCAGAGCGAAAATCTGGTGGATGCCCAGAACCGGGGCTGATAAGAAAGATTTGACGAAGTGAAAAAAATTTGGTATTTTAATACCGGATGACATTTACAGAGATTGAAAGGAGTACAATAAATATGAGCAAGAAACCTACGGTTTTAATGATTTTAGATGGATATGGACTGAATGACAAGACAGAGGGTAATGCGGTGGCACTGGCCAAAACACCGGTTATGGACGGATTGATGAAAGAGTATCCATATGTAAAAGGAAATGCCAGCGGCATGGCAGTAGGACTTCCGGAAGGACAGATGGGAAACTCAGAGGTTGGACACTTAAACATGGGTGCCGGCCGTATTGTATATCAGGAACTGACCCGTATTACAAAAGAAATCCAGGACGGAGATTTTTTCCAGAATGAAGCTCTTTTAAAAGCAATTGAAAACTGTAAAAAGAATCATTCCGATCTTCATTTATTCGGACTGCTTTCTAACGGCGGTGTACACAGCCACAATACTCACATGTATGCGTTACTGGAGCTGGCTAAGAGAAATGGCATTGAAAATGTTTATCTTCATGCATTCTTAGACGGAAGAGATACACCACCGGCATCCGGTAAGGAGTTTGTAAAAGAAGCAATGGATAAAATGGAAGAGATCGGCGTAGGACAGGTAGCAACAGTAATGGGCCGCTATTATGTAATGGACCGTGATAACCGATGGGACCGTGTAGAACTGGCATATAAAGCATTGGTTGAGGGAGAAGGAGAGACAGCAGAGTGTGGTCTCTGTGCTGTTTCTAATTCTTATGACAAGGATACTACCGATGAGTTTGTAAAACCAACAGTGATTGTTAAAGATGGCAAGCCGGTAGCAACAGTAAAAGAAAATGATTCTGTTATTTTCTATAATTTCCGTCCGGACCGTGCGAGAGAGATCACAAGAGCCTTCTGTGATCCGGATTTTACAGGATTTGAAAGAAGTAAGGGATACTTCCCAACAACCTTTGTTGTGTTTACAGAGTATGATGTTACGATTCCGAACAAGATCGTTGCATTCCACAAGGTTGAGATACACAATACATTTGGAGAATTTCTGGCACAGAACGGCCTGAAACAGCTTCGTACGGCAGAGACAGAGAAATATGCTCATGTTACTTTCTTCTTTAACGGTGGTGTGGAAGAGCCAAATGAGGGAGAAGACAGAAAACTGGTTAAGTCTCCGAAAGTAGCAACTTACGATCTGCAGCCGGAGATGAGTGCTTATGAAGTATGTGATGGATTGGTAGATGCCATCAAATCCAAAGAGTATGATGTGATCATCATTAACTTTGCCAATCCGGATATGGTAGGACACACAGGAATCCAGGAAGCAGCCATCAAAGCAGTTGAGGCAGTGGATGAGTGTGTAGGAAAGGCAGTGGCAGCACTGAAGAAAGTAGATGGACAGATGTTTATCTGTGCAGACCACGGAAACGCAGAGCAGCTGATCGATTATGAGACAGGAGAGCCGTATACCGCTCATACAACCAATCCGGTACCATTTATCCTGGTTAATTACAACGATGCATATACATTGCGTGAAGGTGGATGTCTGGCAGATATTGCCCCAACTCTGATTGAGATGATGGGAATGCAGAAACCGGAAGAAATGACGGGTAACTCCTTGCTGATAAAGAAATAAGAAGCAGAAAATACAGGAAACTTTAAGGCGAGAAGAGACGTTCTTCCCGCCTTGTGTTTTATAAGGCCATGAAGGTGGCCAGGGGGTGAAAAAATGACGGATAATAGTGAAAAAATAGCGATGCGGGTTTCCAGAAACAGCATATACGGAAACCTTTTAATCTCCATAGCTAAGTTCCTTGCCGGAGTGATCGGACACTCATCGGCGATGATTTCCGATGCGATTCATTCTGCATCCGATGTATTCAGCACCATTGTTGTCATGATCGGTGTAAAGATCGGAGGAAAAGAGTCGGATAAAAACCATCAGTACGGCCATGAACGACTGGAAAGTGTGGCTTCTCTGATCCTTGCACTGACACTGGCAGTAACAGGCTGTGGCATTGGTTACGGAGGATTAAAGACGATCATTGCCGGATCGGAAGGTGCCTCTATCCAGGTACCTACGGCTCTGCCGCTGGCAGCGGCGATTTTGTCCATTGTGGCAAAAGAAGGAATGTACTGGTATACCATGAGAGCGGCGGTACAGATCAATTCCGGTGCCTTGAAGGCCGACGCCTGGCATCATCGTTCCGATGCTTTATCGTCGGTAGGAAGTTTGGTGGGAATCGGCGGAGCTATGCTTGGATACCCGATCCTGGATCCTATTGCCAGTGTGATTATCTGCGTATTTATTCTAAAAGCAGCCTTTGATATTTTCAGGGATGCCATAGGAAAAATGACCGATGAGGCCTGTGATGACCGTATGGTAGAGGCGGTAAAAGCACTGGTAGTGCGGCAGCAGGGGGTGCTGGCCTTAGATGACATTAAAACCCGTATGTTTGGAAATAAAGCTTATGTAGATATTGAGATTGCGGTGGATGGAAATCTTTTGTTAAAAGAAGCCCATAATATTGCAGAAAAGGTTCATGATGAGGTAGAGCATAATTTTCCGGAAGTAAAACATTGTATGGTACATGTAAATCCTTATGAAAAATAATTTTGACGAAACAGTTACAGAGACTTCATAGTATATTCACAATTTGCGTGTAAAATGCTTACCTAAGTTACGAGTATGAAAAGAATGGAGGTTGTGTCTATGAGAAATCGATTTGCCAGATTTATGTATGGCCGTTATGGCGTGGATGCACTGAACAATTTTTTATTTGGTCTGTATGTTGCTTTATTTGTGTTGGAGTTATTTTTCCGCCGTACAGTGGCAGGCCAGGTGATGGTAATACTGGGATATCCTATTATCCTGCTTTACTTTTTCCGCTGCTTTTCAAGAAATATATATAAGCGGTCGGCAGAAAACCAGAGGTTTTTGAAATTATGGAATCCTGTAAAAAATTATGGACATTATATAAAGATGAAGTTCGTTGAACGGGGAGGTACAAAGAAACTCTGCCGCTGTCCGAAGTGCCACCAGATCATCCGTGTGCCAAAAGGAAAGGGAAAGATTGCCATTACCTGTCCGAAGTGCCGTTTTGAATTTATAAAAAGAACCTGATAGGAGAAAAGATTGTTTGGGTATGTGACAACCAATAAACCAGAACTGAAGATTCGGGAATTTGCCCGCTACAAAGGATTTTATTGCGGTCTGTGCAGAACACTCCGCAGCCGCCATGGTTTTACGGGGCAGATGACCCTATCATATGATATGACATTTTTGATCCTGCTTTTAAGTTCTTTGTATGAGCCGAAAACTACGCGGGACAACAAAAGATGCATGATCCACCCGGGAAAAAAACAGATGATCTTGCAGAATGCTGTCACAGAATATGCATCGGACATGAATATTCTTCTGACGGAAAAACATTTTTTAGATGACTGGGAAGATGAAAGAAAGGTGTCCGGCTGGATTGGTACTCATGCCTTTTGCCGGCGGGCACAGAGGATTGAAAAAAAGTACAAAAGGCAGGCAGAGGCTATTGAGAAGTCTCTGGCAGAATTGTCCGCCAGAGAGAAAGAAAACTGCAGCGATCTGGATGAAATTGCCAGGCCCTTTGGAGAACTGATGGCGGAATTGTTTGTCTGGCAGGAGGATGCCTTTGAGAAAATACTGCGCAGATTTGGATTTTATCTGGGCAAATATATTTATTTAATGGATGCCTTCATGGATCTGGAAGAGGATAAGCGAAAGGGCTGTTTTAATCCGCTGAAAGAGTGGGAAGGCAGGGACGGATATGATGAAACCATTAAAAAAATCCTGGATCACACGATCCGGATGGCAATTGTAGAGTTTGAAAAATTACCACTGGAGCAGGATGTGGCCATTCTTAGGAATATCCTTTATGAAGGGGTCTGGACTGCTTACGAAAGGAAACAAAATCATGATGAATGATCCATACAGTGTCCTTGGGATTACAAGAGGCGCAACTGATAGAGAGATAAAAAAAGCATACAGGGAAATGAGCCGGAAGTATCACCCGGATTCATATACCGATGAGACAGAAAAAAAATGGGCGGAAGAAAAGTTTCGTGAAGTACAGGAGGCCTATAACCAGATCGTGGATGAACGGTCGGGAAAAACTTCCGGTTATGGAAATGCCGGCGGATATGGTTCTTCTTCGCAAAGTTATTCGGAGGAAGACCAGCACCTGATGGCCGCTATGAATTATATCAATGCCAGGAGATTTAATGAGGCCATTAATGTGTTAAACGGGATGGAAAACCGCAGTGCCCGATGGTATTTTTTCAGTTCTTATGCAAATCTGGGACTGGGGAATAACGCAGTGGCTCTGGATTACGCAAAAAAGGCGGTGGATATGGATCCGGGTAATACGCAGTACACCCAGTATTATGAACAGCTGCAGCGGGGCGGCGGTTTTGGATCCTTTGGCGGCAGTCCTTTCGGAGGCGGATACGGTGGTGGTTATGGCGGTTATGGCGGCTACGGAAACTACAGAGGCGGCTATGGTGACAGCTGCGGTACCGGTAATCTGTGCTGTGACCTGTATTGTGCAGACACACTGTGTGAATGTATGGGAGGAGATCTTTGCGCATGCATGTAGCAAAAAGAATGGCTGTCCTGGCTATGATGGCAGCTCTCAGTATGGTGCTTATACTGCTGGGAACCGTAATTCCTGTAAATACATTATTTTTTACGGCGGCAGCAGCTTATATGACAGGAATTGCTGTAGTTTTATATGGAAAGGTCCAGGGCAGCGTGTATTTTGCAGTCTGCCTGAGTCTGGATTTTTTCTTAAATCCTGACAAACTTCATGTATTTTTGTTTGTTTTGTTTGGCGGGTATATTCTGATCAGTGAGATAACATACCGGCTGCTGACAGAAAAGAGAAAGGATAGAACGAAGGAAAGGATACACAGAGTGATCCGTCTGTGTCTGTTTATGGCCGGATATGTGCCGATGGTGTGTCTTGTGCCGGATCTTTTTGTAGAGGGAACTACTTTGTCCCAGTGGGTTCATGCTTCCTGGTTTATTATGGCAGCGGTGGCGGCAGGTGTTATTTTCTGGTGGATCTATGACGCTGCTTATGGTTCTTTCAAGGGCTGGTTTTACGAAAAATTCAAGCATGTAGTAAAGTAAACTATGTGTTGCGACTTGCGGAAATGTCATATCGTAGTAATGATTGCTACGATTGACATTACTCTGCTTTTAGCGGTATACTTGAGTTTGAATGAAAAAGGGAAAAGAAAGAACGGAGGAAAAAAATGGCGATTCGAATTATAGGAACAGGAAGTTACCTTCCAAAGAAGGTAGCGGACAACCATTTTTTGTCAACGATAGTAGATACAGACGATGAATGGATCCGTCAGAGAACGGGAATCAAGGAAAGACATTTATCCAATGGAAAAGAAGGAACCACTTATATGGCTACCCATGCTGCAGAGGCGGCTCTGGAGAATGCCGGTATCACAGCAGATGAGCTGGATATGATCATTGTGGCGACAGTTTCAGCAGATACCTATGTGCCAAGCACATCCTGTCAGGTGCAGGGGGCCATCGGGGCAATCCGGGCAACCTGTTTTGACTTGAATGCTGCCTGCTCAGGATTTTTATTCGCAATGAACACTGCATATGCATATATTGAAATGGGAATGGCGAAGACCATTCTGATCATTGGAGCAGAAACTTTGTCCAGAGAAGTGGACTGGTCCGACCGCAGTTCCTGTATTTTGTTTGGGGATGGTGCCGGAGCAGCTATCATGCGCCAGGAAGAAGGAAAAGGCGGACTGATTGCCAGTGTTACGGGATCAGATGGAAGCCAGGGGGATGTGCTGACCTGTAAGGGAAGAGGCATTCAGAACCCATTCCATCAGTCCAAGAGAAAGAAAGATTATCTGAGGATGGAAGGCCAGGCAGTATTCCGGTTTGCCGTTACTATGGTGCCTCGCTGCATCAAGCAGATTTTGAAAAAAACCGGATATGATACAGAGGATATCAAGTTTTTTGTGCTGCATCAGGCCAATGTGCGCATTTTGGAACTGATTGCAAAGCGTTTGAAAGTAGATATTGATAAGTTTCCGATGAATCTGGACCATTATGGCAATACTTCGTCAGCCAGTATTCCGATCTTATTAGATGAGTTGAACCGGAATAATCTGCTGGAGCCGGGTGACAAGATTGTGCTTTCAGGTTTTGGCGGCGGTCTGACATGGGGGGCTGTGCTGATCGAGTGGTAGAAAAAGGGGGAATGTCCTTGAAAAAAGTATTGATACAGGGTGCTATGGATATTGAGGCAGATTATTTTATAAAGCAGGTATCGGAGGCACCGGACTACAAAGTTGTAGAGGAAGATGGCTTTGTATTTCACTGCGGTACATTTGCAAACAAATATTATATAGTAAACCAGACCGGCATGGGTACCGTAAAGGCAGCCATGGCGACTACTTATGGGATCATGCGGTTTCATCCTACTGTAGTGATCAACCAGGGGACGGCAGGAGCCCAGAACAAGGAACTCCATTCCGGGGATCTGATACAGGTAGTGAAGGCGGTTAATATCAATGCACTGTCCATGCCGAAGAAAGAGGCTGGAGAGGGAAGTGACCCTTTTTCCTGGGAAGGATTCCATACTGCGTATTATGAATCTGATGAGGCGTTGCTGGAGTTGTGCTCCAAGGTGGAATACACATATGGCCGCATTGTTAAAGGAAATGTATCCACAGGTGATATTTTCAGCCGGGAGACAGACCGGATCGTCTGGCTGTCAGAGTATTTTCATACCTGTTGTGAGGATATGGAGACGGCGGCAGTATTTGAAGTATGTGAAAAAATGGGAACCCCTTGTGTAGGACTCCGCATTATCTCCAATAATGAGATAAAAGGAGAAGAATTCAATCCGGATACAGCCCGTTATCTTCAGGAATATATATGGAAAGTGGTATACCACTGGCTGTAAATTAAATACCAGTCATAGAATGTATCCCCCTTGCATACAATGTGTAATGCAAGGGGGTATTTTGATTGAGACGGACAGGCAGAGTTTTTATTATGTTTCTTTTAATGGCAGTGTGTATGGCTGGTATGTATTGGTTTCACTGGTACAAAAACAAAGGGATGGTGGCAGAAAAGACTTATCCAAATGCTTATATTGAAAGTGTCAGTGGAGGTTCCATCAGGGCTTTGCAGGGAGGAAATACATATCAGTGGAAACTGGCAGGAAAAATAGAAGACAAGGATACAAAGGTACTGGCAGATGTGGTTGTCAGAAATGAGAAGGTTATAAAAATTACAAAAAAGCCTGAAAAAATTGTCGGTAAATTACTGAACTGGGAAGAAGGAGCAGTAACCATCCAAAATTACGGCAAGGTTTCTGTCAGCACAGGAGCAGCCCTGTATGTGACCCAGGGAGACTGTGTGAGCCAGGGAAAATGGAGTGATCTGGCGGTGGGAATGGAACCGGATGGATGGGTGGTAGCCGGGGAAGAGATCTGTGGGGCATTTGTGAAAAAACAAGCAGTTTCCAATATACGGGTGCTATTGAAAGGAACTCAAAAAGAGTACGGTAGGAGCAGGATCGCGGTACAGGGGACAAAGTTATACTATACGGTACAGGATGGCAGAATCGAACCCCACAAGGCAGGAAGTAAAATTTTCGTTGAACCGGCACAGGTGAAAAAACGGCTTGTTTTGTATGGAGAAGGAGGAAATGAATGGAAGATTGACGGTGGCAGTTATGGATATCAGGGGACTATGGAAATTACAAACCGAAACCAGAAATTATATCTTGTGAACGAACTTCCCCTGCAAAACTATCTGTACGGTGTCGTTCCCGGAGAGATGTCGGCATCTTCGTCTCTGGAGGCATTAAAGGCCCAGGCTGTCTGTGCCAGAAGCTACAGCTTGCAGCAAATGGCCGGTAAAAGAATGGCAGAATATGGCGCCCATGTAGATGATACGGTGGCATTTCAGGTGTATGGTACACAGCCCCGCAGTGCTGCCACTGACCGGGCTGTCAATGAAACAAAGGATCAGGTGTTGATGTATAAAGGAAAACTGGCAGCCACTTATTTCTATTCTACTTCTTGTGGTGTATCCTCTACCATGAAGGAAGTGTGGAATGCGGCCAAGGATGTTTCATATCTGTCCGGGAAAATACAGGGAGAGAAGAAAACAACTACAGATCTATCGGGGGAGAAGGCCTTTGCAGCCTTTTTGAAAGAAGGTACGGAACTGGTAGACAGCCATTCGCCCTGGTACCGGTGGAAGACCAGAATTTCCGGAAAAGAACTTATGGATACGCTGTATGAAAAACTGTGTGACCGGTATGAACAGGAGCCATCCAATGTGCAGATACGCAATAAAGAAGGAAAGTTTTTCAGCGGCAGACCGGAAACATTGCAGGAGATACAAAGCATTTCTGTTATACAGCGTGGGCGAAGCGGCGTGGTAAAGTGCCTGGAGATTGTGGATAAAGATCAGGTGATCCGGGTTTTTTCCCAGTATTCTGTGCGGGCGGTACTGGGAAATACCAGTCTGCAATATGAGCGTAAAGATGGCAGTCTTGCCAAAGGACTGACGATTCTGCCAAGTGGATTTTTCATTCTGGAAAAAGAGAACGATTCTTACGTGCTCACAGGAGGAGGTTATGGTCACGGAGTGGGAATGAGCCAGTATGGAGCCAACTGCCTGGCTGCTAAAGGAAAAAATGCTAGTGAGATCCTGTCTTATTATTTTCCAGGTACACAAGTAGTGAAGGAACAAAATTCCGACAGGCAGCAATAAGATTCAGTTTTCCGTGGAGCTGCAGATAGTGGTTCAGCAGTGCTCCGGTGAAAACCAGGATCATACAAAGATACAGCCACAGCATCAGCAGGATATTGTGGGTCAGGCTTCCGTAGAGGGTGCTGTATGTTTTGTTGTAGTCTACATACAGGGAGTACAAAAAGGAAAAAATGATCCACATAAAGGCAGTGAATACGGCACCGGGAAGTTCTTTTTTGAACGTAGTCTTTCCCCTTCGTCCCGGTACGAAACGATACAGACACAGGAAATACAGGCAGAAAATCACAAAGGCGGTAAGAGGCCGCAGCAAGGTGAAATTTTTGCCCAAAATACCGGAAAAAGATGGGAACTGGCTTACGATAAAATCTACAATACGGTTGCCATAGATCAGTATCAGCAGGCTGCTGATGACCATGACTGACAGGACAACGGTGTAGAAAATAGATAAGATCCGGCGTAAAAGGGCATTCTGGTGCCCGGGAACTTCGTAAATATTTTCAAGTTCCAAGGTCATGCCGGCAAAGCCCTTGGATCCGGCCCAAAGAGCACCGATAATGGAAATCGACAGAAGAGTAGAGCCGGCACTGGAAAAAGTTTCCTTCAGCCAGGAAAACAAAACAGGTTGCAGCCCTGCCGGAATAACACGCTTTGACAGGGAGAGGATATTTTCCAGAGATACCGGTGTATATTTTAAAAGAGTAACAAAAAACATCATAAACGGGAAAAAAGACACCAGCATAAAAAAGGTTACATGGGCAGCATGAACCGAAATGCGGTGTTTATTAAATTTATCCATAAACCAGATAAAAAGATTATCATCCACCTCTTTATCCTGAGAACTCATAAAGACCACCACCTTACTTGTTATTTTATAAGTATATGATGAAATGCAGGAAAAAACAATCTATTTTCGGTGGAGTTTTAGGAATTTTTTCCCGTTTCTTAGCAGAAAAGGCAGGGCTTTGTGGGCGTTTGCACTAGTTGAGCGCGTAGCAGCAGGGGCACTGAAAGTACCAGTGCCTCCTGCTGACGCACTCAAAACCCACGCCGCCCTGGCCTTTTCTGTTAAGAAACTGCCATAAAATCCACCAAACCTCCCCGAAAACAAGTGATAAAAAGAAGAAGATCCACCCTTGTCCTCCGGCGTAGTTTTTTGGGATGTTTCAGTGTATGATGAGAATTTATTTCGGAAATCTTAAAAAAATTATCGGATTTTGAAACATCCCCCTCAAAAAACTACTCCTTGATTTATCCGCCTCTTTGATTTAATATATATAAATACGACTTGCCGCCTGGTGGAACTGAGGTGGCAATACACATTAGACGAGGGGATGAGTTAAGATGGAATTATTTCAGTTGAAATATTTTATGGCTGTGGCTCAGTACCAGCATATGACAAAGGCGGCGGAGAGCCTTCATATAGCCCAGCCGGCAGTATCTCAGGCAATCCGGCACTTGGAAGAAGAACTGCAGGTTACCTTATTTGACCGTGAAAACCGCCATATTTCGTTGAACGACTGCGGAAGACTGTTACAGAAGAGACTGGCACCGGTGCTTTCGGCACTGGACGCAATTCCGGAAGAATTAAAAGAAGCAACTGAGGAGTACCAGTCGACCATCCGACTGAATCTTCGTTCAGCTGCTTCCCTTATAACAAATTGTATTATTGCGTATCGTGATATCCACCCGGAGGTGAAATTTAAACTGTCCCAGAAAAGAACAGATCTGGTGGCAGATTATTATATTTCAGCCATTGCCTGGAATGAAGAACTGGAGCCAAATCAGGAACTGCTTTTTACAGAAGATTTCTATATGGCCGTGCCGGCTGACTCACAGTTTGCTAAAGATTCCGCAGTCAGGCTGGAAGATACTTACAACTCACCTTATATCAGTCTGGAATCAGGAAGGCCTGTGCGGGCTATCTGTGACCAGTTTTGCCAGGAAACCGGATTCGACCCTCATATTGTGTATGAAAGTGACAATCCGGAGAGTGTGCGGAACCTGATTGCTGCCGGACTGGGCATCGGTTTCTGGCCTCAGTACTCATGGGAGAGACCGGACAATGACCGTGTCCGCCTGCTTCCCATCGAAAGTCCTGTGTGCAGGCGAAAGATCGTTGTCACTATGTCACAAAGCGGAAGAGACAATCCTGCGGTACAGGAATTCCACCGCTATGTGAAAAACTGGCTTATAAAAAATAATGTATCCCAGAGTGAAGAGTAGTATTATATATTTATGCTGTCTTTCGTGCTGTAACGAAGACGGGACATGGCACGTGCCAGGGAAGCCTGCGACATATAGTATTCCTGAATACTTTGTTTTTGTCGAAGCTGTTCCTGAGCCCGTTCTTTCGCTTCTCTGGCTCTTCGTACATCGATTTCATCCGGGTGTTCTGCTGTATCGACCAGAATGCTGACACGGTTATTGATCACCTGGGCAAATCCACGTCCTACAACACCTGTGATCCATTCGCCCTCCTGGGTCTGGATCCGAATCTCACCTATATCTACGGCAAAAACCATATTTTCATGGTGGGCCTGAATGGCCTTTTCACCGTCTTCCAGAGGCATTACTACCTGAAGAGCCCGGCCTTTATAGAAAACACGGTCGCAAGCGGTTACGGTTAAAAAGAATGTATCCATGTATTACCCTCATTTCCAAGCCTGTCAGGCTTCTTGTTTCGCTTTCTCGATGACTTCATCAATGGTTCCTACATTGAAAAATGCCTGTTCCGGATATTCATCCATTTCGCCATCAATGATCATCTTAAATCCACGGATGGTTTCTTTCAAAGGAACATATTTACCCTTTACACCGGTAAATGTCTCTGCTACATGGAATGGCTGAGACAGGAAACGCTGGATCTTTCTGGCACGGTATACGGTAATTTTGTCTTCTTCAGACAATTCCTCCATACCAAGGATAGCAATGATATCCTGCAATTCTGTATATTTCTGAAGAATTTCCTGTACTTTGCGGGCTGTTTCATAATGCTCTTTGCCTACAATGTCCTCTTCCAGAATACGGGAACTGGATTCCAGCGGATCAACAGCCGGGTAAATTCCCTGTTCCACAATCTTACGGGACAGTACCGTAGTCGCATCCAGATGGGCAAATGTGGTAGCAGGTGCCGGGTCAGTCAGGTCATCGGCCGGCACATAAACGGCCTGTACCGAAGTGACGGAACCATTCTTGGTAGAAGCGATACGCTCCTGCAGTTCACCTACTTCATTTGCCAGTGTCGGCTGGTAACCAACGGCAGATGGCATACGGCCAAGGAGGGCAGAAACCTCAGAGCCGGCCTGTACATAACGGAAAATATTATCGATGAACAAAAGCACATCCTGATGTTCCTCGTCACGGAAATATTCAGCCATGGTCAGACCTGTTTCAGCCACACGCATACGGGCTCCAGGCGGCTCATTCATCTGTCCAAACACTAAGGCTGTTTTTTCCAGTACACCGGAATCTTTCATTTCTGTCCATAAGTCATTTCCCTCACGGGAACGCTCACCGACACCGGTGAAGATAGAGTAGCCACCGTGTTCGGTTGCTACATTCTGGATCAGCTCCTGGATCAAAACGGTTTTACCCACACCGGCACCACCGAAGAGACCAATCTTACCACCTTTTGCATAAGGAGCTAAAAGGTCGATAACTTTGATACCGGTTTCCAGAACTTCTACAGCCGGGCTCTGCTCGTCAAATCCAGGGGCATCACGGTGGATGCACCAATGGGTTTCATTTTCCAGTGATTCGCCGCGGTCGATGGTTTCGCCTAACACATTGAAAAGACGACCCAGTGTTTTTTCGCCTACCGGAACTGTGATGCCGCTGCCGGTGGCAATTACTTCCATATCTTTGTGAAGACCCTCACTGGAAGCCAGTGTGATACAGCGCACGGTATTATTGCCGATGTGCTGGGCTACTTCCATCACACAGCGTTTACCGTCGTTGTCTACTTCCAATGCGTCTTTGATAAAAGGAAGGTCGCTGTCTTCAAATTCAACATCAATGACAGGACCGGATACCTGTACTATTTTTCCTTTTTTCATAAACAAATACCTTTGCCTTTCTTACTATCCACAGTCTATTTTTTCCGCTTCAATGCTTTGGCGCCACCGATCACCTCGGTAATTTCCTGTGTGATCGCTGCCTGACGGACACGGTTGTATTGAATCGACAATTGATTTAGTATCTGTCTGGCACTGTCAGTGGCGGACTGCATCGCCATCATGCGGGAGTTATGTTCACTTGCATAAGATTCCACCAGGGCACCATAGATAAATCCATTTACATAGTTTGGTACCAGAAGTTCGACGATCCTGTCCCAGGATGGGTCAGCCTTTAATTCCTCCTGATATACATCGATTGGTGCGGCTGTGGTAAAAGTCCTCTTGGAGAGAGGAAGCAGTTTTCGCATCTCTGCCACAGCACTCATGGAATTTTCCATGCGGGTGTATATGATATAAATCTCATCCAGTTCCCCTTTCTGATACAGATCGATCATAGTATCTGTGATCAGACGGGCCCGGTGCAGGCTGGGATCCTGCACGGTATAATGAAAATGAGTATCTACTTTTAAGCCTTCTCTGGCAAAATACTGCCGGCCTAATTCACCCAGAACAAAAAAACGGTTCTGACTGTTTTCTTCCAGAAGATCATGAGCTATTTTGATCACATTGTGATTGTAGGCACCTGCCATACCTTTGTCTGCGGTGACTACGATATAACCCACTTTTTTGTCTTCTTTTGCCAGATGGTCCGTATCTTTAAAATAAATACTATCCAAATCTGGTGTATGGCGCAGAATACGCTGAAACGACTGCTGTATAGAGTAAAAATAAGGCTCTGTGGCAGCTAATTTCCGTTTGGCTTTCTGCAGTTTGGTGGAAGAAATCATATACATGGCGTTGGTGATCTTCATGGTATCTTTAATGCTTTTCATACGCTTTTGAATTTCCTTCGTATTCGCCATAATTAACCTCTTTTCATGCCTGCTGGAAAAATTCAGTAGCAGCTTTTATGATGGATTCGGTCAAAGCATCGTCTAATACTTTTTCCGTGTTGATCTTTTCTACAATCTCCGGATGGACTGAGTGGAAATGCTGTAACAGTCTGCCCTGTGTCTCTTTTACATCCTTCTTTGGTACGGATAAGAACAGACGGTTGGTAGCAGTAACCAGTGTAATAACCTGTTCAGCCAGAGACATTGGGTGTTCCAATGGCTGCTTCAAAAGTTCCATCAATCCGTTGCCGTAAGCCAACTGTTCCTTGGTTCCTTCATCCAGATCGGAACTAAACTGGGTAAATACTTCCATTTCACGGAACTGGGCCAGGTCGATACGGATGGTACCGGATGCTTTTTTCATGGCTTTTGTCTGGGCTGCACCACCTACACGGGATACAGAAAGACCAACATTGACAGCCGGACGCATACCGGAGAAGAACAGGTCACTTTCCAAAAAGATCTGTCCATCGGTAATAGAAATTACATTGGTTGGGATGTAAGCGGATACATCCCCTGCCTGGGTTTCGATAATTGGCAGAGCGGTAATCGATCCGCCTCCTAATTCGTCGCTGAGACGGCTGGAACGCTCCAGCAGACGGGAGTGGAGATAGAAAACATCTCCCGGATAAGCTTCTCGTCCCGGAGAGCGCTCCAACAGAAGAGACAGGGTACGGTAAGCAACGGCATGCTTGGAGAGGTCATCATATACAATGAGGACATCCTTACCCTGATACATAAAATGTTCTGCCATAGCGGTGCCGGCATACGGAGCAATGTACTCCAGAGAAGCGGATTCACTGGCGGTAGCAGACACTACAATGGTATAATCCAGGGCACCGTTTTTGTCCAGTGTGTTTACTAACTGGGCTACGGTAGAAGCTTTCTGGCCAATGGCTACATAGATACAGATCATATCTTTGCCCTTCTGGTTCAGGATGGCGTCCATGGCGATGGATGTTTTTCCTGTCTGGCGGTCACCGATGATCAGCTCACGCTGTCCGCGGCCGATAGGGAACATGGAGTCAATGGCAAGAATTCCTGTCTCCAGCGGTTCAGATACAGATTTACGGTCTACGATGCTTGGAGCATCGCATTCGATGGGACGGTAATCCTCTGCAGGGATTTCGCCTTTTCCGTCAATGGGGGCACCCAGTGCGTTGATTACACGGCCCAGATATTTTTCGCCAACCGGGATACCGGCTCTCTTTTTGGTACGGGTTACTTTCATACCCTCACGGATACCGGTGTCTTTGCCAAGAACGATACATCCGATCTCGGTGCGTTTTATATCCTGTACCATGCCTTTTACGCCATTTTCAAAAATAACGATCTCGCCGTACATAGCATGTTCGATGCCGTAGATCGTAGCGATGCCGTCACCAACCCAGATAACGGAACCGACTTCGTGTTCCCGGCTTTCTACTTCATAATTCTCAATCTCGCTTCTTAAAATAGATATAATATTTTCTGAGCTGATTGTACTCACTTTATCATCTCCAAATCAATTTTTCTTTCAGGCAATTCATGCTTCCCAATATACTCTGGTCGATTTCAAGGTCACCGATCCGGATGATAAATCCGCCAATCAGACTTTTATCCGGCTGCACATGCAGCACTACTTGTCTGGCATTGAGTTCCCGGCACAATCGGGCCTCTATCTGTTCCAACTGGCTTTTGTCAGGTTCTTTGACACAGTATAATGTGCCGCAGAGAATACCCCGACTTTCATGTTCCAGTTTGTCGTATGCCTGAAAAATTTCAGAGAGTAAGGATTCTTCCTGGTATTTACACACTATTTTCATAAAAGAGTGCATAGAAGAGGGAAAAATTTTGTCAATTACCTTATTTTTCTGTTTATTTTGAATGACAGGGTTGGTCAACGCCTGCCGCAGGGGGAGAGAAGACTCCCAGATCTGTCTGGATGACTCAATGTCTTCTCTGGGAACAGCCAGTTCTAATAATACCTGGCCGTAGTTAATTGCTGTTTGATTCATGAGAATCACCTGCTCCTGTAATATATTGGTTATAAAGAGCCTGGTCGGTAGAAGCGTCTACCTTTTCCATCAAAATCTTGCCGGCTGCTTCCATAGCAACCTGTGCGATCTGGCTGTGAAGATCCTCAATGGTTTTTTCACGCTCTAATTCTATATCTTTTTGAGCTTTTGCTAAGATCTGACTTGCCTGTGATTCTGCCTTCTGGATCCGGTTGTCGTATTCTTTTTTTGCATTTTCCCGGGAGGTTTCCAGAATACGGGCAGACTCTTCCTTTGTGTGGGAGAGCATGTCATCATACTTGTCTTTTAATTCCAGTGCTTCGGCTTCTTTTTCTTCTGCCTTTGCAAACTGGCTGTCAATGAGTTCTTTTCTCTTGGCCAGAACTGACTGAATCGGTCCAATGAGAAAATGACGCATTGCCACATATAGAATAACCAGGTTGATGATCGTAAAGATAATTCCATCTAAACGCAACATGTGTTATCGCCTGCCTTTCTGTATGTATTATTTTAAGAACAAAATAATCAACAGGGCAATAACGAAACCATAAATAGCAGTTGCCTCTGCCAGTGCACAACCAAGTACCAGGTTGACTTTGATCTTTGGCTCAGCTTCCGGCTGTCTTGCGATTGCATCCACTGCTTTGGAAGTAGCGATACCGATACCTACACCTGCTCCAATACCTGTTAAAACTGCAATACCTGCTCCAATTGCGATTAATGTTGACATATGATTACCTCTTTCCGCGTGTTGTCACGCTTTTTTCTTAATTTTCTGTTTCTGCTGCTTCGCCTACATACAAGGCTGTTAAAAATACAAATACAAATGCCTGTATCAAACCGTCAAAAATATCAAAGTAGACGCTGAATACGGCTGGTAAGACAGCGGGAACCACAATCTTTAATAATTCCATTACTACATATGAACCTAACACATTACCAAACAGTCGCATACACAGTGACAAAGGTCTGGTAACTACCTCCAGCAGATTGATGGGGGCAATGATAGGGATAGGTTCAATAAAACTCTTCAACCATCCTTTGGTTCCCTTCTGGCGTATGCCTGCAAATTCTACCAGTAAAATACTGAGAATTGCCATGCCGGCAGTGACACCCATATCTTTGGTAGGTGGTTTGAAACCGATCAGTCCGATCAGGTTGGCAATTGCGATATAAAGCAATACGCTGATCAGATAGGGCAGATATTTCAGCCCATTTTTTCCAAGTAACTCGCCAAAAAAGTTTTCTGCAAGCTGATATCCGGATTCCAACGCAAGCTGTACTTTGCCGGGATTTCTCACTTTCAGATTTCTGGTAAGCAATATGGATATTACGATCAGAAGAGCCATGATGATCCATGTGACCACAACTGATTCCGGAACTGCAATGCCACCAAAGAGGGGAATGGTAAATGCTGTGTCGCAATTTAACTCTTCTAACAGCTCCTTTGTTAATTCCTCCGTAATACTCACTTCCTTCCTGGGTTTGTTGCCATCGAATCAATTATAGTAAAAATAAGAAAAAAGTCTAATAACTTTTCGTTATCCTTTAATTGTTTTCCCTTATAAAGAACAGAGGAAAATATAGTAATACAACAGAAATACTGGATTCCATGGTCAGCCGGTTCCAGGTAAAGAGATAAATAAATTTTTGAAAAAAGATTGCATTGCGGGAGGAAAGTGTGTTATTATAGCGGGCGTAACAATTTTATATGGTCTAATTGGAAACGCACAATCCTCCCGGATGATAACGAACAACACATGGAATTTATTTATCACAGGAGGATATTTTTATGCCTAAAAATAAGTTACAGGATGTTGTTTTTACTTTGATCATGGCCACCATTATGGTGTATGGAATGATCGTGTACAATGTGGCGCTGAATACAGGAAGTGTAACCGGGAAGACTTTTGTCATGGCGTTACATGAGATGCCGATTATGGTTCCCATCGCATTTGTGCTGGAATTTTTCGTGGTAGGAAAATTAGCCAGAATGCTTACCTTTTCCGTTATGACGCCGGATGATCGCCCGGCGTTTATAACCTATGGGATTTCCATCTGTATCTGCTGTATCATGTGTCCGGTCATGAGCCTTATAGCAACCATTTTATTTAAAATGCCATCTTTCGGAATGTGGATCAAAACATGGGCGCTGAATTTTCCGATGGCTATTTTGTATCAGATGTTTTACTGTGGCCCGCTGGTGCGGTTTATATTCCGCCATATCTTCCGGGAAAAGTAAATCCTTGACCAATCCCTTCAAATGTGCTATCTTATTAAAAGATACGAAAAAAACTAAGAAGGTGCAGGCATTACGCCGCAGATAATCTATGACCCAAAGAGAGGCCAGGCCATCGGCTGGAAGTCTGGCTGGGCGACACAGATTATTGAGTTTCACACCGGAGTTTCACTTTTGAAGATAGTAGGAAGTGACGGTTTATGGTCGTTATTCCATAACAGAGAGCCTGTTTTATATAGGAATCAGGGTGGTACCACGGTTAATTCGTCCCTTTCATGCAGTGATCTGTGTGAGAGGGATTTTTTTATGAATAAGGAAAGGATGAAACAAATGAAAGAAAAATTAAGTCAGATCCTGGACAGCGCGCTGGGACAGATTGAAGCGTCAAAAGAACTGGATAAGCTCAATGAGATCCGTGTATCTTTTCTGGGCAAAAAAGGAGAACTGACCAGTGTTTTGAAATCCATGAAGGAAGTAGCGCCGGAAGATCGTCCGAAAGTCGGTCAGATGGTCAATGAGGCGAGACAGAAGATAGAGCAGGTACTGGAAGAGAAAAAGACCGCATTTGAAAAAGCATTGCGGGAAGAGAAGATGAAGGCAGAGGTGATCGATGTAACACTGCCGGGCAAAAAAATGAAGATGGGCCACCGCCATCCAAATACCATTACCCTGGAAGAAGTGGAAAAAATCTTTATCGGTATGGGATATGAAGTTGTAGAAGGTCCGGAAGTAGAATATGATTATTATAACTTCGAGGCATTGAATATCCCGGCTAACCATCCGGCCAAGGATGAGCAGGACACATTTTATATTAATGATAAGATTCTTCTTCGTACCCAGACATCTTCTGTGCAGGTACATGAAATGGAAAAAGGAAAACTTCCGATCCGTATGATCTCACCGGGACGAGTATTCAGAAGTGATGATGTGGATGCGACGCATTCTCCATCCTTCCATCAGATCGAAGGCCTTGTAATTGATAAGAATGTAACCTTTGCCGACCTAAAAGGAACATTGGAGCAGTTTGCCAAGAAATTGTTTGGAGAGAATACAAAAGTTAAATTCAGACCTCATCATTTTCCGTTTACAGAACCAAGTGCAGAGATGGATGTAACCTGTTTTAAGTGCGGCGGAAAGGGATGCCGTTTCTGTAAGGGCGAAGGATGGATTGAGATTCTTGGATGCGGTATGGTTCATCCACATGTATTTGAGATGAGCGGTATTGATCCGGAAGAATATAAAGGGTTTGCCTTCGGTGTAGGTTTGGAGCGTATTGCGCTGTTAAAATATGAGATTGATGATATGAGACTGTTATATGAAAATGACAAGAGATTTTTGGATCAGTTTTAAGTAAAAGAACAGGAGGAATGACAAGATGAATACACCTTTATCATGGATTAAAGCATATGTACCGGAACTTCAGTGTACAGAGCAGGAATATATGGACGCAATGACCATGTCCGGAACCAAAGTAGAAGGATATGAAAAATTTGATAAAAATCTTGATAAGATTATTGTAGGAAAGATCGAAAAGATAGAAAAACACCCGGATGCGGATAAACTGGTTGTGTGCCAGGTGGCAATTGATGAAAAAGGAACCACAACCCAGATCGTTACCGGTGCCAGCAATGTAAAAGAGGGACAGAAAGTACCTGTAGTTCTGGATGGCGGCCGGGTAGCAGGCGGTCATGATGGAAAGATAGCAGAAGGCGGCATCAAGATCAAAAAAGGGAAACTTCGTGGCGTAGAAAGCAACGGTATGATGTGTTCCATCGGAGAACTGGGATCTTCTACCGAATTTTACCCGGATGCCGCAGAAGACGGTATTTATATCCTCAGCGACAATCCTGAGTACAAAGACGCACCGGTTGGAAGTGATGCCATTGCCCTTTTGGGACTGAGAGATGCCAACTTTGAGTACGAAGTAACATCCAACCGTGTAGACTGCTTTGGTGTGCTGGGAATCGCCAGAGAGGCAGCGGCTACATTCCGCAAACCCTTTGTGCCACCGGTTGTAAAGGAAGTAGGAAACCAGGAAAAGACAGAGGATTATATCTCTGTGGATATACAGAATCCGGAACTTTGTTCCCGTTATGTAGCCAGAGTTGTAAAAAATATCAAACTGGCGCCATCACCGGAGTGGATGCAGCGCAGACTGGCAGCCAGCGGAATCCGTCCTATCAACAACATTGTAGATATTACAAACTATGTCATGGAAGAGTACGCACAGCCAATGCATGCCTATGATCTGGATACCATTGCAGATCACAAGATCGTTGTTAAGACAGCAAAAAAAGGTGATGTGTTCCAGACGCTGGACGGACAGGACAGAGAACTGGACGATACCATTCTGACAATCTGTGACGGCGAAAAGGCAGTAGGTCTTGCCGGCATCATGGGTGGTGAAAATTCCAAGATCACAGATGATGTAAAGACCATGCTTTTTGAAGCAGCCTGCTTTGACGGAACCAACATCCGTCTTTCAGGAAAGAAACTGGGACTTCGTACCGATGCCCAGGCAAAATTTGAAAAAGGACTGGATCCAAACAATACCATGGAAGCCATGAACCGTGCGTGCCAGTTGATTGAAGAGCTGGGAGCGGGAGAAGTAGTTGGCGGATGTGTGGATGTATATCCGGTGAAAAAGGAGCCGGTAACAGTAGGCTATGATGTAGATAAGATCAATGCACTTCTTGGCATCAAGGCTACCGAAGAGGAAATGTGCCAGTATTGGAGCATGGTGGATCTTGTTCCGGACAAAGTGACAAAGACGGTATTTGTGCCAACCTGGAGACAGGATATCCTTCGTCTGGCTGATCTGGCAGAAGAAGTGGCAAGATTTTACGGATATGACAAGATCCCAACCACATTGCCAAAGGGAGAGGCTACACAGGGAGGTGTTTCTTATGAGACAACGATCCAGAATATTCTCCGTACGGTTGTAGAGCAGTTTGGCTTTTCAGAGGGAATGACATATTCCTTTGAAAGTCCGAAAGTGTTTGATAAATTGCTGATTCCGGCAGATGGTAAATTAAGACAGGCCATTGAGATCTCCAATCCATTAGGTGTAGATTACAGTATGATGCGTACTTCACCGCTGAACGGAATGCTGTCCTCCCTTTCTACCAACTACAACCACAGAAACAAAGATGTGCGTCTGTACGAAGTAGCGAATGTATATCTTCCAAAAGCACTGCCTCTTACGGAACTGCCGGATGAGAGAATGCAGCTTTGCCTTGGTATGTACGGAGAGGGTGACTTCTTTGATATGAAAGGCTGCGTAGAAGAAATGATCGATAAACTGGGAATCCGCCAGGTTGTAACCTATGTTCCTGCGGATGATCGTCCATACCTTCATCCGGGACGCCATGCCGATGTAGTGATCAATGATGAAATTGTGGGATATCTTGGTGAGATCCATCCGGAAGTAGCAGACAATTATAATCTGGGAACAAAAACTTATGTGGCAGTGATGGATGTAGAACTGCTTGCCAAATATGCTGACTTTGATGTAAAATATGAGGGAGTTGCCAAATTCCCTGCCGTAACAAGAGATATTTCCCTTGTTATGAAAAAGACTGTACTGGCAGGACAGGTAGAGGAAGTGATTCGCGACAATGGTGGAAAACTGCTGGAAGACTACCATCTGTTTGATATTTACGAGGGAGAGAATGTGGCAGCAGACGAAAAATCTCTGGCATATTCCATTCGTTTCCGTGCCAAGGACCGTACATTGGAAGACAAAGATGTGACTACGGTTATGGATAAGATTTTGAAAAAACTGGAATCATTAGGAGTATCACTGAGACAGTAGGAGTGAAAGAATTGAAAAAGTTCATCAGTAATGTGTTGACCGTGTGCTTTATCTGCTATATGGTTTTGCTTGTGTATTTTCTCTTTTTCAGTGAAGAGTATGGCCGCACAGCCAGTTATACAAGTTACCGCATAAATCTGCATTTGTTTGCGGAAATAAGACGATATTTTGCTTATCGGGATACCATAGGCTTTGCCTACTTTTTTATCAATATGTTCGGAAATGTTATCGCTTTTATGCCCTTTGGTTTTCTGCTGCCGGTTATGTACCGGGAGCAGAGAAAAGGGGTTGTTTACAGTGGACATTATTTCCGGAGCTTTTTGTTTGTGACCTGCATGGGCTTTATGGTCAGTCTTCTGGTGGAGACGGTGCAGTTGATCACAAAGGTAGGTTGTTTTGATGTGGATGATCTTTTTTTGAATACGGCAGGGGTTATGCTCGGATATCTGTGTTATTATATTTCAAAGAAAATGATCGGACACATGGGAAAAAGGTAAGGAGGTACCAATATGCAGATCCGCTTTGGAAAACGAAGAAGGATCCGGTTTACGGATAAAACTCATCCGGCTGCAGGAATTTTATCGGTTGTGATGGGAACTGTGGCATGGATCGTACTGATCATTCTGGTTATGATCTCAGGGGCAGCAGGAGGAAAATCAGGACTGGTTCTGGGCGTGGCTGGTCTGCTGGATCTGGTGTTTAGTGCGGTTGGATTCTGGCTTGCCATGAGGTGCTATAAAAAAGAGGATATTTATATGACAACCCCGGCTGCCGGAACCGTATTAAACGGACTCCTGGTATTGGGGCTGGTAATCCTTTATGTTATAGGAGCGGTTTAAGATTCCGAATCGTATCGGAAACAGAAACATGTTTGTATAAAGACTGATATTCAGTTCCCGTCAGGTACTCGATGTAGTTGACGGGATATTCTTTTATATATCCTTTTGTAATGAGAATAGAGGCTGCTTTGTTGTACGCAACGGCGGCCTCTTCTTCTGTTTCATAGCGGCCTACCAGATACTCACTTTTTACATGGATCCGTGTTTCATAGTAATAAGAACCATTGTTCTCCATGCGTCTTACTCCGGAAAAACGGTTGATCACCTGGATGTTGGAATAGCGGAAGTCCCGCTTGTCACCGTTGATAAAAACATAATCTCTGCCGGCAACGCTGTGGTTGCGAATACCAAAGCGGGATAAAATATTGACCTGCATGCCGTAATCTGCCACGAACAAATGCCCGCCCCGGCGGCTGATGGTACGTGTGGAAAAATAAAACAGATCATCATTATCAAAGATCAGATAGTCACCGGGAGCAAAAAAATAGAGGAAAAAAGAAGTCTCCAGGTAAACAGGGGTCTTGATATAGATCCCGTGGTCACGGAAGTTGATGAGAACGACCCATTTATCAAAGGGCAGGAAAGGAGAAACATCTTCATAATCGTCAATCTGGATGGATGGTGTATGAAGAAGCGTGTCGGCTTCCCGGTACGCCAGATGGGCAGTTTCTTCTTTTTCAAAACTGCCTAGACTGATATGTTTATTTTGATAGGTGATGGAGCACCGGTAATAAAGAGTGCCGTCTTTTCTGGCAGCTTTGTATACACCTGGCAGCATGGGGATCCTCCTTTATGTTTTTTTGTATTGTATCGAAAAGGGAAAAAGAATGCAAGAAATTCTTTCGCAATTAAATCAATAAAATTGTAACATCTGCGTAATAAAATCGATATATTTGCATATACTCTACAGTAAATAAAATTGAGTTATGCGAGGTGATTGCGATTTTTATATGGAAAAAAATGGCAGGTATTGCCATGGCAGTTTTGTTATGCATATCCTCTCTGGGGGCGAAGCCGGTGGAATCTCTGCCGGTACTGGGAGAGAATACGAAAAAGGCGGCAGCGGCAGCGGAAAACCTGGCCCGTGGGAAAAATGTATTCCGCCAGGGAAGGGAGGAAACACCCCAGGAATACCGGCTGGAGACAGTAGAATGCTGCAAGATAGAGACCAGACAGCAAAGACAGTTAAAGCGGGACAAAAAGATTTTACAGCGGATCGTGGAAGCGGAGGCAGGAGATCAGGATATACGGGGACGGCGGCTGGTAGCTAATGTGATCTTAAACCGTGTCCGCTCGTCTAAATTTCCGGACACTATCCGGGAAGTGGTGTTTGCCGCCCGACAGTTTTCACCTGTTTCCGATGGCAGGTACTATACGGTGCAGGTCAGTGAAAAGACCGTGGAAGCGGTGGAACAGGCGCTGAAAGGAGTGGATGATTCCAGAGGAGCCTTATATTTTATGTGGCGGGAAGGAGCGGATTCTTCCAATGCCAGCTGGTTTGACCGTGACCTGCAGAAACTTTTTACTCACGGATGCCATGAATTTTTTCGCTGACTTCTTGCAAAAAGCCGTGAGCCATGGTATTCTAAAAACGGTTATGTGAAGATTTACAAAAAGAGTAAAGGATGGTATTGATTATGAGCATTATGTACAGCAGTACAAGAAGTAATAGTGAAAAAGTAACAGCATCTCAGGCAATTCTGAAAGGACTGGCAGAGGACGGCGGTCTGTTTGTGCCGGATTCAATCCCAGCATTGGATGTAAAATTGGAAGATCTGGCAGGATTTAGTTATCAGGAAACTGCTTATGAAGTTATGAAACTGTTTCTGGGGGATTTCACGGAAGAAGAGTTAAAGGCTTGTATCCGTGGTGCTTACGATGATAAATTTGACACAAGTGAGATTGCTCCATTAGTTAAGAAGGACGGAGCATATTATCTGGAATTGTTCCATGGCAAAACCATCGCTTTTAAAGATATGGCACTTTCTATCCTGCCTTATCTCATGACTACATCTGCTAAGAAAAATGGTGTGAAAAATGAGATCGTGATTCTGACAGCTACTTCCGGAGATACCGGAAAAGCAGCACTGGCAGGTTTTGCTGATGTGCCGGGAACCAGCATTATCGTGTTCTATCCGAAAAACGGCGTCAGTCCGATCCAGGAAAAACAGATGCTGACTCAGAAAGGCGAAAATACCAATGTTGTGGGAATTGTAGGAAACTTTGATGATGCCCAGACTGGTGTGAAAAATATGTTTAATTCCAAAGAACTGGCGGAAAGAATGGACAAGAAGGGTTATCAGTTCTCATCTGCCAATTCCATCAATATCGGCCGTCTGGTTCCACAGATTGTTTATTATGTTTATGCTTATGGACAGCTTCTGAAAAAAGGTGACATTACCTGCGGTGAAAAGATCAATGTAGTGGTACCAACCGGAAACTTTGGTAATATTCTGGCTGCATACTATGCTAAGAATATGGGAGTTCCGATTGAGACATTGTTCTGTGCATCCAATGAAAATAAAGTTTTGTATGACTTTTTCCAGACCGGAAAATATGACCGCAAGAGAGAGTTTATCCTGACTTCTTCTCCATCTATGGATATTTTGATCTCCAGCAATCTGGAGCGTCTGATCTACCGTATTGCCGGAGAAGATCCACAGAAGACAAAGCAGATGATGGATGCTCTCAGTGGACAGGGAGAGTATGAGATTACAGAAGAGATGAAGAAAGGCCTGACAGATTTTGTGGGCGGTTTTGCTACGGAAGAAGAGACAGCAGATACTATCCGACAGGTGTATGAAGTTGCGGATTACATTATGGATACTCATACGGCGGTAGCGTCTCATGTATACTATGACAAGGCAAAGGAAACAGGCCGCAAAACAGTAATCGCATCTACAGCCAGCCCTTACAAGTTTACAAGAAGTGTTATGGATGCCATTGACAAAGAAAAATACGATTCTTTAGGTGATTTTGAACTGGTAGATGAATTGAACAAATTGTCCGGTGTGAAGGTGCCGGCAGCCATTGAAGAAATAAGAACAGCGCCAATCCTGCATGATATTGTATGCGATAAATCTGAAATGCAGCAGACGGTAGAGAAACTGCTGGGACTGTAAGCAGGTGGCGTAATGGAATTCAGACCGTGTATTGATATACATAATGGCAAGGTAAAGCAGATCGTAGGCGGAAGTCTGAAAGATGCCGGGGATTATGCCAGAGAAAATTTCGTCTCGGATATGTCGGCGGCGGATTATGCCAGGCTTTACCAGTCCAAAGGCCTTAGGGGCGGCCATATTATACTGCTGAACAAAAAAGACAGTCCTTATTATGAAGCAGATGTAAAACAGGCAGAGGAAGCTTTGGCTGCATGGCCGGGAGCACTTCAGATTGGGGGCGGCATTACGGACGAGAATGCCGCACAGTGGATCCGGGCAGGAGCACAAGGGGTTATAGTGACTTCTTATGTGTTCCAGGATGGAAAAATCCGCTATGACAGGATACATTCTTTGCTGGAAAAAGTGGGCCGTGAGCATCTTATACTGGATGTAAGCTGTCGCAAAAAGGACGGAAAATATTACATTGTCACAGACCGGTGGCAGAAATTCACGGAGGAGACGATCCGACCGGAACTCCTTGAAAAATTAGCAGGCTGCTGTCAGGAAATGCTGGTTCATGCCGTGAATGTGGAGGGCACCAGATCCGGTGTAGATATCCGGCTGATTGAAATGCTTGCGCAGATGTCAGAGGTTCCTGTTACTTATGCAGGAGGAATCGGTTCCATGGAAGATCTGGAACAGATCCGCATCAAGGGACAGGGACGGGTCCATTTTACGGTTGGAAGTGCTTTGGATCTGTTTGGAGGCAGTCTTTCCTTTGAAAAAGTGGTGGAATGTGCTGCTGGAAAATAATTTCTTATAAAAAAGTTACAGTCGAAAAACAACGAAAAACCGCTATTTTTGCTATGAAAATAGTGGTTTTTTTGATTTTGGGGTTGAAATTTCGTCACAATATGTTACAATTATTACACAAATGTTACAAAAAACAAGCCAAAAATGTTAAACAAGGCTGGAAAGTGAGTATTTTATGAGATTCAAAAAGTTAGTAGTTTGTGTGATGGCGGTACTTCTGATGACAGGAACTGTATGTGGAAGCACAACCCTTTCCATGGCTGCTGAACAGAAGAAAACATATTCAGATAGTGATTTAAAAAGAATGGCAGCAATTATTTACTGTGAGGCAGGCAATCAGTCCTACGCAGGAAAACTGGCAGTTGGGATTGTTGTGATGAACCGCAAAAGATCTTCTTCTTTCCCCAATACTGTATCCGGAGTGTTGAAGCAGAGAAGACAGTTTACACCGGTTGCTACCGGAAAATGGTCAAAAGAGATGAAGCGTTATGACAAGGGTGCTTATAAAAAAGGAGCCAGAGCAAAGTGCTTGAAAGCTGCCAAGGATGCACTGGGAGGAGCAAAAACGGTAACATACCATGGCAAAGAAATCAATATGAAACGGTATCATTTCTTCAGCCAGCGGTTGAAAAATGCTAAATTAAGAATTTCCGGACATGATTTCAAATAGGATATCTTAACCGGTATATAAAAATTTTACTTTTCTAAAAAGCCTCTTTGTGGTATGATGAGAACAGATACGCGAAGGAGGTTTTTTACTATGTCAGAAGAAAATCTGGAAGAAGTTGTTACGAAGAATTTTATTGAAAATGAAATAGATAAGGATCTGGCGGAGGGAGTTTATGACCATGTTATGACGAGATTTCCCCCAGAGCCAAACGGATACCTGCATATCGGTCATGCAAAGTCCATTTTGTTAAATCAGGGGCTTGCCCGTGAATACAATGGAACATTTAATCTGCGTTTTGATGATACCAATCCGCAGAAGGAAAAAGAGGAATTTGTTCAGTCCATTGAAAAGGATGTTGAGTGGATCTGTGGAGAAAAACCGCCGGTATACTTTGCATCACAGTACTTTGATAAAATGTACGAGTGTGCCTTGCTTTTGATCAAAAAGGGCAAGGCGTTTGTGTGTGACCTGTCACCGGAAGAGATCCGTGAGTACCGTGGAACTTTAAAGGAGCCCGGTAAAAACAGCCCTTACAGAGACCGTTCTGTCGAAGAAAATCTGGCATTGTTTGAAGCAATGAAAAATGGTGAATGTGAAGATGGTTCCCGTGTTTTGAGAGCGAAGATTGATATGTCATCGCCGAACATCAATATGAGAGATCCGATCTTGTATCGTGTAGCTCATCTTCATCATCACAATACAGGAGACAAGTGGTGCATTTATCCGATGTATGACTTTGCCCATCCGATTGAAGATGCTGTGGAGGGAATTACTCATTCTATCTGTACACTGGAGTTTGAGGATCACCGTCCGCTATATGACTGGGTTGTAAAAGAATGTGAATTTGAGAATCCACCTCGACAGATCGAGTTTGCGAAGATGTATCTGACCAATGTTGTGACCGGAAAGAGATATATTAAGAAACTGGTAGAAGATGGTATTGTAGACGGCTGGGATGATCCTCGTCTGGTTACCATTACTGCCTTGAGAAGAAGAGGTTATACGGCATCTTCTATCCGCCGGTTTATGGAATTGTGTGGAGTATCAAAGTCCAACAGTTCTGTAGATTATGCTATGTTAGAGTACTGCATCCGTGAGGATTTGAAGATGAGTGAGCCTCGTATGATGGCGGTTTTAGATCCTCTTAAGTTAGTGATCGATAACTATCCGGAGGGAGAGGTTGAATATCTGGATGTGCCAAACAATCAGGAAAATCCGGAACTGGGAACGAGAAAAGTTCCGTTTGCCAGAGAACTTTATATTGAGAGAGGCGATTTTATGATTGAACCGCCAAGAAAATATTTCCGTTTGTTCCCAGACAATGAAGTGCGCCTTATGAGTGCTTATTTTGTAAAGTGTGTCGGATACGAAACCGATGAAGAAGGCAATGTAACAGTAGTTCATTGCACATATGATCCGGAGACTAAGAGTGGCTCGGGATTTACCGGAAGAAAAGTAAAAGGAACTATTCACTGGGTTGCGGCACCGACTGCCAAAACGGCGGAAGTCCGTCTCTATGAAAACATTGTAGACGAAGAAAAAGGTGTTTATAATGAAGACGGTACGATCAATGTGAATCCAAACTCACTGACTGTATTAGATTCATGTTATATTGAGCCGGCACTGGCGGAAGCTAAGCCAGAAGATAAGTTCCAGTTTATGCGAACAGGATTTTTCTGTGTGGACAATAAAGATACAACGGCGGATCATCAGGTGTTCAACCGTATTGTTTCATTGAAGAGTTCTTATCGCCCTATAAAATAGAAAAAGAAGGTAGAAGAATGGGTAATATTTTTTCAGGCCTTGAAAGTCTTGGATTGAAAGGTGCAGATCATGTAGAGATCTATGCGCAGGACGAAGTTCAGAAAAAGGCCAATCAGGAAGAAAAACAAGAAGAGGTAATCAAGGAATCAGACTTTTTGTTTGACAAGACTTATACTTGTCCTGCCTGTGACACAGAGTTTAAGGTAAAGAGTGTCCGGGGCGGAAAGGTGCATCTTTTGGGGGCGGATTCAGATTTGAAGCCGATCTACAAAGAGATAGATTCACTGAAGTATGATGCGGTTATGTGTCCGAAGTGTGGATACAGTGCCTTGTCTTCTAATTTCGATTTTTTGATGCCAAGACAGATCAAAAATATTCAGGAGAAGATATCGGCTAATTTTGTGAAACCGGAAGAACCGGAAGACGAGTACAGTTATGATGATGCTATTCTCCGCCACAAGATGGCGCTGCTTTGTACCGTGGTAAAGCAGGGAAAAAACAGTGAGAAGGCTTACACTTGTCTGAAACTTGCATGGCTGGTCCGCGATAAGCGAAATGAATTGAAAAAAAGTGGACAGCTGCCGGAGGAAGACAAGATCAGTCTGATGAAGGAAGAGCGTGATCTGCTGGAAAATGCATACGATGGTTTTGAGGCAGCGTATTCCAAAGAAGATTTTCCGATGTGTGGAATGGACCGGTTTACTCTGGATCTCTTAATGGGAGAAGTAGCATATCGTATTGGAAAGTTCCAGAAGGCATCCAGACATGTGAATCAGCTTTTGGGTGACCGTGCTACGCCGTCAAGAGTGAAAGATAAAGCACTGGATCTGAAGGAATCGATTCAGAAACATATACAGAAATAAAAGTGATTTTAAACACGAAGGAGGAATCAGGTATGGAGTACATATCTGAGGCCTTCTTTTTATCTGTCTTAATTGAAAAAATGAGAAAAAAAGAGAATAAATGAGTATATAAAAGAATATATAAGAATATAGTGCATTTTACTTAAAAAGTAATGTTGCATTTATTTTCATTTTTTTTTATTATAAAGCCAATGAGTTTAGCACTCGATTAAAATGAGTGCTAACAAAAAGGCAAATACAAATAAGAATGGAGGAAATATAAATGAAATTAGTACCATTAGGTGACAGAGTTGTATTGAAACAGCTGGATGCAGAAGAAACAACAAAGTCAGGTATCGTATTACCGGGACAGGCACAGGAGAAACCACAGCAGGCTGAGATCGTAGCAGTTGGTCCGGGGGGCATGGTTGACGGAAAAGAAATAAAGATGGAAGTCAAAGTTGGAGATAAAGTAATTTATTCCAAATATGCAGGAACTGATGTGAAATTAGACGGCGAAGAATATATCATTGTTCGTCAGAATGATATTTTGGCAGTAGTAGAATAATATAGGAGGTCTTTGAAATGGCAAAGGAAATTAAATTTGGCGCAGAAGCGAGAGCCGCACTGGAGGCTGGTGTTGATAAACTTTCCAATACAGTACGAGTAACACTTGGACCAAAAGGAAGAAATGTAGTTTTGGATAAATCTTTTGGCGCACCACTTATTACAAATGATGGTGTTACTATTGCAAAAGAAGTTGAATTGGAAGATCCGTTTGAAAATATGGGTGCGCAGCTTGTAAAAGAAGTTGCAACAAAAACAAATGACGTGGCAGGAGATGGCACAACAACAGCTACCGTACTGGCACAGGCTATGATCAATGAGGGAATGAAGAACCTGGCTGCAGGTGCCAATCCGATCATCCTTCGTAAAGGAATGAAGAAAGCTACTGATACAGCTGTTGAAGCAATCAAAAATATGAGCTCAGTACTGACAGGAAAAGAGCAGATTGCAAAAGTGGCTGCTATCTCTGCCGGTGATGAAAAAGTAGGAGAAATGGTAGCAGATGCCATGGAAAAAGTTTCTAACGATGGTGTTATTACTATTGAAGAGTCCAAGACAATGCAGACTGAATTGGATATGGTAGAGGGTATGCAGTTTGACCGTGGATATCTGTCCGCTTATATGGCTACGAATATGGATAAGATGGAAGCAGAGCTGGAAAGCCCATACATTTTGATCACAGATAAGAAAATTTCCAATATCCAGGAAATCCTTCCATTGCTGGAGCAGGTTGTACAGGCTGGTGCAAGACTCCTTATCATTGCTGAAGATGTAGAGGGAGAGGCACTTAGTACACTGGTTATCAATAAACTTCGTGGTACATTCAATGTAGTAGCAGTAAAGGCACCTGGATATGGTGACCGCCGTAAAGAGATGCTGAAAGATATTGCTGTTCTGACTGGCGGAGAAGTGATTTCTGAAGAACTGGGACTGGATCTGAAAGAGACAACCATGGATCAGTTAGGAAGAGCTAAGTCTGTAAAAGTTGGAAAAGAAACAACCATTATTGTTGATGGTGAAGGAAGCAAAGAAGATATTCAGGCTCGTATTGCTCAGATCAAAGCTCAGATCGAAGAGACAACATCTGACTTTGACCGTGAGAAACTTCAGGAGAGACTGGCTAAGATGTCCGGTGGTGTAGCAGTCGTCCGTGTAGGAGCAGCTACAGAGACAGAGATGCAGGAAGCAAAACTTCGTATGGAAGATGCTCTGGCAGCTACAAGAGCAGCCGTAGAAGAAGGAATTATCGCAGGAGGCGGTTCCGCTTATATCCATGCCAGCAAGGAAGTTGCCAAACTGGTAAATGTACTGGAAGGAGACGAAAAGACAGGAGCCAATGTAATCTTGAAAGCATTGGAAGCTCCGCTTCGCAGAATTTCAGAAAATGCGGGATTGGAAGGCTCAGTTATTATTGACCGCGTAAGATCTGAAGAGCCTGGATTTGGATTTAACGCATTGACAGAAGAGTATGTAAATATGGTAGAAAATGGTATCCTGGATCCTGCCAAAGTAACAAGAAGTGCTTTGCAGAACGCTACCAGCGTGGCATCTACTTTGTTGACAACTGAGTCTGTTGTTGCTAATATAAAGGAAGATGCTCCGGCTATGCCAGCAGGTGGTGCCGGCGGCATGGGAATGATGTAATTCCCAATAACAAACAGAACAGGAGAATTTCATGGAACAATCATACGCAGAGGCGAATGCAAAAGTAAAAACAAGCATTTCCTCGATTTTGACAAAAGCACTGTGCATTATTGTTATACTGGCGTTGTTCGCCCTCAGTTTTATGGGAGTCCGCTATGTAATGATCGTGGCAGTGGCACTGGCTGGATTTCTGGTGTGGTACTGGCCGAGATTTAGGAAAGAATGGGAATATGTTTTTTGTGACGGACAGCTTGATTTTGATTTGATCAAAGGTGGCGAGAAGAGAAAACACATATTGCGTATCGAACTGGAAAACGCAGATGTGGTGGCACCTTTGGGATCGGAAGCACTGGATGGTTACAGACATCTTCCGGTGAAAGATTTTTCGTCCGGCCGTCAGGAAGCACATCTGTACGGAATTGCTACCAGACTGCCAAAGCAGGAGAGCAAGGTGCTGATCCGTTTTGAGCCTAATGAAAAAATGCTCAAGATGATGAAGGACAAATGTCCTAACATTGTGAAGTGAAAAGGTCTTAGATAATATTAAAAAAGAGCAATCTGTTGCCGTGGTCGAATAGAGGCAGTCTGTGGCAGATGGCTCTTTTTTTGATCTAAATTCAGAGAAGAAACTAATTAAGAAAAATCAACTGAAATATTGACAAGTTTTTTGTTTTCGGATAAAATGGATTAAATACATTACAAGAAAGAGAGGAAGATAAAAATGGGAACTATTATTGGTGATGGCATTACATTTGATGATGTGTTATTAGTACCTTCATATTCGGAAGTGATTCCCAATCAAGTATGTCTTAAGACACATTTGACAAAGGACATTGAGTTAAACATTCCTATGATGAGTGCAGGAATGGATACAGTTACAGAGCATCGTATGGCGATTGCGATGGCAAGACAGGGTGGAATCGGTATTATCCACAAAAATATGTCTATAGAGGAGCAGGCTGAGGAAGTTGATAAGGTAAAAAGATCTGAAAATGGTGTTATCACAGATCCGTTTTATCTTTCTCCGGAACATACATTGGGAGATGCCAACGATCTGATGGCTAAGTTCAGAATTTCAGGTGTACCGATCACAGAAGGAAAAAAACTGGTAGGTATCATCACAAACCGTGACCTGAAGTTTGAAACAGATTTTAGCAAAAAGATCAAAGAGTGTATGACAAGCGAAGGATTGATCACGGCGCCGGAGGGAATTACACTGGACGAGGCAAAGAAGATCCTTGCCGGAGCCAGAAAAGAAAAACTTCCTATTGTAGATAAAGATGGAAATCTCAGCGGATTGATCACCATCAAGGATATTGAAAAACAGATCAAATATCCAAATTCTGCCAAAGACAAGCAGGGAAGACTGTTGTGCGGTGCCGGTGTAGGTGTAACAGCTAACATTCTGGACCGTGTAGATGCACTGGTAAAATCCAAGGTGGATGTGATCGTTATTGATACAGCTCATGGCCACTCTGCCAATGTACTCCGGGTTGTAAAGATGGTTCGTGAAAAATACCCGGATCTTGCTATCATAGCAGGAAATGTAGCTACCGGAGAGGCCACAGAGGCATTGATCCAGGCTGGTGTAGATGCCGTTAAAGTTGGTATCGGACCGGGATCTATCTGTACTACCCGTGTTGTTGCCGGTATTGGTGTTCCGCAGATAACAGCTATTATGGATTGTTATGCAGTGGCTAAGAAATATGGTATTCCAATCATTGCGGACGGTGGTATCAAGTACTCCGGAGATATGACAAAAGCAATTGCTGCCGGGGCAAATGTCTGCATGATGGGTAGTATTTTTGCCGGATGTGATGAGAGTCCGGGAACATTTGAGTTGTTCCAGGGAAGAAAATATAAAGTTTACCGTGGAATGGGATCTATCGCTGCTATGGAGAACGGAAGTAAAGACCGTTATTTCCAGCAGGATGCCAAGAAATTGGTGCCAGAGGGTGTTGAAGGCCGTGTGGCATATAAAGGTCTGGTAGAAGATACTGTATTCCAGTTGATCGGTGGTATCCGTTCCGGTATGGGATATTGTGGTACAAAGACCATTGAAGAGCTGAAAGAGAATGGAAAATTCGTGAAGATCTCTGCTGCTTCTTTGAAAGAAAGCCATCCTCATGATATTCACATTACCAAAGAGGCTCCAAACTATAGTGTCGAGTAATCGAAAAAGAACAAAGAAAAAAAGAACTCGCTGTGCGCTGCTTGTCAGTGGCACAGCAGTTTTTATATTGTTGTGCTGTGGCTTGGTGGCTTATTTTTGGCAAAAAAATCAGGAAGCAGAGAAAGCAGCACGGCAAAAAAATCTGCCAAAGCTTTCCATTGAAACGAAACTGTTAGATGTTAACCCGTATTCAAGACCGGGGATTGCCCTTAAAAAGGTAAAGGGCGTAGTGGTGCATTATACGGCCAATCCGGGGACAAATGCCTTGGATAATAGAAATTACTTTAACAGTCTTTCTAAAGCAAATATAGGCAAAACAAAGGCTCAGAGCACCTATGCCAGCAGTCATTTTATTGTGGGGCTGCAGGGGCAGATCGTTCAGTGTGTTCCACTGAATGAAATTGCGTATGCATCCAATAACCGAAATGCAGATACCATTTCCATTGAGTGTTGTCATCCGGATCAAAGCGGAAAGTTTACAGAGGCTACATATAAATCAGTGGTGGAACTGGTTGCGTACCTTTGCCTCAAGTATGACCTGTCAGAAGGAGATGTGATTCGACATTATGATGTAACGGGTAAAAACTGCCCTAAGTATTTTGTGGAAAATCCAAAAGAGTGGACGAAATTTAAGAGTGATGTTAAAAATAAAATGGGACTGTCCTGAGGACAATCCCATTTTGCGTTTCTTATAGATTATAGTTTAAACTGGATTTTTTGGGAGGAAGATTCATAAGGGCGCCAGGTAACACCAGCGGATTCCATCATTTTTTTTGATGCGATCACAGAAGGGGTCATGGCGTATTTATCTTCCATGTAGATTACCTCTTTGATGCCGGACTGAATCAGAGCCTTCGTACATTCGTTGCAGGGGAACAGGGTTGTATAAATCCTGGCTCCTTGTAAGTTCGTGCCGGTATAATTCAACAGAGCGTTTAGTTCTGCATGGCATACATAAAGATATTTTGTCTGTAAGGGATCTTCGTTTTCTCTGTCCCATGGATATTCATCATCGGAACATCCTCTGGGCATTCCGTTATAGCCAACAGATAAAATCTTGTTATCACCCCCTACGATGCAGGCCCCCACACTGGTGTGAGGGTCCTTGCTCCGCATCGAGGAGAGAATGGCTATACCCATGAAATACTGATCCCATGAAAGATAATCGGTATTTTTCATCATCGGCTCCCATCAAATTAGTTTAAAGAAGTGTCTGCCAATGGCAGTTTGTAAATCGTTGCGTTGAACTGCTCAGCAGAGATGGATTTGTTTATAGTATCGGATGTCTCTTTGAAGGATACAGCTGCTGTGTCAGCGCCATTTGTCAAAGTTAATCCTTTGGCACCGGCAGTAATGTACAGATCAGGCTGTGTTACGCTCTCGTAAGAATAAGCACCTTTTGTACCATCTAAAGCAGCTACCTTTTTGAAAGTCTGTGCTTTGCCGACATCGCTTACAGGTACGCCTTCTTTGTAGACAGCATCCTGAGCCAGTGTGACAGTTTTGTCGCTGTTGGCTGTCAGGTACAGACCAGGTTTGTTCTCGGACTGGATGGATACATACTCAGCGTTAGATGTATCTGCTTTACCAGGAACCAGAACCCACTGGGAATCCAGTGTATCATTGGTAGCTGTTGTAGAAACAGCAATCTTCAGATATGGATAATCACTGTCGGAAGAACTGTTATTGAAGTGGCTGTGGTACAGTGTGTCACCGGCAGTAGTTGCAATGGTAGTGGTAGTGCCGTTGATACCGGCAGCAGTTTCTGGGATGTAATTGATGGAACCATCCTCGTTAAAATGTACTTCTGCAATCGAAGCAGAACGACGGAATCCGGAACCACCCATCAGCATACCATTGTGATAGATGAAGTATGTCTTGCCCTTGAAATCAAAGACTGCCATATGGTTTGTATTAGAAGTAGCGGCAGGCTCCATGATAATCTTTCCAGGCTCGAAAGTTCCTGTCAAAAGATCGTCTGTTGTTGTATAAGCCATCTGCTCTCTCCAGCCATAAGCGTAGAAGAGATAATACTTGCCGTAAGGTTTTCCGTTGGCATCTTTGCGGCGGTAGATCCAAGGTGCCTCCGTGTAAGAAGTAGGAGATTTCTTACAGATGATATCACCATACAATGGTGAATCTACAGCTACATCGTCACCATTTATATCTTTTTCAGTAGCAGTGATCTTTCCGTCACCATTTAGATCTTTGATGGAAACCATGTCTTCATTCAACTCACAGACATACAATTTTCCGTTACCCCAGGCAAGGTAGCGATGCTCAACGCCTTTGTCGTCTGTTTCAATCCAGGCGGTAGGGTCGATATCGTTCCAGTTAGAAACCTGAGGGTCTGTTGCTGTGGAGCCCACTGTCGTGGTGCCCTTTACTAATGGTTTTCCGATATCTTTAAACGGTCCGGTTGGGTTGTCAGCTACGGCTACACCGATAGACTGTTTACCGTTGCTGGTACGATCCCATGTACAGTAATATAAATAGTATCTTCCGTGGCGTTCCATAACCTGACCTGCCCAGGCGCTTGTTTTGTCACTGGCCCAGGAAATATCACTGGTTTTGAAAACAGGGCCATGATAATCCCAGTTTTTCAAATCCTTGGAAGAGTATACACTGTAGTCAATGATGCTGTAAGCCTCACTGGTAGCTACATCATGACCTACATACAGGTATACAGTATCACCATCGACTAAGATGGATGGATCTCCGCCGTAGAAAGGCATACCGGATTTGTACTTAGCCTGTGTAATAGGGTTTACATTGGCTGTGTAAGACTGCAAAGGAGCTCTGGTAGGACCCGGTGTGTAATAAGGGTCCTTGTCCTGTGCAGGAGTAGCTGTAGCTGTTGGTGTTGGGGTAGCGGTAGTTTTAGCGGCCGTAGTAGTTGTCTTTTTAACAGCTGCCTTTACTTTTACCTTAACCCATGTTTTCTTTGACTTTTTGTTTTTTCCTTTTACAGTTACGGTGATTTTAGCTGTACCGGTTTTTTTTGCTTTCAGTTTTCCTTTTTTGGAAACGGAAACAACGGATTTCTTGCTGGATTTAAAGGAAACAGACTTTTTGGCTTTGGAAGGTGAAACGCTTACCTTCAAAGTAGCTGATTTTCCTTTGGCAAGAGTAACGGTCTTCTTTGTTACTTTTTTCTTACCGATTTTCAGCGTGACGCGCTTGACTGCTTTTTTGCTTGCTGCATCCGCTTTGACATCACTTACAAAAGCGGAAGAAAGCACCATGAGAGATGCCATACCCAAAGCAACCAGGCGTCTGGTGTTTTGATTCTTTAACATTACAGTTTTCTCCTTTCTTTTTTGTCGATATAAACTGAATGATATCCAATACATTATAATAAATTTATGCAAAATATACAATGGTTAAAATGAAAAAAAGAAGCCTGATTTCAAAATGAATTCAAAAATCAGACTTCTCTATATCATTCGACGGGTTGAATGGTAGTAGCAGTACGACTGCCCTCTACATGATTAAGCAAGTTTGTTTACAGCAATTGTCATTCTGGAAACTTTTCTTGCAGTTGTATTCTTGTGATAAATACCTTTTTTAGTAGCTTTATCTAATTCGGATACAGCAACTTTCAAAGCAGCTTCAGCAGCAGCTTTATCGTTAGCAGCGATAGCAGCGTCTACCTTTTTGATAGCTGTTTTAACTTTAGAACGAACAGATTTGTTCTTTGCTGTTCTTTTTTCTGTTACAAGAATTCTTTTCTTTGCAGATTTAATATTTGCCAATTCAAGCACCTCCATCGTATATAATAATCAATCTTTACCTGTTTGTACGGCACGGACACGGACGGCAATACAAACATACTTGTTTATTTTAGTATAAACATGGGAATATGTCAAGGATTTTTGGGAAAAGTAATGTTAAATATTGCAGTGAGGTGATAACATGGATTTTCAAAATACAGATCTGGCCCTGGAGGTGCAGGAACAGTTTGAGGAAAATCAGGTAGAAGTGCCGGGAGTGGTATTAAGAAAAAAAAGAAGCGCAGATGGAAAAGTTCTAACAACTTTTGTAGAAATTTTAGATAAAGAGGGAGAAAAGGCTATGGGGAAGCCGGTGGGGATTTATGTGACGATGGAATCCAGGAAAGAAATCCAAAAGGAAAGTGCGTTAAAAGAGGCGGTGTGCCAGGAGTTAAGGGAAATTTTGGGAAAGAGAAAGATTCAATCGGTTCTGGTGGCAGGGGTAGGAAACCGACAGATCACTTCGGATTCCCTGGGGCCGGAAACGATAGACCGGCTGATAGTAACAAGACATTTATATGATGACGGACAAAAGAAGGGGATCAGTGCTATTGCACCGGGAGTTATGGGGCAGACAGGAATGGAGGCGCAGGAAGTTCTGTACGGGATCGTGTCAGCTACCAAACCGGACTGTGTACTGGTTATTGATGCACTGATGGCGAGGGAAGCGGACCGGTTGTGTACTACGGTGCAGATTACCGACACTGGCATTACACCGGGAGCGGGTATAGGGAATAAAAGGGCTGTTCTGAATGAAGAAACTCTTGGTGTGCCAGTTTTTGCCGTAGGTGTGCCCACTGTTGTAGCATCCCAGACCATTATCCGGGATTGTGTAGAATCGGCTTTGAAAAAGATGGCTTTTTCCCAGGAAGAGATTCATGGTTTTTTAGAGGATCTGATGAAAGAAAATCAGAATGATTTTGTTGTGACACCTAAAAATATTGATGAGTGTATACACCATATCAGTATTATGCTGGCGGCTGTTTTAAACGAGGTGTTTTAAAAGCAGAAGTTTTTCATATAATCTAATAACGGGAGGATGTCTATGAAGAAAAAATTGAGAATGATTGCTGGGGGAGTGGCTTTGATAACGGCGTTTGCAGGAGCGGCATATATGCCATCAGTGTCCTGGATACGGGGGATTGGGACAGGTCTGCTGAGACAGACTCTTATCTTTTTCAGGGAACCGGTAAAAGACAGGGACCTGATGGGAGAACTTTTAGGAGGACAAAGTTATTTTCAATGTGTGGAGGAAAACCTGTCATATGAGCAGATATGCCTTGAAAACCAGAGAGAGACAGAATGGGACAAACAGCGGTTTGATGTGCTGGAGGAGCAGACGGTGGAAACTTCGGCGGCGGTAAAACAGGAAGAAGTAAAAAAACAGGAAGATGTCAGAGTGGAGAAATTGAAAAAAACAAAGGACTCCGGTTATCTTCTGCAGAATTTTTATATTGTGGATTCTACTACTTCAGTTACGAAAAAACAGTTTCAGGTGGAAAAACTACTGGGGGCAAATATGAAACTGGTAAAAGAGTCGGGGAAAAAACAGGTACTTATTTATCATACTCATGCAGCCTCAGAAGGCTTTGCTGACAGTACAAAAAAAGAAAGCGATTCAGTGATCGGTGTGGGGGACGAACTGACGAAAGCATTGGAAAAGAAAGGATATGGAGTGATTCATGATAGAACAAAATATGATCTGGTTCAGGGAAGATTGGATCGAAGCCTTGCATATAATCAGGCGTTGGCATCAGTAGAAAAGATTTTGCAAAAGAACCCTTCAATTCAGGTTGTGATCGATCTTCACAGAGATTCTGTGGGAAAGGGAAAACATACTTATACGACGATCAACGGAAAAAAATGTGCCATTGTGATGTTTTTCAATGGTATGAGCAGGTCTAAAAACGGGCCGATCCCTTATTTATATAATGAAAACCTGACAGATAATCTGGCATTCAGCCTGCAGTTAAAATGTCTGGCTATGGAACGTTATCCGGGCTTTACCAAACCAATTTATCTGAAAGGATACCGTTATAATCTTCATTTGCGGAAACGGAGTCTGTTGATCGAACTGGGAAATGAGAACAATACAGTAGAAGAGGCAAAAAACGCTGCGTCTCCTCTGGCAGAAGTGATCGCAGGGGTTCTTGCCGGGAATTAATTATTTTTCGTTATCTTTTGCGTAGAGATGTGCCGCATTACATACAAGATTGAACTGCTCCGGCGACAACTTTCGGCAGTATTGGTAAAGACGCAGGTAATCATATTCTTTTGTTGCGTCGTAAGAATCCATGGAAAAAGTGTCTGCTTCTTTCAGAATCCTGAAACAAGAAGTGTTTAGTCCGCTGGAAATGCTTAATAAAGTGGATATTTTCAGATCTGTTTCGCCTCGTTCGATTTTTCCGATAGTGTTTTTGTCATAATGAATCACACTGCCAAGTTTCTCCTGGGACATGCCGGCCAGCTGTCTGTATTTTCGGATGCACATGCCCAATTGATATAAAAATTTCTGCTTTGTCATCCCATTCTCCTTTTTGTATTGGTTTTATTTTATAAACTTACACAAAATTGCGCAACATACTATAGTAGTTAATATAAAAAGAGTAAAAACTACTATAAAGAGTAAAAAAATGGCAATTGGTCATTTTAAATAGCAGAAAATGGGGAAAAGTCGAGGATTGTAAAATAAAGTCGTCCTGCGAACTTCCTTTTTGGAGGAAAAATTGATACAATAAGTATTATCAGAGAATAATAGAAAAGGAGTAGGTATATGGTATATGTTGAAAACGAGATAATCGGAAGACGCCTCCGGAGGATCCGGTTGGATTTTGGATACGATTATTTTGAAATGGGGGAACTGCTGGAAATCAGCGATGGACATTATCGCAAATTGGAAAGGGGAATTTATGGAATTGATGTAAAAAAATTTTATTAATGTACACAAGACTGGGAGTGGATCCGCTGTATCTGCTTACAGGAAAGAGTAACAGAGAGGAAGAAGACTGCGGTATTACATATGAACCGGAGGATAAGAATGCACTGGTGTGCGAACTGCTTGATTACTGCAAGACAAAATTGAAAGACTAGGGGAGGAGAACAGTGGTACGGGAGGTAATGATCTACAGCGAAAAAAAGGAGACTGCAAAGGGGGTGCTGCACCCGGGGATCTATGTAGTCCACGAGATAAAGGAAGCCCTGGAAGAACTGGAAAGAGGAAACTATAAAATGGTTTTGCTTTGTACGGAAGAAAATACTCAGTGTGCCAGAACTTTTGGAGAAATGCTGAGAGGGGTGCCTGGATATGGCTTGATTCCGGTCGTGGTGGTGGCAGAGGATAATCACCTGGAAGAGTGGGCAAGAAGAGATATTCACTGCTATGAGTACCTGGTAAGACCCTTGACGGAGGAAGATTATATCCGTATTGTATTTCCGCTTGTCAGCAGCCGGTGGGAAGAAAAAAACCAGCAGTTTATTTTGATCAAAGGCCAGAAAGGAAACAGTTATGTGCCGGTTGAGGAAGTTATATACATATTAAAACAAAACAGGACCGGTTATGTAGTTACCAAAGAGAAAACATATGAGATACCTTATATGGTCCTGCAGGAGTATGCCAAGTTCTACGCGGAAAATTTTGTTCAGTGTCATCGTTCCACCATCGTAAACAGGCACAAAATAGAGCAGGTAAATTTTACATATGGTTTTGTTGTAGCAGAAGGAGTGGAGATTGCCATGGGACGGAAGTATTACAGCCATGTCAGGAGTCTGTTTGACTCCGCAGGATTTCCCTCGTATAATGAGAGAAAACCAACAAGAAAAGGGGAAATCATATGAAAAGGATTTATCTCATACGTCATGGAAGACAGAACAGTACTTTGTGCAATGTGGATGTTCCACTGGCAGAAGAGGGGAAAAAACAGGCAGAGCTTTTGGGCCCCAGACTGGCTGGATATGGGATACAGAAGATTTATCATTCTACCTTGATCCGGGCCAGGGAAACGGCACAGATTTTAAATGAGTTTCTTCAGATACCCATACAGGAACTTCCGTTTATACAGGAAGTAGATTTTGGCGGTTTTACCGGTAAAACCGAGGAAGAGATCAGCGAAGTGTATGGGGAGTACAAAAAACAGCGCTCTACCCACAAGGAGGATATTCCTTATCCGGATGGTGGTGAGTGCGGGCAGGATGTTGTGGAACGGGCTATGCCTGTGATCAGAAAAATATGTAGTGAGCCGGAAGAAGTAACAGCTGTGGTGACCCATGGTGGTGTGATCCGTTCTTTGTGCGCCTGTATAACAGGAACGGAACAGAGACACAAACTGAAGTACGGCATTGATCTGGAGAATACTTCTATCACTGAAATTTTATACGATGAGAAAAGAGACCTGTTTTTCCTGGAACGGTTTAATGACTATGCTCATTTGGAACATACACCGGAATTGCTCCGGAGAGGCTGGAAACAGTCACTGGAAAGAATGTAACTGGCATGGTAAAAAAGAAGAGAACTGGTAGTTTGCATGGGACCAGAGTTTTAATAAGATTATGGAAATACTAACTAGGAAAAGAGGAAATACGGTATGTATAAGATGATGACCCCGGGACCTACCATGGTGCCGGAAACAGTAATGGAGGCCAGAAGCAGAGTTTTTGGCAATCCGGATGTGGATACGGATTTTGTGGAGCAGTATGCCAGCGTATGCGGTCATATTTCAGAACTTTTAAATACTGAAAATGAAACTTACATTTTAGATGGTGAAGGCATTCTTGGATTAGAGGCAGCTTGTGCTTCGTTGACAGAGCCGGGTGACAGAGTGCTTGTCATCGATAATGGTATTTTCGGAAAAGGATTTGCTGATTTTGTAAAAATATATGGCGGTGAACCTGTTCTGTATACGGTGGATTATCATGAACCGGTACAGGCAGAGGCTTTGGCAGCGTATCTCGAGAAAGACCATGAGTACAAATATGCTACCGTAGTTCACTGTGATACACCAAGTGGTGTTTTGAATGATTTGGAAAGCATCTGTCCGCTGCTGAAAAAGTACGGGATTTTAACAGTAGTGGACTCTGTGGCAGCTATGTTTGGCCAGGAGGTTAAGGTAGACGACTGGCAGATCGATGTGATCTGTGGAGGCTCCCAGAAGGCATTGTCGGCTCCCCCGGGACTGGCGTTTGTAACAGTTAGTGATAAAGCCATGGAAGTCATGGAACATCGTAAAGTGCCAGTGGCATCTTTTTACTGCAATCTTTTGACCTTTAAAAATTACAAAAAAGAAAAGTGGTTTCCGTATACTATGCCGGCCAGTGATATTAATGGTCTGGAGGAAGCAGTCAGATTGGTGCAGGAGGATACGGAACGAATCACGCGGCATGAAAAGATAGCACAGGCTGTCAGACAGGCAGTAACGGCAGCAGGGCTTTCACTGTATTTAAATTTTGGAGATGCCAACACGGTAACAGTGATCCGGGTTCCGGAAGGAATGAAAGATACAGATATTATCCGTCATATGAAAGAAACATATGGAATACTGATCTCGGGAAGTTTTGATGTGCTGGCCGGAAAGGTGATCCGTCTGGGGCATATGGGAAATAATGCCAGAAAGGATGAGGTGGCAGCCATGCTGGAAGCTTTGGAAAAGACACTGGCAGATCTGGGATTCGTATGTAAGAAATCTATGGCAGAAGAATTTGCAAAAGTCCTTGATTCATGATATTCTTATGGGAATGAATTAAATTCCCATAAAAATATTGAATGAGAGAGGCTTATATGAGTAATACAGAGTTGAGAAAACAGATACAAGAAGACTTTTTTATTCTGGATGGAGCTACAGGGTCCAATCTGCAGAAGGCTGGAATGAAGAGCGGGGAATGTCCGGAACAGTGGATCTTAAACCATCCGGACATTTTTATTGATTTGCAGAAAAAATATATTGAGGCAGGATCCGATGCTGTGTATGCACCTACTTTTACCAGCACCAGAGTGAAATTAGATGAGTACGGTCTGGGAGCAAAGCAGCGGGAATATGTAGGAAAACTGGTAGGTTTGTCAAAACAGGCAGTAGAAGAAAGCCGGACGGATAGAAAGATCTATGTCCTGGGAGATATATCTATGACGGGACTTCAGATCCAGCCCCTGGGTACTATGCCTTTTGAAGAACTGGTTGATATATATAAAGAGCAGGTAACACTTTCGGTAGAAGCCGGTGTAGATGGTTTTGTTATTGAGACTATGATGAGTCTTCAAGAAGCAAGAGCAGCGGTGCTGGCGGTAAAAGAAAGCTGTGATCTGCCGGTTTTTGTTACCATGACATTTCAAGAAGATGGAAGAACTTTGTATGGTACCAGTCCCGAAACGGCTATGGTGGTTTTACAGGAAATGGGAGTGGATGCAGTAGGAATTAACTGCTCCACCGGACCGGACAAGATGGTGGATGCCGTAAAAAGCATGAAGCGGTATGCTAAAGTTCCTGTTATTGTAAAACCCAATGCAGGTCTTCCGGCATTGGTAGATGGAGAGACTGTGTATGATATGGGACCGGATGAATTTGCCCGGGCAATGAAAAAACTGGCAGAGGCGGGAGCTACCGTGTTAGGTGGATGTTGTGGTACGACACCGGAGCATATCTGTTGCCTGAAAGAAGCCTTGAAAGAGCAGATGTTTAAACCATTGGTTCCGGCCAGAGAAAGAACTTTGACGACGGAGAGAAATGTGACATCTATTTCCTTGGATGGGACATTTACCATTGTGGGAGAAAGGATCAATCCTACCGGTAAAAAGGCATTACAGGAGCAGCTTCGCCAGGGACAGTTGGATCTGGTCGTGGAAATGGCAGAGGAACAGGTGGAAAAAGGTGCCAGGATCCTGGATGTCAATATGGGAATGAATGGTATTGATGAAAAGGAAATGATGTTAAAAGCAGTACAGGAACTTACTATGACGGTAGATGTGCCCCTGAGTATTGATTCCAGCTATGTGGAAGTAGTGGAACAGGCACTTCGTATTTATCCGGGACGAGCACTGATCAATTCAATTTCACTGGAGACGGAGAAATTTGAAAAATTAATTCCGATCGCCCGCAAATATGGTGCCATGTTTATTCTTCTTCCATTGTCGAATGAAGGACTGCCAAAAGATCTGGATGAAAAAATAAGAATTATTGATACGATTGTGGCGTCAGCCAAAGATCATGGTCTTAGTACGCAGGATATAGTGGTAGATGGTCTGGTTGCTACCATCGGAGCTAATAAGAGGGCTGCACTTGAGGTGTTTGAGACCATCCATTATTGTAAGGAGGAACTGGGAGTGGCTACGATCTGTGGTCTGTCCAATATATCCTTTGGTCTGCCGGAGAGGGTGTTTGTGAATACAGCGTTCCTTACGGTGGCTATTTCCCAGGGACTGACCATGGCAATCGCCAATCCGTCCCAGACTCTTTTGACCAATGCAGCACTGGCTACGGATCTTTTATTGAACAAAGAGGAAGCGGACCTTCGATATATCGAAGGGGTAAGCAAGACGGAAGTTGTAACGGCATCCCAGGGGGGATCGTCCACTCAGATAGACGGGCATCCTTTATATGTGGCTGTTGTAAAAGGAAAAGATGCAAAGATTACACAGTTGGTGGAAGAAGAGTTAAAACAGGGAGTGGAGCCGGAAACGCTGATTGACAGCCATCTGATCCCTGCCATCAATTATGTAGGAGAGTTATTTGAACAGAAAAAGTATTTCCTGCCTCAGCTTATTGCCAGTGCAGAGACCATGAAGAAAGCAGTAGAAATTCTGGAGCCGCTGCTGGAGGCTAAGCGCCGGGGAGAAAAACTGGCTACTATTGTTATGGCTACCGTAAAAGGTGATATACATGATATTGGCAAAAATTTAGTCGTTCTTATGTTAAAAAATTATGGTTATGATGTGATTGATCTGGGAAAAGATGTAGAGACAGATGATATTTTAAAGACAGCCATAGAAAAAGATGCCAAAGTAATTGGATTGTCGGCTCTGATGACTACGACAATGATGGAAATGAAGACGGTTGTAGACCGGGCAAAAGAAATGGGAGTAAAAGCAAAGATTGTTATTGGAGGAGCTGTGGTAACGCAGGATTTTGCTGATGAAATCGGAGCGGACGGATACTCTTCAGATGCCAGAGAGGCTGTGAAAGTGGTCAGCCGTCTGCTGGAACAGGATGCTTAGGAAAGGTAAGAAAAGATGGTAGATGTAATTGTTCCGGTATACAGACCGGATGATAAACTGAATCGGCTGATCCACCGACTGAATCATCAGACGGTAAAGCCATCTCATGTGTTTTTTATGCAGACGATCACAGGAGATGAAAAGGAAGATCAGAGGGTGCATGAACTGTTAAAACAGGCAGACGGAGCTGTTATTACGGAAGTAGATGCGCTAAGTTTTGATCATGGTGGAACGAGAAACCAGGGAGCTGCTATGTCGAAAGAAGAATTTATGCTTTTTATGACGCAGGATGCGGTTCCCGCAGAGGACACATTGATTGAGTCCATGATTTCTGCTATGGAGGACCCTGAGGTGGCCACGGCTTATGGAAGACAGCTCCCAAGCCGGGAAGTGGGGATCATTGAGCATTATACAAGGGATTTTAATTATCCGGCAGAAAGTTATGTAAAAAGTGCAGCAGATCTTGAACGACTGGGAATAAAGACATATTTCTGCTCCAATGTGTGCGCCATGTATCGGCGCAGTGTTTATGAGGAGATGGGAGGGTTTGTTCTGCACACCATTTTCAATGAGGATATGATCATGGCAGCAGGAGTGATCCAGGCAGGGTATAAGATTGCTTATGTGGCAGAGGCGGCAGTAGTTCATGCCCATAAATATACTTACAGGCAGCAGTTTACCAGAAATTTTGATCTGGCTGTATCCCAGCAGCAGTACAAAGAAATTTTTGAAAATGTGAAATCGGAGTCAGAGGGAATCCGTCTGGTAAAAAATACGGCTGAATATCTTTTGTCAAAAGGAAAGTGGTATAAAATACCGGATCTGGTTTTCCAGAGCGGTTTTAAATTTCTCGGATACCGGTTTGGAAAAAAATACGAGAAACTTCCACTGTGGCTGATACGGAAGATGTCCATGAATAAAAGGTACTGGAAGGAGGGCAAGCCGTGATGGAACCAAAGGTTCATATTGTGCTGGCCTCCTACAACGGAGAAAAGTTTTTGAGGCAGCAGGTAGAAACGTTGGCAGCCCAGACTTATAAAAATCTGTCTGTGGAGATCTGTGATGATGGTTCCAGCGACGGAACTGTAGAACTGGCAAAAAAACTGTGCCGGGAGTATCCTTTTTTATCTCTTCATATCAATGAAAAAAATCTTGGGTATGTGATGAATTTTCTGGAGGGTATAAAAAGAAGCCGGGCAGACTACATTATGTTATGCGACCAGGATGATCTGTGGATGGAAGATAAAGTAGAGATTACATTAAAAGCTATGCAAGAACAGGAAGAAAGAACAAAAAATGTTCCGGTTCTTGTTTATACGGACGCTATGAATTTTGAAAGTGAGACAGGAAAAGACTTGGGGAGTTTTCATGAAAACAGTCATTTGAATACCAAAAAGGTTGACACTGCCCACCTTTTTATGGAAAATAAGTGTATTGGTTGTACTGTCATGATAAACCGGTTTGTGAAAGAGTATCTGGAACAGACTCCGGAAGAAATCCGGGTTCACGACTGGTGGCTGGCCTTAATCTGTGCTCATTTCGGCAAAATCGTGTATGTGCCGATGTGTACACTGCGCTATCGGCAGCATGGAAATAATATGATCGGGGGACAGTCCTTTGGGTCTTATATCAGAAGCCGTCTGCAGGGGATAGCCAGACAAAAAAATGTGATCCGTGAGACGGTTACACAGGGACAGTGTTTTGAGAAGGTATTTGGGGACAGAATGACAGAGAAACAGAGAAAGACAGCAAAAGCCTTTGCCGGTCTTTATGAGACGAATGGATTTGTCCGGAGGATAAGGCTGTGTCGATACGGTTTCTGGAAAAGTGGTTTTGTCCGCAATGCAGGATTAATGTTTCTTATATAAGTGATGATAAACAGAAGAGAGGTTAAAAATGAAAGAAGCAGGGAAAAAGAGTAAAGGCAGAGTTGTGGCAAGAGTGTTTTTTGTCATAGGTTTGATTGCGTCTGTATCCATCGGAAGTCTGGCAGCTACTGTGATGCACAAAAGTGACAGTATGCTGGGGCTGATCAATTATGATAAAGATTCTTCTTTGTCAGAAGTGGATCTTTCTAAATACAAACTGGACAAGGATACGGAAGTGGTAAATATCCTGTTAGTGGGTGCAGATAAGAATAATGATGAACAGAACAAGAAAAATGTAGAACGACGCTCTGATTCCATGATGATCGCGACCATTGATATTAAGCATAACAAGTTAAAAGTAACATCCCTTATGAGAGATATGTATGTAGATATCCCGGGATACGGAAGAAATAAATTAAATGCTGCGTATTCCTTTGGCGGCATCAAACTGTTGTATAAAACTTTGGCTACAAATTTTGGAATCAGCATGGATGGTTATGCTGAGGTAAGTTTTGATGCGTTTGTAAATGTCATTGACCAGATCGGTGGTGTTACACTTGAACTGACAGAGTCAGAGGCCAAAAACCTGAATAATACAAACTACATTAAACGAAAAAAATACAGAAATCTGAAGGTCGGTAAACAAAAATTAAATGGTTACCAGGCTTTGGGTTACTGTCGTATCCGACATGGTAAAAGAATGGCAGACGGCCGCCTGCCGGGAGTGTACACTGCCAGTGGAAAAGGAGACGACTATGGACGGACTGAGAGACAGAGACTTACCATCGAGGCAATTTTGAAAAAAGTTAAGGCTATGTCACCAAGTGAGATGCTGGATCTGGCCCAGGTGGTCCTTCCGAATGTGAAGACTGACATTTCCAAAAACATGATTTATTCCTATATTACGGCATTGATTGAAATGGGTACAACGGAATTAAATCAGTATGCAATCCCGATTGAAAATTCTTACCATAGTGAGAAAATTAATGGTGCGGACTGTCTGGTACCGGATCTGGATACCAATAAGGCTGCTCTTAAGAAATTCATTTTCAAGAGTTGACAAGTTTCGGCGTAGTTGTTAAAATGATTAAAGCGTTTGAAAGAAAGAAGGAGGAGGACTCATGAGTAAAGTAGTTCTATCCATATTAGTGAATAACACATCTGGTGTATTGAGCCGTGTGGCAGGTCTTTTTAGCCGCCGGGGATACAATATTGACAGTCTTACGGTAGGAGAGACAGAGGATCCTGCTTTTTCCCGCATGACTGTGTCTGTTACCGGAGATGGTATTGTTCTGGAACAGATTGAAAAACAGGTAAATAAATTAGAAGATGTTAAGTCTGTAAAACAGCTTACAGGAGAGGCATCTGTGTGCCGTGAACTGATTCTTGTGAAAGTAGAGGCGAGGAAAGAAGAGAGACCTGCCATTAATGCAGTGGTAGATATATTCCGTGCCAAGATTGTGGATGTGGCTGATACATCTATGATGATCGAGTTGACAGGAAATCAGGCAAAACTGGATGCGTTTATTAAATTGATCGAGGGATACGAGATCATAGAACTGGTTCGGACGGGAATCTCCGGACTGACCAGAGGCTTTGCAGATTAATGCAGGCATTAAAATTGTGAAACCACCACGGGTTTTTATAAGACCCGCAGAGGCTTTAAATAAACTATTTATTAGGAGGCAGTAATTATGTCAGAAGCAAAGATTTTTTATCAAGATGATTGTAACTTAGCTGCATTGGATGGAAAGACAATCGCTGTAATCGGTTATGGTAGTCAGGGACATGCACATGCTCTGAATGCAAAAGAGTCCGGTTGCGACGTGATCATCGGTCTTTATGAGGGATCTAAGTCCTGGAAGAAAGCCGAAGATCAGGGATTTAAGGTATATACAGCTGCGGAAGCTGCAAAAAAAGCAGACATTATTATGATTTTGATCAATGATGAGCTGCAGGCTAAACTTTACAAAGAATCCATCGAGCCAAACCTGGAGCCAGGAAATATGCTTATGTTTGCTCATGGTTTTAACATTCACTTCAACCAGATTATTCCACCAAAAGATGTGGATGTAACAATGATCGCTCCAAAAGGACCGGGACATACTGTAAGAAGTGAGTATCAGGCTGGAAAAGGTGTTCCATGTTTGATCGCTGTACATCAGGATGCTACAGGTAAAGCTCAGGAGATCGCTCTGGCTTACGCTTTGGCAATCGGTGGTGCAAGAGCCGGTGTTCTTGAGACTACATTCCGTACAGAGACAGAGACAGACTTGTTTGGTGAGCAGGCAGTGCTTTGTGGTGGTGTTTGTGCATTGATGCAGGCTGGATTTGAGACTTTGTGTGAAGCTGGATATGATCCAAGAAATGCATACTTTGAGTGTATCCATGAGATGAAACTGATCGTAGATCTGATCTACCAGAGTGGATTTGCAGGAATGAGATATTCTATCTCCAATACAGCAGAGTATGGTGACTATATCACAGGACCAAAACTTATCACAGAAGAGACAAAGAAGACTATGAAGAAGATTCTGAGCGATATTCAGGACGGTTCTTTTGCAAAAGAGTTCCTGCTTGATATGTCTGAAGCTGGCGGACAGGCTCACTTCAAAGCTATGAGAAAACTGGCTTCTGAGCATCCATCAGAAATCGTTGGTGAAGAGATCCGTAAATTGTACAGCTGGAATGGCGAAGACAAACTGATCAATAACTAATTTTATTGAAGACAAAATATGAAAAAGTCGTGCTAAGTGACAACCATTTGGCACGGCTTTTTTTGAAGAAAAGAGGCATATAAATGGTTAAACTTGTGGTATCCGATATAGATGGGACTTTAGTAGGAGATGGCCAGGGGGCTGAATTTCTGTCACCGGAATATTTTCAGGAAATTGAAAGACTGTATGATAAAGGGATTCGTTTTATGGTGTGCAGCGGAAGACAGAGACAGAGTGTTAAAAAGATGTTTGCCCCGGTAGCAGATAAGATTTTCCTTGGCTGTGATGGAGGAAGCCTTGTCTTTGATCACGAAAAACTTTTATTTTCCAGGACAATCCAAAAAGAAAAAGCCTGGGAAATTATGGAAGATGCGTCTGGGATACCATTGTGTGATATTATGGTTTGTGGTACCAAGAGGGCTTATTGCCGATGGAAAGACAGTGAATTATACCGTTGGATGACAGAGGGATATCAATATGACATAGAGGCTGTGGGAGATCTGAAAAAAATTAAAGATGAAATTGTAAAAATATCGTTATACCATCCAAAGCGGGTGGAAGAACTGACAAAGGAAGATTTCAGACCACGCTGGGAAAAGGAACCAGGCATCAAGCTTACTATGGCGGGGATCCAGTGGCTGGATTGTGTGCCTTCGGATGCAGGAAAAGGAACCGCAGTAGAGTTTATACAGAGAAAACTGGGAATATCAAAAGAAGAAACAATCTGTTTTGGGGACAATCAAAATGATATTGATATGTTTAAAAAAGCAGGGGAAACCTATGCAGTTGAGAATGCCAGAGAAGAAGTGAAACAATGTGCTTTGCATATTTGTGGTAATTTTGGCAAAAATGGTGTATTAAAAGTATTGCAAAAAATATAGAAGTGTGTTAATATCTCTGTATTAAAAACAAAACATATTAAAAAAATATAAAAATAATATGAAAATTTGTTCTAAAATAATATTTACCCTCATATATTATTTATGTAGAGAGTAAATCTGCAAAGACAGATAGAAAAACGAAGGGGGTCATGAGAACAATGACAGATAAGATTTTAGGGAATAACCAGGTAAATGTATATGGAGAAGTAGTAAGTACTTTTTCGTACAGTCACGAAGTGTATGGCGAGGGATTTTATATGCTCCAATTGTCAGTAAAGAGACTGAGTAAAGTATATGACATCATCCCGCTGATGATTTCGGAGCGGCTTATTGATGTGACGAAGGATTATAGAGGATGTTATCTGGAGGCTTCAGGACAGTTCCGTTCTTATAATCGTCATGAGGAGAACCGGAACAGGCTGGTATTGTCTGTATTTGTACGGGATGTACATATTGATGATGTAGAACAGGGATCAGAAAAACCGAACTACATTTTCTTGGATGGATACCTTTGCAAACCACCTGTATACAGAAAGACACCGCTGGGACGAGAGATTGCGGATCTGCTTTTGGCAGTTAACCGGCCATATGGCAAGTCTGATTATATTCCATGTATCTGCTGGGGGAGAAATGCCCGCTATGCAGATGGTTTTTCAGTAGGAGAGCATGTGCAGCTGGAAGGAAGGATCCAGAGCAGAGAGTATCAGAAACAGTTAGGCGAAGATCAGGTAGAAACCCGTGTGGCTTATGAGATCTCAGTCAGCAAACTGGATCTGGTGACAGAGAGCGATGAAGTAACAGCGGCATCAGAGATTGTGGATCTTTTAGATGAAAAGATTTGATTTTAAGTAAAAGTATGATATAATTGTGTCCATATTTTGATACAGTGAAAGGAAAGAAAGATGGATACTAAAGTAATTCAGGCTTTTTATGGGGATGGCAGAGGAAAAACATCGGCTGCTGTAGGGCAGGCGCTGAGAGTCTGTCAGGATGGATGGAGAATCATGATCATCCAGTTTTTAAAAGGAAAAGAGCCGGATGAATTTCAGATTTTATCAAGATTGGAACCGGAAGTTCAGTTTTTTCGTTTTGACAAGTCAGAAGTAAGTTACTGTGAGTTGTCAATACAGGAAAGAGAACAGGAAAAGCAAAATATTTTAAACGGATTCAATTTTGCAAAGAAAGTAATTGAAACGGGCGAAAGTGACATCATTATCCTGGATGAACTTTTAGGCCTTGTGGACTTGGGAATTGTAGAACAGGAAGACCTTGTGTCACTGCTGACGCTGGAAGGTGATTACAAGAAATTGTATGTAACAGGGAATCAGCTGGATGAGGCGCTTGTTCCACACATTGATGTGATTTGCAGAATTTCACAGGAAAAAGATAATGCTTGACCTTTTGGTACAACGGTGTTATCCTATTACTAACGGTAGAGGCGCGGGCTTCATCAGTAGGAAATCTGACATGTTCGGCATGGACGATGGTTTCTGAAAGGGCTGACCGCCGAAGGAGAGACTTGCCGCAACGAGTTTTTTCTGGGCATATAGTTAATAGCTGTATGACTGTCATCTGTAAGATGGAGTGCTACTCGGTAATGGAAGAGTTCAGAGAGTTGGCACGCAGGTGCTGGCTCTTTTTTGATTAGTAAGAAAGGAAGAAAAAAATGTCGATTTTTACAGGAGCAGGTGTTGCAATCATTACACCAATGAATGAAGATGGAACTGTTAATTATGCTAAATTAGAGGAAATCCTTGAGTTTCAGATTGCCGGACACACAGATGCAATCATTATTTGCGGAACTACCGGCGAGGCATCTACTTTGTCGGATGAGGAACATCTGGAGTGTATCCGTTTTACCTGTGAGAAGGTAAACAAAAGAATTCCTGTCATTGCAGGAACCGGATCAAACTGCACAGAATCCGCTGTATATCTTTCAAAAGAGGCAGAAAAGGCAGGAGTTGATGGACTTTTGCTTGTTACACCATATTACAATAAGGCAACTCAGAATGGCTTGAAAGCCCATTATAAAGCAATTGCATCTCAGGTAAAAGTACCGATCATTCTTTACAATGTACCAAGCAGAACAGGTACGAGGATCCAGCCACAGACAATCGTAGATCTGTGTCGTGAAGTACCAAATATTGTAGCAGTAAAAGACGCTACCGGTGATATTTCAGAAGTAGCGGAATTGATGCATCTGGCAGATGGTGATGTGGATGTTTACTCAGGAAATGATGATCAGATCGTGCCGATTTTGTCATTGGGCGGAAAAGGTGTTATTTCGGTTCTTTCCAATGTACTTCCACAGGAAACCCATGATATTGTGGCATCCTATCTGGAGGGAGATGTGAAGAAGAGTTGTGAGCTGCAGGTGAAATACATTCCGTTGATCAAAGCACTGTTCAGCGAGGTAAATCCAATTCCTGTTAAAAAGGCGATGAATCTGATGGGAATGGAAGTTGGCAGTCTGCGTCTTCCATTGACCGAGATGGAAGAGGAACATGCCAAGAAACTGGCAGAAGAAATGAAAAAAGCAGGTATTACATTGAAATAATGCAGGATCAATGAATAAATGGAGGAACCAGTGATGACAAGAATTATTATGAGTGGATGCAACGGTGCTATGGGCAGGACCATAGCCAATATTGTAGAAGAGGATGCAGAGGCTAAGATCGTAGCCGGTGTGGATGTGAAAGATGCAGAAGACAGATCATTTCCTGTATTTAAGAGTATTGCAGACTGTCAGGTAGAGGCAGATGCGATCATAGATTTTTCTACTCCGAAGATTTTAGATGACCTTTTAGATTACAGCAAGGAAAAGAAGGTACCTGTTGTGCTTTGTACCACGGGATATTCAGAGGAGCAGCTAGTAAAGATTGAAGAAGCAGCCAAAGAGACAGCTGTTTTGAAGTCAGCGAATATGTCTCTTGGCATCAATACTTTGATGAAACTTTTGCAGGAGGCAGCTAAGGTTCTGGCGACAGAGGGATTTGATGTTGAGATTGTGGAAAAACATCATAATCAGAAACTGGATGCCCCATCCGGAACAGCACTGGCTTTGGCAGATTCTATTAATGAGGCCATGGGAAACCAGTATGAGTACATTTATGACCGCTCCCAGAGAAGACAGAAAAGGGACAAGAAAGAACTTGGATTGTCAGCTGTCCGTGGAGGTACCATTGTGGGAGAACATGATGTGATCTTTGCGGGAACCGATGAAGTAGTAACCTTTTCCCATACGGCATACAGTAAGGCAGTATTTGCCAAAGGCGCGGTCAGTGCGGCAAAATTCTTAAAGGGAAAAGAGACAGGCCGTTATGAAATGGCAGATGTCATTGCAGCACAGTAAAAACACAGATTGAAGGAGTGACAATGTGTTTGCAGATATCATTGTAGATCTTTCCGTAGAGGCGCTAGACCGTAGTTTTCAATATATTGTTCCCCGTGAAATGGAAGACACGATTGCAGTGGGAATGATGGCCGTTATTCCTTTTGGCAGAGGAAACCGGGAGATGACCGGTTTTGTAGTGGGAATAACGGAGCAGGCGGCATGGCCTGTGGAGAAAATGAAGAAGATCCTGGCGTTAAAAACCTATGAGATCGGGATTGAAACACAGCTTATGCAGCTGGCGGAGTGGATCCGCCGGCAGTATGGCGGTACGATGAATGATGCGTTAAAGACGGTTTTGCCCGTGAAAAGACAGATTAAGTCAGTGGAAGAACACTGGCTTAATTTTGTTGTGGATGAAGAAGAGGTACAACGGGAATTAAAACACTGTCGGATACATCATTACAAAGCGAAAGAACGGTTCCTTCAGGGAATGCTGGAACAAAAAGGAACCATGACTACCAAAACAGCCAGAAACATTTATAATGTTCCCAAATCTGTTATAGATGGCTATAAAAAGCGAGGATTTCTGGAAGTTTCCGATAAGCGTATTTTCCGTAATCCGTTATCTGTGCAGATGACAGAGCAGGGACAGGATATAAAAATATTAAATGAAGAACAGAAGGCTGCCTGTGAAAGATTTACCAGGGAATACAACCAGGGAATACGGCAGACATACCTTTTGTATGGCGTTACAGGAAGTGGCAAAACAGAAGTGTACATAGAGATGATCAAAACTGTGACTGCTGAGGGAAAACAGGCCATTGTCCTGATACCGGAAATTGCATTGACGGAACAGACGGTAAAACGCTTTGTGGCAGCACTGGGCACTCGTGTAACGGTTCTTCATTCCAGAATGTCAGAAGGAGAAAAGTACGATCAGTACTGCCGGATCAAAGAAGGAAAAGCGGATATTGTTATCGGCCCAAGATCTGCCTTATTTGTACCATTTGATAATCTGGGCCTCATCGTTATAGATGAGGAACATGAAAACAGTTATAAAAGTGAGTCTCCGCCTTGTTATCATGCCAGAGAGGTGGCAATCCGCCGGGCGCAGATGGCGGGGGCTTCGGTTGTGCTTGGATCGGCAACACCGTCTGTGGAGTCTTATGAGGCAGCAAAAAATGGAACCTATACATTGCTGGAATTGAAAAACAGAGCGAAAAATGCAAGGAAGCCGGAGGTTCATGTAGTGGATCTGAGAGAAGAACTGCAGCAGGGAAACCGTTCCGTATTCAGCAGGATTCTTCAGGAAAAAATAAGACAGAGGTTAAGTCAGGGAGAACAGACCATGCTGTTTTTGAACCGAAGAGGCTATGCAGGCTTTGTTTCTTGTAGAAGTTGTGGATATGTGATAAAATGTAGCCATTGTGATATATCTATGACAGCACACAAGAGTCATCAGGGAGATGTAGACAAGCTGGTGTGTCATTACTGTGGCCATGCTACATATATGCCGAAGCAGTGTCCATCTTGCGGTTCTCCGTATATTGCGGCATTTGGCCTGGGAACACAAAAAGTTGAGGAGATGCTGCAAAAGATCGTGCCAAAGGCCCGGATCTTGCGTATGGATGGAGATACCACTACCGGCAAAAACGGGCACGAACAAGTGCTGGCACCTTTTCGTCGGGGAGAGGCCGATATACTTATTGGCACCCAGATGATCGTTAAGGGACATGATTTTCCTAATGTAACCCTGGTAGCAGCACTGGCGGCTGATCTTGGCATGTATGGAGGCGACTACCGGTGCCAGGAGCGGACCTTTGACCTCCTGATGCAGGCCAGCGGCCGGGCCGGACGGGGAGAAAAGCCGGGGGAAATGATCATTCAGACTTATAACCCGGATCAGTACTGTATTGAAGCAGTGAAAAAACAGGATCCGGAGATTTTTTATAACAACGAGATGGCTTTTCGCAGAATGGCGGGATATCCGCCCTATACTTCCATGTTTCTGGTGCTGGTGACGGCACCGGACAAAAGACAGGCAGAGACATGCATCCGGTGTCTGAAAGAACTGGCGCAGAAAAAGGAAATCCTTTGTGTGGGGCCGTCAGAAGCGGGGCTTAGCAAGGCAAAAGACCGCTATCGGTATACGCTCTATTTAAAATCCACAGAGGATGCAGAATTAGAACAGGTAAAAGAGTATCTGGAACAACAGATCCATACACAGCCATGGGCTCATCACTGCACAGTGCAGTTTGACCGCAATCCCATGAGCAGTTATTGATAGAAAAGGAGAAAAGAATGGCAATTAGAAATATCCGTGTGATCGGAGACGACATTTTACGCAAAAAATGCAAGGAAGTAAAAGAAATTACAGAAAAAAATAAGGAATTGATCCAGGATATGCTGGATACAATGTATGATGCAGACGGTGTGGGACTGGCGGCACCACAGGTGGGAATCTTGAAAAGGATTGCTGTTATTGATGTGTCGGAGACGAGAGACCAGCCCATTGTTCTGATCAACCCGGTTGTAAAAGATGCCAAAGGTGAGCAGACCGATATGGAAGGCTGCCTGAGCGTACCTGAGAAAGCCGGACAGGTAACCAGACCGATGAAAGTAAAAGTTGAAACATATGATATGGATATGAAGAAAACGACAGTAAAAGGAGAAGGATTGCTGGCGAGAGCCCTGCTCCATGAAATGGACCATCTGGATGGTGTGTTGTATGTGGACAAAGTAGAGGGATCTTTGCAGGATGTAACGGCGAATGAGGAGGAACAGTAATAGCATGAAAGTTGTTTTTATGGGCACACCGGATTTTTCAGTTCCGGTGTTAAAAGGACTGATGGAATCCGAAGAACATGAGGTGACAGCGGTAGTGACCCAGCCGGACAAAGCAAGAGGCCGCAGTGGCAGACTTGTATATACACCGGTAAAAGAGGTGGCTGTAGAGGCAGGCATCCCGGTTTATACACCCCAGAGAGTGAGGTCACAGGAATTTATTGAGCAGTTAAAGACTATTCCCTGTGATGTGATCGTAGTCATTGCTTTTGGACAGATTCTGCCAAAAGAGGTGCTTGAGTATCCTCGTTATGGCTGTATCAATGTACATGCTTCACTGCTCCCGAGATGGCGGGGGGCAGCACCGATGCAGTGGGCGATCCTTTCCGGTGATAAAAAAACCGGTATTACTACGATGCAGATGAATGAAGGACTGGATACAGGAGATATGCTTCTGAAGACAGAAGTGGATATTGCAGAAGATGAGACAGGAGAGTCTCTTCATGATAAGTTGGCAGCCCTTGGAAGTGATCTGCTTTTAAGAACACTGGATGCGGCTGAAAAAGGCCAGTTAAAGCCGGAAAAACAGCAGGATGATGAGAGTACTTATGCCGGAATGCTGTCAAAGGAAATGGGAAGGATCGACTGGGAAAAAAGCGCGGTAGAGATTGAACGGATGATCCGGGGATTGAATTCCTGGCCAAGTGCATTTTCAGGCAGACAGGGAAAGACAATGAAATTCTGGAAGGCATCCGTCTGTCCGGAGAACACAGATAAAAAGCCTGGAACGATCGTAAAAGTAGGAAAAAATACATTTATGATCCAGACAGGAGATGGCTGTCTGGAAGCGTTGGAAGTTCAGTTGGAAGGTAAGAAGAGGATGGACGCCGGAAGTTTTCTCCGTGGGGTTCATCTTGAGGAGGGAGAATGTTTATGCATTTAGGCGGCTATAACGGCTTTTATATGATGTGGGATCCCACATATATACTGATCCTGGTGGGTGTTGTTTTGTCAATGCTTGCATCGGCCAGGGTAAAAAGTACTTTTTCTTGGTTTTCCAGAGTAAGAAGTATGTCGGGACTGACAGGGGCGCAGACAGCCCAGAGGATATTGGATTACGCTGGCATCCGGGATGTACGGATCGTTCCTATATCCGGCAGTCTGACAGATCATTACGACCCGGGGAAAAAACAAGTGGCTCTTTCGGAGAGTGTGTATGGACAAAATTCCGTGGCGGCCATTGCAGTGGCGGCACACGAATGTGGTCATGTATTACAGCATGCCAATCATTATGCACCCCTTTCCATCCGGGCAGCATTGGTCCCGGTTGCAAATTTTGGTTCCGGTGCTTCCTGGTTTTTTATCCTGGGAGGGATTCTGTTTAGTTTTCAGCCGTTGATCACGGCGGGGATTATTTTGTTCAGTGCGGCGGTGCTGTTTCAGATCGTAACGCTGCCGGTGGAGTTTAATGCTTCCAGAAGAGCCCTTGGAATACTGCAGGACACAGGTATTTTAGTGCCATCTGAGACAAAAGGAGCAAAAAAAGTATTAAAAGCAGCGGCACTGACCTATGTGGCATCAGCGGCGGCAGCCATTTTAAGTCTGCTCAGACTGATCATTTTGTTTGGAAGGAAAAACGACAGATGAGAAAACAGGCATATCGGATTGTGTATGAAACGATGGAAAAAAATGGTCACAGCAATGAGGTGTTTCATCAGATCATTCTGGGAGAAAAAAACCTTGCAGCCAGGGATAAAAGCTTTTTGAAACGCCTTGGATACGGAACGATTGAGAGAGCCGTGGAACTGGATGGATATCTGGATCAGGTAAGCCGGATCCCGGTGAGAAAAATGGATGGAGAGGTCCGGACAGTACTGCGGATGGCCATGTACGAGATCTTGTATATGGAACAGGTGCCGGAGGCGGTCAGCTGTCATGAGGCGGCAGAACTCATAAGATGGGCAGGAAAGGAAGGACAGGTCTCTTTTGTGAATGGCGTGCTGCGGGGGTATCTGCGCCGGCAGGAGCAACTGGACCCGGGACCAAAATGGCGCAGCCTTTCGCTGCCAAAACCTCTATGGGATCATTTCAGCCAGAATTACGGCAAGAAAACAGCTGGAAAAATAGGCAGCTGGTTTTTGGAAAATAAGGGTGAGATCACCTTGCATCTGGATCCTCAGAAGGCAGAGAAGGAGCAGTGGATAAAGCAGTTGGAAGATCTAGGTCTTACCGTACTGCCGGGGCGTTACATGAAAGATGCTGTAAGGGTAAAAGGAATCAGAGATCTTTCTTTGCTGCCGGGATACAGGGAAGGCATTTTTTTTGTTCAGGATGAAAGCTCCATGCTGCCGGTTACCTGTTCGGGTATAAAACCGGGAGACTGCGTGGTAGATATCTGCAGTGCCCCGGGAGGAAAGGCTATGCATGCCTGGATCCAGATGGAGAAAAAAGGTTGTTTAAGTGCCCGGGATGTAAAAGAAGGAAAAGTGGCAAAAATCAGAGAAAATATGAAGCGCATGGGCTATGATGCGGTGCAGACAAAAGTATGGGATGCCACCAGGGAGGATAAGGAGTTTTGCCTAAAAGCAGATGTGATCCTTGCAGATGTTCCCTGTTCCGGCCTTGGTATTATCGGCAAAAAGCCGGAGATTAAATATCGCGGACTGCAGCTGGCAGAGGAACTGGTGCCGCTGCAGAGAAAGATCTGCGAAAAATCGCTGACTATGCTGAAACCGGGTGGTGTTTTTATGTACAGTACATGCACGATAAATCCCAGTGAAAATCAGGAAAATGTCGCCTGGCTTGAGGAATGTTTTGATTTGGAAACAGAAAGCCTGAATCCGTATCTGCCGGAGAAACTGCGAAACAAAATGACAGGACAGGGAATGCTGCAGATGCTGCCGGGAGTTATGGAAAGCGATGGTTTCTTTGTGGCAAGATTAAGAAAGAGAGGATAAGCTGTGGAAGATATACGAAGTCTGGATCTAAGAGAGATGCAGCAGCTGGCAGAGAGAATGGAAGAGAAGCCTTTCAGAGGAAAGCAGCTGTTTCAATGGGTTCATGGGCACCAGGTCTCTTCCTGGGATGAAATGAGTAACCTGTCTGTGAAATTCAGAGAAAAACTGGCCGAAGAGTTTGTGCTCAATCCTCTACACATTGAAAAAAAGCAATTGTCAAAAAAGAAAGATACTGCCAAATATCTCTTTAAACTGCCAGATGGTAATTACATAGAAAGTGTGTGGATGAAGTACCACCACGGCAACAGTGTGTGTATCTCTTCCCAGGTAGGATGCCGGATGGGATGTACTTTCTGTGCCTCTACACTGAGTGGACTGGCCAGAAATCTTTCGGCAGGAGAGATGCTGTCCCAGATATATGAGATCCAAAGAGAAACCGGAGAGCGGGTATCCAATGTGATCGTCATGGGAATGGGAGAGCCATTGGATAATTATGATAATCTGATCCGGTTTGTGAAATTGCTTTCGGATCAGGATGGTATACGGATCAGCCAGAGAAACATAACAGTATCTACCTGTGGCCTGGTGGATGGCATCCGTAAATTGATGAAAGAAAAACTGCAGATCACACTTGCCATCAGTCTGCATGCTCCCAATGATGACATAAGGCAGCAGACCATGCCGGTAGCCAGAAGGTATTCTATGGATGAACTGCTCCTGGCATGCAGAGATTATTTTCAGGAAACAAAACGCAGGATCACATTTGAGTATAGTATGATCCGCGGCGTCAACGACAGTGCGGAACAGGCAGTAGAACTGGCTGGCCGTTTGAGAGGACTGAACTGCCATATCAATCTGATTCCGCTGAATGAAGTGAAGGAGCGTTCCTGCAGCCGTTCCAGACAGACGGATATAGAACGCTTTAAAAAAATCCTGGAAAAACAGGGGATGAATGTCACGATCCGCCGGGAAATGGGAAGTGACATAGATGCTGCCTGCGGACAGTTGAGACAGAATTATATGAACGAAGAGACAAAATAACGATGGAAAAGAAGAGCAATCTTGCTCTTTTTTTCTATATGTGCTATAATGCAGACGACAGTAACAAATAGTTCAGAGGAGGTAAAGCGGTGAAATCATTTTCGATGACAGATACGGGGCGAGTCCGGAATAACAATCAGGATTTTGTATTATGTGAAGAAAATGCAGTTGGATGCTTTCCCAATCTGTTTATTGTTGCGGATGGAATGGGCGGTCACAATGCCGGAGATATGGCATCAAGACTGTGTGTTGCAAAAGTACAGGAACAGATACGCATTACAGATAAAAAGACACCGGTAGGTGTTTTTGAGGAGGCTGTGAAGACAGCCAATGATTCGATTCGCCAGTGCGCCAGTGAGACGCCGGAATTTGCAGGTATGGGAACTACCATGGTAGCTGCTACAGTGTTAGATGATGTGGCGTATGTAGTAAATATTGGGGACTCGAGACTGTATAGAATGAGTGAAGATCTCAGACAGATTACAGTAGACCATTCTCTTGTGGAAGAGATGGTTCAGTCTGGCGAGATCCGAAAAGACGAGATGAGAACACATCCGAATAAAAATATCATCACGCGGGCCCTGGGTACGGATGAGACAGTCCGCCCGGATTGCTTTGAGATTCAAGTCAGGCAGGGGGACGTGCTTTTGTTGTGTTCGGATGGATTGACGAATATGTTAGAAGACAGTGAAATGGAAGAGATTTTAAGGGAAAACAAGAATGATTTGGAACAGGCAGGACGGACGCTGGTAGAGCGTGCCAATGAAGCTGGTGGAAAAGACAACATATCCGTAATTCTTGTACGTTTATAATAAATGGAGGTAAATATGATCATAAATATAGGCACAATGATAGGCAACCGCTATGAAGTGGTTGAAAAGGTCGGGACCGGCGGGATGGCAGATGTGTACCGTGCGATGGACCACCGACTGAACCGTTATGTGGCGGTAAAAATATTAAAGAATGAATACAGTGAGGATACTAAGTTTGTAACTAAATTTCGACAGGAAGCCCAGGCGGTTGCCTGTCTCTCTCATCCAAATGTAGTGGCTGTTTATGATGTAGGGGAAGAACAGGGCATGCATTTTATTGTGATGGAGTTTGTAGAAGGCATTACACTGAAAAGTTATATAGAAAAGAAAGGCAAATTATCTGTACGGGAGGCTGTGGGAATCGGAATTCAGATTGCATCCGGCCTGGAGGCTGCCCATAACAGTCACATTATCCACAGAGATATTAAGCCGCAGAATATTTTGATATCCAGAGATGGAACGGCAAAAGTAACAGACTTTGGTATTGCCAAGGCTGCCAGTTCCAATACTATCACAGCCAGTGCTATGGGATCGGTTCATTACATTTCACCGGAGCAGGCAAGAGGCGGTTTCAGTGACGAGAAGAGTGATGTATATTCACTGGGTGTCACTATGTATGAGATGTTGAGTGGAACACTGCCATTTACCGGAGAGAGTGCTGTAGCGGTGGCACTGGCGCATATCCAGGAGGAAGCAGTCCCACTGACGGCTATGGATGCTACGATTCCAAAGGGAATCAGTGATATTGTGGCAAAATGTATGCAGAAGAAAGCGGATTTCCGTTATCCTACTTCTGCAGATCTGATTGCAGATCTTAAAATGTTTTTACAGGATCCGGAAGGTGAGTACGGAGTAGTGAAACCACTGTATGAAAATACAGACACTATCTTTATCAAGCCGACGGATGTTAACCGTATTAAGGCAGCATCCCAGACAACGACGGGTGACAGCGGCATGACGGCTGCAGAGCCGGAGGATAAGAAAGCCGGAGAGGAAGATTCCGGTGAAGTAGATCCTAAGCTGGAGAAAGCATTGATCGGTGGAAGTATTGTTGTGGCCATTATTATAGGTATTGTGATCATTTATGTGATTGGTAAAGTCTTTGGATTCTGGGGCGGTGCTTCAGGATCAACAGAGGCAACACCTACACCGGAGGTGACATCTTCGGCTGCATCAGCAACAGCAACACCGGAAGCTTCAGACAGTGCTCAGAAGGTTACTGTTGAGAATGTTGCGGGCAGGACAACAGAGGAGGCAAAGACAGCGTTGAGCCAGAAGGGTCTCAGCAATGTGAAAGTATCAGAACAGCAGTCGGATACCGTCAGTGCCGGTAAGGTTATCAGCACAGATCCGGAGGCTGGCACAGAAGTAGAGAAAGATGCAGAGATCACTTTGATCGTTAGTTCCGGAACCAGCACGGTACAGGTTCCGAGTGTTGCCAGTATGACAGTGTCAAAGGCGAAGAGTACTCTGGCTGCAGAAGGATTTAACGCAGTAGAAGGAAGTAAAGTATACAGCGATACAGTAAAAGCCGGTCTGGTAGCTTATTCCAATCCAAAGGGCGGAGCCCAGGCAAGTAAAGGAGCAACCATTACACTGTATATCAGTAAGGGACCAAAGCGGACCACAACCACCGTGCCGGATCTTATGGGAATGACAAAGGCTCAGGCAAAAGAAGCTTTGACAGCGAAGAAACTGGTTCTTGGAAGTGTGTCTACCGCTTATTCGGACAATGTATCAAAGAACCGTGTATGCGTACAGTCTAAAGCAGAAGGAACCGAAGTAAAGACTGGAAGCACAGTAGATATTACATTGAGTTTAGGAGCAAGTAAGACATATTCTTACTACAGTAATAAAGTAACCATTGATAATCCGTTTGATTATGAGTCGGATCCATCTTCTGTATTTAAGTTCGTATTGAGCCAGGATGGAAAGACAACTACGATCCGGGAAGTATCTTTATCTTATTCTGACTTCCCATATACTATCTCCGATGTGAAAGGAAGCAGTGCTTCTTCGGGAGAGATCATTGTGTATAAGGATGGCAAACGACTGAGTTCTTACTCAGTAGATTTCAGAAAAGTAGCGGACGAGTGATGACGGGAAAGATTATCAAGGGAATAGCGGGCTTTTATTATGTTTTGTGTGAAGATGAATGCCTGTATGAGTGTAAAGCGAAAGGCGGATTCCGAAAAGATGGCGTTAAGCCACTGGTAGGAGATAATGTGGTAGTCCGGGTTTTGGATGAAGCAAAGTGCCTTGGCAATATAGAGGAAATTCTGGAGAGAAAAAATCAGCTGATCCGCCCAGCGGTAGCCAATGTGGATCAGGCAATGGTTGTATTTGCAGCGGCGGATCCGGTGCCTAACCTGAATTTGCTGGATCGTTTTCTGGTGATGATGGAATGGCAGAATGTAGAGACAGTTATCTGTTTGAGCAAAGAGGATATTGTATCTCAGGATGAAATGAAAGAACTTTCCTCAGTGTATGAAAAGTGTGCAAATAAAGTATTGACCATAAGCAATCTGAAAGAAACAGGGTTAGAAGAGGTGCGCTTCGAACTGGAGGGCCGGACGACGGTTCTTGCCGGACCATCCGGGGTAGGCAAATCAAGTTTGTTAAACCATTTGTGTCCGGAGGCAGAGTCCCAGACAGGTGCCATCAGCGAGAAGATCGGCAGGGGTAAACATACAACCAGACATTCTGAATTATTTTGTCTGGGAGAGGGAACCTATCTTTTTGATACACCCGGTTTTAGTTCGCTCAGATTACCGACAATTCAGAAGGAAGAGCTTTGTCAGTATTTTACGGAATTTGCGCCATATGAAGGCATGTGCCGGTTTCAGCCTTGTTCACATATCCATGAGCCAGGATGTGTGGTAAAGGAGCAGTTAGAAAAGGGTGAACTTTGTCAGAGCCGCTACGACAATTATCGGCAGATGTATGAAGAAATAGCGGATCAGGAGAGAAGAAAAAACTGGAGGAAAAGAAATGACATATAAGCTGTCACCCTCTATCCTGGCGGCTGATATGAACCGCCTGGGGGAACAATTGGAGATTATAAAAGATGCAGGGGCAGACTATGTCCATATTGATGTGATGGATGGGGTGTTCGTGCCGAATATTTCTTTTGGACTGCCAGAGGTAGAGGGACTTCGCAAAGCATCAGATTTATTTTTTGATGTACATTTAATGATTACTAACCCAATCCGCTATATTGAGCGTTTTGCAGCGGATGGAGCAGATGGGATCACAGTACACGCAGAGGCGTGTGAGGATTTGGCAGATACGATTGATGAGATCATTAACCATGGCAAAAAGGCAGGAGTTGCCATCAGCCCGGACACAGGGATTGATGTTATCATGCCGGTTCTTCACAAAGTGTCCATGGTACTTGTTATGACGGTTTATCCGGGATATGGTGGTCAAAGTATTATTACAGAGACATTTGAAAAGGTTCGGATGCTGCGGACAATTGCCAATGAGAAAAAACTGGATCTGGATATTGAAGTAGATGGTGGTGTGAACCTGGATAATATTGGACAGATCATGGATGCCGGTGCCAATGTGTTTGTGGCCGGTACCAAGATTTTTAAGGGAGATGTACGGGGAAATGTAAAGAACTTCCGAGAGGTATTTGAAAAAAGGAAATGAAGAAGAGAGAAAAAGACCGTCTTGTGGCGGCCTTTTTTGGTGAAAAAAATATGAGAACCCCCTTGACCTGAAGTTGACTTTAGGTATTATACTGTGGAAAAAGGAGGATTATGTATATGTATCTGGAAAATATAAATGGACCGGAAGATGTGAAGAAACTTTCGTTGGAAGAAATGGAAACACTGGCAGAAGAAATGCGTGGAGCGCTCCTTAAGAGAGCCAGCATCCACGGCGGACATTTTGGTCCTAACTTTGGTATGGTGGAAGCGACCATTGCTCTCCACTATGTGTTTGAGTCCCCAAAGGATAAGATTGTATTTGATGTATCACATCAGACATACCCTCACAAGATGTTGACAGGCAGGAAGGATGCTTATCTGTATGAGGATAAATACGACGAGGTTTCAGGCTACAGCAATCCGGAGGAGAGTGATCATGACCACTTTATCATTGGCCATACATCTACTTCTATCAGCCTCGCCTGCGGTCTTGCAAAAGGAAGGGACCTTCAGGGACAGTCAGGCAATGTGATTGCCGTCATCGGAGACGGTTCTCTCAGCGGCGGAGAGGCATTGGAAGGTTTGGATTACGCAGCAGAACTGCAGGGAAATCTTATTATAGTTGTCAATGACAATGATATGTCCATTGCCGAGAACCATGGTGGAATGTATGAGAATCTGAAACTTTTGAGAGAGACAAAAGGACAGGCAGAGTGCAACTTGTTTAAGGCCATGGGACTTTCTTATGTATATGTGGACCAGGGAAATGATGTAACGGCACTGATCGAAGCTTTTTCCCAGGTAAAAGACAGCAAAACACCTGTGGTAGTGCATATCCGCACCCTGAAAGGAAAGGGCTATGCACCGGCAGAAAAGAATAAGGAACAATGGCATTACAGTGGCCCGTTCCATATTGAGACCGGAGAGCCTCTGGGCACAGGAAATGAAGGCGAAAGTTATGAAGAAATTACGGCACAGTATCTTATGGACAAGATGAAAAAGGATCCAAAGGTGCTGGGAATTACTTCCGCTACGCCAACGGTTATGGGATTTACGGCAGACCGGCGTAAAGAGGCCGGCAGCCAGTTTATCGATGTAGGAATTGCAGAAGAGACAGCCATGGCACTTGCGTCAGGAGCTGCCAAGGCAGGAGCCAAGCCTGTATACGGTGTATACAGTACATTTGTCCAGAGAACCTTTGACCAGTTATCACAAGATGTATGTATTAACAACAGTCCGGTAACGATCATAACATTCTGGGGCAGTGTGTATGGAATGAATGATGTAACTCACCTTGGATTATATGATATCCCAATGATGGCAAATATCCCGAATCTTGTGTATCTGGCACCGGTAACAAAGGAAGACTATCTGGCTATGCTGGACTGGAGTATAGAGCAGGATGAGCATCCGGTAGCGATTCGTGTTCCGGGAGGAAAGTTTAAATCCGACGGTAAAAAAGTGACAAAAGATTTTTCAAAGTTAAACCAGTATGAAGTGACAAAGAAGGGAAGCAAGGTAGCTGTGATTGGTCTGGGCGCTTTTTATGGCCTGGGCGAAGAGACAGCTAAGGTGATCCGGGAAAAGACCGGCGTGGAACCAACGGTGATCAATCCATACTATATCACCGGACTGGATGAGGCACTTTTGGAAGATCTGAAAAAAGAACATCAGGTAGTAATCACTCTGGAAGATGGTATTCTGGATGGCGGTTTTGGAGAAAAAATTGCCCGCTATTACGGAGACAGTGATATGAAAGTATTGAATTTTGGATTGAAGAAGGAATTCTTAGATCGGTATGATGTACAGGATGTCTTGAAAAAGAATCATTTAACGGCATCCCAGATTGCAGAAGATGTTCTGAAATTATTATAATAAGGCCCCCTTTAAATCCCATTGGCGATGGAAATTTTTTCATGGCTGATGGGATTTTTTTATTGGGTAAACTAAAAGAAACACAGGATGACAAGTAACATCTTGTGATTTTTAATGGTTCATGGTATTCTGGATAGGAACATATCATGTCATAAGGAGTGAAAATATGGCAAAGAAAAAAATTGCAATCGTTACAGGAGCCAGCCGTGGGTTGGGACTGGAATTTGTAAAATTGCTACTGAAAGAAGACCTGGATGAAATATGGATGATAGCCCGCAGCGAAGAAAAGATGAAAAAAATAAAAGAAAAACTGGGGAAAAAGATTGTGGTATGTCCCATGGATCTGAGCCGGTGGGAAGAAATCAAAGAACTGGGAGAAAGATTTGTTAAAGAAAAAGTTTACATTATGTATCTGATCAATAACGCAGGGATGGCAAAGTTTTGTTCGTATGGTGATCTGTCAGTGGAGGAATCCCTTCATATGGTAAATCTGAATATCAGCGGCGTTGTGGCAATGGGACTTGTTTGTCTCCCATTTATGGGAAAAGGAAGTCATGTGGTCAATATAGCATCCCAGGCGGCTTTTCAGCCATTGCCGTACCAGAATATATACAGTTCAACAAAAGCCTTTGTCCGCAACTATACGAGAGCTTTAAATGTGGAATTAAAGGGAACGGGAATCCAGGCTACGGCAGTTTGTCCGGGGTGGATGAACACAGAACTGATTGAAAGAGGAAAGACAGAAGCAAAAAAAGCCACTCATAGATTTTTGCATATGGTAACGCCCCAGGTGGTGGCAAAAAAGGCAATGAAAGATGTCAAAAAGGGCAAAGATATATCGGTATACAGTCTGTATGTAAAGATGTGCCACCTGACAGTGAAGATCCTGCCGCAGCGGACTGCCATGAAACTGTGGCTCCGCCAGCAGAAGATGTAAAAAAAGGAGAGATTTTTCTCTCCCTTTTTTATTATGATAGCTGGATTTCGGCAAGAGCTTTTCTAAACTGGAAAAAGAACAGAATCGAAGTAAAGGTGACAGCCAGGATATCCGCAATCGGTTCTGCCATGTAAACACCGGTTACCGGATCTGACACAAAATGGGGTAGAAGGTAGATCAGTGGCAGTAACAGTACAAATTTACGAACCACAGCAACTATGATGGAATTTACCGCTTTTCCCAGAGAAGTAAAGGTCATCTGACAGGCAATCTGGATGCCAAATAAGAACAAGCCTCCCAGATAGATTCTTAACACAGGGGCGGTGAAATTTACCAGGGCAGCATCTGAAGTGAAGATACGGACAAACGCTTTCGGAACCAGCTGGACGGCGGCCCATAGAAACATGGAATAAGACAGGCAGGTGATCAGCAGAAGACGGAAGGTTTTTTTTACCCGGCCTGCATTTTTGGCGCCATAGTTGTAGCTGGAAATAGGCTGGGCACCCTGGGCAATGCCCTGAAGCGGAAGCATGGCAAACTGCATGACACTGGTTAAAATCGTCATTGCGCCAACCGCAATATCACCTCCGTAGCGCAGAAGGGATGAGTTAAAACATACGGTTACGATACTTTCGCTGGCCTGCATGATAAAGGCAGCCAGGCCCAGTGCCACACAGGGAAGGACCACAGAAGGATTCAGTTTCAGATATTTTTTTCGTATATGTATCAATGTTTTTTTGCCACATAAAAATACAACTACCCAGACACAGGAGACAGCCTGGGACAAGATCGTTGCCAGGGCGGCACCTTTGACGCCCATATTCAGGCCGAAGATAAAGACCGGATCCAGGGTGATGTTACAGATGGCACCGATGAGAACAGAAATCATGGATACAGTAGTAAATCCCTGGGCGGTGATAAAGGCATTCATTCCCAGAGTGACCTGTACGAATAAGGTGCCGAAGGCGTAGATGCGCATATAGTCCAGTGCATAGGAGAGTGTGTTTTCACTGGCACCAAAAGCCAGAAGCAGATTTTTTCCAAATACAAGCAGAACTACGGTCAGAATGAGCGAAACAAGAATCTGTAGCACAAAACAGCCTCCCAGTATTTCCTCGGCGGATTCGGGTTTCTTTTTTCCCATATAAATGGATGCTCTTGGGGCACCACCGGAACTAACCAGGGCAGCAAAAGCAGAGACAATCATAATCAGGGGCATACAGACACCGACTCCGGTTAGGGCCAGACTTCCGTTGCCGGGGATGTGGCCGATGTAAATCCGGTCTACAATGTTGTATAACATATTGATCAACTGTGCGATAACAGTGGGAATAGATAGTTTCAGCAGTAATTTTCCAACAGGCTCTGTGCCTAAAAAATCTTTGTTGTCCTGCATGACAGAAGGACCTCCTTTGATTTGATATTTAACCATATTACTCTTATAAGAGCGGAAATGTCAAGTAAAAGTAAAATAAGCGTTAGCACGCGGCATACTGATTTTGTCGTTGTAGATTGATATTAATAATTAACAGGATAAAAAAGCAGATTATCATCGTTTTGAAAATAAGAAACTGGCAAAGCATATAAAACTGCCATACAAAGATTCATGGTATAAGGAAGATGCATTTAAATATATAAAGCAAGTCCCCAAACGCTCTTTCCTTCTTTATGGACAAAAAAGACCAAACATGGTATAATGCAATGTGCTGTATTGAGTTTTTCTTTGTATAAAAGAGGCTTATACACGGGAAATGACCTGAAAAAGACAAGGTTTATAAGAGAAAGGAAAGATAGAGCTATGCAACTCGGAATTGTGGGATTACCCAATGTAGGAAAAAGTACATTATTTAATTCACTGACAAAAGCAGGAGCAGAATCAGCTAACTACCCATTCTGTACCATTGACCCCAATGTAGGAGTGGTACCGGTACCGGATGAGAGACTGGATGTCCTCAGCAAGATGAACAATTCGGCCAAGGTAGTACCGGCAGTCATTGAATTTGTAGATATAGCAGGATTGGTAAAAGGAGCATCCAAGGGAGAGGGACTGGGCAACCAGTTTTTATCTAACATTCGTGAAGTGGATGCCATCGTTCATGTGGTACGCTGTTTTGAAGATTCCAACATTGTTCATGTGGATGGCAGCATCGATCCACTGCGTGATATTGAGACCATTAACCTTGAGTTGATCTTCTCAGATGTGGAAATCCTGGAAAGAAGAATTGCCAAAACTTCAAGAGGTGCCAAGAATGATAAAAAACTGGCAAAAGAAGTAGAACTTTTGCAGCGTCTGAAAGCCTTTTTGGAAGAAGGAAATCTTGCCAAGAATTTTGAGTTGAAAGATGAAGATGAAGAGGGATGGTTTGCAGAGTACAATCTTTTGACTGCCAAACCTGTTATTTACGCAGCTAATGTAGCAGAGGAAGATCTGGCAAATGATGGAGCAGACAATGCACAGGTTGCCAGTGTCCGCGAATTTGCCGCAAAGGAAAATTCAGAAGTGTTTGTGATCTGTGCACAGATTGAGCAGGAGATTGCAGAGTTAGATGAAGATGAAAAGAAGATGTTCTTAGAGGATCTTGGATTAAAAGAATCCGGTCTGGAAAAATTGATCCGTGCAAGTTATCGTCTTTTGGGACTGATCAGTTATCTGACAACGGGTCCGGATGAGACAAGAGCATGGACCATCACAGAAGGAACCAAGGCGCCACAGGCAGCAGGTAAGATCCATACAGACTTTGAAAGAGGATTTATCCGTGCGGAAGTGGTCAGCTATGACAACCTTGTTAAATATGATGGAATGAACGGTGCCAAGGAAAAAGGACTGGTCCGCTCAGAAGGAAAAGATTATGTAGTACAGGATGGCGATGTAGTGCTGTTCCGCTTTAATGTCTGATAGAAAAGACAGATTGGAGGAAGTATGAAGGGAGCAGATATTGCTTTTCCGAACATAGGAATCTATTTTTCAAATGTGCCTAAAAGTGTTTCCGTGGCAGGCTTTCAGATTGCCTTCTATGGCATTATTATTGCCTGCGGTATGCTGCTAGGTATCGTGATGGCCAGGTGGAATGCTAAAAGGACGGGCCAAAATCCGGATATCTATACTGATTTTGCTCTGTGGGGAATTTTGTTTGCTCTCATCGGAGCCAGAGCTTACTATGTGATCTTCAGCTGGGACAGTTATAAAGATGATTTCATGCAGATTTTTAACATACGCGGCGGCGGTCTGGCTATTTACGGTGGTGTGATTGCGGCGGTTATTACAGCCATCGTGTACTGTAAAAGAAAGAATTATAACTTTCTGAAATTTGTCGATACGGCAGTGACTGGACTGATCCTGGGACAGATCATCGGGCGGTACGGAAACTTTATGAACCGGGAGGCCTTTGGAGAGTATACAAATTCCTTGTTTGCCATGCGCTTGAAAGTGGATGAAGTGAATCCAAGCAGTATAACGGATGCTATGACGGAGCATATGCAGACCATAGATGGTGTAAATTATATACAGGTACATCCAACCTTCTTGTATGAATCGGTTTGGAATCTGATCATTTTGATTCTGATGATACTGCGCATCAAGAAGAAGGCATTTAACGGTGAAATTTTCCTGATCTATCTGATCGGATATGGAATAGGAAGATGCTGGATCGAAGGACTTCGTACCGATCAGTTGCAGATCGGCACAACCGGGATTGCTGTTTCCCAGGTCCTTTCTGCTGTGCTTGCCCTGGCCGGAATCGCTGCCTGGGTGCTCTTGTTCAGAAAAAATAAAAAAAGAACAAAAAAAATATAATTTAATAAAGAAACAATATGTAGTAGAAAACAACTTATTAAGAGAGAAAAAACCACTAAGTATAGGTTTTTCTCTCTTTTTTTATGCATTTGTTGAAAATTTTTTCTGCTTGCGTATTCCCATAAAGTGGTGTAAGATGGTGATAAAAGTGGTGCGAAGTGGAGGAAAGTGTCATGAAGTGGTGTAATTGGCATAACACATCCATCACGAAACGGAAGTTGGTGAATGATTATGTTTATGGGTACATACGAGCATGGACTTGATGCCAAGGGAAGAGTGATTGTTCCTGCAAAACTCAGAGAAGACTTGGGCGAGTCGTTTGTGGTCACATTGGGTCTCGATGGATGCCTGTTTGCATATCCCATGTCTGAATGGGAGAAGTTCATTGACAAGTTGAAAGAATTGCCGGGGACAAAAGAAGCCCGTATGCTGCAAAGGCATTTTATGGCCAAGGCGGCACCCTGTGAAGTTGACAAACAGGGAAGGACTCTTTTGCCGGCAAAGTTAAGAGAGTACGCAGGATTGGAAAAGGAGATTGTCTTTGTAGGAGTTTTGTCAAAGATTGAGATCTGGAGTAAAAAACGCTGGGAAGACAATGATGATTATGACAACATCGAAGATATTGCCGAGGATATGTCACAGTTTGGACTGAGTTTCTAATGAAAGGGGAGAAGGCTGATGGAATTTAATCATGTTTCCGTTTTATTAGAAGAGGTAATCGAAAATCTGGACATAAAACCGGATGGTGTGTATGTGGATGGTACCTTGGGAGGAGCCGGACATGCTTCCAGAGTATGTGAAAAATTAGGCCCCGAGGGTATGTTTATTGGTCTTGATCAGGATGAGACGGCGATCCGGGTCTCTACGGAACGCCTGGCAAAATTCGGTGAAAAGGTTCATATCGTCAAAAGCAACTATGTTCACATGAAAGAGGTACTGAAAGATCTTCATGTAGAAAAAGTGGATGGTATTTTGCTGGATCTTGGTGTGTCATCCTATCAGTTAGATACGGCCGAGAGGGGATTTTCCTATATGGAAGACGCACCCCTGGATATGAGAATGGACAGACAGCAGAGTATCAGTGCCATGGAGATTGTGAATGAGTATCCACAGGAAGAACTGCATCGTATCATCAAAGAATATGGTGAAGAGAGGTATGCCAGAAATATTGCAAAAAACATATGTCTGGCAAGAGAAGAAAAGAAAATTGAGACAACCTTTGAATTAGTTGATATTATCCGCCGCTCCATGCCGGCAAAGGCACGGAATGGGAAAGGGCATCCGGCCAAGCGCACCTTTCAGGCAATTCGGATTGAATGCAATCACGAATTGGATGTGCTGCGTCAGGCGCTGGATGAAATGATCGATTTATTGAGCGATTCCGGAAGATTGTGTATTATCACATTCCATTCTTTAGAGGACAGAATGGTAAAACTGAAGTTCAGACAGGCAGAAAATCCATGTACCTGCCCTCCGGACTTTCCGGTATGTGTGTGCGGCAATGTATCAAAAGGGAAAGTGATTACGAGAAAACCGATTCTTCCGTCACAGGAAGAACTGGACGCAAATTCGCGCTCTAAGAGTGCCAAGTTAAGAGTGTTTGAAAGAAGAAAAACAGGGGGAATTTAATTCATGTCCACAAGAAATACGCCTTATGTATATGGAAGTGCTGCCAGGCAGTTAGAAGCAGCACCTTTAAGACGGCGAGAGGAAGAAATCCGCAGACAGCAGGAGCAGAGGAGACATCAGAAACCGAAAAAGAGAGTTGACCGGGTAGCAGTGTTTTGGACGGTGGTGACTTTTTCTGTTGTTATGTTTGTGTCATTGTTCTATATTCGTCTGCAATTTCAGTCTACCTATTTGAGCAAAAGTGTGGTAAACTTACAAAGTGAAGTTGTAAATATGGAACGAGAGAACACTGTAGCTGAGATGGAACTGGACAATAATGTGGATCTGACGGAGATTTACAGAAAAGCTACCAAAGAGTTAGGGATGTGTCAGCCAAAAGACAATCAGGTATTTACTTATGAGAGTAAGAAGAGTACACAAGTCAGACAACATAGTGCGATTTCAGATGATTGACGGTGAAGTGGGGAAAAATCTATGACAGACAAGTATTATAGAGAAGAAGCCTATAGACGAAGAAGAATAAGACGAAAAAGAGCAAAACGAAGAAAGTTCACGCGTGGAATGAGGATTGCTCTTTTTTGCTTTTTTATCTTGTTTATTTTAGCATTTGCTGCTCTGGGAATCCGGATTTACGGGATTAACAGAGATCAGGGCGAGAGATACAAAAAAGCAGCCCTTTCACAGCAGTCGTATACCAATACGACATTGAATTACCAGAGAGGAGCCATCAAAGACCGCAATAATACAACCATGGCAGTCAGTGTCAGAAAGTATAATCTGGTACTGGAACCTCGGACCCTGGCGGAAGATGCAGAAAAGAAAACGGCTACAGTAGAAGCCATTGCATCCTATTTTTCGGTAAAAACGGATGCTGTCAATGAAGTTGTAACAAAAAAATCAAACTCCATGTATGAGCATCTGGACGAACTGAAGGAACTGGACTCTAAAAAAGTGGATGGCTTTAAAAAGAAAATGCAGAAGGATAAAAATATTGTGGGTGTATGGTTTGAAGAAACATATACAAGAGATTATCCTTTGAAAACGGTAGGCTGCAACATTATCGGATTTATGTCTTCTGAAAATCAGGGGACTTACGGAGTGGAGGAAAGTTATAACGATGTACTCTGCGGTACAACAGGCCGTGAATTTGGATATTTTGATTCTAATATGAATTTGCAGCGTACGGTGAAAAAGGCAAAGGATGGCAATTCCGTCGTACTTACCATTGACGCCAATGTACAGCAGATCGTAGAGCAGGAAATCCAGGATTTTCAGAAGAAGGGAACCGGCGCCCAGAAGGTGGCAGTTATGATGATGAACCCGAAAAATGGAGAAGTGCTTGCTATGGCATCTAACTCTACCTTTGACTTGAACAATCCAAGAGATATGAGCACTATGTTTACGCAGGCGCAGATTCAGGCCATGAATGATAAGGAGAAGAAAGAAAATCTTATGAGCATGTGGTCCAATTTTTGTATTGGATCTGCCTATGAGCCTGGTTCTACATACAAACCCTTTACGATTGCTGCGGCACTGGATGAGAATCTGATTCAGGACAGTTCGACTTTTAACTGCCGCGGTGTCCTGAAGGTAGGAGACCGTGAAATCCATTGTAGTAACCGCTCCGGACATGGTGTGCTGGATCTCCGTCACGCTTTGATGGAATCTTGTAATGCGGCTCTGATGGATATTGGATTGAAATTAAAACGAGATAAATTTATTAAATACAACGAATTATACGGATTTGGACAGAGGACAGGAATTGACCTGCCGGGTGAAACATCCGGACTTTTGCATTCTGCTGACAGTTTGAACGAAGTGGAACTGGCTACCAGTAGTTTTGGGCAGACTCAGACGATGACTATGGTTCAGATGCTCAGCGGTTTCTGTTCCCTTGTAAATGGTGGCAATTATTATCAGCCTCATGTCGTGAAAGAAATCCAGAACAGTGATGGAGAAGTGGTAGAAACCATCACCCCGACTATCGTGAAAAAAACCACAACAGAAGATACCAGTAGTCTCCTCCGCAGTTACTTAAAATCTACGGTGGAAGAAGGTACTGCATCACCGGCCAAGGTAAAAGGATATTCCATTGGTGGAAAAACCGGTACTGCCGAGAAGCGTCCGGTCAGTGCCAAGAAATATCTGGTATCATTTATTGGCTGCGTGCCGGCAGAAGATCCGGATGTGGCGATTTATGTTATCATTGATGAACCAAAAGTGAAAGATCAGGCCCACAGTACGTATGCTACTGAATTTGCGTCCAAGATCATGAAAAAAGTACTTCCGTTTTTAGGTCAATATCCATCAAAGTAATCATATTGAATGTCTGCCTGCAATAGACTGTAAAGATGAAACATGGGGGCGGACAGATGAAACACAGACACAAGACCTATCAAAGAAGAAATGCTTTAATGGTATTCCTTTTATTTGCATTTGCGCTGACAGCTATGATCGGGCGGCTCTGTTATCTGATGATCGTCAGAGCGGATCATTATGGTGTACAGGCGAAGGAAATCCAACAGCGGGAACGCCGTATTAAGGCAAAAAGAGGCGAGATAAGGGACCGGAACGGAAAGGTGCTGGCAGGAAACAAGGCAGTGTCTACGATTTCGGTCATTCACAGCCAGGTAAAGGAGCCGGAAAAGGTTATCCGTATACTGGCAAAAGAGTTGAAAATGGATGAGGACCAGATCCGAAGAAAAGTGGAGAAGGTTTCCTCTCGTGAGAAGATCAAATCAAATGTTGATAAGAAAACATCCGATACGATACGCGACTATGGATTGGCGGGAGTGACCGTCGATGAAGATGATAAAAGACAGTATCCATATGGCAGTCTGGGATCTAAAGTTCTTGGTTTTACAGGGGCGGATAACCAGGGTATTATTGGATTAGAGGTAAGTTACGAAAAATTTTTGAAAGGAATTGATGGAGCAATCCTTACGACTACTACGGCAGGCGGCGTGGAGATAGAAAACGGAGCGGAGGAGAGAGTGGAACCGGTATCCGGCCAGAATCTTACCACCAGTCTGGATGTGACCATCATGCAGTACGCAGACCAGGTGGCAAACCAGATCCTTCAGAAAAAGAAGGCAAAAAGTGTTGATATCATTGTGATGAATCCCAATAATGGGGAAATCTACGCCATGGCCTGCGCACCGGAATTTGACCTGAATTCTCCTTTTGAAATTACAGGGGACACGACTTCTATGACAGCAAAAGAAAAGCAGGATCTGCGTAACCAGATGTGGAGAAATCCGTGTGTGTCGGATACCTATGAGCCGGGATCTACTTTTAAGGTCCTGACCAGTGCGGCCGGCATAGAGAAAAAAGTGGTTACGATGAATGACCATTTTTTCTGCCCGGGATACCGTATTGTAGAAGACCGGAGGATCCGGTGCCACAAAACCACAGGCCATGGGTCGGAAACCTTTTTACAGGGGATCATGAATTCCTGCAATCCGGTGTTTATGGATGTGGGAAGCCGGCTGGGAGTACACAACTTTTTTGAAGAACTGAATCAGTTCCAGCTGATGAAAAGGACAGGGATTGATCTGCCGGGGGAGGCCGCTACTATTTTCCATAAAGAAGACAAGGTGGGAGCCGTAGAGCTGGCGACCATCTCTTTTGGCCAGTCTTTTCAGATTTCGCCGGTAAGACTTCTGGCAAGTTGTTCGGCTATTATTAATGGCGGAACTTCCGTTACGCCCCATGTTGGTGTCAGTACAGCCAGAGAAGATGGAAGTTACATGAAAAAGTTTACCTATCCAGGTGGAAGCAGAGTAGTGTCGAAGGAAACATCTGATCAGATCCGGGAGGCGCTGGGAAAAGTAGTATCTGAGGGAACAGGAAAAAATGCAGGGGTAGAAGGATATGAAGTGGGAGCCAAGACAGGAACCAGTCAGAAACTTCCCAGAGGAAACGGTAAATATATAGCATCTACCCTGGCTTTTGCTCCGGTGTCAAAGCCGGAAGTCATTACGCTGGTGCGGATTGATGAGCCGGAAGGAACTTATTACGGAGGCACGGTAGCAGCACCGGTCGTGTCTCAACTCTATACAAATCTTCTTCCGTATATCCTTAAATAAGAAATATACTTGCGATAGATTTCGTAATGGTATAAAATGTACTCGTGCGTTAAGTACTCAATAAGATAAAAAGAGGTGCAAAAAATGAAATTTGATGATTTTACTTTATTAATACCGGTTCTGATCTCATTTTTGATCAGTGTGGTTTTGTGTCCGATTCTGATACCGTTTCTGCGCAAACTGAAATTCGGTCAGACCGTGCGGGACGAGGGACCGGCGTCCCATTTGAAGAAAAACGGAACACCTACCATGGGAGGTCTGGTGATCCTTTTTAGTGTGTTGATTACTTCCCTGATCTATGTAGGGAGATATCCGGATATTATTCCGGTACTTTTTATGACGCTGGGATTTGGAATCATAGGTTTTCTGGATGATTATATTAAGGTGGTAAAGAAGAGATCCCTGGGGCTGACACCTTTACAGAAGATCGTACTGCAGTTTATCGTAACAGCCGTATTTACTTATTACTATTTTGATGTGGCAAAACTGGATACCTGGATCCGTATTCCGTTTGTGGAAGGGTATGCATTTTCTATGCCTGCATGGCTGTTTGTGATCTTTATATTTATTGTAGTTCTGGGAACTGTCAATGGTGTGAACTTTACAGACGGTCTGGATGGTCTGGCATCTGGTGTGACCGTGATCGTTGCTACTTTCTTTGCCATTGCTGCCCTTGGTATCAATGCGAATATGTCACCGATCATTACATCGGTGATTGGTGCCCTGTTAGGCTTTTTGATGTTTAACACATACCCGGCCAGAGTGTTTATGGGAGATACCGGATCACTGGCACTGGGAGGATTTGTGGCATCCACCGCACTGATGCTGCGTATCCCGTTGTTTATCGTTATTGTGGGACTGGTGTATCTCATTGAGGTACTGTCTGTTATTTTACAGGTAGGATATTTTAAGATCACACACGGAAAAAGAATTTTCAAAATGGCACCGATCCATCATCACTTTGAATTGTGTGGTTTTTCCGAGACACAGGTAGTAGCTGCCTTTAGTATTGTGACAGCTCTTCTTTGCCTTCTGGGCATGGCAGCATTATAGAAAGGATCGTGGAGATAAATGGAATTAAAAAACAAAAATGTGTTAGTAGTTGGTCTTGGAAAAAGTGGTGTGGCTGCTTATGAGTTGCTGGAGCACTGTGGAGCCAAGGTTAGTTTATACGATGGAAAAGAAAATCTGGATACATCTTCTTACAAGGTTCCGGTTTATCTGAAGGATCTGCCGGAAGAGGTAGCAGATACACTGGATCTGGCTGTATTTAGCCCGGGTGTTCCGTTGAATATTCCGGTGGCAGATGAACTTCGAGCTCATGATATCCGGATCATAGGAGAGATTGAACTGGCATACTTATGTGAAAAAGGAACTGTGATAGGTATCACAGGAACCAACGGAAAGACTACTACCACCACATTGACAGGAGAGATCATGGCAGCGTGGAATCCGGCTACTTTTGTCGTAGGTAATATTGGAAACCCTTACACAAAAGAGGTTTTGAAAACAACAAAAGATTCAGTTACGGTAGCCGAGATTAGCAGTTTCCAGTTGGAGACAATAGATACTTTTACACCGGCAGTCAGTGCTGTGCTGAATATCACACCGGATCATCTGAACCGCCATGGTACCATGGAAAACTATATTGATGCCAAGTTTGAAATTACGAGAAATCAGGGAAAAGAACAGCTTTGTGTATTGAATTACGAAGATGATGTTCTCCGGAAACGAGGCAGATCTTTAAAATGCCGTGTGGCTTATTTTAGCAGCAAGAGAAAATTGGAGCATGGTTTTTATCAGAATGAAAATCAGGATATTGTGGATGCAGATACGGGAGAAGTGTGGTTGAATATGTCAGAAGCCAGTATCCCGGGAGACCACAACTGCGAAAACATTATGGCAGCGATTCTCATGACCAGAGAAATGGGTGTGCCAAAAGATGTGATCGTAGATACCATTAAAAAATTTAAAGCAGTCGAGCACCGTGTTGAATTTGTTAAAACAGTGAAAGGCGTAGATTATTATAATGATTCCAAGGGAACCAACCCGGATGCAGCTATTAAAGGAATCCAGTCCATGAGCAAGCCTGCCGTTTTGATCGGTGGGGGTTATGACAAGGGCGGAGAATTTGACCAGTGGATCCAGGCCTTTGACGGAAAAGTGAAAAAACTTATCCTGTTAGGGGCTACGGCAGACCGGATCGCAGGAACCTGCGACAAACTTGGATTTACAGAGTATGAGTTTGCAGATACTTTGGAACAGGCGGTAAAACGCAGTGCAGAGCTGACAAGTGAAGGAGATGCAGTACTTTTGTCACCAGCCTGTGCAAGCTGGGATATGTTTGATTCCTATGAGCAGAGAGGCCGTTTGTTCAAAGAATATGTTCGCAATTTATAATAGGCAGTAAGGAGGAATTGCTGTGGCAGGTAGAAGAAGATCAGCCAGACAAAAACAAAATAGAGAGCAGAGTACATTTGATTATAGTCTGTTGCTGATCACACTGTGTCTGGTTGGCTTTGGTCTGCTGATGATCTACAGTGCAAGTTCGTATACTTCACAGGTTAAGTACAATGACTCTACCTATTTTTTGAAAAAACAGGCAATAGGCGTGGCAGCCGGTCTGGTGGCTATGTTTATTGTGTGTAAGATACCGTATAAGTATTATGCGGCCAGGCTGCCGCTGCTCCGGATGCGGATGATCACTTTGGTCTATATGGTGGCAGTGGTGATGCAGGTTCTGGTATTATTTATTGGTTCCGAGGTAAATGGTGCCAAAAGATGGCTTTCCATTGGCGGCTTATCCATACAGCCCTCCGAATTTACAAAGATTGCTGTGATTTTGGTGGCAGCTTACTTTATTCAGATGAAACCGGAAGATATGGGAAAGATACAGGGGATTGTCCGTGTGTTTGCACCATGTTCCCTTTTGATCCTGCTGGTAGCGGTGGAAAATTTAAGTACCGCTATCGTTATTTTTACCATTGTTTTCTGTATGTGTATCGTGGCCAGTAAAAAGAAGAGTCTTTACTGGGTCCTGGGAGGAGCCGGTCTGGCCATGATGGCTTTGTATGTAAAATTTGGTGATTCGTTCCGATCCGGACGATTTGAGATCTGGAGAAATGTTGAAACCAATGAAAAAGGATATCAGATTCTGCAGGGCCTTTATGCCATTGCATCCGGCGGAATGTTTGGAAGCGGTCTGGGAGAGAGCATGCAGAAACTTGGATTTATCCCAGAGTCTCATAATGATATGATCTTTGCCATCATATGTGAAGAACTGGGTATGGTAGGAGCCGCCATTGTAATCATCATGTTTATTTTTATGTTGTGGCGGATCCTGAATACAGCTATGAATGCACCGGACCTTTTTACAGGAATGATCTGTACCGGTGTTATGATCCATATTGCATCCCAGGTTGTAATGAATGTGGCGGTTGTTACAAATTCTATGCCATCTACAGGTATCCCGCTGCCGTTTATCAGTTATGGTGGTACATCAGTTATGATTCTTATGGCAGAGATGGGATTGGTACTGGGAATTTCTTCTTATTGTAAAAGAACCTGACAAGACTTTACTGCATAAAATAAAGTAAAAGGTTGTGCAGAGGAAATGTATGGCGATTTTTGTTCAGGGAAGTGGACCCATAGGCGGCAGAGTCAAAGTTCAGGGGTCCAAGAATGCGGTGTTACCAATGATTGCAGCAGCAGCACTGACAGAAGAGACGATCGTCCTGAAAAAATGTCCCTGTATACAGGATGTTTTTGACATGACAGAGACTTTTGAAAAAATGGGGGGAGAAAGTTCCGGGCAGGAGGATGGTCTTGTGCTAGAAGGAAAAAAACTTCACTGTCCCATGATTCAGTGCCAGGCGGCGGAGCGGATCCGGGCTTCCGTTCTTTTTATGGGAAGTGTTCTGGCAAGAATGGGAAAGGTAACCATCTGCTATCCCGGCGGCTGTTCGATAGGAAGCCGGCCTATCGATCTGCATATCCACGCTTTTCGTAAGATGGGAGTGGAGATCACAGAGGAGGAAAGAGTTCTTGCCTGTGAGGCACCGGAGGGAGTCCGGGGAGCGGAAGTGACCCTGGCATATCCAAGCGTAGGTGCTACTGAAAATATATTGCTTCTGGCGGTTTTGGCCAGAGGGACGACAACCATCCGGAATAGCGCCAGAGAGCCGGAAATAGTACAGTTATGCAGGCTTTTGATAAGTATGGGGGCAAGCATCCAGGGGGCAGGTTCTCCTACCATTATCATCAAAGGAGTAAAGAGGCTGCATGGAGCCTGTGTGACTGTTGTCAATGACCGGGTTGCTGCACTGACATATGCCTTGCTGACGGCAGGGTGCGGTGGCGATGTGTTTTTGGAAACAGAGCCTGTTTTTTCAATCTGCGAGAAAAAACTATTACAGGAACTGGGATGTGATATGCAGTGGGATGAAGCCGGACTTCGGGTTACCCAACAGGGAGCACCCAGAAAGATCCCCTATATCTGTACCGGGCCATATCCGGAGTTTCCTACCGATGGCCAGTCTCTTTTGATGCCGGTGCTGTGTAAAGGAAGCGGAAGCAGTACCATTGAGGAGAAGGTGTTTGAAAACCGCTTTGCCATGGTGTCTCAACTGCGGAAAATGGGAGCGGATATTGATATGATATGCAACCGGGCAAGGATCAATGGTGTTACGAGGCTGCATGGAGCCAGGGTGGATGCCTGTGATCTTCGCAGTGGAGCCGGACTTATGATTGCAGGGGCTATGGCAGAAGGAAAGACAACGATTTACAATGAACAGTATATTTTCAGAGGATATGAAAATATTTTGAATAATCTGCAGAAAATCGGCATAGAAGCCGGGGAGGAAGATTGAGATGGATAAAGAAAACAAGAAGAAAACAAAATGGATCGTTATTTTCTGTGTGATCGCAGTATTTGTTTTCTGCCTGCTTTTTTTTCGGGTACAAAAGGTTTCCGTAGAAGGAAACACATATTATAGCCAGTCAGTAATGAGCGAAATGTTCCAGAAAAATATATTTGAAAAAAATCTCTTAAGTTTCTGGATCATGGACAAACTGTCGTTGACACCGAAACTGGAATTTGTCAGAGAATATGAAGTTAGTTATCCTTCTCCCAACGAGGTTCATGTAAAACTGTATGAGAAAAAGATTGTGGCTGGGATTTCTTATAACAATCAGTACATTTATTTTGATAAAGATGGCATGGTACTGAAGAGCACTTCTAAATCTGTGTCGGATATCCCGTTATTTGAGACTAAGACGATGACCACCTTTACTATGTATGAAAAAGTGCAGATGGAGAATGAGGAACTCTTAAGCCAGATACTGAACCTGGCAAACCTGTTCAGCCACTACCAGATCAAATGGGATAAAGTGGAAATGAATGAGAAGGATGAAGCTGTTTTATACAGTGGAAAGGTCAAAGTGCTTTTGGGCAAAAAAGACAATTACGATGAACAAGTGTCGGCCCTTGCCAGTATATTGGAGACAGCGAAAAAACAGGGGGGCAGCGGCGAGATTGATATGCGTAATTACAAGGTAAAAGACGATATCATTTTCAAAAAGAGCGAAGTGTATTAAAAATAATCAAAAAAAATTGCAAATTTACTTGATTATTTATATAAAAATCAGTATTATATAATATATGTGACCATGAATAATATTCCATTTGTATATAGAAGGAGGAACTGTTGTGTTAGAGATTAAAACCAGCGAGGAAGAGAGTGGGGTAGCGAAACTCCTTGTCATCGGTGTAGGCGGAGCCGGTAATAATGCAGTAAATCGAATGATTGATGAAGGAATCAAAGGCGTAGATTTTGTATGCGTCAATACAGATAAACAGGTGTTGCAGCGTTGCAAGACACCAAATTGTGTCCAGATTGGTGAAAAACTGACCAAGGGACTGGGGGCAGGAGCCAACCCTGAAGTTGGTGAAAAAGCGGCAGAAGAAAGCCATGAAGAACTGGCTGAGATTGCCAAAGATGCCGATATGGTATTTGTTACCTGTGGTATGGGAGGCGGTACCGGTACCGGAGCAGCACCGGTGGTTGCCAAGATTGCCAAAGATATGGGGATCCTTACTGTTGGTATTGTTACCAAGCCATTTACTTTTGAAGGAAAAGTCCGCATGAACAATGCGTTGTCCGGTGTGGAAAAACTGAAAGAAGTAGTGGATACTTTGATTGTTATCCCGAATGACAAGCTGTTGGCAATCTGTGACCGCAGAACCACCATGCCGGAGGCGTTGAAGAAGGCGGATGAAGTGTTGCAGCAGGGTGTTCAGGGTATTACAGACCTGATCAACCAGACTTCTATGATCAATTTGGACTTTGCAGATATTCGTACCGTTATGAAAGATAAAGGCATTGCACATATTGGTATTGGTGAGGGAACAGGCGATGATAAGTGTCTGGATGCAGTGAAACAGGCTATTTCCAGTCCGTTGCTTGAGACTACTATCGATGGCGCAACTCATTTGATCCTTAATTTCTGTGGAGATATGAGCCTTCCTGAAATCTACGAAGCAGCAGATTATGTGCAGCAGTTAGTTGGTGCAGATGCCAATGTTATCTTTGGATCTTCCGATGGGGATCCGGAAGTACATGATCATGTAACTATTACTGTTATAGCTACAGGATTGAAAGATGATGCGATTACATCGGGATCCGGCAGTGTATCTGGTTTTACAGCAACCGCTTCCCAGACAGGAGCAGGCAGTTTTCACCGTGCAACACCGGGAGCTTCATCACAGCCAAGTTTCCTGAGTGGTGGAATGAATCGTACAAAAGCAACACCGCAGAGAAGCGGATTAAGCTTTTTAGATGGCAGAGGAGCAGATACCAGAAGTTCTGTATCCAGTATTCAGCCAGCTAAACCTATAAATAGTGGTGCACAGTCATTAAATGATGAGATGTCTGTCATTACACCGAGAAGCAGTGTGAGATCCAATGCTTCAGAAAAGACAGGAATGGAAGGAATCAAGATTCCGACATTTATCCAGAATAAGAAACAGGAGGACTAATGAATCATGACAAGTTCAGTACTTAAAACGATTGCTACGATTATTTATATCATCGTTTGTATCGCAATTGTTATTGTTGTATTAATGCAGGAAGGAAAGACGTCCGGACTGGGAGCTCTTTCAGGCGCTGCGGATACTTATTGGACAAAGAACAAAGGTCGTTCAGCTGAAGGTGTGCTTGTAAAGATCACAAGAGTTTTGGCGGTTTTGTTTGTAGCACTTTCCGTTGTTCTTTGCACAACATGGTTAGACTGATAGGATAAAATCATTGTAGACACTCCTTCATGAATTTGAGGGAGTGTTTTTTTGAGAAAAGAAAGATGAGGAAATAAAGATGCTGGAAGAAAAGGCAAAAATGTTATTATCTTTTTTGCAGGATGAAAAATACAGGCCGATGCGGATCAAAGAACTGGCTGTGTTTTTTGGAGTGCCAAAAAAGAAACGAGGAGAATTTCATCAGGTTATTGATGACCTTTTGAAAAAGGGATATATACAGATCGATGCTCATGGACTGGTAGGACTGCCTAAAGAAATGGTAATGCAGGGAACTTTTATGGCTACCAGCAGAGGGTTTGGATTTGTACGGACAGAAGATGAGGATAAAGACGATATTTTTATTCCTGAGCGTTACTGCAGCAATGCATTTCATGGTGATATCGTACAGGTACAGATTACCAAAGAAGGCAATGGAAGAAGACGGGAAGAGGGCCGGATCCTGAGAGTGCTGGAGCGCAAGACGACCAGACTGGTGGGAACTTTTACCAAGAATAAAAATGTGACCTTTGTTGTGCCGGATCAGGAGAAGATAACCAGAGATATTTACATTGCCAAGGGAGATACCCTGGGAGCGGTAGATGGCCATAAAGTTGTGGTGGAACTGAAAAATTACGGAGATGAGGATAAAAGTCCGGAAGGAATTGTGATCCAGATACTGGGACACATAAATGATCCGGGTGTGGATATTTTATCTATTATCAAAGGATACGGACTGCCAGAAGAGTTTCCGGAAGATGTAATGAAGGAGACGGCGGGAATTCCGTATGAGGTTTCACCAAAAGAAATGGCTGGCAGAGTGGATCTGCGCCATCTGGATACAGTTACCATTGATGGAGAGGATGCAAAAGATCTGGATGATGCTATCACTTTACAGGTGACAGAAGACGGACTGTATGAACTGGGAGTCCACATAGCCGATGTGTCCCATTATGTGACAGAAAATTCTGCCCTGGATAAAGAGGCCTTGAACCGGGGAACCAGTGTATATCTGGTAGACAGGGTGATTCCTATGATCCCTCACAAACTTTCCAACGGAATCTGTTCCCTGAATGCAGGAGTGGACAGGCTGGCACTTAGTTGTCTCATTACCTATGATGAGCATGGAAAGATCAAAAGACACCGCATCTGTGAATCAGTGATACAGGTAACAGAGCGGATGAACTATTCGGATGTAAGGGATATTCTTGTATACGAAAAGGAAGAGACCTGCAAACGGTACGAGCCACTGATCCCGATGTTTCGCAATATGGAAAAACTGGCTGCCATTCTCCGTAAAGGACGAAAAAAACAGGGTTCCATTGATTTTGATTTTCAGGAGTGCAAGATCCTTTTGGATAAAAACGGAAAACCTACGGACATTGTGCCATATGACCGGAATGTGGCAACCCGCATGATCGAGGAATTTATGCTGGCGGCCAATAAAGTGGTGGCAGAAGATTATTTCTGGATGGACATACCATTTTTGTATCGAATCCATGAATACCCGGATCTGGAAAAGATCCAGCAGCTGTCTATGATCACGGCAAGTCTTGGCTATCACATCAAGGTGGGAAAAGAAGAAGTTCATCCGAGGGAACTGCAAAAACTGATTACCAGTATTGAGGGAACAGAAGAAGAGGCGTTTCTCAGCAGGCTGACCCTGCGTTCCATGAAGCGTGCTAAGTATTCCACCAATAATGAGGGACATTTTGGACTGGCCACTAAGTATTATTGTCATTTTACTTCGCCGATCCGCCGTTATCCGGATCTGCAGATCCACCGTATCATTAAGGAAAATATCCGTCACGGAATTCAGGGAAAACGATATGAGCACTATAATGATCTTCTTCCGGGAGTGGCCATCAGCACCAGCGAAAAGGAACGCAGAGCCGATGATGCAGAACGGGAAGTGGAAAAACTGAAAAAAGCTGAGTATATGTACGATCATATCGGTGAGTGCTATCATGGTGTGATCAGCGGCGTGACATCCTGGGGTATTTATGTAGAACTGCCCAATACTGTGGAAGGCATGGTTCGGATTTCTGAGATGGAAGACGACCAGTATGAGTTCCAGGAAGAGCGTTACCGGGTTGTAGGCCACTACACCGGTAAAGAATACCGTATGGGACAGCCGGTATATATCCGGGTAGAGCAGGTAGACAGAGAATTGAGAACCATTGATTTTGTTATGATGCAGGAGGAATAGGATAAATATGGGAAAAGAATCCGTAAAGATCATTGCCAACAACAAGAAAGCCTGGCATGATTATTTTATTGAAGATAAGATCGAAGCCGGTATTGAATTGGTGGGAACAGAAGTAAAATCCATCCGCCAGGGACACTGCAGTATTAAAGAGGCTTTTATACGGATTGATAAAAATAACGAAGTGATGATCTATGGTATGCACATCAGTCCATATGAAAGAGGCAATATTTTTAATAAAGATCCATTGAGAGTGCGCAAACTTTTGCTGCACAAATATGAGATCCGCAAATTGATCGGAAAGATCGATCAAAAAGGATATGCGCTGGTTCCACTGCAGGTGTATTTCAAAGGGAGCAAGATAAAAGTGCAGATCGCTCTCGCAAAGGGTAAAAAACTGTACGATAAGCGTCAGGACATTGCCAAGAAAGACCAGCGTCGTGCTGCAGAGCGGGAGTTTAAAGTAAAGAATTTGTAAAAAGCAACAAAAAACGGAGTGCAACTTTTCTGAAATTGTGTAATATTCACAAAATCTATTTACTTTTGATGTAAAAAAGTGTAGAATAAAGACATCATTTAAGAGTAAAGGAGACGGATATTTATGGTAAACAGATTCGTGTTAAATGAGACTTCTTATCATGGGGCAGGAGCAATCAAAGAGATTGCTACAGAAGCAAAGGGAAGAGCATTTCAGAAAGCATTTGTATGTTCAGATCCGGATCTTGTGAAGTTCGGAGTAACAAAAAAAGTGCTGGATGTACTGGATGGTGCCGGACTGGCGTATGAATTATATTCAAATATTAAGCCAAACCCAACCATTGAGAATGTTCAGACCGGCGTAGAAGCATATAAAAAATCAGGAGCAGATTATCTGATCGCTATCGGTGGTGGATCTTCCATGGACACAGCGAAGGCAATCGGTATTATCATCAACAACCCTGATTTTGCAGATGTTGTCAGTCTGGAAGGTGTGGCAGATACAAAGAACAAGTCAGTTCCTATTTTTGCTGTACCAACGACAGCAGGAACAGCAGCCGAGGTTACCATCAACTATGTTATTACAGATGCGGCTAAAAACCGTAAGATGGTATGTGTTGATCCAAAGGATATCCCGGTAGTTGCTTTTGTAGATTCTGAGATGATGTCATCCATGCCAAAGGGATTGACAGCAGCCACAGGAATGGATGCACTGACGCATGCAATCGAAGGATACATTACAGCCGGAGCATGGGAATTATCAGATATGTTCCATCTCAAAGCAATTGAGATTATTGCCCGTTCTCTTCGTGGTGCGGTAGAAAATACACCAGAAGGCAGAGAAGATATGGCTTTAGGCCAGTATGTTGCCGGTATGGGATTTTCAAATGTAGGACTTGGAATCGTTCATTCCATGGCACATCCTCTGGGAGCTTTGTATGATACACCACATGGTGTGGCAAATGCTATTATCCTTCCTACTGTTATGGAGTATAACGCAGAGGCTACCGGTGAGAAATATCGTGATATTGCGAAAGCAATGGGCGTAGAAGGCACCGAGAACATGACACAGGAAGAATACAGAAAAGCAGCCGTAGATGCGGTTCGCCAGTTATCATTGGATGTAGGAATTCCTCAGGATCTGAAAGAGATCGTAAAAGAAGAGGATATTCCGTTCCTGGCTCAGTCTGCGTATGATGATGCCTGCCGTCCTGGCAATCCAAAGGAAACAAGCGTAGAGGATATTACAGAATTGTATAAGAGTCTGATCTAATACGAACAGAAGGAAATGGTTGTAACAAGATAGTTTCAAAATAGAAAAGAAGTTCATTTACAGGAGACGAGGTAACATAGTTACTGTTTCTCGTAAATTGAACTTCTTTTTCTGTTTTTGCTTCGTACAGAATTACAAAAGGATATCGATGTTTCCGCCCACAGAAGGGTTTACAGACATCTCCATCATTTTTGTCAACTGGTCGCCCTGCATTTGCTGTACATCCAATGTTTTGGAAAGCATGGCAACACTGACAGACTGCTGTACATTGGCAGATGCATTTGCTACGGAATATCCAGCGATATCCATACCTAAATCCATATCCATAGAAAACACCTCCATTTGTGTGTTTATGCTTATACTATAACACGAATAGAAGAATCCCGCAAACCACAAAAAAATAACAGCACTGCATGTCGCTTATACAACATACACTGCCGTTATTTTTACTTCCATCGATATACTAAACAACATATATTTCCGTATACGATAATATCGAACGGAGAGTTCGACTTGTTTAACTTTAGTGGAGCAGACGCATTTAAAAGCGAACTCCGTTCGCAGGCGTCTGCGTGCTTCATAAGGAATCCTCCCGGCTTTGCCGGGTCCCTCCTTATGAAAATTAGTGGACCTGGCGGGAGTCGAACCCGCGTCCAAACCGGAATCCCATGTTCTTCTACTATCATAGTCAGTTCTTCAATATTCCTTTATCCGGTTGGGAACTAACACCCTCCAGACTCAGTAGCTTCATGAAATCTCTTCATCACGCAAAGCTTAATGATGAAGGTTCCCTACAAAGGATGATACTGTAACCTAAGCTGTAGGACACTTAAGCACAGCAGCTGCCGTAATTAGGCAGCGTAAGCTAATTTATTATTGTTAGCGTTTAATTTTAAAATCTGCGTTTTAGCGTGGTCACAGTCCACGGATAGCTTCACCATCTTCAGCCGGCCTGTCGAAACCAGTACAAGCCCGTACTGCTATTGTCATGATAACAAGTCTTTGTTTCCTTGTCAAGGATATATCTTTATTTGAGTTTCCCCATTTTTCAAACCGCTATCACTTGAAACCCAATTCAGCAAAGCATTCAGCCAGTGTCAGTTGCTGTGATTGCTCTTTTTTCAAAAGAAATCCTTTTATGCCTGAGTGTGTTCTGGCAAGGACACGCTCAATGGCATAACCTAATCCATAAAAAATAAATTTTGGTACATCAAAAATACGCTTGGAACATTCCTTTAATTCCAGCATAAAAATTGTATCATCTTTTTCGCAACTCATTATACCTATATAGCCGGTGACAAGTGTTGCAAACAGATTTAAATTACGGATTGATTGCAAAGACATTACCCGTAAATCTTCTAATTCGAATTGTTGTTTTTTGAACTTGAAATATTCCTCAATTCTCCACCGCATCAGATAAACTTTTGTTGCAATCATACACAGTTTTTTCTTTTCAGACAAATCCAAATTTGTAAGCAATAACATTGGCTGCGCACCGAAACCATATACCGCCACAAGAACCAGCGTCTTGTTTGGAAATTCACATAACTGTACAGGAATATAACTGATTTTACATTCTATTTTTTTGCCATGTTTATCTTTAAAATCCATCCGATAATTCCCTTTGTAATTACCTGCAACATCCATAATGTTTTGCGTTTTTCCGTTATATATGACATTGCGATTCTTTTTTGACCGAATTACAAATTTTTCATCATTCTTCAAGAAATATCTGTAGTAATCATTTGCGTCAAATCCTCTGTCAAGTGTTCGGACACAGTTCTTTGCGAAATGTGCAGACAATGATTTCAAGCATTGTAGATTCTCGTGTGTTGCACTGATAAACCCTTTTTCTGCCGCCGAAAAGACCTTTTCGTAGACAGGGAGTGGCATTTTTTCGTTTTGTGAAAGCACGGCAGTTTCCACAGTAAAATATCCTTTTCTGATTTCCCCGGTACTCCCGTCGTGGACATCGGAAATTTGCTAAATCCCGTTTAATTTCATATCCTAATCTGTTATAATTAATCATGCAAAAACACTCATTTGTTTTATTTATTTTGTCGTGATTTAATTATAACATTAGTGCAGTGTTTTTGCTTTTTTATTTTGCAGATGATTTAGTTTCTGAAAAAATGGGGAAACTCAAAAGAATAAGGTATTGACAAAATTTTGTGTTGGGGGGTGGAATGATAGTAAAAAATTCCAAAACATAGCGCATTGGTGCCTTTCGCAGAAAGAAGGAAAATAAACATGAAAAAGAGAAAGAACTTGGGAAAAAAGTTAGTAACAATGTTAGTGTCTGTAGGCTTTTTTGCAGTTTTGATTACAGTCTTGAATTTA